>JGI20283J15916_100112_pt1 | contig 39233 bp, 30 predicted proteins | sample Plalitdecfosmids_FD_15916 | JGI IMG/M metagenome (IMG submission 15916) | reverse complement strand
ACGGCCCCCAGTGAACCGCAGATCGCAGGGCATGCCAACCAGACCATTGGTCGAACGCCTTTCCCGCCGCCCTGCGGACGATCAGCCGCAGTCGCTGGAGCGCCCCTTCAGTTCCACCAGGTTGCCGTCGGGATCACGCAGGCGCAGCGACAGCCCATCGCCTTCCGCGCCGTAGTTGCGCCCGGCCGGCCCTTCCAGCGTGATCTTCTGCCCCTCCAGATGCGCGCGCACGTGTGCCTCATCGAAGGGCTCAACGCGCAGGCACAGGTGATCGACATTGCGTCCTTCGCGCCCCGGCGCCGCACCGCCCTTGGCGCCCAGGGGGCCGTCCACACTGACCAGATCGATCATCGATTCGCCGGCATGCAGATGCACCATGCCCAGCGACGGGCGCTCGCGGGCCACGGTGCAGCCGAGGATGTCGCGATAGAAGTGTACGGCCCGCGGCAGATCCTGCACGCGGAGCACCACATGGTCGATGCGCTGAATGTTGAACGGTCGTTCGCTGCTCATGAGGACTCCAGTTTCTTGGCGATACGGCTGAATACGACCAGCACGATCAGGCACAGCACACTCACACCCGTGGCGATCACGTACTCGCCGATGCCGACCGCGATGCCGATGGCGGCGGCCATGATCAACGAGCTGGCGGTGGTCAGTCCGCTGACCTGATCATCGCGCGAGCCCCGCAGGATCGTACCGGCCGCGACGAAGCCGACGCAGGCCACCACCGCTTCGATCAGACGGACCGGATCGACCTGCAGCAGGTCGCGGTAGCGCTCTTCCTGGAAGTGTTCTGCGATGCTGTCACCGAGTCCAACGATCAATGCCGCCGCACCGGCAATCAGCATGTGTGTCCGCAGCCCAGCCGCGTGCTTGCCCATCTCGCGCTCGATGCCCAGGGTGCCACCCAACAGCATCGCCACGGCTATGCGCAGCAGGATCGATAGATCTTGTTCCAGTCCCATCTGCGTCTCTCATCCGGCAATGGACGGAGCGTCGCAGACAGGGGCGTCTGAGCACCGTGAAGCCAGCGGCAGGCCCGGGTGAGCCTGCCGCTGCAAGGCTTACTGCGCCAGATAACCACCATCGATGGCGTAGTAGGTGCCGGTCGCGAAGCTGGCATCGGCACTGGCCAGCCATGCCACCAAGGCCGCGACCTCGTCCGGGGTACCGAGGCGCCCAAGCGCATGCTTGCTCTCCAGCGCCTGCTTCACCTTCGGGTCCATCTTGTCCAGCAGCGGCGTGGCGATGAAACCGGGGCCCACGGCATTGATGCGGATTTTGTCTGCGGCATGTTCCCACGCGGCCGTCTGGGTCAGCCCGACCACACCGTGCTTGGCAGCGGCGTAGGCGGAGGAGTTGCCGAACCCCACCTGGCCCAGGATCGAGGCCATATTGATGATGCTGCCGCCCTTGCCCGCGCTGCGCATCGCCTGGATCTGCGCCCGCTGGCACAGGAACACGCTGTTGAGATTGACGTCGATGACGTTCTTCCAGCCCTCCACCGGGTAGTCGCCGCTGGCCGCCGACGGCCCGCCGATACCCGCGTTGTTCACCGCGATATCCAGCCCGCCGAGTTCCTCGACGGTCTGCTTCACCGCCGCTTCAACAGCGTGCTCATCGGTGACGTTCAAGGCGATGCCGATCGACTTCACGCCTTTCTTCCGCAGCGCCTCGGCGGTCTTCTCGACGGCGTCGGCCTTGAGGTCCCACACCGCCACCGCCGCACCGGAATCGGCCAGCAGTTCAGCCACGGCCAGGCCAATGCCGGAGACGCCGCCGGTGACGATGGCGACCTTTCCCTTGAGTTGATAATCAATCATCGCGTTGTTCCTCGGGTTGGAATAAGGCTGCGGGCAGTGCGTGCCCATGCCTCGACCATACGCCGCGAAAACGTTACAGAACGTGCACAGCAGGCTCCGCAACAATCCTTCCCATCGCTGCAACGCACCTGCGCCTATGCTCGGGGTCGTACGCCCACATACCTGATTCCTCCGCCGATGGCGGCCCCCCTCCCCCAAGGTAAACCCATGACAGACTCCAGTGACGGCCAGTTGTTCTCCCCCACCCGTCTGGGGGCCATCGACGTCGCCAACCGCGTCGCGATGGCACCGCTGACACGCAACCGCGCGATCCACGACCGCATCCCCAATCCGCTCGCCATCCAGTACTACGAACAGCGCGCCAGCGCCGGCCTGATCATTGCCGAGGCCACCCAGATCAGCCCGATGGGCCAGGGTTATCTCGACACACCCGGCATCTACAGCCAAGCCCAGATCGACGCCTGGAAGAAGGTCACCGATGCGGTGCATGCACGCGGCGGCAAGATCGTGCTGCAGTTGTGGCATGTCGGCCGCATCTCACACACCAGCCTGCTGCCCGAGGGCGAGGTCCCGGTAGCACCGAGTGCCTTGCGTGCCAACACCAAAACGTTCACGGCCAAGGGCTTTGAAGAGGTCTCCGAACCACGGGCCCTGCGCCTGGACGAAATTCCCGGCCTGATCCAGGACTTCCGCCAGGCCGCGCGCAACGCGATCACCGCCGGTTTTGACGGCGTGGAAGTGCATGCCGCCAACGGTTACCTGATCGACCAGTTCCTGCGCGATGGCAGCAATCAGCGCACCGACGGCTACGGTGGCAGCATCGAGAACCGCACCCGCCTGCTCGATGAAGTGGTCCGCGCGATCGTCTCGGAAATCGGCGCCGAACGCACGGGTGTGCGCCTGTCGCCGGTGACGCCTGCCAACGACGCGGAGGATTCCAACCCGCAGCCGTTGTTCGAACGCGCCGTGGAGCGCCTGGATGCCATCGGCCCGCTCGCCTTCATCCATGTGATCGAAGGGGCGACCGGTGGCCCACGCGACAACATCGCCTTCGACTACGCCGCCCTGCGCGCCAAGTTCACCGGTGCCTGGATCGCCAACAACGGCTATGACCAGGCACGCGCGGAAGCGGCCGTGGCGTCGGGCTATGCCGACATGATCGCGTTCGGTCGCCCCTTCATCGCCAACCCGGATCTGGTCGAGCGCTTCCGTCTCGGCGTGGCGCTGTCCGACCTGGACCAGGACACGCTGTACGGCGGCGGTGCGCACGGCTATACCGACTACCCCAGCGTTTCAGGCTGATCCGCGCGCGGTTACCGGTCGCGCATCGCATCGGTCACATCGCCGCCGGCAAGCACCAGCAGCAGCGCCCGGGGCAGCTTGCAGGGGCGCGTGGGCACACTGTCCACGCGCCACCCGCGCCCGAGCAGGATGCCCTTCCCCTTCGAGGGCGGGCCATTGCCGGGTGCCGGACAGCTGATGTCGCTGAGCAGCACCTGTCCGTCGCGATCCAGCCATTGCTGGACGAAGTATTCGCCATCGGCAAAGCGCATCGTGCCGAGATTCACCAGCGTCAGCGGCTGGCTTTCCACATCCCCTTGCCAGGTGGACTGCAGTTCCACACCACTGAACAGCAGGCGTCGCCGCAGCAGCACCTGATGGCTGGCGTCCAGCAGGACCAGCTCCTCATCGCCCCCGTCCAGATAGCGGCGCGTCCAGGTGCGGTCCGTGCCCCAGGGCAGGATATCGAAGCTCTCCGGCGGCGCCGGTTCGCTGCCATCGGCCAGCATCATGCCGAGTTTCCCGTCCCGGCGGAACACCACCCGGCCACCGTCCATGCGCACCACACCTTCGAACGGACGACCCACGATGCGGCCACGCTCGAGGTTGTACAGGTGGTTGACGCCGGCGGCCTCCCCCCGGAGCACCAGCAACGGCGGGGTGACGTGGCGTTCGTCGATGGCCATGTCGGCAGGCACCGTGTAGGCCGTGCGTCCATCCCACCACAGGCGCGGTGAGGATTCGCCGCCGAACCTTCCAAGCAATCCAGTGCCGACGGCGTCGAACCGGGTCACGTCTGAAGGCGCGAACACGACCTCGCCATTGCAGTCCAGCACCGCTGCGGTCTCGGTCTCGGTGGGATGCCGCACGCGCCACGGCGGTGCCTGCCGTTGTTCGGCATCGGGCTCGTCGAGCCCCGCTGCCAGCGCGGCCGGGGCGGCGGTGGGCGGGTTGGCGCCCTCGTTGTCCAGCACCTGCCAGCGGCCACCGCAGTAATCCAGGCGGACGTTGCCACGCTGTGCGGCAAAGTGTCCGTCGGCCATCAGCCAGCCGGGCTCGGGCGTGTCGTCGGCGCTGCCGGTGGCATGCCGGTTGACCTGCTCGGGCCAGTCGCGCCGGCCCGCAGTGCCGCCATACTGGCGATAACGGGGATACAGACCATCCTGCTGGTAGCGCGCACTGTCCGTCGCCCTGCCCTGTGCATCCACCCGCCGCCACAGCTCGCCTTGGCGCAGCCACCAGCCACCGTCGGTGACCGGCAGCAGCGCGTCGATGTCATCGGAAAACAGCGTCGTACCGGATTCATCCCGCACGTCGCAGTGCTCAGGCACCTGGACACTGCACGCAACATATACGTGGCGACCGGCGAAGGGCCCGGCCACCCACTGGACCTGGCGCTCGTCCAGTTCCATGACGGCGCGCCCGTGCAGGTCATGGAAGCGCAGCGGACCACTGCGGGCGTTCCACAGCACGCGATCGGGTATCGCCAATGGCACCCATTCGCCATCCTTCAGCGCTGGAAAACGAACCTGACCCAGCGCATCCACCACGCCCCGGCCACCGACCGCCTCACCATCGGCCTGGATGAACGCCTCCCACAACGGATCACCGGGTGCGGCCTGCGGCAGCACGAACCGTTCGTGGTACTCGGTATAACCGCGGTCCTCACGCAGCAGTCGTCCTGCATCGTCGTACCACTGCTGCGGCGTGGTGGGGCCCTGCGCACGCATCCAGCGGTCGGCGGACAGCCGATGCATGCGCGCGCCATTGGGCGGCACCAGCAGGCGGCCATCCAGGGACACCAGCGCCTCGGCGCCGAAACTATTGCCCAGCACGGTGAACGACTGCGCCGGCGCGCCGCCTGCCAGCGACATCAGCGCGCCTACCACGAACATCCTTTTCATCGGTCGCATCATGCAAAGTGGAGCTGCACGCTAGCGCCTGTCCCTTGGCGATGCAATGCATCCGGCAACATCCGTGCGGGCGATACTCCGGCGCTCAGTACACAGGCAATGAAATGAAACTGGCCTGCTGCGGCGCGTGCCAGATCTGCTGCGTCGCCTTCTGGTAATCGCCCGGTTTGGCCAGGTAGATGTTCGGCACGAACGTCTGCGGATTGCGGTCATACAGCGGGAACAGGCTTGATTGCACCTGCACCATCACCCGATGGCCCGGCTGGAACACATGGTTCGCCGTTGGTAGACCGAACGTGTAGTCCAGCACCTGGTTGCTCGCGATCGCCTTCGGGTCGCTGAAGCTCTCGCGGTACCGGCCACGGAAGATCGCCATCGAGACTGACAGCTCGTAGCCGCCCATCTCCGGCGTCGACGGCGTCTGGTCGGGATACACATCGATCAGCTTCACCACCCAGTCGCTGTCGCTGCCACTCGTGGCGGCCTGCAGATTCACCTGCGGCGCACCGCCGATCCGCAACGGGGCGGTCAACGGTTCGCTGACGAAGGTCAGCACGTCCGGGCGACCATCCACGAAGCGCTGATCCTTCACCAACCAGCTCGTCCACATATCGCGGTCGGCGAACCGCACCGGGCGCGGCACGAACGGCACCGGCTTGGCCGGATCGGACACATAGGCCTCGAAGGTCGCTTCACCGGCCTGCGGTGCCTCGAAGGACAGCTTGCCGCCCGCGCGCAGATACAACGGCTTGGACTGCGCCACGCTGCGCGGCCATTGCTGCAGTTTGTCCCACTGGTTTTCACCGGTGTTGTAGATCAGCACCGGCGGTGTCTGCGCCTTGGGCGCGCCATCGACCAGGTACTGATCGAAGAACGGCTTGAGCACATCGCGGCGGAACTGCAGCGCGGTATCGCCGTCGAACTTCAACGGCCCCAGGCTGCTGCCGTCATAGTTGACCTGGCTGTGCCGCCACGGGCCCATCACCAGATAGTTAAGCGTGTTGCCGGTGTCGCGCGGCTCCATCGCCGCATAGCTGTGCACCGCGCCCCACATGTCTTCCTGGTCCCACAGGCCCTGCAGCCACATCGTGGGCACCTTCAGCTCGGTCTTGGCCATGCGCGCGTCCAGCGCCTGCTCCTGCCAGAACGCGTCGTAGCTGGGGTGTTCGATCAGCTTGTGCCACCACGGCAACTGATCCAGGCCATTGGCCTTGGCGTAGTCCCCGGCCGAGCCGGCGCGCAGGAAGGTCGTGTAGTCGTCGTAGCCCACGCTGGGAATGGACGGCCCCTTGCCGCGCTTGGCCAGCTGCCCGGTGAAGTAGCCGAAATTGACCTGCCGGAACGCACCGTAGTTGAGCCAGTCATCGCCCATCCAGCCATCGATCATCGGGCTCTGCGGCGCGGCCACCTTCAACGCCGGGTGCGGGTTGGTCAGTGCCATCACCACGGTGAAGCCTTCGTACGACGAGCCCAGCATGCCGACCTTGCCATTGCTCTCGGGCACGTGCTTGACCAGCCAGTCGATGGTGTCCCATGCGTCGGTAGCGTGGTCGACCTTGGTGGTGTTGAGCGAGCCACGCAACGGCCGGGTCATCACGTAATCGCCCTCGGAGTTGTACTTGCCGCGGATGTCCTGAAACACCCGGATGTACCCGCCATCGACGAACACCTCGTCACCCTGCGGCAGGATGTCGCGCATGTTCGGCGAATCCATGCGCTTGGCACGGTTGGCGGCATCGTACGGCGTGCGGGTCAGCAGGATCGGCGCGTTCCTGGCGCCCTTGGGCACCACGATCACCGTGTAGAGTTTCGTTCCGTCACGCATCGGCACCATCACCACGCGCTTGTCGTAGTTGTCCTGCGCCGTGGGCGTCACGAAGCCCTTGGCGGGAATGTCCGGGGTCATCGGCGAGGTCTGCGCCGACACACTGGCCGCCACCATCAGACTCAACAGCGTAACTGGCAATACACACACACGCATGGGGCTCTCCCGGCAGTGATGGCAACTCCCGCAGCCTAGCGCCGCGGGCGCTGCCCCGGTAGATGCCGATCGGCCTGTTCCGTGGCCATTTCGCGCATTCAGCTGCCAACCACCGTTTCGTGCAAAGCCTGCCAGCGCAGCGTGCCGTCCGGGCGGCTCACGAGAACCGCCAAGGCCTCACGTCGATGGCCGGTGCCCTCCGCGCCGACCTGATCCTCACGATAGCGCACCGCGCAGGCGGCGGGCGCGAGTGGCAGGTACTGCATTGCATCGACCGTAATTCTCAGCCCGGGCCGGCTGCCACGGGCGGAGGCGAAGAGGTCGGCGAGCGCGGGCTTGTCCAGGCGGATGCCACGGATCCCGACCATGCTGAAGTCCTCGCTGAAACGGGCCAGCAGTGTGTCCAGCGCAGCCACCGGCGAGCGGCCGGTGAACCAGTCTTCGATCAGCACATGCAGGTCATGGATCTCGTTGAAGGCAAGCGTGTCATTCATGGGGAGGCTCTCAAAGCAAGGGAAGACGCCGGCAGGCGCCATAGCAGAAGCATCGGCAGCAGGCTCATGCCCGCCGCCAACATCAGGGTGAGCGGGAACGCGTGCGCTGGCAGCACGGAGGACAGCACCGCCAGCACACAGGCCAACAGCGCGGCGGCCAGACAGAAGCTGAGTTGGCGGTTGAGATTCCACAGCGCACTGCCCGGCAGCAGCTCCGCGTCCGCCAGTTTCTGGAACGCGAGCGTCTGTGCGTTGCTGCTGCACAGGCTCCCGCCCAGCCCCATCAGCGCGAAGGCCAGTACCGGCAACCACGGCTGACTGGCCGGTAGGCCGATCAATAACGCGATGCCGACCGCCTGGCATCCCATGCCGGCACTCAACAGCGGGCGCGCCCCGATGCGTGGCAGCCAGTGCCGTGTGGTGGCGATGGCGCAGGCCGAGGCGATCGCCCACGGCAGCATGAAACCCCCGATCGCTGCGGCCCCGTAGCCCTGCCGATGCAGCAGCAGCGTCGCCACCAGTTGCGTGCCGATGAAGGTGCCCGGCACCAGTAGATAGACCAGCATCGCCAGCCGCAGCGAGGCATGTCGCAGCAGCGACCACTGCAGGACCGGATGATCCGTACGGCGCGCACTGCGGGCATACAACGCCAGCACCAGGGTGGCGACCACCAGCAGGCCCGCGCCGAGCATCCGCTGCCCCGGCTCTGCCAACAGGCTCAGCGCAACCAGCAACACGCTCAGGCCCAGTGAGCCCAGCAGCAGCCCGCGACGGTCCAGCGCCGGTACGGCCACCGGCGCACCCGGGCGCACCCACGCGGCCGCCAGCGCCAAGGCCACCATGGCCAGCGGCACACTGACCAGCAACACGCCGCGCCATGAGCCCCACTCCACCAGCAGGCCGCCCAGCGTGGGCGACAGCGCCGGCACCAGCAGTGCCACCGCCATGATGCGGGCGGTCAGACGCGCGCGGTCGGCCGGCGGGCATTCGCGGTAGGCCATCGCCTGCCCCACCGGAATCAACAATCCGCCACCCAGCCCCTGCAGCAGGCGCCAGCCGATCAGCCACTCGATGCTCGGCGCGGTGCCTGCCAGCACAGCGCCCGCGCTGAACAGCGCCAGCGACAGGCACAGCACCCTGCGCTCGCCAAGCCGCGCGGCCAGCCAGCTGCCCAGTGGAATCACCAGGGTCAGGCCGAGCATGTAGGCGTTGCCGATCCACGCCAGCTGCGGCACGGAGGCCTGCAGGTCGGCGGCGATGGCCGGATACGCGACGGTACCGATGAACATGTTCACCAGGTCCAGCGAGAATCCCAGCAGGTACAGTGTTTCCACCCTGGCCCGGTATGTCATGCGGCGCTCCCATTGCGAGGCGGCAGCATGCGCGTTGGCGGCGGCTGGATATACAGGCAACGGGATGCAAGACTGTCAAACCTTTTTTGACAGTCAGCGCACCGCCATGGTCAGCCTGGACCGCTTCGAGACCTTCAAGGCGATTGTCGACGCCGGCAGCCTGACCGCGGCCGCGCAGCGCCTCGGCCAGAGCCGCGCGGTGGTGAGTTTCAATCTCAAGCGACTGGAGCAGGAACTCGGCGTGACCCTGCTGGTGCGCAATACCCGCAGCCTGGCACTGACCGAGGCCGGCGAACGCTTCTACCAGCACTGCACCGCCCTGTTGGCGACTGCCGAGCTGGCGATCGAGGAGGCACGCAGCGAACAGCTGCAGTTGCGTGGCACGCTGCGGCTGACCACCACGCCGGAGTATGCGATCGCCCGGGTCGTGCCCGTGCTGGAATCCTTCCGCGCCCTGCATCCGGAGCTGCGCCTGCACCTGTCCACCTCACCGGCGCCGGCGGACCTGATTCCCGAGCGGTTCGATCTGGCGATCCGGTTGGGGCGGCTGCAGGACTCGCAGCTGCGCGCGACTCTGCTGGACGAACACGCGCTATGCGCGGTCGCCGCGCCGTCGTTGTTGTCCATGCTGCCGGATGATGCCGCGCGCGATGACCCGGACTGGGTCCGTACGCTGCCGCGATTGGGGTATCCGCGCCTGGCGGATCTGCCGCTGGTGGCGCCCGATGGTATCGACCAGCTGTTTGCCTGCAACCCAGCCCATGCGGTGGTTACGGTCGATAACGCCTCCACCCTGCGTGCATTCGCGCTGGCCGGGGCCGGCGCGACCGTGTTGCCGCAGTGGTTGATCGATGACGATCTGGCGCAGGGCCGGCTGCTGCCGATCCTGCGCCGTCATCGTTTTCCGCGCCAGGGCGTCTATGCGGTGTATCCCAACACCGCCCAGCCCTCGCGCCGGGTCCGGCTGCTGCTGGCGCACCTGCGCGAGCACCTGCCGGGGTGACCGGGGGCACGACCCACGGTCGTGCCCCGCCCGTCAGCTCAGCGGACGACCTGCTCGGCCAGCTCCAGCGGCACGCGCTGCACCGGTGCATTGGCCGCGCGCGAGAGCTGCACTTCGTACTGCCCACCGGCGATCTTCCACTGCTTGGCAACGGTATCGAAGCTGGCCAGCGTCTTCGGCTCGGCTTCGATGCGGATACGGCGGCTTTCGCCCGGCTGCAGCGTCACCTTCTGGAAGCCGATCAGGCGGATCGGCGTGGTGCTGCCCTGCGGCAGCTGCAGGTACAGCTGCGGCACGTCCGCACCGGCGACCTTGCCGGTGTTGCGCACGTCCACGCTGGCGACCACACGCTGGCCTTCCACCACCACCTGCAGATTGTCGTAGCCGAAGCTGGTGTAGGACAGGCCATGGCCGAACGCATACTGCGGGGTCAGGCCCTTGGCGGCGAACCACTTGTAGCCGACGTTGGCACCTTCGATGTCGTAGTCGATGGTGTCATCCGGCTTGTTCTTCGGATTGAAGCCCAGGCCGTTGACGTGCGGGCGCGGCAACTGGCTGACATCGGTCGGCCAGGTCACCGGCAGGCGACCGGACGGATTGACCTTGCCGGTCAGCAGCGCGGCGATGCCTTCACCGCCCCGGATGCCCGGGTACCAGGCCTGCAGGATGGCCGGCACCTGCTGCAGCCACGGCAGCTCGACCGGGCCATTGGTTTCCAGCACCACCACGGTCTTCGGGTTGGCCTTGGCCACCCCGGCGATCAGCTTGTCCTGGTTGTCCGGCAACTGCATGTGCGGCAGATCGACCGATTCGGCCGACCACTGCGTGGCGAACACGATGGCCACATCGGCGGCAGCGGCAGCGCGCGCGGCGGCGGCCACATCGCGGCCATCCACGTAATCGATGCGGGCATCCGGACGCTCGGCGCGCAGCGCTTCCAGCGGCGAGGACGGGTGGAAGATCACCGGGCCCGGCCAGGTGGTCGGCATCACGCCCGGCACCGCATTGGTGCCCCGCGCGGTCCAGCCCACCATCGACGAACCACCCCCACCGATCACGCCCTTGTCGGCATGGCCACCGATGATCACGATGCGCTGCACGTCCTTGCCCAGCGGCAGCAGAGCATCGGCATTGCGCAGCAGCACGCTGCCTTCTTCAACGGTCCGCTGCGCGGCGTGGAAGCCGGCTTCGTCGTCGATCGGCTCATGCACCGGCGGCAGATCGAAGTTGCCGTGCGCGAACATGGTGCGCAGGATGCGACCGACCATGTCGTCCAGGCGCGCCTGCGGCACCACGCCACCGGCCACGGCCAGGCGCAGCGGCTCGTCGAAATAGACCGCCTTGTCGAACACCTCACCGGCCGACTGCTGGTCCAGACCGGCCAGCGCCGCCTTGGAGCCGCTGTGCACGCCGCCCCAATCGGACATCACGAAACCGGGGAACTTCCATTCCTGCTTGAGCACCTCGTTCATGAGGTAATCGTGTTCGCAGCCGTAGGTGCCGTTGATGCGGTTGTACGAGCACATCGCCGAACCGGGCTTGCCGATGTCCATGGCGATCTCGAAGGCCAGCAGGTCCGATTCGCGCATCGCCTGCTCGCCGATCTCGGCGCTGTGGAAATTGCGCGAGGTCTCCATGTCGTTGAGCGCGAAGTGCTTCATCGTGGAGATGACGTGCTGGCTCTGCACGCCGCGGATCGACTCGCCGACCAGCACACCGGCCAGCAGCGGATCTTCACCGGCATATTCGAAGTTGCGGCCGTTGCGCGGATCACGCTGCAGGTTGACGCTGCCGGCCAGCAGGATGTTGAAGCGCTGCTGCCAGGCTTCGCGACCCATGGTGGCACCGCCAGCAAAGGCGATATCCGGGTTCCAGCTGGAGGCCGTGGACGGGCCGGACGGCATCGCGGTGGCATGGTCACCCTTGCGCAGGCCGCCCGGATTGGTCACGCCGACACCGGCATCGGCCGACTGCTGCGCCGGAATGCCCAGGCGCGGCACGCCCGGCACGAAACCGGCCGAACCGACCGCGCCTTCCGGCAGCGGACCGCCGTCTTTGCCCAGCCCGAAGTAGCTGTGCAGCATCTGGAACTTTTCGTCCACGGTCATCTGCGCGACCAGCGCCTTGGCACGGGCATCGGCATTCAGACCGGTGTCCATCCACGGCGTGTCGCCCCCGACCGGCGCTGCATATCCCAGGGTCAGCAGCGTGGCTGCGGTGGTGCCCTTCTTGCCCTCATGGGTGCGCAGCTTGATCGCCGCCGACGTGGCCGACTGGAAGCCATCGCTGAAGTAGCTTTCATTGGCTTCCAGCGCGACGCGCGACGGATCAAAGCCCGCGGTGGTGGCCGCATCGGCGCTGACCGCACCCAGCAGCACGGCCGGTGCACCCAGGCGCGAGCCGGTGACCAGCGGCGGCAGTGCAGCGGCATCGGCGGCGCTGGTGTACAGCGCGACCACGTGGCGGCCATCGTTGAGGCGCAGGTAATTCAGCGATGGCCGCTCGGTGCCCGATTCGGCCTCGATCGGCAGGCGGGTCAGCACGACGCTGCCGGTCTGCTGCGCGGCGGCAGGATCGGCGGTCACGAAACGATAGTGGTAGCCCAGCGCATCGGCCAGACCCTGCAGCGGATCCACGCGATCGGCGCGGCGCTCCACGTTGCGCACGGTCAGTGCGTCGACCTGCAGTTTCTCCAGCTGGGCGGCGACCACGGCCGCATCCAGATCGCCCGGAGTCTGCTCCAGGGTGAGCACGGTGAACGCGTCGGTGGTGGCGACCGGGGCGGCAGCCCAGGCGGAAGCGCTCAGCGAGAGCGCGATGGCGGCCGTCAGGGCCAGGGGCTTTGAAATCGTTTTCATGAGCGGACGAAACACCTTTGCTTGCGCAATAAATCCAGGGAGTCTTGCCGCAGAAGGGTGCAGCGCCATGTCGGCGGGAACCACGCGCGGGCGCGCGGAACCGTTTACAACGCAAGGCGATGACGGCTACGTCCAGGCCCCTCCGCCCGTCGTGACAGCCGCACCACCCGGGAGGCCCTGACCAGCGCCTCACCCCCGAAGAGTGTCCGAGCCTGTTCATGCCTGTCAACAGGATGCTTACATTTGAGACGCCAGGGGCGCTCCCTTTTACGCCGAAACCGGCTTGATCACCGCTGTAGCGGCGGCCTCCACGACCCGCCCGCGCTGGTCGCGCGGCTGCATCGGTGCCAGCGGCAATCCATCGCTGGCGGCCTGCAGTACCGAGCGCGGCTCGCCCGGCGCGAACAGGAATGCCTCGCCCCATTGGCGCAGCGCCACCACCAGCGGGAACAACGCGCGGCCGCGCGTTGTGAGCACGTATTCCTGATAGCCGCGGCCCTCGCCCAAGGGCTGCTGGGCCAGCACGTCCGCCTCCAGCAAGGCCTGCAGGCGCTGGCTGAGCATGCTGCGCGACATCCCCAGGCGGCGTTGGAAGTCACTGAAACGGCGCGCCCCATCGAAGGCCTCGCGCACGATCAGCAGCGACCAGCGGTCGCCGACCAGATCCAGCGCGCGCCCCACCGGGCAGGAGGTAGTGGCATCGGTTGTCATGAGCGGGCTCCTTTCCAAGGTTTCATTTTAGAACCAGATACCCCAGAATCAACTGGTTCTATTTTGAGACTCCATGATGGCGATCATCGCCCAGCCCACTGCCTCCCGCCTCCCGTCCGCCCTGCTGCTGTTGTTTGCCTGCGCCGCCGGCCTGAGCGTGGCCAATGTCTATTACGCCCAACCCTTGCTGGACGCCCTGGCCGCCGATCTCCAGATCAGCACCGCCCGTATCGGCGCGGTGATCGCCGCCACCCAGCTGGGCTCGGTCGCCGCGCTGCTGTGGGTGGTCCCGCTGGGCGACCGCATGGACCGTCGCCGCCTGATGGCGATCCAGACCGGTGGCCTGGTGCTGGCCCTGCTAGCCGTCGCGCTGGCCGCACAGGCCTGGAGCCTGCTGCTGGGCATGCTGGTGGTCGGCCTGCTCGGCACCGCGATGACCCAGGGGTTGATCGCCTATGCCGCCGCCGCTGCAGGCAAGCACGAGCGCGGCCGCGTGGTCGGCGCCGCACAGGCGGGCGTGGTGGTCGGGTTGTTGATGGCACGCGTCGTGGCCGGTGCGGTAGCCGATCTGGGCGGATGGCGGGCGGTGTACCTGCTCTCTGCGGCGCTGATGGTGGTGACGGGCACCTTGCTGTGGGCACGCCTGCCACAGCTGCCGGTCTCGACGCCTCCCACCGCGCGAACCGGGTTGATCGCCTTGCTGCAGCAACAGCCGATGCTGCGCCAGCGCGGCGTGCTGGGCCTGCTGCTGTTCACTGTGTTCGGCCTGTTCTGGAGCAGCATGAGCCTGCCACTGAGCGCACCGCCGTATACCCTCAGCCACACCGCCATCGGCGCCTTCGCGCTGGTCGGCCTGCTCGGTGCGTTGGCGGCGGCACGCAGTGGGCACTGGAGTGACCGGGGCCATGCCGGGCGGGTCACCACCGGCGGCCTGTGGTTGATGCTGCTGAGCTGGCTGCCGATCGCCGCGATGTCCCACCACCTGGGCTGGCTGGTGCTCGGCGTGCTGCTGCTGGATCTGGCGGTGCAGGCGCTGCATGTGACCAACCAGAGCCGGATTCTGGCCGCAGCCGCGCACGCACAGGCCCAGGTCATCGCCGCCTACATGCTGTTCTACGCGGCCGGCAGCGGGCTGGGTGCGCTGGCCGGCAGTGCGTTGTATGCCGCGTTCGGGTGGACGGGGGTCTGCATGGCGGGTGCCGGTGTGTCGCTGCTGGCGTTGCTGGCCTGGTGGGCGATGCCGGGCTATCACACCATCACCGGTGGTCATGAGCCCTGCCCGGTTCCCGGCCGATCGCGGCTCGATAATGAGCGCTCACGTCCCGGAGCCGCCGCATGCCCCCACACCGCCACTTCGATCAACTCTGGCGCGACCGCAACGACACCTCCCGGCAACGCAGCCCGCGGGTGCTGATCCGGGTGTTCGTCGGCCCGGGCGAGCTGGAAGCACGGGTGGCGTTCTACGAGCAGTTGCAGGGCGTAGTCGCCGATGCGGGCTTTCCGTTCCCCGAGGCCGGCCTGCGTCTGGCGATGGTCGGGGCGTTCCTGCTGATCGAAGGCGCGCCGGACAAGCTGGCCCCGTTCACCTCCACCACCGGCACGCTGCTGGTGGATGACGTGCAGCCTTATTACGACCGGCTGGTGGCGGCCGGGGCGCAGATCATCTTTCCACTGCAGGTCGTGCCCACCGGGGCGGCCTTCAACGCCGTGCATCCGGACGGCACCGTGGTCGAGTACGTGCACCACCGGCCCGATCCGCAGGGGCGCTGAGTAGATCCACGCCATGCGTGGATGCCCTCCATCACGCGCGTGGCCATCCCATCTGGCGCGCTGCCATTCCGCGCTCCTGAAGCATTCATCACCCTCAACCGGTTCGGAATCCGGCCGCCGAATTCGTTAGCATTTTTACTAATTGCGGGTAGGATTGTCGGTCTCAGCCTTTGACACGCGTGCTGCCGATACTCGCCGCCATGCCCTTGTTTCCTGCCCGTTTCCGCCTGTTCCAGCCCTGCCGGGAGGCCCGCTGATGGGCGCCGTGCTGGCCCTGGACCGGCTGCTGGAGACCCGCCGGGTCTGGCGGGGGCAACCGCGTGCGGCCTTCCCGGAGGTGGCCCCGCACCCGACCGGGCATCCCGCGCTGGATGCCCGCCTGCCCGGCGGTGGCTGGCCGCCCTCGGCGCTGTCGGAGGTGCTGATGGCCTCGCCCGGGGTCGGTGAGCTGGCCCTGGTCTGGCCGACCCTGGCGCGGCTGAGCCAGCAACAGCAGACCGTGGTGCTGATCGCCCCGCCGCACCTGCCGCATGCCCCGGCCTGGGCCCGCGCCGGGGTGGCACTGAGCCAGGTGCAGGTGGTCCAGGCCAGCCCGCGCGATGCGTTGTGGGCCGCAGAACAATGCCTGCGTTCGGCCGCGTGCGCGGCGGTGCTGTGCTGGCCGCAGCAGGCCGATGACCGGGCGCTGCGCCGGCTGCAGGTGGCCGCCGAAACCGGCCAGTGCCTGGGCTTTTCCTTCCGCGATGCCCGGCACGCGCGCAACCCCTCCCCGGCCGCGCTGCGCCTGCAGCTCGACGATGGCCAGGTGCGGGTCCTCAAATGCCGTGGCGGGCTGGCACCGGCCCAGCCGCTGCCGCTGGCCGTGGCCCATTGAGCCGCCGCCATGGACTGGGCCTGCCTGCTGCTGCCGCACCTGGCGCTGGACGCTGCCCTGCGCCAGCAACCGGACCCGGCCGCGCCACTGGTGCTGGTCACCGGCCCGGCGCAGCGGCGCGTGCTGCATGCGGTCAGTCCCTCGGCGCGGCAGCGGGGGCTGCGCCGCGGCATGCTGCTCTCGGCCGCGCAGGTGCTCACCCGCGACATGCTCACCGTGGAATACGACCCACGCGCCGAGCAGTCCACCCGCCAGTTGCTGGCCAGCTGGCTGTACGGCATCAGCTCGCAGGTCAGCCTGGATTTTCCGCATGCGATGGCGTTGGAGATCCGGGCCAGCCGCGCGCTGTTCGGTGATTGGCCGAAGGTCGAGCAGCGGCTCACCCGTGGCCTGACCGAACTGGGTTTCCGGCATCGGCTGGTGGCCGCACCCAATCCGCATGCCGCCAGCGTGCTGGCCCGCGTGCATGGCCGGCTCGGCGTGGATGCACATCAGTTGGATGCCGCACTGGCACAGGTGCCGATCGAACGCAGCGGGTTGCCGGTCGAAGCGGTCACCGTGCTGGCGCGCTCGGGCCTGCGCACGCTGGGCGCGGCGTTCAGCCTGCCGCGCGAGAGCCTGGCCCGGCGCTTCCCGCCGCAGGTGCTGGCGCATCTGGATGCGCTGCGCGGGATCAGCACGCCGCCGCTGCGCTACTTCCAGCCACCGGACCGTTTCGATGCGCGCATCGAGTTCGAGTACGAGGTCGAATCCACCCAGGCCATGCTGTTCCCGTTGCGGCGTCTGACCGCCGATCTGGCCGCGTTCCTGTGCTCGCGCGATGGCGGCGTGCTGCAGTTCGATCTGTGGTTCGAACACGAACACCACCCCGATACGCGGCTCTCGATCGGCCTGCTCGCGCCCGAGCGCGAACCGGCGATGCTGTTCGAGCTGGCCCGCAACCGCGTGGATCATCTGCAGTTGCCGGCCGGCAGCCGCGGCCTGCGCCTCCAAGCCGAGCAACTGCCACCGTTCGTGCCGGCCGCACGCGATCTGTTCGACCCGCGCCCGCAACAGGCCATGCCGTGGGAACAGCTGCGCGAGCGCCTGCGCGCCCGGCTCGGCGATGACGCCGTGCAGGGGCTGGGGCTGCGCGCCGATCATCGGCCCGAACGCGCGACCGGTGACGCCCAGGGCGCACCCAAGGCCCCACCTCCGGTACTGCCGATGCGCCCGGGCTGGCTGCTGGCCCAGCCGCAGGCGCTGCAGGACCCACACCTGCGCATCCTGTCCGGGCCGGAGCGGATCGAGTCGGGCTGGTGGGATGCCGACGACATCCGCCGCGACTATTACGTCATCGAAACCACGCAAGGCCAGCGCGGCTGGGCCTATACCGCCGCTGATGCACGCAGCGGACCGTTCATGCTGCACGGCTGGTTCGCATGAGCGCACCGCTGCCCGGATACGCCGAGCTGCATTGCCTGTCGGCCTTCAGTTTCCAGCGCGGTGCGTCCATCGCCGAGGAGTTGTTCGCGCGTGCCAAAGGCCAGGGCTACCATGCGCTGGCGATCACCGATGAGTGCTCGCTGGCCGGTATCGTGCGCGCCTGGCAGGCCGCGAAGAAGCACGCACTGCCCCTGATCACCGGTGCCGAATTCCAGCTGGAAGATGGCCCGAAACTGGTGCTGTTGTGCACCGACCAGGGCAGCTACGCCGCGCTGTGCCAGCTGATCACCACCTGCCGCCGGCGCGCGCCCAAGGGTGAGTACCGCTGCCTGCGCAGCGACATGGAACAGCTGCATGCGGGCCTGTTGTGCCTGTGGGTCGCCCCCAGCCCCGGGATCGAGGATGCACAGTGGCTGCAGGCCTGTTTCCCGCAGCGCCTGTGGCTGGCGGTTGAACTGCATCGCGAGGCCGACGACCGCGCGCGCCTGCAGCGCCTGCGTCGTTTCGGTCGCGACCTGGGCATTCCACTGGTGGCCAGCGGTGATGTGCACATGCATGTGCGCCGCCGCCGCGCGCTGCAGGACACCCTCACCGCGATCGGCCACCACTGCACGCTCGGCGAAGCCGGCTGGCGCCTGTTCCCCAACGGTGAGCGCCACCTGCGTACCCGACAGGCCCTGGCCACGCTGTACCCGCCCGAGCTGCTGGCCGAAACCGTGCGCATCGCCGAGCGCTGCCACTTCGATCTCAAACAACTCAAGTACACCTACCCGCGCGAGCTGGTGCCGGCCGGTCACGACCCGGCCAGCTGGCTGCGGGTGCTGGTGGAAGAAGGCATGCAATGGCGTTGGCCCGCGGGCGAGACGCCCCAGCAACGCCACCAGATCGAACACGAACTGGCGCTGATCCACACCAAGCAGTACGAGTCCTACTTCCTGACCGTGCACGACATCGTGCGCTTCGCGCGCGGCCAGCAGATCCTGTGCCAGGGCCGCGGCTCGGCCGCCAATTCCTCGGTGTGTTACGTGCTGGGCGTGACCGAGATCGACCCCAGCGAGATGGCGCTGCTGTTCGAGCGCTTCATCTCCGCCGAACGCGATGAGCCGCCGGACATCGACATCGACTTCGAACACGAACGCCGCGAGGAAGTGCTGCAGTACGTGTTCAACCGCTACGGTCGCGAACGCGCCGCATTGACTGCGGTGGCGATCAGCTACCGGGGTCGCAGCGCGGTGCGCGATGTGGCCCGGGTGCTGGGCCTGCCGCCAGACCAGGTCAACGAACTGGCCGCCTGCCTGGACCGCTGGAGCAGCCACGAGCCGCTGCCGGAGGCATTGCGCGAGCGCGGCTTCGACCCGGAGACCCCGCTGATGCGGCGCGTGGTCGCCCTGACCGCCGAACTGGTGGACTTCCCGCGCCACCTGTCCCAGCACCCGGGCGGTTTCGTGATCTCCGAACACCCCCTGTCCACGATGGTGCCGGTGGAGAACGCGGCCATGGACAACCGCACCGTGATCCAGTGGGACAAGGACGATCTGGATGTCACCGGGCTGATGAAGGTCGACTGCCTGGCACTGGGCATGCTCACCGCCGTGCGCAAATGCCTGGCGATGCTGGAAGCGCATGGCGAGCCGAAGATGGGCATGGCCGATATCCCCTCCGGCGATGGCCCCACCTACGACATGATCTGCCGCGCCGACACCCTGGGCGTGTTCCAGATCGAGTCGCGCGCGCAGATGGCGATGCTGCCGCGCATGCAGCCGCGCTGCTTCTACGACCTGGTGATCGAAGTGGCGATCGTGCGCCCCGGCCCGATCCAGGGCGACATGGTCCATCCGTATCTGAACCGACGGAAGAAGCTCAAGGAAGAAGGCATCGAAGAGGTCGACTATCCCCCCGAGCTGGAGAAGGTCTTCAAACGCACCCTCGGCGTGCCGCTGTTCCAGGAACAGGTGATGCAGCTGGCGGTCGCCGCCGCCGGTTTCAGCCCCGGGCAGGCCGACGCACTGCGCCGCTCGATGGCCGCCTGGAAGCGCCACGGCGGGCTGGAGCCGCACCGCGACAAGCTGCTCGCCGGCATGGCCGCCAACAACTACAGCCGCGAATACGGCGAGCGCCTGTTCGAGCAGATCAAAGGCTTCGGCAGTTATGGCTTCCCGGAAAGCCATGCGGCCAGCTTCGCGCTGATCACCTATGTCAGCTGCTGGCTCAAGTGCCACCATCCTTCCGCGTTTGCCGCCAGCCTGATCAACAGCCAGCCGTTGGGGTTCTACACCCCGGACCAGATCCTGCAGGACGCGCGCCGCCATGGCGTGCCGGTACTGCCGGTGGACGTACGCTACAGCGACTGGGACTGCACGCTGGTCCCGCCCCCCTCGCCGGGCCGGCCATTCGGCATCCGCCTGGGCCTGCGCCTGGTCGATGGCTTCAGCGAGGCGGTCGCCACCGGCGTGGTGCAGGCTCGCCAGCGCGCGCCCTTCGAGAGCGTGGCCGACCTGAGCCAGCGCGCGCAGCTGGACCGTCGCCACCAGGGTCTGCTGGCCGATGCCGGCGCACTCAAGGGCTTGAGCGGCCATCGCCATCGCGCGCGCTGGGACGTCTCCGGCGTGGAGAAGCCGCTGCCGCTGTTCGAGGCTGCACGCGCCACCGCCGAAGCCGCCGTCCCGTTGCCGCTGCCCAGCGCCTTCGAGGACATGCAGGCCGACTACAACACCACCGGCACCACGCTGGGCCGGCACATGGTCTCCTTCATCCGCAGCCAGCTGCGCCAACGCCGCTGCCACCGCTCCGACGAACTGGCCACCTTGCCGCACGGGCGCAGCGTGCGCTTTGCCGGGCTGGTGCGCATGCGCCAGCGCCCGCAGACTGCCAGCGGCGTCACCTTCCTCACCCTGGAAGACGAATGCGGCATGGTCAATGCGGTGGTCTGGCGCAAAATCGCCGACCGCCAGCATCGCGTACTGGTTGAAGCGCAACTGATGCAGATCGATGGCCGGCTCGAACGCGTGGATGGTGTGCAGCACCTGATCGTCCGCCAGATGCACAACATCGACCCCCTGATCGACGGCGTGCGCACCCACAGCCGCGATTTCCGCTGAGCCATCCCGTGACCGACTTCACGCTCTGAATGCAATTCCAGACTTTTCCGACTGGTGTCGTGAATGGCCTATCCGGTATGGTCGCAGCCTTCCAAGGATCCGGAGAACTGCATGTCGCGCGCGTTGACTGTCACCACGCTGGTCATTTCCAGCCTCGCCCTGGCTGTCTCCGGCTGGACCGCGCTGCAACTGCATCAGAGCCAGTCCGATGAGCGTGTCATCACCGCACGCGGCCTGGTGATCCGCGATGCCACGGGCCAGGCACGGGTGATCCTCGGCGCGCCGGTCCCCGATCCGCTCACCAAGGGAGTGACCCAGGCGCCACGCGCATCACCGCTGTCAGGCCTGATCCTGCTGGGCGCCGATGGCTCCGAGCGCGGCGGCTACGGCACTGTCGATGTCGGCGATGAGGCCATCCTCACCCTGGACGATGCCACCGGTACCACCGAGGTGTTCAAGGTCACGGCCAACCCGGACCGCGGCGCCACGCTCGTGGTCAAGCATCAGAACAGCACCGGTGCGATGTTGACCTCCTGGCAGGGCAAACCGGAGCTGATCTTTCTCAACGACGACGAACAGACGCACTACATCAGTCCGCACTCCGCTGCCGCGCCCTGAGCAAGCTGGCGGTGATTTTCAGATAGCGCTATGACACCCTAGCCGTTGTCATGGGACCGTCCTGCACGCGCGCCACCGCGCAGCAGCCGTCCCCGCTTCTGGAGTGCTCATGCCCATTGCTGCCCCCACCTGGCCCCAGGCCACCACCGTCGATGAGATCCGCCGCAACCTGGCGGCGGTCCGCGAGCGCATCGCACGTGCCTGCGCATTGGCCGGCCGCGACCCGGCCAGCGTGCGTCTGCTGCCGGTCAGCAAGACGGTCGATGAAGCCCGCCTGCGCCTGGCGTGGGACGCTGGCTGCCACGAGCTGGGCGAGAACAAAGTGCAGGAAGCCCAGCGCAAGGCTGCCGCCATGACCGACCTGCCCGGCCTGCGCTGGTCGGTGATCGGCCACCTGCAGACCAACAAGGCGCGCGACGTGGCGCGCTTCGCCAGCGAGTTCCAGGCCTTGGACAGCCTGCGCGTGGCGCAGGCACTGGATCAGCGCCTGGAACTGGAGCAGCGCACGCTGGACGTGTTCGTGCAGGTCAACACCTCCGGCGAGGACAGCAAGTACGGCCTGGACCCGATCGCGGTCGCCGACTTCGTGCAGCAGCTCCCCGCGTTTTCGAACCTGCGCGTGCGCGGGCTGATGACCCTGGCAGTGTTCTCGCCCGATCCGGAACAGGTGCGGCCGTGCTTCGCGCGTCTGCGCGATCTGCGCGAGCGACTGCGCCGTACGCTTCCGGCGGGGGTCAGCCTGGAGGAACTCTCGATGGGGATGTCCGGCGACGTCGAGATCGCCATCGAAGAAGGCGCCACCGTCGTGCGTGTGGGCCAAGCCATCTTCGGCGCGCGCTCGACGCCGGACAGCCTCTACTGGCCGACGCCGTCCTGACCACGCATCGCTGATGGTCTCTCACTTGGCAGGAAGGAGCCGCCGAAAGGCCGTCCTTTCATGCACGTGCTCATCTACGTGCCTGCGAATCCGTCATACACCGTGCACGGGCGACAGGGGTGACGCCGCCCTGCTTTCCAGCCGCAGGCGGCTGGCATCCTTTCCCGGCGGCACGCCGAACAGTCGCGAGTAGTCCCGACTGAACTGCGAGGGACTGTCATAGCCCACCGCATACCCGGCAGTGGCCGCCTCCATCCCGTCGCCCACCATCAGGCGCCTGGCTTCCTGCATCCGCAGCTGGGTCCTGAAATCGAGCGGACTCATCGCCGTGACGGCGCGGAAATGCTGGTGAAAGGTGGATCGACTCATGCCTGCTACACGGGCCAGCTCATCTACCCGGCAGGCGCCCGTGAAGTTCGCCCGGATCCACACAATCGCGCGGGCAATCTGCCCCTGCCGGCCGTCGGCCTGTGTCATCGCCCGCAGCACGCCACCATTCGGGCCGGTCAGCAGCCGATACAGGATTTCCCGGACGACCAGGTCGCCCAGCGCCCGTGCGTCGTCCGGTGCATCCAGCAAAGCGACCAACCGGGTACACGCGTCCAGCAGCCCCGGCGTCATTGCGTTGAGGGTCAGACCCGCGGCGACCGCGCGGTCGCCGGCCGGTCGAGGATGTTGCAGCGCGAGCTCACTCAGCAGTGCCGGATCCAGATCGAGTTGAAGGCTCAGATAAGGACGGGCCGGCGTCGCTTCGATCACGGCGCCCATCACCGGCAGACCCACCGAGGCCATCAGGTAACTGGTGGGATCGTAGTGAAGCACGCTGGCGCCCAGCGTCGCGCGCTTGCGTCCCTGTGCCACGAAGCAGACGGTCGGCTCATAGATGACCGGCATTGGCATCGTCGGCGTGGCGCAGCGGATCAATCTCACCCCGGGCAGCACGGAAGCGAAGGTGCCATCCCTCGGCGCGTGCCGGGCGATGGCGTCACGGAACTGCGCCAATGAGGTCATGCCAAGGATCTCCGATCATGCGCTGGGCGACCCCATCATCCGTCGCATCCGGACGATCGTGCAAGCATTCCGGAGGACGTTGCTACCGGCCCGGCATGGGCTGCCGGAACAATGAGGCCACGCAGGCACCGCCCTGTCCCGCCATGGAGAACGCCCGCATGACCTCACCCACCTCGCTCGATCACTATCGCCTGCTGGGGCGCTCCGGCCTGCGCGTCTCGCCGCTCTCACTGGGCACGATGACCTTCGGCGCCGACTGGGGCTGGGGTGCAGACGACGCCGAGGCCCGGCGGATCTTCGATGCCTACCTCGACCGTGGCGGCAACTTCATCGACACCGCGGTCAACTACACCAACGGAGCCGCCGAGCAGATCCTCGGTCGTTTCGCCAAGGCCCAGCGCGACCGGCTGGTGCTGGCCACCAAATTCACGATGGCCCGCGATCCCACCAACATCAACGCCGGCGGCAACCATCGCTACAACCTGGTGCGCTCGGTGGAGACCAGCCTGCGCCAGTTGGATACCGACCGGATCGACCTGATGTACCTGCATGCGTGGGACTTCACCACCCAACCGGACGAAGTGATGCGCGCACTCGACGATCTCGTGCGAGGTGGCAAAGTGCTGTACCTGGGCATCTGCAACACCCCTGCCTGGCGCGTGGCCGAGCTGCAGACCCTGGCCGACCTGCGTGGCTGGGCCCCGTTGGTGGCGCTGCAGATCGAATACAGTCTGGTGGAACGCACGGTGGAACATGAGCTGCTACCGATGGCGCAGGCCCTGGGCCTGGGTGTACTTCCCTGGTCGCCACTGGGCGGCGGCATCCTGACCGGCAAATACACGCGCAACGATCTGTCCGACGAAAATGGCGCGGGCGTGGCGAGCAGCCGCAAAGGCGTGATCGCATCGATCGGTCATCTCAACGAACGCTCACTGGCCATCGCCGAGGTAGTGGGTGAGGTGGCCGAGGAACTGGGTGTCTCCCGCTCGCAGGTGGCCATCGCCTGGACGCTTGCCAACCCAGCGGTGGTCTCACCGATCATCGGCGCACGCACCGTGGCGCAGGCAGAAGACAACCTCGGCGCGCTCACCGTGGTACTGAGCGCTGCGCAACTGACACGGCTGGATGAGGCCAGTGCTCCGGCACCGATCTTCCCGGCACGCTTCATCGGCCGGCCCATGGCCCAGCAGTTGATCTTCGGCACCTCCATGCTCACCGGGCGAAGGTAAGCCATGGCGATCTCCCAACCGACAGATTGGGTGAAAAAGCCCGCCAGACCCCCGTGAGATAATGTGGTTCATGACCTCACCGGACTCTCAACGTCCGCTCCTGTCCAAGGATGCGTGGAAGCGCCGTGCGGCGCTGTGGGGCGGCGCGGTAGCCGTCGCCCTGGTCGCGATCGTGTTCGCCAAGGCCAGCGACGCGGCCTTCCGGGTGTTCCAGTGGATCATCGCCCATTCGATCTGGTGGGCGCTGCTGGTGACGCCGGCGGTGTTCGCCCTGTTGGCATGGCTGACCAGTGGCGCACTCAAGCCGACGCGTGGCAGCGGGATTCCACAGGTGATCGCCGCACTGGACGTTGCCACGCCCGAGTTCCGGCGCGACAACCTCTCGCTGAAGGTATCGGCCGGCAAACTGGCGCTGACCACACTGTCCCTGCTCGGAGGTGCATCGGTGGGCCGTGAAGGCCCCACGGTGCACGTCGGTGCCAGCCTGATGTACATGTTCGGGCGCTGGTTCGGCTTCCGTGACCCGAAGGAGTTGTCGCATTTCCTGCTGGCCGGTGGCGCAGCCGGTATCGCCGCCGCGTTCAATACACCGCTGGCCGGCATCGTGTTCGCCATTGAAGAGCTCAGTGGCCGCTTCGAGCACCGTTTTTCAGGCACGTTGCTCACTGCGGTCATCGTCGGTGGCGTGGTGTCGCTTGGCCTGCTCGGCAACTACACCTACTTCGGCAAAGTAAGTGCCACGCTCCCGTTGGGCCAGGCATGGCTGGCGATCCTGGTGTGCGGCACGGTCGCAGGCCTGCTCGGTGGCGTGTTCGCCAAGGCGGTACTGCTCACCATGGCGGGCCGACCGCGATGGCTGGGCAGGCTGCGCCAGCGGCACCCGGTGCTGCTGGCCGCCCTGTGCGGGCTCGCGCTGGTGCTGCTGGGTGCTGCCTTCGGCGCGGGTGCGTTCGGTACCGGCTACGAGCAAGCCAAGGGACTGGTCCAAGGTGGCGCAACCGTCGGGCACGAATTCGGCCTGATGAAACTTCTCGCCAATCTGGTGTCGTACGTTGCCGGCATTCCGGGCGGGTTGTTCTCGCCCGCACTGGCCGTCGGTGCCGGGCTGGGACACAACCTTGCCGCCATCATGCCGTCCGTCGATGAGCGCATCTTTGTCCTGCTGGGCATGTGCGCCTATCTGACCGGGGTGACCCAGGCCCCGCTGACCTCTGCGGTCATCTCGCTGGAACTGACGGACAGCAGCGACATGCTGCTGCCCATTCTGGCGACCGTCCTGATCGCGCGCGGCGTCTCCGGGCTGGTCTGCCGCGTGCCGATCTACAAGGCCATGGCCGAACAGCTGGTCAGGCAGCTGCCGGGCCCCCACCCGCCTTCGGCCTAGCACGCTGGGGAGAGGCTGGAACCCCAGCCCCTCGCCCGCGTGCGGCGGCAGGATCACGCGTTGACGTCGACTACCGTGCGGCCCTGCACACGCCCCTGCAGCACCTGCTCGGCCAGCGCCGGCACCTCGGCCAGGCCGATCATCTGCGTGGTACGGGCCAACTTGCCCACGTCCAGATCGGTAGCCAGCCGCGTCCAGGCCTGCTCTCGCGCAGCGTAGGGCGCATTGACCGAATCAATGCCCGCCAGGGTCACGTTGCGCAGGATGAAGGGCAGCACGGAGCCCGGCAGATCCGCGCCCTGGGCCAAACCAAATGCAGCCACCACGCCGCGATAGCGGGTCTGCGCCAGCACGTTGGCCAAGGTATGACTGCCCACCGCATCGATCGCACCGGCCCAGCGCTCCTTGGCGAGCGGCGCACCGGCCCCGGAAAGCGTCGCGCGGTCGATGATCTCTGCCGCACCCAGTTCCTTGAGATAGGCGGATTCCTCGAGCCGGCCGGTCGACGCGACGACCCGGTAACCCAGTGTGGAGAGCAGTGCGATCGCGATGGACCCGGCACCGCCGTTGGCGCCCGTGACCAGGATGTCACCCTGATCCGGTGACACGCCGCCATGCTCCAGCGCCAGCACCGACAGCATCGCGGTGTAACCGGCGGTGCCGATGGCCATCGCTTCCTGGCTGGAAAACGCCGTGGGAATCTTCACCAGCCACTCGCCCGGCACACGCGCCTTCTGCGCATAGCCGCCATGGTGGGTCTGGCTCAAGCCCCAGCCGTTGACCAGCACGCGATCGCCCGGCGCAAAACCCGGATGCGTGGACGTTTCAACCACACCGGCCAGATCGATGCCGGGAATGAGCGGGAAGGTGCGGATCACCGGCGAACGGCCGCTCAGCGCCAGCGCGTCCTTGTAATTCACCGTGGAGTACTCCACGGCAACGGTGACGTCGCCAGGCATCAGGTCCTGCTCGGTCAGGTCGACGACGCCAGCACTGATGGCGTCACCGTTTTTGGTCGCAAGAAGGGCTTTGAAGGACATGGGATCTCCGGTTCGGGTGCTTGAGGGGCATTGCAGACCGGACCAGTGTGCGCACGGCGCTGTACCGTCCTGTTAAATCACCCTGATCGGCGGGTACCTCACTCCCCCAGCACACTCGCAATGGCCACCGCAAGCAGGCCCCGCACGGTCTCAGCCGCGAGGTCTGGATCGCGCACTGCGCGCATCGCCAGCCCTTCGACCAGCAACCGCATCAGCAACGTACGCCGTTCCAGATCGGCGTCCTCCGGCGTGCGCCCACGCGCGATGTCGTGCTGCCGAAGCCAGCCGGTGATGGCCGCGCTGGTCTGCCTGTCGTGCCGGCGCAGCACGTCTGCGACCACCGGATCGCGGTGCGCTTCAGCGGTGATCTCCGCATACAGCGCGACATTGGCGATGGCATTGCCACGGGTTTCCAGCGTCTCCCCGCGCGCCCACAGCTGGTAGCAACGCAGCAGTCCGTCAACCAGATCGGCCGCCGCCGGCATGTGGCCGATCGCGTCCTGGTCGTAAGCGAGCTGTCGTTCGATCAGCGCCAGGATCAGCGCACGTTTGTTCTCGAAGTAGCGGTACATCAGGCCCTGGCTGATCTCCGCCTCTGCGGCGATGTCACTGATCGAGCCGGCATGGAAGCCGCGGGCGATGAAACAGCGCTGCGCCGCGTCCAGGATCCGCTGGCGCTGCGCTTCGGCACGCACGGCTGCAGCGTCTTCGGCAGGGGCGCCGGAAAGGGGGGTAAGCGTCATTGCTCGTCGTAGATGGCGTCCAGTTGAGGGGTGATGGTACGACACGCAGGGGCTGAATGAACGGTCATTCATCTGTCATTTTACGCGCACAGACTGCGCCGGCCCCCTCCTCCCGTGAACGAACCCGATGCGCCACGCCCAGCTGCACCGTCACCTGTTAGCCCTCGCCATCGCTACCGCCCTGCCCGGCCTCGCCGTGGCCAATGACGCCACCACTGTCGCCACCGCCGACACCGCCGCCCGCGATGTGGTCGCGCTGGACCAGGTGGTCGTTACCGCCCAGAAGCGTGCCACCAATCTGCAGGACACCCCGATCTCGGTCTCCGTGGTGGATGCCGAAGCATTGAAGGATCGCAGCGCGATCTCCATCGGCAGCCTCTCCGATGGCTCGATCCCCTCACTGCGTGTCACCCCGTTCGCCACCCGCAGCTCGGCGCTGAACATCGGCATCCGCGGGATCGGTGCCTCCGGCGATGCCAATCAGCCCGCGCGCGATGCCGGTGTCGGCGTGTATGTCGATGGGGTGTTCATGGGCCGCGCGCAGGGCCTGGGCAGCATGTTGTATGACGTGGAGCGCATCGAGGTGTTGAAGGGTCCACAGGGCACCCTGTTCGGCCGCAACACCGAAGGCGGCGCGATCAGCATTGTCACCAAACAGCCCACCGGCGAGTTTGGCGGCAGCGTCAGCGCCGGCGTCTCCAACTACAGCGGCTACACCACCGGCCTGCACCTGGACCTGCCGAAGGTGGGCGATGTGAGCTTCAAGATCGACGCCGTGCAGGCCAAACGCGGCGGTACCACAGACAACCCGATGCGCGGCGAGCGCGACTTCAACAGCTACGACAAGCGCGGCGCACGCTTCAGCGCGCTGTGGCAGCCCAGCGATGATTTCTCCGCGCTGTATGCCTTCGACCGCTCCTACGATGCCACCACGCCGTACCACACCCAGTTGCTGGTGCCGGGCGCCTACGTGAGCCCGCTGCAGAAGGCCGGCGCCAGCGAGGATCGACGCGATTCCGCCATCCTCGGTGGCCCGCAGGAAGACAACATCGGCCGTACCAGCGGGCATCTGCTCAACCTTGGTTGGACCCTGAGCGACAGCCTGGAACTGAAGTCGATCAGTTCCTACCGTGAACTGACCCAGGGCCAGTTCGACATGGGTCTGGTCGACGCGATCTCCGCCTATGGCGGCCCCAACACGCCGTTCGGCCGCTACAGCCTCGCCCAGGTCTACCAGCACCAGTACAGCCAGGAATTCCAGCTGATCGGCACCACCTCGCAGGTGCAGTTCCTGGCCGGTGCCTTCTACTATCACGAAACCGCCGGCGACAATGCGCAGACGCCCAACATGCTGCTGTGGGGCCCCGGCGGCAACAGCTACACCGTCAACCCCGCCACCAACCCCTTGAACCTGGGCAACGTGCGCATCGACCGCGCCAGCAAGGCGTGGACGGACAGCCTGGGCATTTTCGGCCAGGCCACCTGGACGCCGGCCTCGCTCGAACGCCTGCACCTGACCGCCGGTGGCCGCTACACGCGCGATGACAAGAAGGGCAGCCTGTACATCGTCAATGGCGCCGCCAAGGATCTCGCCTTCGATGATGCCTGGGGCCGCTTCGACCCGATGGTGAACATCGCCTATGACCTCGGCGAGAACGCCATGGTGTATGCCAAGTACAGCACCGGCTTCAAGGCGGGCGGCGCCAACTCGCGCTCCACCACCTATACCGCCTTTGCGCCCGAAGAGGTGACGGCGATCGAGCTCGGCTTCAAGTCGCAGTTCTGGGACAACCGCGCGCGCCTGAACCTGGCTCTGTTCGATTCGAAGATCGAACACAAGCAGATGGATTTCTCGCTGCCGTTCGATCCCAACAGCGGTGAAACCCGCACCACGATGGTCACCACCAACGCGCTCAGTAACGGCACCTCACGCGGTGCGGAGCTGGAGTTCAGCGTGATGCCGGTGGACAACGTCACCGTGGGCTTGAACTACGCCTACACCCGCATTGATGCGCAGAACGCGGTCGACCCGTTCGGTGCCGGCGTGCAGGTCACGGTGCAGCCATTGCTGGCGCCGAAGAACGCCGGCAGCGTGTCGCTGGACTATCTGGTGCCGTTCGCCAACTTCTCCGCGCTGAAGTTCCACCTGGACGGCAACTGGTCCGATGGGTACTACACCAGCGAGTACGACCAGATGCTCACCGACAGTTCCTTCATCGTGAACGCCCGTGTCGCCCTGATCGACGTCCCGCTCAACAGCACGGGCTCGACCATGGCCGTCTCACTGTGGGCGCGCAACCTGCTGGACGAAGAACACCTGTTCTACAAGCTCAACAACGCCTCACTGGGCCAGAGCGGGATCTTCAATGACCCGCGCACCTACGGCCTGGACGTCACCGTCACCTTCTGATCGCCTTGGAGATCCCGATGCACCTTCGCCGCACCCACCTTGCCCTTGCCGTTGCCCTCAGCCTGCCGATGCTCGCTGGCGCCGGCCTCGCACTGGCCCGCTCGCCCGTCACCGATACCGCCGCCACGCCCACCACCGCGGCAAGCGCCAACGTGCAGCCGGTTGCCGCCGATGCGCAGCGCGTCATCGCGCTGCAGGGCGCCTGGAACACGCGCACCTTTGCGGGCCTGCAAGGCAGCCATGGCCCGATCCCGGCCAGCGCCTTCGTGCGCACCTCGGACCTGGGCCGCCTGACCCCCGCCGACCGCGACGCCCTGGCCGCTGCCGGCGTCACGCTGGATATCGATCTGCGCACTGCCGATGAGCAGGCGCAATCGCCTGACCTGCTGGCCGCCGACGCCCGCTTCGCTTACCAGCGCACCTCGCTGATGGGGACCGAGAAGATGGACCTGCAGAAGATGATGACCACCTTCCCCGACTCGCTGGGCGCGGCCTATGTGCAGTGGCTGGACCACAGCCAGCCGCAATTCAAGCAGGTCTTCCAGCGCATCGCCGCCGAGCGCGACGGCACCGTGCTGTTCCACTGCACCGCCGGCAAGGACCGCACCGGCATCATTGCCGGCCTGCTGCTGGACCTGGCGGGTGTGTCCCGGGCGGACATCGTGCACAACTATGCAATCTCCGCGCATTACCTGGAAGGTCAGCCCAAGGACAGCGCAATGAACGCGCAGATCATGGAACTGATCAAGCAGCACCCGGAGATCGGCAGGAAGATGGCCGGCATGTCGGGCACCGCACCGGAGAACATGGCGATGTTTCTCGCCGCTCTGCATGCGCAGTACGGCGGTGCCGAGGGCTATCTGAAGTCCATCGGCGTCAGCGAGGCGGAGATCGATCAGCTCAAAGTGCGGTTGGGCCAGGCGGGCTGATCTGACCAGCGTGTCGCGTGTCGGCCACGGATGGCCCACACGTCACGCACTGCATGCCGCATGCCGGCGCTCGCCACTGGCAGGACGTGCAATCGGCTGGATCAACCAACTGCGGTTGTCTGCGCCGGTTCGGCCATGATGCGCTCGATCCAGTCACGATAGTGATTTACACGCACATTGCAGGTGACCTGCCCATAGCGCCCGGGCCGGGCGGTCAGCACATTGCCCTGGACGACCTTCCACGCGCCCTGCCCGGCCAGCAGCCACTGACCATCGCGCTCGATCAGCACGGGGCCACCGCTGTCACCGTTGCCCAGCGCACCCTCGAGCGGCAGCGCTTCGGGTGGTGCATCAAAGACATAGCAGAGCCAACGGTCGTAGGCACTGGTGATCCGGTTGAACCCGCGGCGAAGCTCGGTGCGGTTGGGGCCGTTGGGAGAATGCCCCGTAGCGCCGGTACCCGTGGCGCCCTTTCCCAGAATCTTCGCGATCTGACCGGCTTCGTCGCTGTCGCCGTAAAGGGCCACCGGCGCCACATCGGTGACCGGCGCCTTCAACCGGATCAGCGCAACATCATCGCCCGAGGCGAGAAACACCACAATGAGCATCGCCTCGCCGCTGGCCATGGCCTGATCGATCAACGTCTGCGGCAGTGTCCTGTAGCCGGGATGGGTGACCACCCGCTCAACCTCCCGCGCAGTACCGTTGATCATCACCTGCTTGAGATCGGCATGCATCGGCAGCGTGTGCGCGGCAGTCAGCACCCACTGCGGTGCGATCAGCGCGCCGTGACCCTCGCCGGGCATGTCCACGAGTGCGGGAAACTCGGTAGCGGGAACGCGATACTTCGCATCATCCACGTCATGCCGGATGACGATGGCATGGGCAGTTGAGGACACGGCGAGCAGCACCCCGAGTAACAACAATCGCTTCATATGTGATGCCTTGTGAGGTTCCAACAGCGGGATCAAGATGCCGGGCGCGGCAACGCAGGCTGGCTGGGTGTGCCGCTACGGCTCACGCTCACGGGATTCCAGCGCGCCGGCGAACTTTGCCATCAATCGCACCAGCTCCGATACGTCCTGCGCGGACCATGAGGCGAAGATCTCCCGTCCGATCCGCTCGCGGGCCGCGTCCAGCCGATCCGTCATGTCTTTGCCTTTCGGCGCGATGGACGCCTCGCGGATGCGACGGTCTTCTGGATTGCCGCGACGCGTGACCAGTTCCATCGACGCCAGTTTGGCGACCTGGCGACTGATGGTCGTGTAATCGCGGCCCAGCCGGTCGGCCAGATCCACCACCCCGATCGGGCCGACCCGCTCGATCATCACCAGCAGGCGGAACAGCGCCTGGTCCAGCTTCAGGCCGGCGGCCTGGATCAGCATTTCATCATTGCGCGGGCGGTTCATCACGCTGGCAAGGCTGACCATGGAGAGGTGCAGCGACTTCAGTTCAGCCGAATTATGTGTATCTTGCACCTTCTTTTTCACAGGCATAGCATCTCCTCCAAGTACGTGCATATTACACACAGCTGGAGCGAGGCATGAGCAACAACCTTGATGTAGTGATCTGTGGCGCTGGCGCTGCCGGCCTCACCCTGGCCATCGAACTGGCTCGCCGCGGCGTGGCATTCCGGCTGCTGGAGCAGCGTGACCGACCCTTCCACGGCTCACGCGGCAAAGGTATCCAGCCGCGCAGCCAGGAGGTCTTCGAGGACATGGGCATCGTCAATCAGCTGTTCGCGGCGGGCGGGGCCTACCCTGTCTCCCGATCACATCACGCCGATGGCACCCATACGGACACGGTCATGGTGGAGGCGTCGCCAGCCACACCCGCCGAACCCTATCGGCGGCCGCTGATGGTGCCGCAGTTCCTGACCGAGTGCGTGATGCGCGGCCGCCTCGCGGCGCTGGGGCACCGGGTCGACTTCGGGCATGCACTGATCGGTTTGGAGCAGGACGCCGATGGCGTGACCCTGCGTCTTGCCACCTCTCTTGGCGAGCAGACGCTCCGCACACGCTATCTGATCGGCGCTGACGGCGGCCGCAGCATCGTGCGTCACGCACTCGATATTGGCTTCCCCGGCAAGACCCTGGGCGTGCGTGCAGTGGTGGCTGACATCGTGCTGCAAGGGCTGCCACGCGATGCCTGGCACACCTTCAACGAAGAGGACATGGCGCGGCGCATCGCGCTGTGTCCTTTGATGGGAACCGCGTTGTTCCAGTTACAGGCCCCGGTGCCCGTGGAGGGCGAGGTGGATCTCTCGGCAGCGGGCCTGGCGGCGATGGTACGTGAGCGCACCGGGCGGGATGACATTGCGGTTCTGGACGTCGAGTGGGCATCGGCGTACCAGATGAACGCCCGACTCGCCGACCGTTACCGCGTCGGCCGGGCCTTCCTCGTCGGCGACGCCGCCCACACGCATCCCCCCACCGGCGGACAGGGGCTCAACACCAGTGCCCAGGATGCCTACAACCTGGGATGGAAGCTGGCCGCCGTGCTGCAGGGGGCACCGCAGACCCTGCTGGAGACCTACGAAGAAGAGCGCCGCCCTGTTGCAGCCGCGATGCTTGGGCTTGCGACGAAACTGCTCGACCACGCCCGCCGCGGCGACATTCGACGCGGCCGGGAGGTCCAGCAGCTTGATCTCGGGTACGCGGACTCATCGCTCTCGCTGGCGGGCGAGCCCCGTACCGGACGCATCAACCCTGGCAGCCGCGCTCCCGACGCCCCATTGCAGGGCGCGGGTGGGCAGCCATTGCGCTTGTTTGAGGTGCTGCGCGGTACGCATTGGACGTTGCTTGGTTACGAAGCCACACGCGCCGATGCACCGGCGCGGAAGGGCTTGCACGTCCACGTGATCGGCCAGTGCGGCGATCTGTGGGATACGCAGGGACACTTCGCCGTTGCTTATGGCCTGCAGCCGGGCGAGTGGGTACTGGTGCGGCCGGATGGTTACGTCGCCGCCGTGGTCCACGCGCAGCAGATCGAGACGCTGAGCGCGCATTTCGACGGGTTGATGCCACCGCGCCGATAAGACAACCGCACGCGGCGGGCCGGATACGCTGAGCATCCGGCCCTTATCCAGCAGCGGTCAGCGGCGCGCGCCACCCAGCTTGAAGATCGCCACCGCCCCTTGAAGTGCCTGGGACTGGCTCTCCATCGATCGCGCTGCAGCGTTGGCTTCTTCCACCAGTGCGGCATTCTGCTGGGTGGCCTCGTCCATCTGGATCACGGTCTGGCTGACCTGCTCGATGCCGGCGCTCTGTTCCTGCGACGCTGCGGAGATCTCGGCCATGATCTGGGTGACCTGCTGCACGGAGGCGACGATCTCCTCCATGGTGGTGCCCGCACGGCGCACCATCACCGCACCGCCCTCCACCTGGCCCACAGAGTCTTCGATCAGGCTCTTGATCTCGCGCGCGGCATCCGCCGAACGCTGTGCCAGGGTACGCACCTCGCTGGCCACCACGGCAAAGCCTCGGCCCTGCTCACCGGCGCGGGCCGCTTCCACGGCGGCATTGAGCGCCAGGATGTTGGTCTGGAACGCAATGCCGTCGATGACCGAAATGATGTCAGCGATGCGTCGCGACGACGTCTCGATCCCCGCCATCGTGGTGACCACCTGGGCGACTACCTCGCCGCCCTGCCCGGCAACCCGCGCCGTGCTCTGCACCAGCTCGTCGGCCTTGCGCGCATGGTCGGCGTTCTGGCGTACCGTGGAGGTCAGCTCCTCCATCGACGCGGCGGTCTCTTCCAGGCTCGCCGCCTGTTGCTCGGTACGGCGTGACAGATCGTCATTGCCGGCCACGATCTCGCTGGCGGCCAGATTGATCGCGCCGCTGCTGTGCTGGATGCGGCCGACAATGGCGGTCAGCTGATCCACGGTCGCATCGGCGTCATCCCGCATCTGCGCGAAGACACCCTTGAAGTCGCCGACCATGCGGATGCTGAGGTCGCCGGCGGCAATGGCGCGCAGCAGACGCGACAGTTCGGCCAGATTGGTGTCGGTGGTCTGCATCAGGGCATTCAGGCCGTCCACCATGCCGCGGAAGTCGTGCGAGACGCCTGTGCGTCGCCGCGCTTGCTGAAATCGCCGGCGGCAGCCGCCTGGGCCAGCGCCAGAATCTGGGTGTTGATGGCCTGCAGATTCCGCTTGGTCACCACCATCGCGTCGCTGATGGCGGCTTTTTCGCCAGGCAGCGCCGGCATGTCCACGGTCATGTCACCCACCGCATAACGCGACATCACCTCCACCAGCTGGCGCTGCACCTGGACATGCGCGGCCACCAGTGCGTTGGTCCCGGCCACCATGCGTCCGTAGTCACCCGGGAACGTGGATGCCTCCATCCGGTACCCCATCTCACCCTGGTCATGGCGCGTGGCCATCTCACCCTGGGCATCGATCACGCTGCGCAGCTGGTTCTGCAGATGCCCCATCGACTGCAGCAGCTGGCCCATCTCGTCCATGCGGCGCGGCTCAATCCGGCTGTCCAGGCGCCCGGAGGCGACCGCACTGGAGACGCGCACCGCCTCGGCCAGCGGCGCAAGCACCTGGCGGCGGATCAACAGGAACAGCGCTGCACACAACAATGCCGCCGAGAGCAGGCCCACCACGACGATCACCATCAGCAGCGACCGCGCCGGCGCCATCACGTGGCTCGTGGGGACCGTGATGCCCAGCGCGAAGACCTCCGGCGCATCGCCCAGACGCAACGGCACCACCACACGCAGTGAGTCGACACCACGCACACTGACCTGATCGGCGATCGCCTCGCCCTTGCGGGTGACGTCCAGGACCTTGCGGGTATCGGCGTCGTCACGGATCTTGCCGACCTCCGACGCATCGGCGCTGGCCATGACCGCGCCTGCCGGCGACAGCAGGCTGGCCTTGCCCACCCCCAACGGATGCAGCTGGGCGATGCGCTTCTGCAGCGCGTCCAACGCCAGGGTCACGTTGACCGTGCCCAGGAAGCGCTCGCCGTCCATGATCGGCGTGCTCAACGTGGTCATCAGCGTGTCCACGCCGGCCAGCGGGTAGACGTAGGGCTCGATGACATTGGGCCGATGGGTGTTGCGGCTCTTCAGGTACCAGTCGCCGACACCCGGGACGTCGTAGTCACGCAACGTCTCGCGCACCAGCGTTCCGTTCTGCCACGACCAATAGGCCATGAACCGTCCGCTGACATCATGGCCCTCGGTGTCGGCGAACGCACTGTCCTTGCCATCGAAGGCGTCCGGCTCCCAGGTACTGCTGATGCCCAGCCAGTCCTTGTGCGCACGCAGCTGCTCGCGCAGCACGACCGCGGCGGTTTCACGGCTGAAGCGCGGATCAGTGTGCTGCGTGCGTAGCGCATTGGCCAGCGACGCGGCGGTATCGAAGCCCAACTCAAGCTCGCTGGAGATGTTGCGCGCTTCATGCCGCGCCACCTCGCGCAGCATGTCCTGCGCTGACGTCGACAGCGCATCACTGCTCCGCCAGTAGATGACCACCGCGGTAAAGGTGAAGCAGGCCAATGCAAGCAGACCGGTACCGAACATCAGACGTGCGGCGACACTGTCACGGCGAATCAACGACAAACCCATGGATGGCACTCGAAAGAAAATGGCCACGGTCCGGAATGGACGCAGTGCACCGTCATGCGATAACGGCGTGAAGGCGACGTTCTTTAAGAACCATTCGACATGCACGTGACCAGAGAACGCAGGCTATAGTGCGCGCCGATGTTTCTGCGATCTACGTCGTCCACTGCCATGAAAAACCGTTCCACGCTGTCGCTGACCTTCGCGTTGATCGCGACCCTTTCCTCTGCGGCGCACGCTGCTGAATCCACCTCGACAACAGAACCGCACGTGGACATCGGCGGCGCGGTGCGCTTCAACTATGGCTGGCTGGACTACGGCCCCACCAGCCGCCTGCAACTGGAGCTGCTGCGTGCCGATATCGACGCCGGTGCCGGCCCGCTGTTCCTGTCCGCGCAGTACCGCTGGTATGACGGGTTCGATGCCGTGCACCATGCCTATGTCGGTTGGAACGCGAGCGAGGACACCGTCGTGCAGGCCGGGATCCAGCAGGTTCCGTTCGGACTGCTGCCCTTTGCCGCGCAGAGTTTCTGGTTCGGCTCCGGCTATTACCTGGGCATCGAGGATGACTACGATCCCGGCATGGTGATCCGTCACCGCGATGGCGCAGACCAGTGGCACCTCGGCTGGTTCGCCGGCGACGAATACGGCACCGGCGCACGCAGTGATCGCTACTCCTTCGACGTGGCCCAGACAGACACACTGCCCTACCGCGAGCGCGAGAGGCTGCACCTGCGTTACGAACACAGCCAGGCCTGGGCCGGCGGCGACCTGCTGCTGGGCGGCTCTGCTTTCAGTGGACGGGTTGAGAACGTGCGGACCGGGCAGCGTTACGGCCATCATGCGGCGGCTGTGCACGCGCAATGGACGCGCGACAGCTGGACCACACAGCTGCAGTGGGCGCGCTACCGTTACAGCATCCCGAGCGATCGCATCGCCATGTCGGCGTTCCTTGCGCCGTTCGAGATCGCGGCAGAGGCCGACGTCCCCACCGCCAATGTGGCCTATTCCTTCGGCAAGACGCGCTGGCTGGACAACGTCACCTGCTACAACAACCTGAGCATGACCTTGCCCGTGCAGGATGCTCCGCAGCTGCGGAACTCCTGGCAGAACGTCACCGGCTGCAGTGTGCAGAAGGGCGCGATGCTGACCTACGCCGACTGGATCGCGGGCAAGAACATGTGGTTTGCCGGCGGCAATGGGGTCGGGATCGATGACGGCGCAGCCACAGGCTGGCACTCCCGGTTCAACCTCAACATCGGGTTTTACTTCTAGGCGAGGCAGGCAGGCAGAGGCTACGTGTGCGTCGCCTTACAACTCAAACGCCCGCCTTCGGCCAGAGGCGGACCCGCCTGACGCGGCTGCACGGACTGTATCGGTGGAAGCAGTTGCTAACATTGTCAGCCACTCCTCCGTGGAAGGACGTCGCCCGCATGCTTTTCCTCCCGGCGTTTCATCGCGTTGTAGCGCTGACGCTCGTGGCATTGCCACTCTGTCCGGTGTCCACCCTGTCAGCGGCAGAGCCTGCTTCTGAGACCAGCGCCTTCACCCATCCCATCAACACCGCCAAAGACGCCCCTTTGATAGGCCTTGGCAGCAATGGCCTGCTGCGTTATGCCTTGTATGCCGAACGCGGTAGCGATCACGCGCGCAACATTGTTCCGGACTTCTCCCGCGCAGGCTATCAAGGCGGCGGCATCAGTCTGCCCACCCGCTCCAGCATTCCCGTCATCGAAGTCCTTGGGCCAAACGCCGCGGGTGACGACTATCCCCGTATCCAGGCAGCCATCGACGCGGTCGCCGTACGTGACAAGGACAGCCGGGGCCTGCGCGGCGCAGTCCTGTTGCGACGCGGCCACTACAGGTTGAGCCAGATGCTGACCATCCGGGCCAGCGGCGTGGTGCTGCGCGGTGAGGGTCGAGGTGCAGACGGCACGGTGATCCGCTCCGACGTCAGCGAGCGTCAGGGCAGGATCCTTGACCTCGGGACCAGCGAATCCGCGGTGCCCCGCGCAGCGTTGGATGCACGCCGCACCGCAATCAACATGGACTACGTGCCGGTAGGGGCAACGCGGATCAGGGTAACGTCCGCAGCCGGCTATCGCGTGGGCGATACGGTGTCGATCGCGAGGGAGCCCGATGCCCGCTGGGTCGGCCCCGAGGGCATCGATACCGCGCGATATCGATGGACGCCCAGCGACTACGCCGTTTACAGCGAACGCGTGGTCACCGCCGTAGACCATGACACGATCACCCTTGATGCCCCGATCATGGATGCCATTCAGACGCGCTTTGGTGGCGGCAGCGTCTATCGCACGGATTCCACCCGTATCTCCCAGGTCGGCATCGAAGACCTCCGGCTTGAGGGTAACCCCGAGACCGGCACGGTCAACGGCACCCCCGATTCCGGCCCCTTTACCGCACTCCGACTGGGTGCGATTCAAGATTCATGGGTTCGCGATGTCACCGTGCGTTATGTGTCGCATGGATTCGTGACCCGTAACGGCGCGCAGTTCAATACCCTGCAGGACATTGCCTATCTCGACCCGAGGTATGGCGAAACCCAAGGCGCCCGCCGCTATGTATTTCTGTACGAGGGCAACTCGGCCTTCAATCTGATCCAGCGCTGCTACAACCAGGGCGGCAGGCATACCTTCGTCATCGGCGCACGGGTGCCTGGCCCCAACGTGTTTCTGGACTGCCTCGCCGTCGGCGACAGCAATGACAGTGGTCCACACCATCGCTGGTCCACCGGCACACTGTACGACAACACCAAGGGGTACATGCTGCGGGCACAGAACCGCCGGTATAGCGGAACGGGGC
>JGI20283J15916_100009_pt1 | contig 39252 bp, 26 predicted proteins | sample Plalitdecfosmids_FD_15916 | JGI IMG/M metagenome (IMG submission 15916) | reverse complement strand
CATCGACAGCGTGATCGAAGGCCTGGACAAGATCGCGTTCCAGACCCGGGTGCTGGCGATGAACGCCGCTGTGGAAGCGGGCCGGGCCGGTGAGGCGGGCCGAGGGTTCGCCGTCGTCGCCGATCTGGTGTCTGCGCTGGCGATGCGCGCCGAGGAAGAAGCCAAGCGCGCACGCGATCAGCTGACCGTCACCCAAAGCGAAGTGTTGATCGCGGTCGGCATGGTCGAAAAGCTGGACGGCGCGCTCGCCGCCATTTCCGGCGACGTCGATGAAGTGCACGGCCTGCTCAGCACGATGGCCAGCGACAATCGCGCCCAGGCTTTGAGCATCGGCCAGATCAACGAAACGGTTTCCACCATGGACCGCTCGACACAGCAGAATGCGGGGATGGTCGAGGAAACATCCGCCGCCGCGCGCAACCTGGACTCAGAGATCGCCGCGCTCCTGCAACAGGCGCAGCGCTTCCGAACCGCGCCCGCACGCGATCCACTTCGCCAGTTGCGATCGCCGCAACCCCAGCCACTCGCCGCCTAAGCTTACCCCCCGTCCCAGACCAGATCCGTCCCGAGCAAAGCCGGCGCTTTGCTCGATCGGGCTTTCACGTCCTCATCAAAGGCCATCGTTCATGATCTCCACCGCACGGACCTCGCACCGCACCCGCTACAGCCTTGTGCTGCTGCGCGGCGGCGCGTGCGCCGTGCTGGCGGCCACGACGACGCCTGCGCTGGCGCAGCAGCGCGCCGGCACGCCGATCGTCAACATCGCTACGGTGGAGGCCGACATGGACAGTGGCCGGACTCGCATCGCGTCCAACCCCGTGGCGCTGCGTATCGATGAAGTGCTGGGCATCACCCTTCAGGCATCTGCCAGCGCCGTAGCCGCAGAGGGCGTGGCATCGGCCGCCCCGTTCGTGCTCACCAACGCCGGCAATGGCACCGAGCGGTTCGTGCTTGCCGCAACGCTTGAAGGCGTGGCCGGCACAGTGCGCGGGTTTGCGGTCGATACCAATGGCAATGGCGTGTTCGATACGGGCGACGTGCTGCTGGAGGGTAATTTCACGCCCGCCCTCGCACCCGGCCAGACGGTACGGCTCCTCGCCCTGCTTGAACCGATCGCCATGGTTCCGGCCACCGCCGCCCTCAGCATCTTCGCGCGCGCCGCAACCGGCTCGGGCGCTCCGGGCACGACCTATGCCGGTCGCGGGGACCAGAGCAGCGAGGCGATCGTCGGCGCCACCACCGCCGAAGCGACCATCCGCTTCAGCCTGGCACCCGGCGCCGCGCCGGAGGCGACGCTGGTCAAGAGCCAGTCGCTCTGGTCGCCAGGCGCTACCATGTCGGTGATGCGCGGGGCCATCATCACCTATTCGCTCGCCGCCAATTTCAACGGCGGCGGCGTCGCCCGCGGCGCGTCGGTGGTCGACCAGATCCCGGAAGGCACCGACTTTATCCCCGGCAGCCTCACCCTCGACGGCGTCGCGCTCAGCGACACGGCGGACGGCGATGCCGGCAGCTTCGACGGTACGCGGATCGCCGTCACCCTTGGCGATGTCGCCGCCCCGCAGACCCGCACCATCCAGTTCAAGGTCACCATCGAATGAGGAATAATCCCGTGCGCATGTCCCTGTTGCTCGCTGGCCTGCTCGCTGCCGTTCCGGCGGTCGCTGGCCCGGTGGAGATCAAGTCCACCGTCCTTGCCGAAAAGCGCGCTGCTGCCGCCGATGGCACGACCCGCGTCAGCCTGGTGCCGGCCGCCCGCGTGACGCCGGGCGACCGCGTGGTCTTCCAGCTCGAGTACCGCAACACCGGCCAACAGTCCGCCAGCGGTCTCGTGATCGCCAATCCGGTGCCGGCGGCGATGCAGTATGTCAGCCCGGCCGAGGGTTCGCCCGCGCCCGAACTGTCAGTCGACGGCACGACCTTTGGTCCGCTCTCGAGCCTCAAGGTCCGCGAAGCCGGTGCGGTTCGCCCCGCCGTCGCCGCCGATGTCCGTGTCGTCCGCTGGCGCCTCGCCCAGCCGGTCGCGCCCGGCGCCAAGGGGCAGGTCGCCTTCCGCGCCATCCTCAAGTGATTTCAACCACCAAGTAAGAAGGTTCGTTCGTCATGTATAAGCCCAAATTCCGCACCACGCTGCTCGGTGGGGCCGTGTTCGCCGCCAGCATCACCGGCACCGCCGCCCAAGCCCAGCAGACCGCTGCCGGCACCGCCGTCAACAACCAGGCGACCGTCAGCTATGAAGTCGGCGGCGCGCCAGCTTCGGTCTCGTCGAACGTCGCCAGCTTCGTCGTCGATAAGAAGGTCAACCTGACCGTCGCCGAAGTCGGTGGTGCACCGACCCAGACTGCGATCAACGCGACCGATCAGGTAACGACCTTCACCGTCACCAACCTGACCAACGCGGTGCAGGATTTCCGTCTTCAGGCAGAACAGCAGCTGGTTTCGATCCCACTGCTCGGCACCGATAATTTCAACATGAACAATCTTCGCGTGTTCGTGGATTCGAACGGCAACGGCACCTATGAAGCCGGTGTCGACACCGCGACCTTCATCGATGAGCTCCTGCCCGAAGGCATCGTGACCGTCTTCGTCGTCGCCGACACGCCCAACCAGCCCGGCGCGGACACCGCAATCGTGTCGCTGAACGCGATCGTCGCCGCCAGCGGCGGCAATGGCAGCCTGGGTGCAGATCTGGTCGCCAGTTCGATCCTGTCCGGTGACTCGCCGACGACGGTGGAAACCGTCTTTGCCGATGCCGATGGTCTGCTGGATGGCCTGCGCAATGGTCAACAGCGCGCGTACGACTCGTACCGCATCTCCACGGCGGTCATGTCGCTGTTGAAGAGCGCGACGACGATCAGCGATCCGGTGAACCTGCTTACTAATCCGCACCCGATCCCCGGCGCAGTCGTCGAATATTGCATGCGGGTGAGCAATGCGGGGCCAGGTGCGGCCAACAACATCACGCTGACCGACGCCGTGCCCGCAAACAGCAGCTTCGTTCCCGGCTCGATCTCGGTCGGCACTCCCGGGCTGCTCGGCGCCTGCATCCTGCTCGGCACGTCGGAAGACGACAACAACACCGGTGCGGACGAGACGGATCTGTATGGCGGTTCGTTCGACGGCACCACCGTTCGGGCAACGCTTCCCGTGGTGCTCCCGGGCACGTCGATGTCGGTCGCATTCCGGGTGAGCGTCAACTAAGCGCCCGCGCCTTCCACCGACCCCAACACCACCGGCACGCAGGAAATCCCTGCGTGCCGGAACGGGAACCTGCATGCTGAGACTCTCTGCTCCTGCCCGCACCTTTGGAAAAGCGATGGCGCTAATTCTGGCCGTGTCATCGGCCGGAAGCGCACGTGCGCAGGCAGAGAAGATCACCAACACTGCCACGCTCAATTTTCAGACTTCTTCGGGCTCACGATCGATCGCGTCCAATACGGTTTCGCTGGATCTCGTCAGGCGCCCGACCACCATAGAATTCCGTAAGGTTCCCGCAGGCTATGCTTATCCAGGCATGCGCTGCGATGCGAACCCGGTAAACTTTACCCCTGCCACGGTGACGTCCGAGGACCTCGCCAAAGCCGCTCCGCGTAAATCGCTGAGCATCACCGATCCCATCTTCATCGTTCTGACTGCAGACGGGAAAAACCTGAGCGCTACTGCGATCGACTCAACGACGATCGATCTGAAAGTCGGAAGTGATACATACCCTTCAGTCCTGAAGGAGACCGGCCCGAACACTGGCGTATTCGCGGGCGGCTATCCCGGCGTGGGCCGCGTTCCAGGGTTTGAGGCTTGCGATCTGCCGCTGGACTCTGCGGCGATGATCAGCGCGTCCTTTGCTGGCGATGACGGCAATATGGCCTGCTCCGCATCGGTACTGATCGACCCCGAAGGGTATGTCTTCGATTCGCTGACTGGCGCGCTCGTCAATGGCGCGAAGGTCGAGATGATCGACGATGCGACTGGCGAACCGGCGATGGTGTTCGGCGACGACGGCGTCAGCGTCTATCCCAGCACGGTCATCAGCGGCACGTCCGCCACGGACTCAAGCGGCGAAGTGTACACCTTCTCGCCTGGCAGGTTCCGGTTCCCACTGGCGCCTCGTGGGCGCTACCGGCTGCGCGTAACGCCCCCTGACGCGTATAGTGCGCCTTCAGTGGTCATGCCTGAGGCGATCACGAGGCTGAAGAGCCCCCGCAGCGACGGGTATGTCATCTTCGGCGCTTCCTACGGTGAAAGCTTCGTACTCGAAGATCTGGCCCCACTTCAGGTGGACATCCCGCTCGATCCCATAATCCAGCGCAGCGTCCTGGTCGGCAATCCGGTGATCCAGAAAACCGCGTCTGTGCGCGAGGCATCGCCCGGCGAGTTCATCCAGTATCGCCTCGACATCTCCAACAGCACGCCCGTAGCGACGGTTGGCCGGGTGGTGATCGACGATACTCTTCCCTCCGGGCTGCGCTATCGCGCCGGCACCACGCGCGGCGCCCCTGAGCCCGTGCTGTCCGCCGATGGCCGCACGCTATCCTTCACCCTGCCCCGGATGGCCGGCAACGCGACAGCGGCGATCAGCTATGTGCTGTCGGTCGCTCCTGGCGCCAAGCAGGGCGAGGCGGTGAACCGCGCCTTTGCCTGGACGATGGCCGGCCGTGGCAACGAAGCAAGCGCATCCGTGCGCATCCGCCCGCTGCTGATGACCGACGCGATGACCCTGACCGGCCGCGTGACTGAGGGCGGCTGCAACGATCCCGCACGCGGCCGCAAGGGCGTGGGCGGCATCCGCATCGTCCTGGAGGATGGAAGCTTCACCATCACCGACACCAACGGTCTGTATCACTTCGAGGGGATCCGTCCGGGCACGCACGTCGTCCAGATCGACAGCGCGAGCATCCCCAAGACGCACGCCCCCGCCACCTGTGACCGCGACACCCGCAGCGCCGGCAGCGACATCTCGCGCTTCGTCGAGGGTACCGGCGGTAGCCTGCAGCGGGCCGACTTCCAGCTGGTGCTGACGGGCGCCAAGGCCGATGCCGCCGACGCGCTGCCGATCTCGACCACCGACGACGCGACCGCCGCAGGCAACCGCAGCGACTGGCTGGATCTCGCCACGCCGGGCACCGACTGGATGTTTCCGCAGGTCGACCACAACCCGCGCTCGCCCGCCGTTCGCGTCGTCATCCGCCACGCCCCGGGCCAGCGGATCGCGCTGACCATCAACGGCAAGCCGGTCGACCCGCTCAGCTTCGACGGCAGCGATGCCGATGCCACCCGCGGTGTCACCGTGTCGCGCTGGAGCGGAATCCCGCTGGACGAGCGCGACAACAAGCTTCAGGCACGCGTCCTCGACGCCGCCGGCAACCTGGTCGCCACGCTCGACCGCACCGTCCACTATGGCAACGTGCCGCTGGGCGCGAGCTATGTCGCCGACAAGTCGCGCCTGGTTGCCGATGGCCTGACCCGCCCGCTGGTGGCGATCCGCGTCACCGATCGAGACGGCAAGCCCGTCCGCGCAGGCACGCTGGTGCCCTTCCGCGTCGACCAGCCGTACGGCGCCGCGCTGGAGAACGAAGCGCAGCAGGGCCGCAAGCTCGCCGGGCTCGACCGTACCGAGGCGACCGCCCGCGTGATCGGCGACGACGGCATCGCGTTTGTAGCACTTCAGCCGACCACTCAGGCCGGTACCGCCCACATCACGATCAAGCTCGCCGACGAAGGCCTGACCAAGGTCAGCGAAGTCCGTGCCTTCCTCGCCGCTCCGGCGCGCGACTGGATGGTGGTCGGCTTTGCGCGGGGTACCGCCGGCTTCGACATGCTGCGCTCCAAGAGCCGCGGCCTGGCACGCGGTAATCGCAACCAGCTCACTACCGACGGCCAGCTCGCGCTCTACGCCAAGGGTCGCATCAAGGGATCGTGGCTGCTGACCATGGCCTATGACAGCGACCGTGCATACGATCCGGACCGCGGCCTGCTCGGCGCGATCGACCCGAACCGCTATTACACCGTCTATGGCGACAACAGCGCGCAAGCATATGACGCGCCGACCAGCGGCAAGCTGTACCTGCGCCTGGAGCGCAAGGCGTTCTACGCGCTGTTCGGCGACTTCGAGACCGGTCTCGTCGACACCCGCCTGACCCGCTACAGCCGCACGCTGAACGGCGTGAAGGCCGAAGCCGCCGGCAACACGGTGATGTTCAGCGCCTTCGCCGCGCATGACGAGGACCGCTATGGCCGCGACGAGATCCGTGGCAACGGCCTGTCCGGCCCCTACCGCCTGACCGCGCGCGACATCGTGCCGAACAGCGACAAGGTGCTGATCGAGACCCGCGACCGCCTGCGCTCGGACCGCATCGTCGAGAGCAAGTCGCTCACGCGACACATCGATTACGACATCGATCCCCTGGCCGGCACACTCACCTTCCGCGAACCGATCCTCAGCCGCGACGCAGACCTCAACCCGGTCTATATCGTCGTCGACTACGAGACGCTGGGCCGTGGCAAGAAGCTCGCTGCCGGTGGCCGCGGCACGGTGAAGCTTGCCAAGGGCAAGGTCGAGCTCGGCGCCAGCATGCTCCACGACGAGGCGCAGTCCAACGCCACCGTCGCCGGAATCGACCTGCGCGCCAAGCCGACCGACAATATCGAGATCCGCGCCGAAGTCGCCACCGGCGGCCGTGACGGCATCCGCTCGGCCCAGGCCATGCTCGCCGAAGTCGAGCATCATGGCGGCGGCGTCGACACTCTCGCCTATGTCCGCCGCCAGGACACCGGCTTTGGCGTCGGCCAGCAGAATGGCGGCGAGGCCGGCACCCAGAAGATCGGCGGCGACGCGCGCATCCAGATCGGCAACGGCCTATCGGCGACCGCCTCGGCCTGGCACCAGGACGACCTGACCAGCGACGCCAGCCGCATCGCCGGCGAAGCGCGCCTCGAATATCGCCGAAACGCCAGCCTGCTCTTCGCCGGTGCGCAATATGCCGGTGACCGCACCGCGGACGGTGAGGACCGCACGTCGATGCTGCTGACGCTGGGCGGCACCCAGTCGCTGCTCGACAACAAGCTGGAGATCACCGGCCAGACGCAGCTCGCGCTCGGCGGCAAGAACGACAGCACCGACTTCCCGGCCCGTCAGCAGCTCACCGCCGGCTGGCGCCTGCGCCAGGGCGTGCGCCTGATCGGCGGCTATGAGATCGCCCAGGGCCAGGATTATGTCGCGCACAACGCCCGTGTCGGCTTCGAAGTCGCGCCCTGGACCGGTGCCCGCCTGCTCTCCACCATCAACCAGCAGGCGGTGGACAATGCCAGCGGTGAGAACGGCACTCGCGCTTATGCGCAGTACGGGCTTGCCCAGTCGCTCCCGATCGACGGGCATTGGACGATCGACGCCACCCTGGACGGCGCGCGCACGGTTTCGGGACAGGTTCCCGACACCACGCTGTCGCGCCCGGTGATCAGCAGCTCGATCCTGGGCCAGGAAGTGCGCGAAGGCGACTTCATCGCCGTCACCGCCGGTGCGAACTACCGCAGTGAGACCTGGTCGTGGAACGGCCGCGCCGAATACCGTCACTCCGACGTGTCGAAGCGCCTGGGCCTGACCAGCAACCTGCTGCGCCCACTGGGCGAGGGCAAGACGCTGGCGTCGTCGCTGCGCGCCTATCGCACCACCGACGAGCGTGGCCGCGCGGTCTCCTCGATCACCGGCGACCTGGCACTCGCCCTACGTCCGATCGACAGCCGCTGGTCCCTGCTGGAACGCTTCACGCTGCGCAACGAAAGCGCCGATCAGGGCGTGACGAGCAACAACGTGCTGAACGTGCCGACCTTCGTCCAGGGTGATCTCTCCACCTTCCGCGCGATCAACAGCTTCGCGCTCGGCTACCGCGCCGGCGACGAAGGCGCGGCGCACGGGTTCGAAGCCAGTCTGTACTACGGCGCCAAATATGTTCGCGGCCGCTATGCCGATGAAACGCTGGACGGCTTCATCGACGTGGTCGGGCTGGAGATCCGCAAGGACATCCGCCGTAACCTGGACATCGGCGTTCAGGGCAGCGTCCAGCACAGCTGGACCGAGGGCACCGCCGCCTTCTCGTTCGGACCGAGCGTCGGCGTCTCGCCAGGCAAGGATCTGTGGGTCAGCGTCGGCTACAACGTCTCCGGCTATCGCGACCGCGATTTCGAGGAAGACCGCTACACCCGTCACGGCGCTTATCTGACGATGCGCGCCAAATTCGACCGCTCTATTCTTCGCAACATCAAGGATACACTTGCAGGAGGACGCAAGTGATGGCCGCACGTAAAATCGCTTCAACGATAGGGACAAACACTTCTCAGGGATTCTACCAAATTGCCGATTATGCCGGTTTGATCCTAATTTATGTTCATCGTGAGCGGCGTCGCTTCCAGGCAGGGGTGCACGGAAGCAGCAAAGCCTTCACCATGGGGTTAGATGGGACAGATCGACACAAGCATGCAATCGGGCGCCTTGGCGCAACGGCTTTTGCAATTGCACGCGATGCTTCCCGAGTTGACGTCGCGCGTACTCGAAACACAACAGACGTGCGACGAGGCGGTCCGGGCATTGTCTCAGGGCGGCCTGGAGCAGATGATGACCGCGGAGACCTCGCTGGGGCACCGCGCCAGCGTCTCGACGGTCATCCGCGGGCGCCAGTTGCGCGCGAAGTTCATGCCGGACAACTGGTTCTCCGATCCGGCGTGGGACATCTTGCTGCACCTGTACGAAGCGCATCTGGATGGCGTCGAACACACCGTTGGCGATCTTGGCAGCTTTGCGAGCACCACGCCCGCGACCACCAACCGCTGGCTGGACGTGCTGTTTGCGCGCCAGTGGATCCAGCGCCGCCGCTGCGAGCGCGATCAGCGCCGCGTCTTCGTGTCGCTCGCGCCCACCGGCGCCGAAGCGATGGACACCTATTTCAACCAGTTGCGCCAGCCCGCCGCCTAGTCTGCGCGCGCGGCTGCGGGGCGCCTTTCCCGGAGCTCTGCCTGTGACCGCTCTGTTCTCGCGTCTGGCGCTGCTGACGCTTCTGCTCGCCTGCTGGGCGCGGCCGGCTGAAGCGTGCACCGTCGCGACGCCCGGCACCTATGATCTGGGTACCTATTCCCCTGGATCGATCAAGGGGCTGGCCGTCACGCCTGTCGGCAAATCGGGGGGTATTGACTGCAGCGGCACGGCGCTGTCGTTGCTCGGCGGCAATGTGCTGACCGCGACCATCAGCAATTCGAACAGCTTCAAGATGACCTCTGCCGGCAAGGCCGACGGCACGTTCCAGATCTATCCCAGCGCGACGAGCCAGACCGTGTTCGCCGAAGGGGTAGCCGTGAACTTCCTCAATCCACAGGTGCTCGACCTGCTGGGGCTGCTGGGCAACAGCCCGAGCAGCATTCCGCTCTACATCAAGCCGACCAGCACCGATCCGCTGATGCCCGGCGTCTACCAGGGGTCGTTCAAGGTAACCTGGGCGTGGAAATTCTGCTCGGGCGCGTGGGTGGGCAATCTCTGCACCCTCGGCACGCGTACCGAAGGGACGCAAAGCGCCACCATCGCCTTTACCGTCACGGTGGCGGCAAAGCCCGTCACGGTTGCGATAAGCTCGGTGACCACCTGGGATCCGATCATGCAGACCCTTAATCCAAAGGCGATCATCGGCGCCAAGCAGCGCATGACGATCGTCGTCACCAATCCCGACATCATCCCCGCCGACCTGAACACCGTAAAGATTGACATTCCCATTCAGTCGGGAACCGCAGTCGCGCTGGACGGCGATGGCGCGACGGGAGGAAGCGCGATCAAATTCTCCGAGGGCTCACCTGCGTCAACCCTGGCGTTCAGTTATGTGGGTGCAGGCGACATGAGCGATGATGTCGATTTCTTCAGTGCCGGCATCGGCTGGGCCTATGTGCCCACGCCCGGTGATCTGGCCTCGCAGTCCATGGTCACCAAGATCCGCCTGAAACCGCGCGGCAAGTTCGCCGCGGGTTCCTCGTTCAGCATCACCCTGCCCTACCTGATCAAATAGGCTTGCCCGGTTCAGCCGCTCCTTTGCCGCACGGCGTGATCAGCCGCACGTGCGGTCAGGGCCATGAACGTGAGCGACGGATTGACGCAGGAAGCCGAGGCCATCTGCGCGCCATCGGTGACGTATAGATTGGCGGCGTCATGCGCTTGGCTCCAGCCGTTGAGCACGGACGCCCGTGGATCCCCGCCCAAGCGCGCGCCGCCCATCTCATGGATCGCGTCGCCGGGAACGTGCTCGTCCTCCCAACCCATTACGTTGGTGAGCCCCGCGCCCTTGAGCATGGCCTCGCCCTGGGTCTTGGCATCGGCCATCATCTTGAGCTCGTTGTCGTGGAAACGCACGTCGAAGCGCATCAGCGGCACTCCGAACCGGTCGATCTTGCTGGCATGCAGCGAAACGCGGTTGTCCTTGTACGGCAGGCATTCGCCGAACGCGCCCATGCTGAATTTCCACGGGGCATAGCCGCGCATCCCCTGCTTCATCGATGCGCCGAAGCCCACCGGCGCCGCGGGATCGCGGCGGGCGTTGCCCTGGTAGCCATAGCCGCGCTTGAAGCCGACGCCTTCGTCACCGCCGATGTTGCGGAAGCGTGGGACATAGACTCCGCCGGGGCGGCGGCCATATTCGATATACTCGTTCATGCCCGGGATATCGCCTTCGACCCCAACGCGGAAGATATGGTCCATGACATATCGGCCCAGCGTGCCGCTGCTGTCGAAATGGCTGCGCTCGCTGCCCGGCGCGCGCGAGTTCATTAGGATCTGAGTCGATGCCATCGCCGACGCGCACAGGAACACAAGGTCGGCGTTGACGACCTGCGCCTGGCCGGTCTTCGCGTCGACATAACGCACGCCGGTGACGCGCTTCCTGGCCGCGTCATATTCCAGGTTGGTGACCACTGCATCTGACTGAAGCGTCAGCCGTCCCGTGGCGCGCGCCGCGGGCAAGGTCACCGCCTGCGTGGAGAAATAGGCTCCAAATGAGCAGCCATTGCTGCACTGGTTACGGAACTGGCACTTGGTGCGGCCCTGTTCAGGCTTGTCCTCGGTGATGTTCGACAAGCGCGTGTTGATCAGCTTGCGCCCGGGGAACTTGGTTTCCAGCCGCTGCTTCAACCATTTCTCGGCCACGTTCATCGGCACCGGTGGCTGGAACTCGCTGTCGGGAAGGTAGGGCAGATTCTCGCGAGAGCCCGACACGCCGATATACTTCTCGACATAGCTGTACCACGGCGCGAGATCGTCATACCCGATCGGCCAGATGCCATCGATGCCGTCGCGCTTGTTCGCCTCGAAATCTTCGGGCGCCCAGCGGAAGCTCCAGCGACCCCAGATCAGCGACTTGCCACCCACCGCGCCCGGGCGGATCCAGTAGAATTTGCTGCCTTCGTCAAAGGCGTAAGGGTTCAGCCGATCGTCATTGTAGAAGCGCTGGTTGCTGGGCTGGACATAGCCGTGCTTGGCAATGAAATAGTCGCTATCGACGATAGCCTTGGGCATGACGTTGCGCGCCGGCACTTCGAAAGCGGGCTTGCCATCATACGGGTAGCCCTCGCCGTGCTCGACCATCACCCCGCGGTCCAGCATCAGCACGCGGAGGCCCTTCTCGGTAAGCTCCTTAGCAGCGAAGCCGCCGCTCACGCCCGAACCGATGACGATTGCGTCGAACCTGTTGGTCGAAGCCATGATCTTCCCCTCTCGGTACTTGTCAGAAGCGCAGCGCGCGCAGCGTCTTGAAGCTGGTGGTTATGTCGGGAAGGTAGGGCGCGGGAGCCTGGTCGTTCTCGACATAGAAGTGGCGCACGCCGGCACTGCCCTTACGCTTGAACAACGATGCGAAATCCATCGTGCCTTCACCCACCGCGGCCATGCTGCGGTCGGCGCGCATGTCCTTGACGTGATAGGCGTAGATCCGTCCGGCCAACCGGTCGATCAGCGCCGCCGGGCTCTCGCCAGCATGCGCGGCCCAGTAGAGATCGAGCTCGATCTTCACGAGCGAAGGATCGGTTTCCTTCAGGAAACGCTCGTACAGGCTGACGCCGCCGGGCTTGATCGTGAATTCGAAATCATGGTTGTGATAGGCGAAGCCAAGGCCCGCCTTGTTCAAATCCGCCGCAAAGCGGTTGAAGTTGGAAAGTGCCACCCGCCACGCCTGCTCGTTGCGATGCTCGTCAGTCATGTACGGGAGCACCACCGTGTCCGCGCCCAGTGCCTTGGCCATCGTCACCGACTTGTCGAACTGCCCCAGCAACGCGTCATAGCCGATGTGCACCGACGGCGCGCGCAGGCCCAGGCGATCCATCGTCCTGCGCAGCAGCGCGTGGTCCATGGCGTCATAGCCGCCCCCGCCGAACTCGACCTCGCGGTAGCCGATCCGCGCCACTTGCTCGAGCGTGCCCACCGGATCCTTCTGGAATATCTCGCGCACCGTATAGAGCTGAAGCCCGATCGCCTGGATCTGCGCGGCAGAGGCCGACGGTACGGCACGCCCGGCAAGGGCAAGGGCTGCGATGCCGCCGGCACCGCCCAGCAGGGTTCTACGGCTGATCATGCGCTGTACACCTTGTTGACCTGAGAATAGAGGAATGCGCCGTTGTACTCGCCGGGAACGGGCAGGTACTCGCGCTCCTGAGTGATGCCGATTTCCGAGGTGTAGTAGCCGGTCACGACGAGTTGCCGGAACGCTTCGAAGAAGGTGGCGCCGGACGGAAGCTGGTTGTTCATGGCGAGCGTCAGCAGCGCGTCCTGCTGTTCCGGCGTGGCCTGCCCGGCCGGCACCTTATAGTCCTGGACGCTGCGCCCCTCGATCACCTTCAGTCCCGCGAGGATCTGCTCCCGCTCCTCGGGCGCTGCCCAATCGGCGAGCAACTTTTCGATGAACGCCGGGACGCCCGCGGCGATCGCGCCGGGCGTGTCGGTGGTGGGAACGATCCGCTCGCTGAGCGCACTCACCAGCGCCCGCTGGGAGGGCGTGAACACCGCTATGCTGGGTGGTCCTTCGCTGATCACGGGGATGCGAGAAGCCTGTGCGGCACCCGCAGCGCGAGCGATCGGCGCAAACAGCCCGGCGCCGAACATGCCGACCACGCCGGCGAGCGCGGTTCTGCGGTCTATCATTTGGCCTCTCCCCCGAGATCCTGTGCGATAGCTTCTTCGGATAGCGGCCGTACCCAGACGTTCCGGAACGACACGGGCGAGTCGTGATCCTGCAGCTGGATCGGGGCCGCGTCGGGATGCGCCGTGTACTTCGCGACCTGGCGCCAGGCGGTGGTGCCCAGCATCGCCTGGTGGTTCTGGACCAGCACGCCGTTCAGGAAAGCAGTGACATAGGCCGGCCGGAGCAGCTTGCCATCCGCCGCGAAGCGGGGCCGCTCGAAGACAACGTCATAGCTCTGCCATTCGCCAGGATGCCGCGCGGCGTTCACCAGTGGAGGCTTCCAGCCATAGACGCCTCCGACCGTACCATCGGCATAGGTCGGGTTCTGGTACCCATCCAGGATCTGCAGCTCGTAACGCTGCATGAACCAGATGCCGCTGTTGCCGCGATCCTGCGACGTCTTGGTCGGCGGGTTGGGCGAGCGGAATTCCAGATGCAGTTGGACGTCCCCGAAGCTCTGCTTGGTGACGAGGTTGTTCTCGCCGCCGCTCCGGGCACGCGACGGCACCGTGAACGCGCCGTTTTCAACCGGCCAAAGCGCCCGCTCGCCACGCCATGCGTCCAGCGATCGGCCATCGAACAGGACGACCGCATCGGCGGGTGCGCCGCCCGGCTGGGCAGCAGGAGCGACTGTAGCCGGTGCCGGACGATCGGAGTCATGGACATGCCAGGTGCCGCCGGGCAGCACGGGCGTGTCCTTGAAACCGGGTTTTTCCTGCGCGGCGGCAGGCAGCGCGAGCATTCCAGCGATGCCGACAATCAGCGCGGCGCTTGTACGAGCGAGTTTCATTCTTCTCCCCTCAGACCTTGTCGATCATGCGATAGGCAGCGATCAGGCGCTCCTCGCCCGCGCGACCGTCGATCGAATTGCCATGTTCCATGCCGATCACCCCGGAATAGCGACGCGCGCGCAGCCATTTGACGATCGTGGCATAATTGATCTCGCCCGTACCTGGCTCGTTCCGACCTGGATTATCGCCGAACTGAAGATAGCCGACCTCGCTCCAGCAGGTTTCCAGCGTAGGGATCAGGTTCCCCGACTGGATCTGCTCATGGTACAGATCGGCGAGTATCTTTACCCCCGGGCTATTCGCGCCGCGCGCGACCGCAAAGCCTTGGGCGATGCTCTGCATATACACGCCGGGATGATTGGTGCGCGTGTTGAGCGGCTCCATCACCATCGCCAGCCCGTGTGGGGCGACAATATCGCCGGCTCGGCGCATCACGTCGATCACGCGCGCCGTCTGGATGTCGACCGGCACCTTTGGGTCCAGGAAGCCGGTGACGACCGTCATCCGCGTGGCGTTCAGGCGCTTGGCGACTTCGATCGAGGTGCGAATGTCCCCAAGGAACGCTTCGCGCTCGGCACTGTCGGCAGCGCCGAGCAGCGGACGGAACTGTGCCCATCTGGGCATGCTGGCGACGAATACGCCCATCTTCATGCCGCGATCGGCAAGCGCCTTGGCCATCCGGGTCTGTTCCGCGATCGGACGACTGCGGGCCTCATTGTCTTCCCAGGCGGTGAAGCCCTGATCGGCCGCAAAGGCGATCTGTTCGATCAGCCCGCCGCGGCTGGCGAAGCTGCCCTCATGCGGTGCAAAGGCGAGCGAGAAGCGCGCCGCGTTCGATGCCACCCCCTGCGCACCGGCCATCCCTGCGGCCAGCGGCGAGACCGCGCCAGCACCGAGCAGCGTACGGCGCGTCAGCGTCATGCCCGCACCATGATCATTTCGCGCCCTCTGCCTTTAAATAGGCGATGATCGCCGCGCGCTTCGCCGGGTCGGCCATGCCAATCGGCATGCGCGTGCCCGGCACCTTCTTGCTCGGCGCGGCCAGGAATTGGTTGAGAGTCGCATCGTCCCAGCGCAGCTTCGATGCCTTAAGTGCCGCGGAATAATTGAAGCCCGGCACCGAACCGGCTGGCCGGCCGGCGACGCCGTTCAGATTGGGGCCGACGCCGTTCTTGCCGCCCTTCTGCACGGTATGACACGCCTTGCACGCGGCAAAGGCTGGCGGCGCGCCGGTCTGGGCAACGGTAGGTGAGGAGGTGACGACGAGCGTCAGTGCTGCAACCGCTGCCGCTCCCAGGCACACGAAAAGCTTCATTCACTCTCTCCTGGATCGATGCTCGTCCATTTCCGGTCCGACGCCGCATTGGCGACGACAGCTTCGACGAATTTCATGGTGCGCAGGCCGTCTGGTATGCCGGGGGTCCAACCTGCTCCTTCGCCCCGGATCGCCACCGCGAAGCCGCGATAGAGATTGGCGAACGCCTCGACATATCCCTCCGGATGGCCCGCCGGCGTGCGCAACAGCCGGGTGGCACTTTCCTGCAGGCCGGGCCCGCCGGCGCGCACCACCTCGGTGGGACGATCGAGCCAGCGCAGCGTCAATGTGTTGGGCTCCATCTGCGCCCAGTCCAGCCCACCGCGCTCGCCGTGGATGCGCAGCCTCAGGCCATTCTCCTCACCCGCAGCCACCTGGCTCGCCTTCAGCACGCCGCGCGCGCCGCCCTCGAAGCGCAGCAGCGCGCTTACGTCGTCGTCCAGACGGCGCCCGGGTACATGGATGGTGAGGTCTGCGGACACCGCCTGAACAGCCAGTCCGGAAACATGCTCGGCAAGCTGGAACGCGTGGGTACCGATGTCGCCAAGGCAGCCTCCGAGTCCCGCGCGTGCCGGATCGGTGCGCCATTCGGCCTGCTTGTTACCATCGGTGTCGATCGGCTGGCTGAGCCAGCCCTGAAGATATCCGACCTGGACCAGCCGGATCGCGCCGAAATCCCCGCGCGCGACGCGGGCGCGCGCCTCCTCGATCAGGGGATAGCCGCTATAGGTGAAGGCCAGCGCGAAGCGGCGCCCACTCGCCTGCGCCGCATCGGCAATGGCCTGTGCCTCGGCGACGCTCATCGCCATCGGTTTCTCGCAGAATATGTGAAAGCCGGCTTGAAGCGCGGCGATCGCCATGGGTGCGTGCAGGTGGTTCGGCGTCACCACCGCGACTGCATCGATCCGCGCGTCAGCAGGGAGCGCGGCCTCGCCGGCCAGCATCTCGTCGAACGTGTCGTACACGCGTCTCGGGTCGAGCCCGAGCAGCGCACCGGTGCGCCCGTTCCGGCCGCGATCGGTGCTGAACGCCCCGGCCGTCAGCCGCCACTCTCCGTCCATCGCCGCCGCCATGCGATGCACTGCGCCGATAAAGGCACCCTCGCCGCCCCCGACCATACCCAGCCGAAGCGGTTGCCTGGTCATGCCTCGGGTGCTCCTGCAGAGAGCCCGAGCAGCTTGCGGATTGCCTCGCGATCCACGCCGCTGGCGGCGAAATCGTCAAAGGCGCGCTCGGTCACCCGAATGATGTGATGGTGGATGAAGGGCGCGCCTTCGCGGGCGCCGTCCTCCGCACGCTTAAGGGCACACTCCCATTCGAGCACGGCCCAGCCCTCATATCCATATTGCGCTAGCTTGCTGAAAATCCCGCCGAAGTCGACTTGGCCATCGCCGGTCGAGCGGAACCTGCCGGCGCGGTTCACCCAGCTCTCATACCCGCCATATACTCCCGAGCGCCCGGTCGGATTGAACTCGGCATCCTTGACGTGGAAACACGAAATCCGGTCGTGATAACGGTCGATGAAGTCCAGATAGTCGAGCTGTTGCAGCACGTAATGCGACGGATCGAATAGAATGCGCGCGCGTGGGTGATGGTCCACCGCTGTCAGGAAGCGCTCCCACGACGCGCCGTCATGGATATCCTCGCCGGCATGTATTTCAAACGCGCAGTCGACGCCTGCTTCCTCGAAGACGTCGAGGATCGGCGTCCAGCGCCTGGCGAGCTCGGCAAAAGCCTCCTCCACCAGCCCTGCGGGCCGCTGTGGCCAGGGATAGACATAGGGCCAGGCCAGCGCGCCGGAGAAGGTGGCATGGGCCGACAGACCGAGATTCGCACTCGCCCGGGCCGCCAGCTTCACTTGTTCCACGGCCCAGGCCTGGCGCTCGGCGGGCTTGCCACGCAACGCCGCCGGGGCGAACCCGTCGAATAGCGTGTCGTACGCGGGATGGACCGCAACCAACTGCCCCTGGAGGTGAGTCGACAGCTCGGTAGGCTCCACGCCGAATCGGGCCAGCCGCCCGCGCAGATCGTCGCAATAGTCCTTGCTTTCGGCAGCTACCCTCAGGTCGATCAGTCGCGGGTCGCAGGGGATCTGGACACCGACAAAGCCCAGGGCAGCGGCCCATTCGGCCAAGTGATCCAGCGTGTCGAACGGTGCAGCGTCTCCCAGGAACTGCGCCAGGAAAATGCCGGGGCCCTTCATGCCGCTCATGCGCGTACCTCCCGGCTATCGTCGCGGAAGCTGAGCTGGAACAGCACGGCGATCACTGCCGCCGCAATGGCAGGATACCACCACATATGCTGCCAGTCGGCGATCGACGCATTGGCGGGAAGCTGCGCATAGAGGAACCCGCCGATCTGCGAGCCGAGCAGCATGCCGACTCCATAGGTGAACAGCGTCAGCATGCCTTGCGCCTGCGCGTTCACACCCTTGGGTGAGGCGATCGTGCCGGTGTAGATCGCGCCTGCGACGAAGAAGAAGTCGTAGCACACGCCGTGCAGCGCCACGCCGAGATAGATAGCCCAGAGCGAGTCACCACCGTCGCCGATTGCGAACAGCGCATATCGCAGCGCCCATGCCGCCATGCCGACCAGCAGCAGCGGCTTCACACCGAAGCGGCGGTACAGCCATGGCATGGAGAACATGAAGGCGAGCTCCGACATCTGCCCGATCGACATGGTGCCGCCGACATTCTGGATACCCGCAGTGCCGATATACGCCGAGGCATAGGCGTAATACATCGCCAGCGGGATGGAGATCAGCGTCGCGCTGATGATGAAGATCAGGAACGAGCGCTGGCGCATCAGCCCGAATGCTTCGACGCACAACACTTGGCGGATCACGCTTTCATCGCGCGGCGCATCCGGTTCGACGTTGGGCAAGGTGAAGCTGTATAACCCCAGCGCCACCGATACGACTGCGGCGACGCGGAAGATCTCCGGGCTTGCGGACAGGCCGGCCCAACCGATGATCAAGCCGGCAGCGATCCAGCCCAGCGTTCCGAAAGCGCGCACGAACGGGAACCGGTCCACGCGCTCGCCGAAGCTCTTGAGCGCGATCGTGTTGGCCAGGCCCACCGTCGGCATATAGAGGATCATGTAGCCGAGCAGCAGCCACACAAAGGTGCCGCCATGCTCGGGCGTCACCAGCGTCGGAAGCGCGAACAGGATAGCGCCGCCGACCAGGTGCAGGATCACCATCAGCATCTTCGGGCTCAGGTAGCGCACCGCCGCCATGCCGAGCAGGAACGAACCCACGATCGAAGCGATCGGACCGACCGAGAAGGCGTTCGCGATCAGGTCGCCGATGCCGACGGTCTGCATGACCAGCCCGAGGGTGACGTTCCATGCGCCCCATACGAAGAACTGCATGAACATCAGCGCGCTCAGTCGCCCCGTCAGCATTCCTGACGCCGGACGCGCCAGACCTGTCAGCTTCCATTCAGCAGCGACCATGCGCTTGTCCTCCCCGAGCGCAGTTTCCCCGCGCTTCTATCGGCAGCCTATGCACGCCATTGGTCGATGTAAAGGATTACATCGGCAGCTATCGACACGGTTTGTCGCAAGCCACATGAAGCGGTCATGACGACGATCATCCAAGTCGCCGCCGTGGCCGGCGTCTCCACCGCGACGGTGTCGCGGGTGCTGAGCCAGCCCGAACGCGTTGCCGCGCCGACACGCGAACGGGTGCTGGAGGTCGTGGAAGCGCTCGGCTACCAGCCCAATGTCGCCGCCCGGAGCCTACGGACGCTAAGAGCGGCAAAACTGCTCCTCACCGTCCCCGACATTTCCAACCCCTTTTTCGCGAGCGTGATCCGCGGGGCGGAAGAGGCGGCGCGCGATGCAGGATATGCCGTCATCGTCGGCGACACGCGCCATGATCCCGAGGTCGAAGAACAATATGCAGAAATGCTGGCGCGCCGAGAAGTCGACGGCCTGATCTTCCTGGGGCACCGCTTGCCGGCAAGCCTGGCGTCGCTGTTAGCCCAAAAAGGGACGTCGGCGCCGATCGTAAACGGCTGCGAGTATAGTTCGGACCTTGGCGTGCCGAGCGTCCATATCGACAACGCCGCCGCCGGAAGCGATGCGATCGAGCACCTGATCGCGCTGGGGCATATCGACATCGGCGTGATCACCGGCCCATCGATCAGCCCGATCAGCCGCGACCGGCTTGCAGGGGCCATGCTTGCGGCCCAGCGCCATGGATTGAAGGCGCGCCTCCAGCTTCGCGTTGGCGACTATTCCGCCAAGGCCGCGTTCGAGCATGCGCGCGATCTGGTCACTCGAAAGGCAACCGCGATCTTCTGCTTCAATGATGAGATGGCCGTGGGCGCGATGAGCGCTATCCAACAGGCAGGTCTTGCCTGCCCGCGAGACGTGTCGGTAATCGGTTTCGACGACCTTCCGCTGTCCCGCTTCTTTCAACCGGCCTTGACGACGGTAGCGCAGCCCAAGGGACTGATCGGGCGCCGCGCCGTCGAGCTACTCGTCGACATCCTGCGCGACGCTGCCCAGCCGATCCGGCAGCTGACCCTCCCGCACGAACTCATCATTCGCGGCAGCACTGGCCCCCTCTCCCTCAGCGAAGGAAGACGATAATCAGCGCTGCGCGGAAACGAGTCGCGGCAAGCTGCGGATTGGCTCGACGGTGATGTTGCGGAACCAGGTCTCGGCGCCTTCCGACTGAAGCTGGATGCTGCCGTGCGTCAGCGGCTGACGGCTGCCGTCGGGGGCGATCACGGCCAAACCGCTAACCTGCGCAACCGGGACGCCGTTCACGACATGGACGGCGCGGTCGCCGAGAACGTAGAGATCCAGCGTATTCCACTCGCCTATCGGCCGCTCCGCGTCGCTCGCAGCCTCCACATTCCAGGTCGCGGTTCCGTTCACCATCTCGACAGGCCTGCCGTTCAGGCGAAATCGCAGGTGGGGTGCGATCAGGGTAGGATCGAAGCCGACGGTCGTCCGGGCCCGAACCTGTCGGCCGACCGTCACGACCATTCCGGTCGAACCTTTCATGATTTCGAATTCCATAGACGGCCGCCAAGTCCCGAAGACCTCGCCCGGCACGCCGTGGGTGTGATAGAGCAGGCCGTTGTTGCGCGGCTCGTTCTCGCGGGGGGCCCACGTGTTCGTGCCCCACTTGTACTGAAGCCGCAGATGGTAGTCACGAAGGTCTGCGCGATGGACCAGACTGCCCCAGGTCTCACCTTTGATCCAGATCGCGGGAGCACCGTCGACCTCTCGAACGGCAAAGTCTCCGCTCGTGTCGCGCCCGGTGCCGATCGGTTGGTTGGCGGGATCGTTCTTATACGTGACCGCGGGATTGGCATATCCGAGCCAAGCGTCCCAACCGCTCAAGCTGCGGCCATCGAACAATCTGGTTACAGGCCCGGCTGGGCGAGGCCGATCGGCGAGTGTGAGGCGCTCGCGTGTCGAAGACGGCTCGCCGCCGATAGTCCGCGCTTGTTCGGTCGAGCTCTGCGCCAATGCCGAGGCTGGCAACAACATCACGGCAATCAATCCTGAGCGCACCCTCACCCTGCCTTCTCCCAAGCTCATTGCCATATTTTGCCTTCTCGTATGCCAACCCTGCCCCGCTGGCCAGCGAGCAGTCTTGATTCGTGCACCGTGAACGACCTCGCAGGACGGAACCAGCGCAGTTCCGCCACCCCCTGACCTTGGTCTACTTCCACTGGGCGCCGGAAGAATGGTAGGCAGACACTTCAGAGCGCCGTCAGCCAGGCGCCGAATAGCATGGGAGGGGTAGCCGATGAACGACCTGGAACGCAGGACTGTCCGTCGCGTCATGGGCCGGCTCATGCCGTTGCTCGGCCTGCTCTACATGATCGCCTATATCGACCGGCAGAACATCTCCTATGCCAAACTGCAGATGGTCGATGCGCTGGGGCTCAGCGAAGCCGCTTACGGGCTGGGCGCCGCGCTCTTCTTCATCGGATACTTCTTCTTCGAAGTTCCCAGCAACATCTTCCTTCACAAAGTCGGTGCTCGCATATGGTTCGCCCGGATCATGGCGACCTGGGGCTTGATCACCATTCTCCTGGCATTCACGCCCAATCCGACAGCATTCTACATACTCCGGTTCTTGCTCGGGGCAGCAGAGGCCGGCTTCTTTCCCGGTGTCCTGTACGTGCTGACCCTCTGGTTCCCCGCAGGCCATCGTGCCCGCGCCGTAGGGTTGTTCATGCTCGCAAGCGCGGTCGCGAACGCGGTTGGCGCGGCGATCGGTGGCCTGTTGCTGGACCAGGATGGCGTGCTTGGACTTGCGGGTTGGCAGTGGGTATTCCTCGCGACCGGCCTACCGGCAGTGCTTCTCGCGCCTGCGGTGCTGTTTCTTCTACCACGAGGCCCCGAGCAAGCATCCTGGCTCGCTCCCGAGCAAAAGGCATGGCTGGCCACCGAACTGGCGAGCGAGGCGCGCGAGGAGGATCACCGGGCGGCGTGGACGGCGCTGGGAGATTACCGCGTCCTGCTCCTGTCCCTTGTCTATGTCGGCTACCCACTGGCTGCATACGGATTGAGCTATTGGCTGCCGACCATCGTGCGCGGCTTCGGCGTGTCAAATACCGTGAACGGCCTGCTCAACATCATCCCTTGGACGCTGGTCGCCCTGGCACTCTGGGCAGTGCCGCGCCACGCGGCCCGGTATCGCAATCAGATATGGCACGCAGCGGGACCGGCGCTCGCGGGCGCGGTCCTGCTCGTTCTGAGTGTCATCGTCTCCGGCAACATACTTCAATTCGCGCTGCTCAGCCTCGCCGCCGCCGCGATCTTTTCTGGGCAGCCAGTGTTCTGGACACTCCCACCGCGCTTCCTCTCCGGAGCGCGCGCCGCAGCGGGATTTGCAGCTGTAAACTCCGTAGGAAATCTGGGCGGATTCGTGGCGCAGGCGGTCGTTCCCGCGATCCGGGATCGGTCCGGAAGTGACTTGGCGCCGATGCTGTTTCTTGCCGTGTGCTTGGCCGCTGCCGGATGCGGCGTGCTGCTGGTCGAACGAAAACTACCGCGCCCGCGTTAGATCCGTACCGACGCACAACCGGGGCATGGCACAGCTTTAGGGGTTACACCGCCTTCCAACTTTCACGAGCTAACGCCTTAAAATCGTTATGTGTCGATGCGCTCAACACGCCGACACCGTCGCGGTAACCCAAACAACTTCCCTACTATTTATCGGACTAATATCTCAGACGCCGATCTGTTGCAGCGCACAATCTATACTTCGACAATCTCTTATCGGCTATCAAGACTGTAGTTGACATTACGTTGCCTAATGTTAGCGTTATCAGGGACGACAGGAAATATCCGCGTCTAAGTCAACGCGTCGGCGCTGTACGGCTGGCGGATCAGGAGGGGATATGACTAGCTCAAAGCTTGCACCGACGCTTGCGCGTTCGGCTTCCGTTATTGCGATCACCGCAGGTTTCCTCATGTCCGGCGTGGCGTTTGCCCAGGACACCAGCACGACCGCCGCTCCGGAAGCGGCGACGCCGATCTCCCAAGAAGAGATGGGTGATGAGGTGGTGGTTACCGGGATCCGGGCATCGCTTGAGCGGTCGATCGCCATCAAACGGGATGCCTCAGGCATCGTCGACGCGATTTCGGCCGAGGACATCGGCAAGTTTCCAGACACGAACCTGGCCGAGTCGCTGCAGCGCATTCCTGGCGTATCGATCAACCGCACTAACGGCGAAGGATCGCTGGTTACGGTACGCGGCTTCGGCCCGACCTATAACATGGTGACGCTGAACGGCCGGCAACTTGCGACATCGAACGTCTCCGTGGTCGGCGGCGACCAGAACGCAGATGGCGCGCAAGGTACCAGCCGCTCCTTCGACTTCTCCAATCTGGCGACGGAAGGCGTGCGCACCCTGGAGGTCTACAAGACTGGACGCGCCGCCGTTCCCTCGGGTGGCATTGGCGCTACGATCAACGTCGTGACCCGGCGCCCGCTCGACAGCCGCGACTCCGGGCTGAACGGCAGCATCGGCGCAAAGGCGGTGTACGACACCAGCGTCAACGGTTGCATCGATTGCGGCTCGAAGGTCACGCCCGAATTCTCAGGCGTGCTGAGCTGGAGCGATCCCGAACAACGCCTCGGCGTTTCGCTGTTCGGCAGCTATCAGAAGCGAAATTATACCTCGATCGCGGCTACTTCCAACGACTGGAACATCGTCCCGTACAGCACCTTCCTGACGGGCGGTTTCGTACGGAACACCCCCGCGACGGTCGTGGGCGACCCGCCGATCCCGCAGATCTGCGCCGGGAGCACGCCCGCGGCGAACTGCACCGTGGTCAACAACGCGCCTTCCAACCCCAACCAGTTGGTCGCGATCCCGAACGACAGCCGCTATCACTATGCCGAGGGAACGCGCGAGCGCATCAACGGCCAGGCGGTACTCCAGTTCAAGCCCACCGACTCGCTGACGCTGACCGCCGATGCGCTCTATGCGCAGAACAAGCAGCGCGAGACGCGTTCGGATCTGTCGAATTGGTTCAGCCGTCCGTTCGACGTGGTGACGTTCGACGGCAATCCCACGGTGGCGACCGCGCAATATCTCCACGAGACGATCAACGGCCAAAAGGACGAGGGCTTCGAAGCGCAGTCGCGCGCGCAGAAGGGCGAGCTTCAGGATTACGGCCTGAACGCGCAGTGGGAGCTGGCGAGCAACTTCTCGCTCAATCTCGACGGCCATTATTCGAAGTCGTCGAGCCGTCCGGATAATCCCAACGGCGTTACGTCGACGCTGGTCGGCATGGGCGCCAACGTGGTCGGGTCCCATTCGGTGGACTACACCAACGGGATCCCGCAGCAGGACATCACGTTCGGCGCAAGCGGGCCGCTAGATGTCAACGATGTCGGCTCGCAGGTTGGACGCACCAATCGTTCAACGCAGGAGCAGACCGTCAAGCAGTTCCGCGCCGATTTTGGTTGGGACTTGGGCAACGGCAACCGGTTCGATTTCGGCGGCGATTATCGCAAGACCGACATGCACCAGACGTTCGTTTCGACCCAGCAGACGTTGGGCGACTGGGGCATCACCAGCCCCGGCGACGTGGAGCGGTTGGCCCCGGGCGCACTCCAGGGCTTCTGCCTTGAGTGCAAGTTCGACCAGTTCAACCCCGGCGGGGATCCCGAGTCCCAGCTGGCCTTCCGCGGCGTGGCGTCGGACATCTACTCGATCCTTTCGCCCTATTATGCGGGCCGCGGCAACGCCGTGGGCGTCACCAGCAATCAGGACAATCGGGTCAAGGAAGAGATCTGGTCCGCTTATGGCCAGCTGACCTGGAAGGGCGATCTTGCGGGCGCCGATTCGCGCCTGGTCGCGGGTCTTCGCTACGAGCGCACAAAGTCGCGCACCACCTCGCTTGAGGCGGTCCCGGGGGCGATCAACTGGGTCTCGGACAACGACTTTACCGTTGTCATCTCGAACCAGACTCAGGTCGTCGACGACGGCAACAGCTATGACCAGATCCTGCCTTCGATCGACTTCCAGGTAGAAATGGCTCGGAACCTGATCGGCCGACTGTCGTACAGCAAGACGATCGCGCGCCCGAACTACAACAACCTCTATACCGCCACGACGGTAGGCGGGCCGCCACGGCCGATCTACAACGGCGGCATCGCAGGCGCGAACGTCGGCAATGCGCGCCTGTCTCCGCTGGTTTCGGACAATTTCGACGCTTCGCTGGAATGGTACTTCAAGCCAGACAGCTATGTGTCGGTCGCGTTCTTCGACAAGCGGGTTCACAACTTCATCGGCAATGGCCAGACCAACACGAGCCTGTTTGGGCTGCGTGATCCCAGTTCGGGCGTGTCTGGTCGTTCGGCGGATGCCCGAAACGCACTGCAGGCGCTTGGTGCGGGCACCAGCGACGTCAATCTGTTCGTGATGACTGCCCTGATCCAGGCGCGAGGCTCGGTCGCGGCGGCTTCGACGGAGTTCAGCGCAAACTACAATGCCGCCAGCGGGTCGCTCAGCGATGCCTATGTACAGTCGATCAACAATTCGCTGGATGTGTCGGGGAATGCTGCTGATCCGCTGTACCAATTCCAGCTGTCACGCCCGATCAACAACAAGGATGCCGAAATCTACGGTGTCGAGATTGCAGGCCAATATTTCCTGGGCAACTCGGGCTTCGGCGTGGCGGCGCAATACACGCTCGTCCGCGGTGACGTCGGCTTCAACATCGGCGCAAGCCCGGGCGAGGACCAGTTCGCACTGCTGGGCCTCTCCGACACGATCAGCGGCACGCTGATCTATGAGAATAACGGTCTCTCTGCGCGTGTAGCCTATAACTGGCGCGACAGGTTCCTGTCGGGGATCAATCGCCAGGGCTCGCGCAATCCGGAGTTCACTGCCCCCTTCGGGCAGCTCGACGCCACGATCAGCTATGAGATCACGCCTCAGGTCGCGATCACGCTGGAGGGTATCAACCTGTTGGAAGAAAGCGTCCGGACCTATGCCCGCGACGAGAAGCAGCTCTGGTTTGCGCAAGAGCTCGATCGTCGCTTCCTGCTCGGCGCACGGTTCCGCTTCTAAGCAGCGCGGCAATTGTAGCGGGAGAGGGACGCACTGGCGTCCCTCTCCTCGCCGCATGTTGAGAAGCCATCCGCTTTGCGTCATGCTGGCTCCATCACGGTTGGAATGTAGTCACCGATGCCCAACAAGGTCGTGCTCAACAACGTCGACCATCGCGACTTGACGGTCGCGCTGCGCCACGGCGCGGAGTTCGGCGATGCGGTCAACCAGGTGCAGGTCTTTCCGCCCGAGTTCGAGGCAGCACAGCGCGAGTTTCCGATTGTCTTCCAACGCACCTCCGCTGGACTGGAGGCGGTAGCGCTGCTGGGGCTGGATCGCGACGAGAACCTGTTCCTCGACGGGCACCGCTGGACCAGCAGGCACATCCCACTGCTTCAGCAGCGTGGACCTTTCTCGATCGGCACTGACGCGACCGCCGCAGGTGCGCCGACGCTGTACATCGACCTCGACGACCCGCGAACGGGAGCGTTCGACGGAGCGCCGATATTCCTGCAGCACGGCGGCAACGGCCCCTATCTCGACCATGTCATGCATCTGCTGCGGCTGATTCATGCCGGGGTTGACGGCGCGAGGGCGATGTATGCTGCGTTTGACGCGCTTGGCCTCATCGAGCCCGCTGCCGTCGAAGTGATGCTACGTGACGACATGCGCTACGCGATCACCGGGTACGAGGTCCTGGCACGGGAGCGGCTAAACGCTCTTACGGGCGCCGAGCTGGAAACCCTGCATATCGCAGGGTTCCTCGCGCCGGCATTTTTGATTGCGACGTCACTGGGGAACATCAGTGACCTGATCGCACGCAAGAATGCTCGCGCTGCATGAGCCATGTCGACCTTGTCGCGCAACGTACACGCGTGATGGATGGCATCGCGCCCGGAGCGATCCCCTTCGACCGACTAATGGAGGAGCAGCGGCCGACTATCCTGAAGGGCGTCGCGTCCGATTGGCCGCTCGTTCGCGAGGGGTTGGCCGCGGCCCAGGACGCGCTGGCGTATCTCAAGCGTTTCGATGCCGGCCTGCCGGTCGTGGGCTTCAAGGGACCACCGGAAATAGCGGGACGGTTCTTCTACAACGACGATGTGACCGGCTTCAATTTCGAAGGCGCACGCGTCGGCCTTACCGCGATGCTCGAACAGATCGCGGCGGATCTCTCGGATCCTGAGCCGCCAGCCTTCTATATCGGGTCGACCGACCTCGGCATCTACTTGCCGGGCTTTCGCGAGGCGGGGAACGAGCTGATGCTCGCCCACCCCATGTTTGCCGCGAGCCCGCCGATTGCGAGCATCTGGATCGGCAACCGGACCACAGCGACGGCGCATTACGACATGTCGCACAATCTTGCCTGCTGTGTAGTTGGGCGCCGGCGCTTCACCCTTTTCCCGCCCGACCAGGTCGCGAACCTCTATCCTGGCCCCCTCGAGCCCACGCCAGGCGGCCAAGTGGTTAGCATGGTCGACTTCGCCCGTCCCGACTTTACCGCGCATCCCGGCTTCCGCGCGGCGCTGGCGGTTGCCGAGATTGCCGAACTCGAACCCGGCGACGTGCTCTTCTATCCCGCCCTTTGGTGGCACCATGTCGAGGCGCTAGACCCGTTCAATGTTCTGGTGAATTACTGGTGGAACACCTCGCCGGCGTTCATGGACACACCGCAGAACACAGTGCTGCACGCACTGCTAAGCCTGCGTGACCGGCCCGACCCTGAGAAGCAGGCGTGGAAAGCGCTGTTCGACTATTATATTTTCGGACCCGCTGATCGCGCGGGCGCGCATCTGCCCGTTCATGCTCGCGGTCCGCTGGGACCGCTGGATGATCTCTCCGCACGGCGGCTGCGCGCGCAACTGTTGAGCAAGCTGAACCGATGACCGCACAGCGCATCAGGCGGGTAGTGATAGTGGGCGGCGGAACTGCAGGCTGGATCGCGGCAGCCGCGCTGGTGAAGCAGCTTGGCCCCCTGCTCGACATCACGCTGGTCGAATCCGACGAGATCGGCACGGTCGGGGTCGGCGAGTCGACGATCCCGACGTCCCGCCGCTTTCACCAACTGCTCGGCATCGACGAGCCGACCTTCATGCGCGAAACGCAGGCCAGCTTCAAACTGGGTATCGCTTTCGAGAACTGGACGCGCGAGGGCGACCGCTACTTCCACTCCTTCGGCCAGATCGGGCGGCAAGCAAGCTGGATGGCCGATTTCCACCATTTCTGGCTGGAAGCGCAGGCGCAGGGCTTTGGCGGATCGCTTGCCGAGTACAGCCTGGAGTTACAGGCAGCCGAGGCCGAACGTGTCGCGTCAGGCGCCGATGCTCCGGTTCAATATGCCTATCACCTGGACGCCACACTATACGCCCGCTTCCTGCGTCGGCTGAGCGAACCTGCGGGCGTGCGCCGCATCGAGGGCAAGATTTCCAAAGTCGAGCAGGACCCTGAAAGCGGGTTCCTGACTGCGCTGATCCTCGACTCTGGTGAGCGTATCGAAGGTGACCTGTTCCTCGACTGTACCGGATTCCGCGCGCTACTGATCGAACAGACCCTCGATACCGGGTTCGACGATTGGGGCCGCTGGATCAGCACCGACAGCGCCTTTGCAGTGCAGACTGAGGCTGTCGCCCCCCCGGTACCGTATACCCGCGCGATCGCCCATCAGGCGGGATGGCGCTGGAAAATCCCGCTCCAGCATCGCGTCGGAAACGGCCTGGTGTTCTGCAGTGAATTTCTCTCAACCGATGCAGCTCGGCAGCAACTACTCGACGCAGTCGAGGGGAAGCCACTCATCGAGCCCCGGCTGATCCGGTATCGCACCGGGCAAAGGCGCAAGGCCTGGAAAAAGAACTGCATCGCTCTGGGTCTGGCGAGCGGCTTTATCGAGCCGCTCGAATCGACCAGCATCCATCTCATCAAGACCGCGGTCACTCGGCTGATCCAGACCTTTCCCTTCTCCGGCATCGGCGAAGCACAGGTCGATCGGTTCAACGCGCAGGCGCGCCACGAGATGGAGGGAGTCCGCGATTTCATCATCCTCCACTACCACCTGAACCAGCGGCCTGAACCATTTTGGGAGCGGTGCAGAACCATGATGATACCCGACAGCCTGGCAGCGCGTATCGCCCTCTTCCAGGAGAGCGCGCAGGCGTACCAGGCGGCGGACGACCTGTTCCGCGTCGACAGCTGGGTGCAGGTGTTGCTGGGCCAGGGCATGACGCCGCGGGGGCATCACCAGCTTGCACGAATGATGCCGCCGGGCGAGTTAAACCGAGTCCTGTCGGGGTTGCGTGCGGGTATCTCTGGAACCGTGCGCGGCATGCCGCTGCACGCCGAGACGCTCGCGCGCTATTGCGCGGCGTCGCAATGAAAATGACGAGGAGCAGGATAGTGCGCTGGAATAGGCTGATTGCGCTGATCGCGGCGATCCTCATCGCCGCTCCGGTCACGGCCGGAGAGCGGTGGGTGTCCAGCTGGGGATCGGCGCAGATGGTGCCGACCGATGAGAATGTGCTGCCTCTGGCGCGATCCTCCAACGTGACGCTGCGGCAGTTCGTTCGGCTCTCCACCGCGGGCAAGCGCGTGAGGGTGCGGTTCTCCAATGCATTCGGCACGCAGCCGCTGGTGATCGGGGCCGCGCATCTTGGCAGGCCCGTCAGGCTCGGCGCGCCCGAACTGATGGAGGGCGGCCGGCGCCTGAGCTTTGCCGGCGCACCGAGCATCACCATCGCAGCGGGTGCGGAGGCCTATTCGGACCCGGTGGACGTAGCGGTAGCGCCAGGCGGGGACGTTGCGGTGAGCCTCTATCTTCCGCAGGCGCCCGTCGGGCAGACCGGGCATCCGGGGTCTCGCACGACCAGTTTCCTGATTGCTGGGAACCAGGTGGCGGAGCTGCGGCCCACCGGTTCCACGCCGACGACGCGGTGGTGGGGGTTGGCGGATATCGAAGTGGAAGTTGGCGAAAGTGCCGCGGGGACGGTGGTTGCGATCGGGGACTCGATCACCGATGGCTATGGGGTGCTGCCCGATACCAACCTGCGCTGGACCGACACCTTGGCAGTGCGGCTTCGCGCCGAAGTTGCCACGCGTACCATCGGCGTGGTCAATGCCGGGATCGGCGGCAACCGGATCCTGCTCGACGGATCGGGGCCCAACCTGCTCGCCCGCTTCGATCGCGACGTGATCGCGCGCAGCGGCGTGCGCTGGGCGATCGTGCTGGAGGGAGTGAACGACCTGGGCGTGCTGACCCGCGACGCCCCGGCCACCCCGCAGGCCCATGCCGCGATCGTCACCCAGCTGACCCAGGCCTATACCCAGCTGGTCGCGCGGGCGCATGCCCATGGCATCAAGGTGGTCGGCGGCACGATCATGCCGTTCGGCGGCAACGGCTATTATCACCCGGGCCCGGAGCTGGAAGCCGACCGCCAGGCGGTCAACCGCTTCATCCGCACCAGCGGGCTGTTCGATGCAGTGATCGATTTCGACCGGATCATGCGCGATCCCGCAAAGCCCGACCGGCTCAACCCGGCCTATGACTCAGGGGACCATCTGCACCCTTCGATGGCGGGCTATCGCGCGATGGGTCAGGCGGTGCCGCTGACGTTGTTCAAGCGGAAATAGGGTTCAAGCGGAAATAGGGGCAGCGCGCGGGCGCTTGCGGGGCGGGGCGTCGGACTGACGACGGATCAGCGTGAAATCGAGGATGCGGGCGAGCGGATCGCCCTCCCCCCGCTGCTCGCGAACCGCGGCCACGAGGGTTTCCACTGCGATCCGCGACATGTCCGCGATCGGCTGGTGGATGGTGGTCAGCTCGGGCCAGATCGCCGTGGCGAGCGTGGTGTCGTCGAAGCCACAGACGGTGAGGTCGCCGGGCACGTCGATGCCGCGCCGATGCGCCACCGCCACCGTGGCCGCCGCCATGTCGTCATTGGCGGCAAAGATCGCCGTCGGCGGATCGGCAACATCGAGCAGGAGCTCGGCGGCATCGAGCCCCGAGCGGTAGGTGAACAGCCCCTCCGCCACCAATGCAAGGTCGCTGGCGATCCCGGCGCGATCGAGCGCCGCGCGATAGCCCTCAAGGCGGCGCGCGCTGGCGGTCTGGTTGGGATTGCCGGCGATGAAGCCGATGCGCCGGTGCCCCAGCGACAGGATGTGATCGGTCATTGCCAGCGCGGCGGCGAAATCGTCGATCGCCACCGACAACACGCCCGCGCGCGGACGGCCGGTTGCGACCACCACGGCCGGGGTGCCGGATTCCTCGAGCACCGCCAGCACGCCCTCTGAATCGCACAGGGGCGGCGGCAGGATGATCCCGTCGATGCCCGCATCGATCAGCTGGCGCGCCACTTCGATCTCATGATCGCCGATGTCGCACTTCTCGACCACCAGTTGGGCCGCGCTGCGGCTCGCCTGATCGAGGCTGCCCACCAGGAACTCGCTGAGATAGCCGGCGCTGGGATTGCTGTAGAGCAGACCGATCCGCAACTGCCGGACCCCGGCAAGGCTGCGCGCGGCGAGGTTGGGGGCGTAGTTCAGCTCCGTGATGGCCTGTTCCACCATCTGGCGGGTGGCATCCCGAACATTGGCTTCGCGGTTTATGACGCGGCTGACCGTCATCGCCGAGACGCCGGCCAGACGGGCTACATCGCTGATGGTGGCAAGCTGTTTCTGCCGACGAGGGATCCTGGACACGGATAGGAACTTCCGTAGTTGGCCAGAAAGGTCAAGCCTGCGCCCGGCCCCTGGAAACAAAGGCGGCGGCGGACAGGGGTCGTCCGCCGCCTAGTGGGAGTTCAGGATAGAGGGATCAGAACCGGCCGCGGATACCGACGAGGACGGTGCGACCCGGATTATACTGGTTGAAGGTCGCGTTCTCGAACTGGAAGTAGCTGCTCTGCGCCTGCTTGGTGATGTTGATCACGTTGAGCACCAGGGTCGGCAGGTACTGCGCGCCCAGGATCTTGCTGAGATCGACATTGCCCGAGAAGTCGAGCTGCGAGTAGTCGCGGCCGAAGATCGCAGCAGCCGGGAGCCCGTTCTGGTTGAGCCCCGAGCTCTGCGATCCTTCGTTGAAGGTGTAGGTCAGGCGTGCAGAGACGCCATTGCCTTCATAATAGCCGGTCGCGGTGTAGGTGGTCGGAGCGACGCCAATCGCCACGGCTGGCGCGCCGGCACCCTCCCCCTTCTGATCGATCAGCGTCAGGTTGCCCTGGAAGCCGAAGCCCTCCACGCCGATGTAGCGCGTGAGGAAGTCGAGCGGCTGGGTGATCTGGAATTCCAGGCCGTTGACCTTGAGCTTGCCGTCCGAATTGACCTGCTGCTGGATCACGATTGGGACCGAGCTGAGCGCCTGTCCGGGCGCCGCACGGCTGGCAAGTGCGTCACGCTGCGCCTGGGTCAGCGAGTCGATCGTGATGCCATAGGGATCGAGGAACGAGAACGGCACCGTGTTCAGGCCGTTGACGGTGAAGCCGGTGATCGACTTGCGGAACGCCGCGAAGGCGATCACGCCCTCCCCCCCGGTGTAATATTCGAAGCCCAGGTCGATGTTGGTCGAGATGTAGGGATCGAGCGCGCTGTTGCCGACGGTGCCGATGTCCGCCGATGGCTGGACGAAGCTGGCGCCGGGCAGCAGGGCGTTGGGATCGGGACGGGTCAGCGTCTTCGACACCGATCCGCGAACGACCGCCTTGCCGGCAAAGTCGAACGCGATGCTCGCCGAGGGCAGGAAGTTCGAATAGAGCGTGCGCGTGTTCGGGAAGGTGTTGACGTTGGGATAGCGTCCGCCGTCGGGCAGCGCCGCCCCGCCTGGCAGCGTGTTGCGGGGATCGGGAACGCTGACGCGGCCGCCGACGATCTGTTCGGTGCGGACATAGCGGATGCCGCCGTTCAGCCGCAGCGTGTTGTCGCCGATATCGACGATGCCGTTGGCCTCGGCAAAGGTGCCGGTGACCTTTTCACGGATCAGGCCGCCATTGGCGCCACTGCTGCCGGCGCCGGTCTCGGTCGCCTGCGACAGCAACGTGTCGTAGTTCGTCGCGCTGCGGAACTTGTTCCAGTCGACGGTGACGAAGCCGTTTTCGCCGGGCAGCAGGTAGCTGGGCACCGCCGCGGTCGGGATCAGCGAGCCACCATAGGTGATCGGCGGGAAGCCGACCGTGGCGTTGGTGCCATAGCCCGGGAAGGTCGGGAAGCCGGCCGGGGTGGCGGTTCCCGGCTGATTGAGCCCGGTGCACGGCGTGGTGCCGGTGTTCGGCGCCAGCAGCGCGATGTTGATGCCGTTGCCGCAGATCGCGTTCTGCCACGGATTGGTGTTGTCGAACGGAGTGATCCGACGCTTGGTATCATCAAAGGCGCCGCCGACGCGGATGCTGAAGCGGCTGGCATCGCCGAACAACAGGCTGCCGCGGATGCCCTTGGTCTCTGTCTGGCGTTCTTCGCCGTTCAGGTTGACGCGGCCGCCGCCGGCCCAGCCGAAGTTGCGGGGATCGTTGAGATCGATGTTCGCGCTGATCTGCGGAAGCGTGCCGTCATTGACATAGGTGGCGGTGGTGCCGCTGCTCGGCGGGGTGATCACCAGCACCGTCGGGCTTTCGCGGCGGAAGTTGCTCTTGGTGTAGTTGGCCTGCAGGTCGCCCTTGATCCACTCGTTCACTTCGAAGTCCAGGCCGGGGTTCACGCCCCAATAATCCTGGACGTCGCGGTACGGGCGGTATTCGAGGAAGAACTGCGCGTTGGCATAGGTGCCGCCGGTCACCACGCAACCGGTGGTGCAGTCGCTGCGGTCATAGGTGGTGTTGATCGGGATCGTCGCGCCGTTGCGCCCGACAAAGTTCATCGCGGTGCGGGTGAACTCGCTGGTGCGCTTGCCGTACATGCCGTCGACATAGAAGTGCAGCGCATCACTGGGCCGCCATTCGGCCGATGCCAGGAAGCTCTTGCGATCGCGATAGCCGATCTCGGTACGCGGGCGACCCAGGCGCGGGATCAGGCCGTTGTCGATCTGAGTGATGTTGGCGCCCGGGTTGAGCGCCAGCAGCCCTTCCTGGTTGAGCGGCGCACCGACGGTCAGGCCGTTGCCGGCGTTGATCGGCACGGTGCCCGGAATGGTGAAGTTGCCGCCGCCGGTGGTGTTGCAGGCGGTGCGGCACTGCGCCGCTGCGATCTGCGCCGGGGTGGCGTTCGCCGGCGGCGTGAGAAGGTTGGGGTTGGTCCAGCCGATCGTCTCGAACCCGTCGACGCGGAATTCGTTACGCGCGACCGAGGCGCCGGCGAGAATGCCGAAATTGCCGAAGGTGGCGCTGGCCAGCACATGGCCGCGATAGCCCCATTTGTCGGCGCCGCTGTTCTTCTGACCCTGCAGCGCATAGCTGACATAGGGCTTGGGATTGTCGAACGGCCGCGCCGAACGCAGGTTGACGGTGCCGGCGGCGCCGCCCTCGACCTGGCTGGCGACCGGTGACTTGCTGACGGTCAGCTGGGTGAACAGCTCGGTCGGGAGCATGTCGAGATCGACTTCGCGGTTGGTGCTCTGCGCGTCGAAGCGGACCGAGGCGATGGCGACCGGCGCGCCATTCAGCAGCACGCGCGTGAAGTTGGTGCCCAGGCCGCGGATCGCGACGTTGGTGCCCTCACCGGTTACTTCGCGGCCGATCGTCACGCCCGGGATGCGGTTGACCGATTCCGCGATGTTGGTGTCGGGGAACTTGCCGATATCCTCGGCGAAGATCGTGTCGGTGAAGCCGATCGAGTTGCGCTTGGCGTTGGTCTGGCTCTGCAGCGACGCGCGGTAGCCGGTGACGACGATATCTTCGTTGCCGGTAGCAGAAGGATCGGCGGGAGCCTGTGCGCCGTCGTCGATCGCGGTCGGCTGGGTCTGCCCTGCCCCGTCCTGCGCGGCGGAGGCCGGCGTGTCGGCGCTGCTGTTCGACGATGCGGTCGGCGCGCTCTGGGTCGTTTGCGCCTGCGCAAAGGCGGGCCAGGCGGCGGTGGTCAGCAACAAGGTGGTAGCCAGTGCCAGCGGACGGCGCACGGCAAGCGTGGTAGCGCGATCAGTCATTACATCCTCCCAATACCGCCATGTGCTTATGCACGTCGTCTTCAGCCGATCATGGTAGCGGTCACATTCGTGTTGGTAAGCCGGGTGGCGTACGGTGTCAATCGGGCACTGGAGCGGCTTGCGACCGTCCGTTGAGCCGCTTCCCGCCGCGGGTTTCGTGCGGTTTGGGCAGGCGTGCCGCGCCTTCGATTGCTGGTGGCAACTGGCCCCCGACCTTCGCCGGAGAGCAGTTGCGGTTGGTGTGGCAGCGCGTCAGTTGCCGGGCGCGAAGGGGAAGCTTTGCGCCTTGTACCAGTCGAGCGGGTGCTCGGGCCGGGCGGTGCCGGCGGGCAGCGGACGCCCGCTGATCGACTGGAAATAGGCGATGCTGCCGTCGCGCCACCACTTGGCCTCGCGCTCCTGCACGGCGAGGAAGGCGGCGGTCTGCTCCCAGCGCTCTGCATCGACATGGGGGCGCAGCGCATCCCATTGCCGCCGCATCGCGCTGACCGCAGTCACGCCGCGGTCATAGCGGCGGACGAGCGTGTCCCACAGCGTCGTGCCATCGGCCATGCGGCGATCCCATTTCACGTGATGGAACCAGAGCAGCAGATCCTCTCCGGTCTTGTCGGGATCGGCGAAGCGGCGCGCGACCGGCGGGGCATATTGCGCGACGGCGTTGCTGCCCGTGCGGGTGCGGTCGAAGCCGATGCCGTTCGCGTCGGCGCGGTGGTAATAGGTCGGGTTCCATTCCGGGCGCGCCAGGTCGGACACCCAGGGGCCAGGGCCATAATGGTGGCCGGTGGCCATCAGGTGCGCGAGGCCGAGCGGCGTCATGTAATCGACCGCGGCCTGGCGCGATCTCATCATCATCTCGACGACGGGCTGGACGAAGGCGGGATCGGGGGTGAAGGTCAGCCCGGCCCATTCGGCGGCGATGGCGCGAGGGTCCGCGGTCGGATCCCAGGCGAGCCGGCCGAACGCGTACCAGTTGGCCTGGTCGAAGGTGGAGCCGGACCAATCGCGGTCGCGGCCGATATTGGCGACCCCGGCGATGCCCGACAGGCGGTGCCCGTCCAGCGATCCGTCGACCACCTTGGCGACGGTCGAGCCGCGCCCCTTGGCGAAGGTGTCGGCCTCCAGCACCTCGGCGAACAGCGGGCCCAGATAGACCAGGTGCGTGGCGAAGCCGAGATACTCCTTGGTGATCTGGAACTCGATCATCATCGGCGTCTTGGGCATCGCGCCGAACAACGGGTGGAACGGCTCGCGAGGCTGGAAGTCGATCGGGCCGTTCTTGACCTGGACCAGGACATTGTCGGCGAACTTGCCGTCGACCGGCTTGAACTCGGAATAGGCCTGCTTCGCGCGGTCCTCGGGATCGGTCTCGGCATAGACGAAGGCGCGCCACATCACGATGCCACCATGCGGGGCGACCGCGGCGGCGAGCGCGTTGGCGCCGTCGGCATGGGTGCGATGATAGTCGCGCGGGCCCGGCTGGCCCTCGCTATTCGCCTTGACCAGAAAGCCGCCGAAATCGGGGATGGTGCGGTAGATCTCGTCGGCCTTGGCCTTCCACCACGCGCGCACCGCGGGGTCGAGCGGGTCGGCGGTCTTGAGCCCGCCCAGTTCGATCGGGGCGGAGAAGCGCGCGGAGAGATAGACCTTGATGCCGTACGGGCGCAGCATGTCGGCGACCGCTGCGGCCTTCGCGATGTAGGGCGCGGTCAGGCTCTCGGCCTTGGCGTTGACGTTGTTGAGGACGGTGCCGTTGATGCCGAGCGAGGCGTTGGCGCGGGCATAGTCGATGTAGCGCGGGTCCTTGGCGTCGGGCAGCCGCCACCAGTCCCAGATCGACTGGCCGGCATAACCGCGCTCGACGCTGCGATCCAGATTGTCCCAATGGTTGAGGATGCGCAGCTTGACCTTGGGACGGTCGGTGAGGTCGAGACGGTCGAGCGACTGACCCTGCTGCATGCGGCGGATCAGCGCGAAGGCGCCGTAGAGGACGCCCGCGGGGCGGTTGGCGGCGATGACGGTAACGGGCATGCCGGCGATGGTGGCGCTGCGGAGCAGATAGCCCTCGTCTCCCAGCGTGCGCAGCGGGAGGTTGAGCGCGGCGACCTGCGGCGATTGCGGGGTGCCGATGACGATGGCGCCCTGCCCGCCGCTGGCAGGCGTGCCGCGAAGGCCGACGAGCGCGCGCTCCAGTTCCCGGGCGGCGACGCGGATGGTGGCGTCCTGTTCCTCGGCGGTGACTACCGCCGGCAGCCTGGCACCCTGTGCGGCGGGCAGCGGGCGGTAGCGCAGCCACAGGTCATAGCCATCCTCGGCCCAGGCGGGCGCGGCGCCCAGCATCAGGGCGATCACCACAGCACATCGTGCCACCAGTCGACGCATCGTCTCTCCTTTGGCGGCCGCCGCTTCGTGGCGCGGCCTTGACAATTTCGGCATGGCTATCATGGTAGCGTTACCAATGACAAGGCGGCCCAAGCCGCCGTGCGGCCGGACCGGCCGGAGGAGAGGATATTCATGGCTTCCCGCGAATTTTCGGGGCTGCGCCCCAGCCGCCGCGCCCTGCTGGGCTGGCTCGGCTCGGCGTCGGTCGTCGCGCTGCATCCCGGTGTCGCCAGCGCCGCCGCCGGCCCGGTCTACAAGGACGCACGCGCGCCGGTGGACCTGCGGGTGCGCGACCTGCTCGAGCGGATGACGCTGGAGGAGAAGGTCGGGCAGATCATCTCGCTCTGGGGCACCAAGTCGGAGATCATGGTCGAGGGCGGGCTCGACTTCGACGCGGCCAAGGCGAGCGCCAACTATCCGAACGGGTTCGGCCAGGTGACGCGGCCGTCGGACCTGCGCGGCGGGCCGCAGATCGCCGCGGTGGCCGGCGGCACGGGCGCACGCTGGCGCGGCGGCGCGTCGACGATTGCATTCGTCAACGCGGTGCAGCGCTGGGCGACGCAGCGCACCCGGCTGGGCATTCCGGTGATCTTCCACGAGGAATCGCTGCACGGCTATATGGCGCCCGACGCGACGATGTTCCCGCAGGCGATCGGCATGGCGGGCAGCTTCGACCCCGAACTGATGCACGACGTGCAGGCCGTGATCGGGCGCGAGGTGCGCGCGCATGGCAGCCATCTGGCGCTGTCGCCGGTGGTGGACATCGCCCGCGATCCGCGCTGGGGCCGGATCGAGGAGACGTTCGGCGAGGACCCCTATGTCTGCGCCGAAATGGGCGTGGCAGCGGTGCGCGGGCTGCAGGGCGACGGCGCGACGCTGGCGCCGGGCAAGGTGTTCGCAACGCTGAAGCACATGACCGGGCACGGCCAACCGCAGGCGGGCAACAATATCGGCCCCGCCCCCATCGCCGAGCGCGAGCTGCGCGAGCATTTCTTCCCGCCGTTCCGCGCCGTGGTCGAACGCACCGGCATCGCCGCGGTGATGCCGTCGTATAACGAGCTGGACGGCGTGCCGAGCCATGGCAACAAATGGCTGCTGACCGACGTGCTGCGTGGCGAATGGGGTTTCAAGGGCGCGATCGTGAGCGATTATGGCGCAGTCGAGGAACTCGCCACGATCCACCATGTCACCGCCGACAAGGAAGAGAGCGCGCGGGCGGCGCTGGCCGCCGGCGTCGACAGCGAGCTGCCCGACGGCAACGCCTTCCGCACGCTGGTGGCGCAGGTCCGCGACGGCCGGGTCTCGCAGGCGGCGGTGGATACCGCATGCGGACGCATCCTGGCGCTCAAGTTCCGCGGCGGGCTGTTCGAGAACCCCTATGCCGATGCGCGTGTCGCCGACCGCCTGACCGGCAATGCCGAGGCCCGTGCGCTGGCGCTCAAGGCTGCGCACCGCTCGCTGTGCCTGCTGACCAATGACGGCACCCTGCCGCTGGCACCCGGCGCGCACAAGCGCATCGCGGTGATCGGTCCCAACGCGGCGGTGGCGCGGCTGGGCGGTTATTCCGGTCAGCCGCGGGTGGCGATTTCGCTGCTGGACGGCATCCGCGCCAAGCTGCGCGGCAAGGCCGAGATCGTCCACGCGCAGGGCGTGTTCATCACCCGCTCCGAAGATCGCTCCGCCGATGCCGTGGACCTGGCCGATCCCGTCGAGAACCGCCGCCTGATCGCCGAGGCGGTGGAGGTCGCACGCGGCGCCGATGTCGTCATCCTGGCGATCGGCGACACCGAGCAGACGAGCCGCGAGGGCTTTGCGAAGAACCATCTGGGCGACCGCACCACGCTGGACCTGATCGGCGAGCAGAACGACCTATTCGACGCGCTTCACGCGGCGGGCAAGCCGATCGTGGTGTGCGCGATCAACGGCCGTCCGCCGAGCTGGCCCAACGTGGTGGCGAAGGCTAATGCCGTGCTCGGCT
>JGI20283J15916_100049_pt1 | contig 39454 bp, 34 predicted proteins | sample Plalitdecfosmids_FD_15916 | JGI IMG/M metagenome (IMG submission 15916) | reverse complement strand
CTGATAGCTGCACAATGGGCACAGCTACGCAAATAACTCCTATGGGCAATATTGCCTGTGTTTTGCCTGCTCTGTATTCATTTGTATAAACAAATAAAAGGCCTTCTGGTACGCATCAGAAGGCCTTTTACTGTGAAAAGAGGCGAAGGAAATTTACTGCGTTTTTATAATATACTCAAATGTTTGCTTTGTTTTGGCGTCGTTTACGAGTAAGCTAAGCTCCTGGGGTGCCTCTGTTTTAACAAATGGTATAGTGCGCTTGCTCATGTACAAATCACGGTTCCAGAAGCGTCCGTTGCCAGCCACAAGAGCCGGTACGTTCAGCACTTCCTGGCCCTGCTTGTCTTTGGCTACCACGCTCAGCAAGGCCGGATCGGCGTTGGCCGCACCCCGCCGGTACATCGTTACGCTTAGCTCGCCACCAGGAGGCAACTGGCTGAAACGCCGCTGGTAAGTGGTATCGGCCCAGCCCTTGATTTTTTTCAGCGCATCGATTTCGGTGAGCAGGTCGGCGTAGGGGCGGTAAGCAACCCGCGTCACGCAGGCATCTACCTCCGCGTCCTCATCAGTGTTCTTGGTAACGTTGAGCACGTAGGGACATTCCTCGTCCTTTTTAGCCACCATGTATTTCTTGCGTGGCTTGCCGGGCATGTATTGTGCCGAAGCCGCCAGGGTACAAGTTAGCAGTGTGGCGAGGAGAATGACTTTTTTCATATAAAAACTCGATAAATAACTGAAATGAGGGATTCAGACCTTCAAAGATAAGAAAGTGCTGAAGGTGCTCACTGGTTTTCGTCCAAAAACCACGGCGTCTCGGTCAGTTCAGCTGTTTACCTGCTCGGTGCGTCCCCGGCGGAGGCATATTAGCATTGGCGCTGGTTGAAACGTGACCTAACCGTAACGTACACATAACCCTTACGACACGCAGGGAACCGACCTTTGAGCAGGGTAAAACGGCTTCCTCCTATGCATACTCCCGCTAGAATTCCCCTGCTGCGCCGGACGGTGCGCGGGCTGGCTACCACGCTGTTTCAACTGGCTTTGTTTGTAGCCTTTCTCCTCCGCTCCCTGGGGGCACTACAACTCCCGCTGCGCTTTCACAGCGCCGCCGAAGACTCTCAGGAAAACTGGCCCACTCGGCGTACGCTGCCTAGTGCCCGCCTCAAGCCCCACCCCGCACTTTGACTGCTGCTGCGTCATCGGCCAGGAAGCGCCGCCGCGTGGAGGTAGTGGTGGTGTCGGATGTGCACCTGGGTACCTACGGCTGCCACGCCACTGAATTGCTGCGCTATCTGAAGAGTGTTAAGCCTAAGGTGCTGGTGCTCAACGGCGACATTGTGGACATCTGGCAGTTCAGCAAAAGCTACTGGCCGGCCACGCACATGCGGGTGGTGCGGCACTTGGCCGGGCTGGCGGCCAAAGGCACCCACATCCACTACCTCACCGGCAACCACGACGAGCTGCTGCGCAAATTTGCCGGCACCCGCTTCGGGCACTTGCGCATCGACAACAAGCTGGTGCTGGAGCTGCCCCACGGCAAAACCTGGCTTTTCCACGGTGATGTGTTCGACGTGACGATGCAGCATTCGCGCTGGCTGGCCAAGCTGGGCGCCAAAGGCTACGACCTACTGATTCTGCTGAACCGCACGGTGAACTGGGGCCTGCACCGGCTGGGCCGGCCGCGCGTGGCGCTGTCGAAGGCAGTGAAAGACCGGGTGAAAAGTGCCGTTAGTTTGGTGAGCGACTTTGAAACTACCGCCGCCACCATTGCCGCCGACCAGGGTTACAGTTACGTGGCCTGCGGGCATATTCACTGCCCCGAAATCCGGTCGGTGAGCACCGCCAAAGGCGACGTGGTGTACCTGAACTCCGGCGACTGGGTGGAAAACCTGACGGCCCTGGAATACACCGCCAAAACCGGCTGGCAGCTTTACCGCTACGCCGACGACCCCCGAATGGCCCTGGACGAGAAGCAAAACCCGGAAGAAGTGGACGAGGAAGATTCCGCCGCCGACATGCCCGCGGCTACGCTGCTGGACGAAATGCTGGCCGATTTCCAGCTGCGCCGGGTATGAGCAGGTACCGTAAGTGACGGGCCCGGCTGGCTCCTTTAATTTTCAAGATCTGCTTCACAGAATGTCCCGAATACTCTATGCCATTCAAGGCACCGGCAATGGCCATTTGAGTCGCGCCCTCGACGTTGTGCCGCTGCTGCAAGCCCGAGCCGCCCAGGTTGATTTACTGGTGAGCGGCCCCCCCGCCGATATTCAGCTGCCATTTAAGGTGCGCTACCGCTGCCATGGCATGGGCTTTATTTTCGGTAAGAAAGGCGGCATCAACTTCGTAAAAACGTTTTGGCAGCTAAATTCAGTAGCCTTTCTGCGCGAGATGCGGCTGCTGCCCGTGGAAAGCTACGATTTAGTTGTCAACGACTTCGAGCCGGTATCGGCGTGGGCCTGCCGGTTGCGAGGGGTGCCGTGTGTGTCCCTGAGCCACCAGAGCGCCGTACTTGGTGAGGCTGCGCCCCGGCCCAAGAAAGACGATGCAGTAGGGCGGGCCGTATTGCGCCACTACGCGCCGGCTACCGAGCATTTCGGCTTTCACTTCGAGCGGTACGATTCTCATACCGCCACGCCGGTTATCCGGCAGCAGGTGCGCGACCTGGCCCCGCGCAACGATGGCCACTACACCGTGTATTTGCCGGCATTCGACGAAGAAACGCTGGTTAGGCGCCTACGCTACCTTAGCCGCGACGTGCGCTGGGAGGTATTCAGCAAGCATAGCCAGCAGGAGTCGGAGCACGGCAACGTGCGGGTGCGTCCGGTGAGTGGGGCCGCCTTCACCGACAGCCTCGCCCGTAGTGCTGGCGTGCTGTGCGGCGCTGGATTCGAAACGCCGGCCGAAGCATTGTACCTGGGCAAAAAGCTGCTGGTAGTGCCCATGCGCAACCAGTATGAGCAAGCCTGCAATGCTGCCGCACTTGCCCATATGGGCGTGCCAGTGGTGAAAAATCTAAAAGACAAAAGCTTAGGCGTGCTGGACGAGTGGCTGCGGAAGGGCGTGGTGGTGCCCGTTGACTATCCCGATGAAACAGGAGAAGTGCTGGATCGGATGCTGGCCAAAATCAATTCCCCTGAGGTGGCTATTCGTCCACAGTAAAAGCATATGTTTGTGTATTTTATTATGATACCATGAAATTATAGTACATTTATAATCCAAGGTCGTCTGATTAGAGATTTATCCTTTGTATCTATTGCCAACTGCTTATATGTGTCGTTCTACCAGTGTACCGCATGCCTACAGTCCAGCTACCTAACGCTTTTTTTCCGCCAACTACACCCACAACTTTCTCCCGAGCCGATTTTGGTCCCGACTTCCGGTGGGGGGTGTCGGCGGCGGCGTATCAGACGGAAGGAGCCTGGAACCTGGACGGTAAGGGCCCCAGCATCTGGGACGATTTTGTGCGCCGCCGGGGCCGCATCAAACGCGCCGAAACCGGCGAAGTAGCCACTGATTTCTATCATCGATGGCCCCAGGATTTGGACCTTTTGTCCCAAATGGGCATAAAGGATTTTCGATTTTCAATAGCCTGGTCACGGGTTATGCCACACGGGGTAGGAGGGGTTAACCAAAAGGGTATGGACTACTATGACCGGTTGGTTGACGGTTGTCTGGAACGAGGCATTGTACCCTGGCCCACGCTCTACCACTGGGATTTGCCTTCCACTTTGCAGCAGCTTGGCGGCTGGACCAACCGCGACATTGTGGGCTGGTTCACCGACTACGCCCAACGTATAGCCGCCCGTATCGGCGACCGGGTGCAGCATTGGATGGTACTCAACGAGCCGATGGTGTTCACCGGAGCCGGCCACTTGCTGGGCATTCATGCGCCGGGCCGCCGCAGCCTGGGCGCCTTTCTGGCCGCCACCCACCACGCCGCTCTGGCCCAGGCCGAAGGAGGCCGGGCTTTGCGGGCTGTGTTGCCGGCCGGCAGCCAGATAGGCACCACCTTCTCTTGCTCCTACGTGACACCCTGGCGGCCAAACCACGTCCGCGACGCCCGCGCTACTCGCCGCGCCGATGCCCTGCTCAACCGCCTCTTCGTGGAGCCTGCGCTGGGCCTGGGCTACCCGGTAGCCGATGTGCCGCTGCTTGGCTGGATAGACCGTTACATCAAGTCCGGCGACGAGCAACTGCTGCCCTTCGACTTCGACTTTCTGGGGGTGCAGAACTACACCCGTGAGGTGGTGCGCCACTCGCCCTACGTGCCACTGCTCTGGGCTTCACTGGTGGGAGCCGCGCCTCGGGGCGTCCCCCATACTGATATGGGCTGGGAGGTGTATCCGGAGAGCTTATACCATATGGTAAAGCAATTTGGTAATTATCCCAATGCCCCGCGTTTGTTGGTAACTGAAAACGGGGCCGCTTTTCCTGATACGCTCACTACCGAGGGCCGGGTATTCGATGCACGCCGGCAGGCCTATTTGCAGGCCTGCATCGGGCAGGTGCTACGTGCCCGCCGCGAAGGAGTGCCCGTTGACGGCTACTTCGCGTGGTCGTTTACTGATAACTTCGAGTGGGCCGAGGGGTATGGGCCCCGCTTCGGACTAGTTCACGTGGAATACGAAACTCAGCAGCGCACCATTAAGGATTCGGGGCGGTGGTATAGTGCATTTCTGGCCGGCGAAGAAGTAAGCACTCGGGATACCGTGTTGAGGGCCCCAACTACTTATGAGTAAGTCTTATAAGGACTTTGCCATTTGGTGTAGTTCGTGCAAATTGGGTACATGCCCATCCTATGCAAGTAGATAGTTTAGTGAGTTAAAAGAGTCCATAGCTCAGTAAAGCCGAGAGATGCTTCGACAAGCTCAGCATGACGTTCCCGTTATACCAACATCAGCACGCCATATTCGGGACTTCGAAATGGCTAAACACAGGCTCCGGGGTCACGGAAAACGTCCAACTCAACGGACGGCAAAACGGCAAACCCACTATCTTGCTACGGCCTGCCTTGGGTAGTGCCGTATTCTATAGTAGTATCCGTAGTATGCTCCTCACGATTTCCACCACCCACCAGCCCGCCACCGACCTAGGCTACCTGCTCCACAAAAACCCGGCGCGGCTGCAATCCGTGGATATTGCCTACGGGCAGGCCCACGTGTTCTACCCCGAAGCCACCGCCGAGCGGTGCACCGCCGCCCTGTTGCTCGACATCGACCCGATTGCGCTGGTGCGCAACCACCGCGGCCCAGCCGGGGAGGGGTTTGCGCTGGAACAATATGTGAACGACCGGCCTTACGCCGCATCGTCGTTTCTGAGTACGGCCTTGTCCAAGGCCTTCAACACGGCCATGAACGGCACCTGCAAGGACCGGCCGGAGCTACCTGAAACCCTGTTGCCGCTGGAAGTTACCGTGGCCGTGATGCCGGCAGCCGGCGCCGAGCAGCTGCACCGCCTGTTTGGGCCTTTGGGCTACGAGGTACAAACCCAGGCCCACCCGCTCGACCCCACCATGCCCGACTGGGGCGACAGCCGCTACTACACGCTGCGCCTGCGCCACCCGGCCCTGCGTCTGCGCGACCTGCTCAGCCACCTCTACGTGTTAGTGCCGGTGCTCGACCGGGGCGACAAGCACTATTGGATCAACCGGGAAGAGGCCGAGAAGCTGTTGCACCGGGGCGGCGAGTGGCTGCCGCAGCACCCCGAGCGGGAGTTCATCACGCGGCGCTACCTGCGCTTTGCCGAGTTCATCAACCCCACGCTGGAGCGCCTGCTGGCCGGCGAGCTAGCCGCCACCGACGACGTAGCGGGCGAAGAACCAGCTCCCGAGGAAACCACCAACGACCAGCCCGCCGACAACCAGCAACAAACAACCAGCAAGCAGAAGCTCCACGATATTCGGCTGGACCGGGTGGCCGAGGAAATCCGGCGCTTGGGAGCCAAGCGGGTACTGGACCTGGGCTGCGGGGAGGGCAAACTGCTACGCCGGCTGCTCAAGATTCCGCACGTCGAGCATGTGCTGGGTATGGAGGTGTCGCACCAGGAGCTACAGCGGGCCCACGAGCGGCTGCACGTGGCCGAAATGCCGCCGCGGCAACGGGAGCGTCTTACGCTCGTGCAAGGCTCCCTGCTTTACCACGACCCACGCTTGGCCGGCTACGATGCAGCGGCGGTGGTAGAGGTTATCGAGCACTTAGATGAAAGCCGGCTGGCCGCCTTCGAGCAAGTGGTGTTTGCGCGGACCCAACCCAGCGCTGTGCTCGTCACCACGCCTAATGCCGACTACAACCAGCGCTACGAAACCCTATCGGCTGGCCAGTTCCGCCACACCGACCACCGCTTCGAGTGGACCCGGGCGCAGTTTGCCGAGTGGGCCGCAGGCGTGGCCGAGCGCCACGGCTACCGGGTACGTACCGAGCCGCTGGGGCCGGAAGAAGAAAGCCTGGGGGCTCCGTCGCAGCTGGCAGTGTTTGAGCGGTAGCCTGTACGGGCGAAGGTAGTAGTGCTGATACTGAAAAACTTAGGTCTGCGGTTAAGTGGCGGCCAGTAAAATGCAAGAAGCAAAGAATCGTAGCAGACCCTTCTGCTTCACTGCGACCAACCATGCGCAGTATGATTTTTTGCACTTACTTGACAAATTATTGGTTGTTGCCACTACGTATGAAGGGTTTGTTGACGTTGTTTTTGGTAGGATGCTGGCTGACTGGATACGCGCAGGAGCCAGCCGCTCCGCAGGTGTATGCGAATGCCCAGGCCGGCTACCAGCTTACGTACCCGCAGGCGTGGCAACTGCGCCAAAACGCCAGCAAAACCGCAACGACGTTCTTTGCCGGTGACACCTCGCGGCTGGCCCCGGCAGTAACCCTGACCGTGCTGCTGCTACCGGAGCAGCAACCTAAACTGAACCTGCTGGCCCCAAGTCACCAGGATTCGCTGCGGCGCAGTATTCAGCGCCTGCCCCGGGCCCAGGTGCGGCGCCTCGACCAGTACGATGCCGGCCGCTACCAGGAGCTGCGCTACGACTATACCTTCGCATCGGACTCGGGGGCCGCTACCCGCATCCATGTGCTGGGGCGCCGGGTATGGCGCGGCAACCAGGAATTTCAGCTGGAGTATCGGGCCGCAGTCCGGCAGGAGGGCAGGGCCCTGGCCGAAGGGCAGCAGGTAGTGGAGTCATTCAAGTTCACCAGCTCACAATCCGCTGGCCGCTACCCCACCGAGCAGCAGTGCGACGACAAAATGTACGGCATTGCGGCCCTGCGCTACGTGAACGATATCTGGGAAGACGACTGCCGCACGATTCACGAGTTTTCCGTTGACGACCCCTCGTCCTCGCCCAAAATTCATCGGGAGGTGTTGCCGTTCCAGTCCTATGCTCTGGCCAAGGGCTTCGACAACTGCCTGTACTCCGTTACTAAAGCTCCTACCAACGCGCCCGAGTACGTGTACCGCTACAACCCGGCCACGCGCAAGGGCGAATACACCACCTGGCAGCTACCGGCCCAGGGCTCGGAAACCGTCTGGATTTCGGCGGCCACCGACGAGCGGGGCGACCTGTATTTCAGCACTGCCAATGCCAGCCAGCTGGTGAAAGTCAGTCCCGCCGACAACTCCGTAACCGTGCTCTGGACCACCGACCCTGTGCGCCAGGCATCCTATTATTCCGTCCTGGGGTTTGCGGGCGCTGGCTCCCACGGTAATTTCTGCCTCGACGACGCCAACACGCTCTACCAGATATACAGCACCGATGGCTCCCTGATAAAAGTGGACCTGAACACCCGGCAGCCTGCTCCCGAAATGATTTCCCTGGAGGGGCTGCCCGAGAAAGGCGGCTACAGCGACGTACTGCTGCAACTTGATAAAGCTGGGCGCCGCCGGTTTTTCTTGGCTGGTCCGAAATCCTTATACCGCGTGGACCTGGAGCGCCGCCAAGCCTACCGGGTACGCCGCGGCATCTACACCGACTTGGCTGGGTGCAACGTCTTTCAAGCCACCAGCCCACTAGCCGGGGCCGGCCCGACGCCGGAACTGCCTACTACGGCCGTTTGGCGCGGGCGCGTGCTCGATGCGGCTACATTGCTGCCGTTGCCCCAGGCGCGGTTGCGCTTACGTAATGGCAGCAACCCCCCAATACCAGTGTCTCTCGCGCCCGACGGCTCCTTTGCGGTGCCAGTGCAGTCGGGCCGGGACTACGCAGCTCAGCTGCGCCTGACGGGCTACGTGGCTACAGATACCATCTACCGGGCGCTGGCCGGCCCCTACGTGCAGGATATTTTGCTGCGGCCTTTCACGGTGGGTACCACGCTCCGCCTAGATAACGTGCAATTCGAGCAGGGTACTACCCGCCTGCTACCCGCTGCCTACCCGGCCCTCGATGAGCTGCTGGCCATCCTGAAAGAAAACCCAAAGCTAACCATCGAGCTACGCGGGCACACCGACAACGTGGGGCCAGCCGAGAAAAACCAGATTCTGAGTGAGCAGCGCGTAACAGCCATCCGGCTCTACCTCATCGGCCTAGGCATTGTCCCGAAGCGCATTAAGGGCATCGGGTTGGGTGGTACCCAGCCCCGCGCCAGCAACGACCGGGAAGCTACCCGCCAGCTCAACCGCCGCGTGGAGTTCCGGGTAACGGGCGTGAAATAGACACCGCGAGGCTGCCGATGGTAGTACACCAAACTGCCTGACCATGAGGGCATAGCACGCCCAGAAACCGCCGCTTGGTACGTACCTGCCACCCACTCTGCTCCGGCTGCATGCGCCGCTGCTATGTGGCACCTGTGCCCGGAAAATGTCAGGTAGTGAGTCGGTTGCATGTACCTGGTTTCCTAGAGTTCGGGCTATCGAATTCTATATTGACAGATGGAAAATTAGCAGAAGTATGCTCCGGGCCTTTCACCCAAACTGCCTTCAAATTCCTATTATATAAACTTTTTGATACTCGTTTAATTAAATTTATATAATTATATTATTTATGAATATCATCATACATTGTGACAATAAGTATCACTCTCACAATCCCACATAGTTCATGAAAAAAAACTTACTCCGCATGGGCAGGCTAGCAGCTTGCACAGGCCTTATGTTTGGTGCCGTCACCGGCAGTTTCGCGCAAGTGAGCAAGAGCAGCGTCCCGAAGTTTAAGGCAGCCCTCGAGCTACGGGAACTAGCCAACAAAGCTGCCACGGCTTCCCGTACTCCCGTAGCAGGTGGCTTGCAGAAAGATGACCTGTTACAAGTAAAAGACGGGTATGTAGTGATTGATGCTGCTTCCGAGAATGCCGATGGCCGAGTGCTGCTTAAAGAGCTGCAAAAGCTGGGGCTGAAAAACGGCGCTGTGTTCGGGCGGATGGTATCGGGCCTGTTCCCCATCGATAAAATCGACCAATTGGAGCGTATCGACCAGCTGCACCAGGTTGCGCCAGCTTACCAGCCCATGCACAACGTGGGGGCCGTTACATCGGAAGGCGACAGGGCCATGGGTTCTGACAAAGCCAAGATTACGTACAACGTGACCGGAGCCGGCTCGAAGGTAGGCGTGCTCTCCGATAGCTACGGCGCTATTGCCGGCGGACCTGCCGCTGGCGTGGCCTCCGGCGACCTGCCCAACGACGTGCAGGTGCTGCTGGACCAAGCTACGGGTTCGGACGAAGGCCGCGCTATGGCCGAAATCGTGCATGATGTAGCTCCCGGCGCCAAAATTGCCTTCCATACGGCGTTTGCGGGCCAGGCTTCCTTCGCCAGTGGCATTGTGCAGTTGGCTAATGCTGGCTGCAACGTTATCGTCGACGACGTTATCTACTTAGACGAGCCGATGTTCCAGGACGGCATTATTGCCCAGGCCGTTGACCAAGTGGTAGCCCGTAACGTATCGTACTTCAGCTCGGCTGGTAATCAGGCCAATAAGTCATACCAGGCGCCTTTCCGCAATTCGGGCCAATCCGTTATTGTGGGTGGCGTTAATTACGGAGTCGCACACGATTTTGGGGGAGGGGATATCAGGCAAACCATTACGATTCCAGTGGGTGGTAATACCCGGTTAGCGTTACAGTGGGCCGACCCATTCTTCTCGGTTAGCGGTGGCGCTGGCGCCCAGACCGACCTCAACATTCTGGTGTTCTTCAACGGGGCGCTGCTCACTAACCTCTCTCGGCTGACCAACAACATTGGCGGCGACCCATCCGAAATTCTGAGCCTGACTGCTGCCGGGGGCGCAACGATTGAAATTGTTATTACCAAAACGGCCGGTCCCGACCCAGCAATCCTAAAATATGTTGACTTCGGAAGCTCAGTAATCACAGAGTACCCCACCAATAGCTCCACCTCGTATGGCCACAACAACTCGGCCGGCGCGGTAGCTACCGGTGCCGCCGCGTGGTTTAATACCCCCGCGTTCAATACCAACCTCACCCGCCCGGTTATCAACGGCTTCTCAGCGTTGAGCGGTACGCCGGTATTCATTACCACTACGGGCGTGAATACGGGCTACGACCCCAGCAAAATCCGCCGCAACCTTTCGGTGGTAGGGCCCGATGGCGGCAACAATACCTTCTTCGGAGCTGATACCCCAGCCGATGCCGACAACCTCCCCAACTTCTTCGGTACCTCGGCCGCTGCGCCGCACGTAGCCGCCGTAGCCGCGCTGATGCAGCAGGCCGCTGGCAACACGCTCACGCCCCAGGCTATCGAGAATGCGCTGACCAGCACGGCCCTCGATATGGATGACCCTTTTACCACCGGCTTTGATACCGGCTTCGACCTGCGCACCGGCTTCGGCTTCGTGCAGGCCGAGCAGGCTATTGCTGCCGTGGCTAATCCTTGCATAGGTGACGTAACGCCCCCCACCATTCTGGCGGCTGGTTTTATTGTAGGTCTGGAAGCCAACGGCACGCGTACCATTGAAGCCGCCGACGTGGATTATGGCAGCACCGACAACTGCGGTATTGCATCTATGACCATCAGCCCCAGCCGGTTCACTTGCGCCAATATTGGCCCAAACCAAGTGACTATCACTGTGCGCGACAACGCTGGCAACGTGGCCACTCAGACCGTAACGGTCATTGTAGTGGACAACACGGCCCCACGCATCTTGGCGGCGGGCTTCCAAGTGAGCCTGATCAACGGCACCCGCACCATTCAGGCCGCTGACATCGACTACGGCAGCACCGACAACTGCGGCATTGCGTCCATGACGATTAGCCCCAGCACCTTCACCTGCGCTAACGTGGGCCCCAATCCTGTAACCATCACCGTGCGCGACAACTCCGGTAACGTAGCTACCCAGACCGTAACCGTAGTTGTAGTGGCCGACGCTACGTGCACGAGCCGCCTTGCCAGCACCAGCGACCAGCGCTCAGCTGTTAGCAGCAGCGACGACCAGCAGTTGCAAGCCTATCCGAATCCAATAACCGACCAGGCTACCGTGGCCTTCCGTCCTACGCAGGCTGGCCAGGCTCAGGTAAAGGTTTATAACCAGCTCGGTGTGTTGGTGGCTACCCTTTACGACGGCCAAGTAGAAGGCAACCGCCTCTACAGCGTAACCCTGAATGGTGGTCCGCTAGCTAGTGGTGTGTACAACTGCCAGCTCATCACCAACGGCAAAGTAACCAACAAGCGCCTACTGGTGAGTAAGTAAGCGTTGAGCCACAGCATTGCCTTTCGGGGCAGATGCCTACTGGCAACTGCTTGTAGATAAAAAAGGGACGAAGCCTAGCTTCGTCCCTTTTTGTTGCCGTAACAGGCTGTAGCAAAGATTGGGCGGCTATGCTGCTGGCTCGGTAACGGGCAGAAAGACCGACCGGTCGCGCAGGAAGGCGGCAACCCAGACCAGCGTCAGGATGAGGGTAGCTGCTACCAGGCTACGGCCGTGCGAGAGGTCGGTGGCGGCTTGGTGGTGTATTGGGGATAGTGGTTTCCCAAAGGATACCAGTATGCCCGAGAATACCACTCCCCTGTAACCATTGGATCATCGCGCCTGTAATTCCGCTATGCTCTCCGTCCGGACGCCCTGCATCTGATGGGCGGTAAGTGGAAGCTGCCTATCATCGTTGGCCTCAGCAACGGTCCTCAGCGCTTCAAGCAACTCCAGCGTGAGGTGGCGGGCATTACGGCCAAAATGCTCAGCAAAGAGCAATATCAAAACCGCGAAAAAAATAGAGGCGTAATTCAATTACGTAATTGCCGAGCTTCCTCGCACCAGTTGTGGAGTCCTTTATCCCCAAAGACTCCATCTTGCAGAAACCGATTGAGAAAGACAGCCAGTGAATCGGTTAGGGTAACATCCATATTGTGAATCCGATACGTTCCTGAAAGTGGGTTTGTCAACTCTACTTCCCACATATCACAGTAAGTCAGATACTCAGCTACATAAAATTGCTGAGGTTTTTCCCGCTGTTTCCAGTCAACTATTTCCTCCAAAGGAATCATCCGAAACATATCTTTCTTGGATTCAAACCCGTTGCAAAACGAATAAAACGTTTTGAAATCGGTGGGGAGAACCGAATTAATTTCCTGTTCAAACTGCCGGATTAGCTGCTCACTCGTGCCGGGATAAAGCGTAATATCGGTTTGCGGCAGATTCGCTTTGAGCGTCGATAGCACCTCGTGAATATCCATAGAGTAGCGCTTTTGGGCAGAGAACGAGCTTACTCGCTGTCTATACGTTCGGCAATGACTCGCTTTCTCGTTTTGCGCTCCTGTTTACGCCGCCCCGATTTGACTTGCAGCGCATAGCTGTTTTTGTCTGAGCAGAAGTGCATTTCTCCTTCCGCTAAGCGGGAGCCTTGCCGAGCCATGATGCCATTGAACGGGCAGGTGTCGTAGCCGCAAAGATGCTTCGAGTAGGTACCGAAGTTACGGTGCTGCAACTTTTTGTCTTTCAGGATTTTTTGCTGCGTTAGCCGAATAGCAGCCCACCGTTGCGCCTCGTCCGCTACGGTGAGCTGCTGGCCTAGTGTCGTTAGCTCGAAATAGGTGACGGGGTCTTTGAGTTGCAGAAACTCGAAGGTTTTGTGAAAGGTCGCCACCGCCTGGTCGCGAATGGCTATTTTCTGTGTCGGGTCGAGCTTCTCATTCTCCATTATAGAGCGAAACAGCCCGAGCGTATTAAAGTCGGTGTACTTTTGGTGCTGGCTCAGTAAGATGCTATACTCCTGATACGTGAGGGTATTGAGTCGTTTGTTGATTTTCATGGCTGTAGCGTATTCGTTACTGCTAACTATATAGCGTTTTATCTTCGATGCCCCAAGATATCCTCAAACTCCCCGAACTCTCGCTGGTCCTGCTCATTGGCACATCAGGCGCGGGCAAATCCACGTTTGCGCGACGGCTGTTCCAAGCCACCGAAATTGTGTCGTCGGACCAGTGCCGGGCGCTGGTGGCCGATGATGAGAACGACCAATCGGCCACGCCGGAAGCTTTTGCCTTGCTGCATTACCTAGTAGGCTTGCGCCTGAAGCGCGGCCTGCTAACGGTAATAGACGCCACCAACGTGCAGCCCGAAGCCCGCAAAACCCTCGTGCAACTGGCCCGCGACTACCACGTATTGCCCACCGCCATCATCCTCGACGTGCCCGACCGTCTGGCCGAGGACCGCAACCGCCAGCGTGCCGAGCGGCAGCACATGGGCCGCCACGTAGTGCCGCAGCAGCGCCAGCAACTGCGCCGCAGCCTCAAAACGCTCAAGCAGGAAGGCTTCCGCCATGTGTATCACCTGCGTGGCCCCGAGGAAATTGATGCGGTGCAAACCATCGTGCGCGACCCACTCTACAGCAACCGCAAGCAGGATTCCGGCCCCTTCGACATCATCGGCGACGTGCACGGCTGCTACACTGAACTGGTGCAACTGCTCACGGAACTGGGCTACACGGTAGAGGAAGAGCCGGTGACGGACGCGCGCGACTTAGGCGTGCGCGTGACAGCTCCGGCAGGTCGTCGCGCGTTGTTCTTGGGTGATTTAGTGGACCGGGGGCCGGCTTCACCGCAGGTGTTGCGGCTGGTAATGAGCATGGTGAAAGGTGGCCAGGCCTTGTGCGTGCCCGGCAACCACGACATCAAGCTGCTGCGCTACCTCAATGGCAAGCAAGTAAATGAGCAGCACGGCTTTGCCGAGACGGTGCAGCAACTGGCTTCGGAATCAGACACGTTTAAGAGCCAGGTGCGGCAGTTTCTGGATGGGCTGGTGAGCCACTACGTGCTCGACGGCGGCAAGCTAGTGGTGGCCCACGCTGGTATGCGCGAAGAAATGCAGGGCCGCGGCTCCGGCGCCGTGCGGGCCTTCGCGCTGTTCGGCGAAACCACCGGCGAAATCGACGAGTTTGGGCTGCCGGTGCGATATAACTGGGCCTCGGAGTACCGCGGCCGGGCCATGGTGGTGTACGGCCACACGCCCGTACCCGACGCCGAATGGCTCAACAACACCATCGATATTGACACTGGTTGCGTATTCGGCGGCCACCTCACCGCCCTGCGCTACCCCGAACGGGAACTGGTGTCGGTGCCCGCCGCCGAGGTGTACTGCGAGCCAGTGCGCCCGCTCGACTATCTGCGCCGCTTGAGCGAGACGGTCAACGAAAAGCAACTCACAACTAACAACCTTACGGCGCAACAGCAGCACGACGACCTGCTCGATATCCGCGACGTAACGGGCAAGCAAATCATAAAAACGCGGCTGCTACCGTCCGTCACCATTCGGGAGGAAAACGCGGTGGCGGCGCTGGAGGTGATGAGCCGGTTTGCCCTCAACCCCAAGTGGCTGCTGTACCTGCCGCCCACCATGAGCCCCTCGGAAACCTCGGCGCTGCCCGATATGCTGGAGCACCCCGCCGAGGCCTTCGACTACTTCCGCCGCCAAGGCTTGGAGCGGGTGGTGTGCGAGGAAAAGCACATGGGCAGCCGCGTGGTGGTGGTTTTGGCCAAGGATGAGGATGCCGCCCGCCGCCGTTTCGGGGTGGTAGGCGAGGGGCCCGGCAAGTGCTACACCCGCACCGGCCGCAACTTCTTCACCGACCCGAACCTGGAAAGCGCCTTCCTCACCCGTCTGCAAGCGGCCCTCACCACGGCCGGTTTCTGGGAGCGGTTCAGCACCGACTGGCTCTGCCTCGATGCCGAGCTGCTGCCGTGGTCGGCCAAAGCGCAGGAGCTGATTAAGAACCAGTATGCCGCCGTGGCCGCCGCTGCTACCGCCGCCCTGCCCGAAGCCGCCGCCGTGCTTACCCAAGCCGCTGGCCGAGGCCTCGATGGGGTGGAGGCGCTGCTGGCCCGTACCACTGCCCGCCAAAGCGCCGCCCAGCACTACGCCGAAGCCTACCGCCGCTACTGCTGGCCGGTGGATAGCCTCGCCGATTTGCGGCTGGCCCCGTTCCATCTGCTCGCCACCGAGGGTCGCACCTACTTCGACAAGGACCACGCCTGGCATATGGAAACCCTGCGCGCCCTCTGCCTCGCCGACGAAGGCCTGCTCCGGGCCACGCCCTACCGCGTGGTGCACCTCCAGGACATTGCCGATGTGGAAGCCGCCACCCAATGGTGGACCGACCTCACCGCAGCCGGGGGTGAAGGCATGGTGGTCAAGCCCTACGACTTCATTCCGAGTGGCCAGAAAACCCTGGTGCAACCTGCCCTCAAATGCCGCGGCCGCGAGTACCTGCGCATCATCTACGGCCCCGACTATCTGCTGCCCGGCAACCTGGAGCGCCTGCGCGAGCGAAGTGTAAAGTCCAAGCGCAACCTGGCCCTCCGCGAATTCACCCTCGGCGTGGAAGGCCTGGAACGGTTCGTGGCCGGCGCCCCGCTGCGGGAAGTGCACCAGTGCGTATTCGGCGTGCTGGCGCTGGAAAGCGAGGCTGTGGACCCGCGACTGTAATCAGCACTCCTATCTGAGTGAGGAAGTGAAATAGCGGGGCACTCGAAGTGTGCAAAAGCCAGCGGCAGCTCTCCCAAGGAGCTGCTGCTGGCTTTTGTGGTTAATCTATTAATAGCCATGCTGTATTATTCAGCATTGAATGCCTTAGCTTAGGCACTCGGTCGATTTTGACACGGGCACTTTAAGAGCCAGAGGATGCGGTTTATCGCCTTATTATTGCTTGCCCTGCTAACAGCTGAGTGTACTGGGCAGGAGCAGGTTTCCAAAAAGACGTTTCCTGAAATTGCCCTAACCAACCGGATTGATTTCACCGACCCGCAATTCAACCAGCCCCGGTTCAGCTGTGGCTTTCTGCTCAGGCACGGCAACGACACCTTTGCCATCACGGCTAAGCATCTGCTTAAAGTAATTAAGACCAAGGAGATGAACAGCGTTTCCTTTGGCAGCAGCATTAAAGCCTGGTCCTTGTTTTCTTTGAGCAGCCCTCAACAGGTGGTAGTAACCGATAAGCTGCTGAACGAGAACAGGACAGAGGCCCTGAAAGACAAATCGACTTACGACGAGGATTGGCTGGTCTTCTCGCTTCAATCAAACCGTGCTACCGTTAAGCCCTTGGAAATCAGAACGGCGCCGCTGACGCCAGGGGAGAAGCTGTACGTGGTGGGCTGGACCCGCCACATGGAAAGCGGCCCCCAGCGAGTGTATGAATTTACCTATTACAAAACGGTTGGCAACCGGATCCTGCTCAAGGATGTAGTGGTGCCCGAGCAATTTGGGGGGCTGAGTGGGGCGCCGCTGGTGGATGAGCAGGGGCTCGTTGTCGGGATTGTATCCAATGGCACGGAAGACTCCGGTAAAAAGTATTTCTCCCCTTGCTCGGTAACAGGGCTGGTAGCCTTTATCGAAAAGTACCGGCAGCGCAAATAACCGCCGAGGTCCAGAATCACTGCTCATACGAGCACTTTGTCCGGGCGCCCATTAAATCTGAGCCAACGCGGAAGTGAGGTTAGCACGCATCTTAACCACCCGTAGTAACCAGGATAATACCATTCAATTCCACCTCCGTATAGGCCTGCATTTCAGACTTGGATTTCAGTACTTTAATGTCCTGGATTTGCTGCGGAGCTGTTTTTTCCAGCTGAGCACCGGTAACCGGAACTCCGTTCAGCAGTACCAACACCTTGTAGTACTTATCGGCTGCGTTGCGTTGCTCGATTACGGCATTGACTTGAGCTGCTGAAAGCCGCACGGGCGTAGCGGGGGCCACACGGGCTATGCTTTTCGCTATGGCCGTGTCAGGAGTGGTTAGTTCTCTTTCAAAGTCAGCTACTTGCTTGCTGAACAGCTGACGGCCCATTTGTGGCGTTTGGTTTCGTAGCAATTGCTTCACCTCGGCCTCGGAGGCGTGGGCCAGCAGGTATTCCAGTAGCGCGCCGCCTACCGCATACACTTGTTTGGACGGGAATAGGTCGGGCTGCTCCCACATTTTCCAGATGTCCGTTTGCCCACTGACTTGCTGGCGAGCCGCTTGCAGGCGGTTGCGGTTGGTCTGGTCGAAGTACACGGCCACACCTTCGTTGATAAGCTTGGTTTTCTGGGTGGGTTGCAGCCCGTACTGCGTTAGCATGTGGGTTATTTCATGGCCGTAGGTTTGGTTGGGCAGCACATGAATGGTTACCATGTATGGCTGCGTAAACCCTAGTTCCTGCCCCAATATCTTGCTGGCTTCGAGGCCATTGTCCCACACAAAAAAGTCGATTTTGCGTGGCACCGTAGCATGGAAGAAGCGGTTGTTGGTTTCGTAGGCTTGCTCATGCACAGCGGCGTAGGCCTGCAACGAGTTTATGTTCTTGGGATTTTGAAAGCGGAAGCGGAAGTGCTTGGTTTCTAGCGCCTCCCACTTGGTGGCTAGTTCAGCGGCCCGCGCCAGGGGCAGCCGTTGAGTGGCGTACGACGTGACGTTTTTGGTGGCAGCTTGGGCTACCACTTCTTCCAGGGCTTGCCGGGCTTCGGGGTATTGCTGTAGGCCATAGTAGCAGTGGCCCAGATAGGCCTTGCTCCAGGCTTTTTCGTCGGTTGGCGTGCGAGCGTCGGTCAGGCTCTTGGTCAGGTACGGTACGGCCTGCTCGAACTGCTGCTTATCGGCGTAGGCCCGCCCCACAATAAGGCTTACTATAGGCTGCTCGGGGTGAGCGGCCAGCTCCTGTTTGCCTTGCGCAACAACGGCATCCAACTGCCCGGCTAGGTATAGCTTGCCTAGTTGCTCTATGGCGGTCTGCCCGAAGCAGGAGAGGGTGGTACTACATAAAAAGAACAGGGCCAATATGCCACGCCAGTAGCTTGTCATAACTAGAAATAAGGGTTGCTAAAAACTCTCGTTAAGCTAGAAAAAGACCAGCAAACTCAAGCGGCCTAGCATCTATTTGTTGCTGTTCTTTCTGTTTGTTTTCAGCCACTTAAGCGCCGCGGCTACCTTGGCATCTTTGGTCAGGTCTGCGAAGTTGTCGCCGGTGGTGATAAGTACGTCGGGCGCTACGTTGGGCCGGTATACAATCTTGTTACGGTCCATCTCCTGCATGCCGGCAATGGTGAGGTAGGAGCTGCCACTGATGCGGTAGCTCTCGTTGGCGGTGGTGGCGCCGTAGGTGGGTTCCCCGAAAAAGCGGGTGTTGGAGCGACCTTTCAGGCTGATGGCCACGATTTCGCCGGAGCTGGCGGTCATGCCGCTTAGGAGTACGGCCACGGGCTTATCGGTTTTCCGGACAGGGCAGTGGTTTTGTAGGGTGGTCACCTGCATCGTGTCCATGTAGAAGTTGCCTTGTTTGAGGTACCACTGCTGGTCGGGCTTGCCGTCCTTGTCCACGAAGCCGCCCAGGTACCCGTCGCCGATGAGGGGGGCAACACCGGCCAGCATGGGAGCCATGGCGCCGCCGTCGTTCAGGCGCAGGTCGATAATCCAGGCCTTAGCCTTGTCGGGGTTGATCCGGCATAAGGAATCCTGCACCACTTTGGCCGCGTCGCGCATGGCCTGTAGGCTGCCCCCGGCGTTGATGCCCGGCAACTGCACGTAGCCCACGTTGCCGGGCAGCATCTTCACCAGTACGCCCGGCTTCTTTTTCAGGGCCTCCTTCACGGCGGCATTGGTGTAGGCGGGGCGGGCGGGGTTGCGCCACTTGTAGGTCTTGCCTTTATAGGTCAGCCAGCCGTGGTCGTCCTTCAACTGCTCGAACACAAACGGATAAACCGGCAGTAACTCCCGCACCGACTGCGCGCCCTGGGCTTTCTGCTGCACCGTCTGGCGCAGCTGCGGCCAGTTCACGGTGCTCCGTTCCAGCGAGTACGTTTCCAGCAGCGTCAAACTCTTATCAAGGAAAGTCTGTACAGAATCGGGAAGCGGTGCCCACGCAGTTTGGGCGTGAACTGCGGAAGTAGCAACGAACAGCAGCACGAGTAATCCGAGTTTCTTCATGCAGCGAAGATGCGGATTGTGAGCGGAGGGTTGGTTGAGGATATTGGAAAGTCGTTTTTAACAGAGCGAATCTCTACGAGCCTGTTCTTTGTACTTCTCAATAAAATTTTTGGCTTCTCTTAAATTCTCAGGGTAAGGCACGTAGCCAACAACCTGAGATACATCTTTTGAGGCCGGGATATCGAAAACATGGTGATAGTTGAAGCCATGTTCAACTAGAAATCTAACCGTCGTCCATTTACTGATATCCTCTTTTTTCGGAGGGCGAAATCTATGTGGCATTAGCTGCATAGGCTTCCTGCACTCAGGGCAATTTGCTGAACGTATGGCACCATACTGCATATTGAGAGCAATCCGGCAATCAAGGCAGACATTTTTATAGCCCATATGCGCATAGGGATTACGAATGGATTAATTAAAAGTCTGGGTTGAATATCTTCTGGCCTTTGAGTGGCGCCAGGGCATCTAGCTGAAAGCAAGTTTTTTGCGGCACCAGTATTAAAAGCTGATTGAAATGTTGCACATCTATTACTTCTTCCAATAAGTAATCTTCGTGCGCGGGTATGTGCGACTCTTCTATTTCATTGTAGTAGAGCTTGTATACGCCACCACATTTCTGGATAGCTACTGATGCATAATATAACTTATCCTGTTTTGAATAAGTGAAGTTTTTGCCAATCTGTTTTCCTGTTTCTAGCCAGCCGTATGCTTTATTTGCATCATTCATGGGTGCTTTTGGTAGAGGCTTACCTCACGCCGCCTCGTTCGGGCGGGTCGTTGCCTTTTTGGGCAGGCCTACTTTCTTGAGCACTTCGTTCGCCTTGGCCACTTTCTCCGGGAAAAGTACTTGGCCGGCATACTCATTCAATGCTGGGTCAATTTGTACGAGCGGTACTTTGCTGTTGTTTAAGTCGTTGATGTTCATAGTAAATCAGATTAAAGGGTGCTTGAGTTGAACCACAAAGGCATCGTACGATAGGGCCGGTTGAAACGGGTGCCATTCCTCACCCTGCAAGCCGTACAGGTCGAAATCTTCAACGACTTGAGCGTAAAATCTGTTTAGACCCATTTGGTAGAGACGTGTGCGGGCCGGTGTGCTTCCCATAGCGAATACCCATGCTTCGGGGCGGCGGTAGCAGAAGGCGTACACAGCATCTACTACCGTGGCCAGTACCTTCTCACTATCGCCATTATTGGAAACGGAAAGGTCGTCGAGCGCACCGGTTTCCGGGTTTTTGTCACCAAAAGCCAGGTTATAGAAGTCTTTGAGGTTGGTTTCACTGAATTGAACCAGCTTCGGAATCCGGCCGCGTGGTCCTTCGCTGACAAACTCGAAGGTTGTTTGCAGTTCGTCGGCTTTGGTAGCGTAGCGAGGTAGTTTCATCAGTAGCTCAAATTACAAACCAACTCAACAAGCAGCGTGGTCTACTTTCCGCCTATGCTCTTGTCCCGAGCGCCCTTGAACTCCGAGCCGGCGCGCCACTTCGGGAACGTGGTTTCGCTGGCTAGGCGCTGGCCGACGCGGAAGTAGAGCTGGGCATCCTGGGCAATGCCGGTCAGGTCCCAGCTGGGGTCAAACTGGTCGGCGGGCTTGTGGTATAGGTTGGTGGTGTAGTTCTGGCGCTGCTGGGCAATGACGGCCTTGCCGCCGGTGCGGCTCTCAAAGCCGCCGCTGGCGTAGAGGGAGGGCACACCCACGTGAGCGAAGCTGAAATGGTCGGAGCGGTAGAACATGCCGGTTTCGGGCGTCTGGTCGGGCAGCAGGTAACGGTCCTGCTCTTTGGCGGCGGCGCGGGCGTAGTCTTCCAGTTCCGACTGGCCGTAGCCGATAACGGTGAGGTCCTTCATCGGGCCGTAGGGCCAGAGCATGTCCATGTTCAGGTCGGCTACGGTTTTGTTGAGCGGGAAGGGCGGGTGCTGGGCGTAATAAGCCGAACCCAGTAGGCCCTGCTCTTCGCCGGTTACGGCCAGAAACACGATGCTGCGCTGGGGTTTTTCCTTGGCTTTCTGGAAGGCCTCGGCAATGCTGAGCAGAGCGGCCAGGCCGGTGCCATCGTCCACGGCGCCGTTGTAGATGGAGTCGCCGGCAATGGCTTTGCCCACGCCGAAATGGTCCCAGTGGGCCGAGTAGATGATGTACTCGTTGGGGCGGGTGGTGCCGGGCAGTACGGCCAGCACGTTGCGCGAGGTCTGGCTACGCGTCTTGTTGCGGATGCTACCCGTGAGCGTGAGCCCGCTCAGCGGGCGGGGCTTGAAGCCGCGGGTATTGGCGGCGGTGTAAAGCTGCTCGTAGCTGGAGCCAGCAATGGTAAAGAGCCGTTTGGCCGCTTCCAACGTCAGCCAGCCTTCCATAGCGCACTTATCGGCGCCTTTGTTGCTGGTTTGGGCGCGCAGCTTCGGGCTGATAGCCCCGCTCAATACCACGCTCCAGGGGTAAGCAGCGGGCTTGGTGTCGTGCACGATGAGCAGGCCAGCGGCGCCGTGGCGGGCGGCTTCCTCGTATTTGTAGGTCCAGCGGCCGTAATAGGTCATGGCCTTGCCCTTGAACAGGGTGGTATCGGTGCCCGCGTTGCCGGGGTCATTAACGAGCACCACTACGGTTTTGCCTTTCACGTCGAGGCCGGCGTAGTCGTCCCAACCATACTCGGGCGCTACCACGCCGTAGCCGGCAAACACCAGCGGCGAGTTCGTGACGGTTACCAGCGGCTGTTCGCGCTGGGTGAAGGCGACGAAATCGGTCTTGTATTGCAGGTCCAGGCTCTGGCCGTTGCCTTTTATTTGCAGGGTGGTACCCGGTGCGCCGGTGATTTCCACCAGCGGCACTGGCTGGAAGTACGTGGTTGCCGACCCCGCGCCGGTGCCATCGGGCAGAACGGCTTTCAGGCCGAGCCGCTTGAACTCATCGGCCAGGTATTGCGTGCTGCGCTGCTCGCCCGTGGTGAACGGCTTGCGGCCCAGCATTTCATCGGAAGAAACCGCCTGCAAATACTTGCTGATGCTCGCGGCGCTAATTGACTCAGAAGCCGCCGCCGCCATATTTGGCTGCGCGCTGGCAGGACGAGTGCCCGGTACTGATTGGCTGAATGCAGCGCTACTGATGAAACTGCCCAAGAGTAGGGCAGCCAGGGTATTACGGTAGTTCATGACGGTGCGAAAGGGTAGGAGAAGAAACGGCGCCAAATAAACGGTTACTTCAGTTTTTGCTTGAGGGCTTCGGCGGTGGCTTTTTGCAGCAGCGGCTCCATCACCTGGTAGCCGGCCAGGGTGGGGTGCACCCCGTCGGTGGCGTAGGCAACTGGGAGGCCCTGCCGCTCGTCGGCCATGGCCGTGTGGTAGTCCAGATACACGAAGCGTTTTTGGCGGGCGTAGGCTTTGATTTGCTCGTTGAGAGCCACGATTTTAGGCGCCGGATTCAGACCCTTGCGCCACGAGAAGTCGGCGGCGGGCAGCACCGAGCATAGCACCACCCGCACCCCATTGGCCTTGGCTAGCTCGGCCATCGATATAATGTTGTTGAGGGTGGCGTGCTGGTTGTAGGGGCCGGTGTTTTCGGCTATGTCGTTGGCACCGGCCAGAATAACCACCACTGCGGGCCGCAGCTCCAGCACGTCCTGGCGAAAGCGCACCAGCATTTGCGGCGACGTTTGCCCGCTGATACCCCGCCCAATGTACTCGTAGGGTTTGCCGGTGAAAAAGGTGGGGTCAGTGGTCGGCCAAGCATCGGTGATGGAGTTGCCGAGCAGTACCACGCGGGGCGTGCCAGCCACCGGGGCTGCCAGTTGTTGGTTGGCACTGGCGTAGCGGGCTAGTTTGGCCCAGTCGGTTTCAGGCTTGGGAGCGGCCTGCTGAGCTAGCAGGGGCGTGGTCAGGAGAGAAGCTACCAGCAAGGGAAAGAGCAGTTGTTTCATAGCAAGGGGAGGTTGGCGAAGGATGCCAAGCGCATTGAAGGTAGAGATATGGCGCAAAACAACTGCATAATTCGGTATGCTACATGCTGCGCGCTAGTAGTGCCAATAGGGTGGTAGTAGCCGAAACCCCGTAGCCAGCCACGCAGGAACGGCCACCGGCCAATTTATTGGCTGAGGCAGCGGCGCGGCTACTGTCAACTCAACACTAGCGCTGTTCGTACTTCCTGCATACCTTCTGCTTGCGCCAACAAGTGGTCTAGCGCCGCCTCGTCTTCCTCCACGTTTTCATATTCGTTGTCGGTGTAATAGCCGGGCAGAAACGGTTGGGTGGTTGACATCAGCAAAAGTGTTGTTGAGCAGGAATATGCAAATTTGCCTGAGTATTCCATTTGCCGCATCCTACTGCTGTATTGTTGACATGCAACGTCGTATCCAAGCCGCCCTCACCCAGCTCGAAACCACCCACCATGTCCGCATCCTCTACGCCTGCGAGTCGGGCAGCCGCGCCTGGGGCTTTCCCTCGCCGGATTCCGACTATGATGTGCGCTTCATCTACAGTCACCCGGCCGACTGGTACCTAACCCTGGACGACGGCCCCGACACCCTCAACTTCCCCGTGGATGAGGAATTGGACCTGGCCGGCTGGGAGTTGCGCAAAGCCCTGAAGCTGCTGCGCGGTTCCAACGCGGCGCTGTTCGAGTGGCTTCAGTCGCCGGTGGTGTACGCAGAGGCCACTGGATTTCGGGCAGCGTTAGAACCGGAGCTGCCGATGTGCTGGAACCCGCGCGCCGGTTTGCACCATTACGCCGGCCTGATGCGGCGTGGGGTGATGGACGACCTGACGGGCACGGACGTGCGCCTGAAACGGCTGTTCTATGCCCTGCGCTCCACGCTAGCCGCCCGCTGGATTCAACAGCGCCCCGCCGAATTGCCCCCAATGGAGTTTCACGTATTGCGCGAATCACTGCCGGCGGAGTTAAACGCTATTGTAGATGAACTGCTCGCCCGCAAAGCCACCGCCGACGAGAAAACTACCGTGGCGCATCCGGCTTCACTGGTGGCCTTCCTGCAAACCGAATATGAAGCCACGCTAGCCGCCCGTGAAACGCTGCCCGTAATGCGCCATCCCGAACCGACGCCAGAATTGAATGCCGTGTTTCAAGCCTGGTTGCTGCCGCAATTGTAGCGCGCGAAGCCTTTGCTTCGCGTACTGTCGAACACCAACTGTGCGATGGTTGCCACGATACGTGAAGCAAAGGCTTCGCGCTATTGGCAGTTGGTTAGGAAAGTTGATAGATGAATTCCTCAATCTCGGCCTGCCGGGCATTGGCAAAGCCTTTGTCGGTGCCCGCTTTGTTAAAACCGCAGTTGGTCAACACTTTCTGTGAGCCGAAGTTGTCGAAAGCAACCCGGCCAAAGAGGGGACGGGCCAGCTCAAGCAGCAGGAAGCTACGCAGCGCGGCGGTGGCCACGCCCCGGCCCCAACAGCGCCTGTCCAGCCAATACGTAATTTCGGCGTTGCCTTCCATTTCAAACTTGGCGATGCTGCCGGCCAGCTCGCCGTCCACCAGAATGCTCTGCATATGAATGGTGGGGTCGAGTAGGAAGCGGCGGTATTTGGCGAGGTAGGCTGCTCGGTCAGTATGGTTTTTGGGCATAAAAGCCGCCAGATACGCTGCCTCTTCATTGAGTTGAAACCGGAATAATACATCCAGATCAGCTTCCTTGGTTGGGCGTAGCGTTACCTGCTGGTTTGACATGCTGCGGTTTGTTTTGGCCGTAATCAGTGGCTAAAAAGTGCTAGTTAAAAGTAAAAAATATGCCTGACACCGCGTCACTTATCACTAGTTCTGAATGAATAACTCAACCCGAAGTAGAGGCGCTGTACTTCGCATCTTCCGTCAGCGCGACCAGCAACGGCACCTTTGTAACACCATCAGCAACGGGGCGACGCGTAGGGCTGCGTCTCTACAGTTGCTTATTAGTTAAGCTCCATGACCATTTCCGACCTGCGCCAGCGTGGCCTGATTCTTTTCGAAGCCATCAGCGGCAGCCGCGCCTATGGCACCAACCTGCCGCACTCCGATACCGACCTAAAAGGCGTCTTTATTCTGCCCGAAACCGAGTTTTACGGCCTCGATTACGTGCCGCAGGTAGCGAACAGCACCAACGATGAGGTATTCTACGAGCTGCGGCGCTTCGTGGAATTGTTGCTCAAGAGCAACCCCACCGTGCTGGAGCTGCTGGGCACGCCCCCCGACTGCGTGCTGTACCGGCACCCGCTGTTCGAGGTGTTTCATGTGGAACATTTTCTCTCGAAGCTGTGCCGCCAGAGCTTTGCTGAGTACGCCGTAGCTCAGATCCGAAAGGCGCGGGGGCTCAACAAGAAAATCAACCACCCGGAGCCACCCAGCCGCAAGTCGGTGCTGGATTTTTGCTACGTAACGGTGGGGGCAGGGGCGCAGCCCGTAGCCACCTGGCTGGACCGGCGCGGCTATACGGCCAGCCAGTGTGGCCTCTCCAACGTGAATCACCTCAACGACTTATATGCCGTGTTCGTGGATGCTACCCCCGATCAGCACCTCAGCTACCGGGGCCTGGTGCGCGACCCAGAAACCTCACAGGATGTGCTACTGTCGGCTATTCCGAAAGGGGAGGAGCCTGTGGCGTACCTGAGCTTCAACCGCAACGGCTACAGCACCTACTGCCGGGTGTTTCGGGAGTACAAGGAGTGGGAGCAGAAGCGCAACCCCGAGCGGTACCAGAACACCGTGCAACACGGCAAAAACTACGACGCCAAAAACATGCTCCACGTGTTTCGACTGCTACGCATGGCCGAGGAAATTGCCACCATCAGCCAACTCCGCGTCCGCCGCCCCGACCGGGAATTCCTGCTTCAGATTCGCCAGGGCGAGTTCGAGTACGAGCAGCTGGTAACGGAAGCCGAGGCATTGGTGGAGCGCGTAGAAGTGGCCTTTGCCTCTTCCGCACTACCCGAAACGCCCGACACCAAAGCCGCCGAGCAACTGCTGATCAGCGTACGGCAGGCGTGGTACGCCCAGCAAAAAACAAAAGGCCCTTCCTTAATAGAGTAGGAAGGGCCTTTCGGGCTATAAAACAAGATCAGGTGGAAATATCAGAATGTACCTGCTTTCTGAATGCAGCCACCATGCGTTTCAGAGGCCAAGAGCCTGTTGCTTAGATACGGCTCGCGCTGGAAGGCTTGCGGTTCACTTTGTAAGGACGGCTCTTTTTGAAACCGAACAGGCTCCGATTACCGCGTTTACGATGCCCTTTGTAGATTTTGTAGCTGGGGCGGTGCGTATACATCCGGCCCTTCATTTTGGCACGAGCGTAAGAAGTAGGGCGGGCCGCTTCGGTCGGCTCCACGCCGCTCACGAGAAGAATGGCAAAAAACAGCAGCAGAATCCTGAGCATATAGAAAACAGGTTTGGTGTGCTGGTATTAACTCAAGTGTTGGGCCAAAAATTGCCTTTCACCCAGAATTCGTTAAATATTTCTGTTGTTGGATTGTAGAAGGTAGCTTGTGTTATTTTCCATGGCACTGATAAATAGATAGTTGTATTATGAAGCTGGATTTCAATTAACACCATAGTATCCTCTGTCTTTACGCGCAGTAATTCTATCAAGCACCGCTAAAAAGATGCATCATATGCCGGCGTTGGGAATCCGAAAAAAATGCGGTGGTCCGTATGGAATCGGGCGGGCAGGGGCATCGGTAGAGAAACGCTCTATCCGTTCCCGCTTATGTCCCGATTCCTACTCGCCCTGTTGCTGACCTTGTTATTCCCGCTGGCGCTGCCCGCGCAGCAGAAGTTGCCCCACGCCCGGCAGCGTAGTTACTACACCAAAGTATTCCGGCTGACCGACGCCCAAACCCGGCTCCTCTACGAACACGACCTGGAAGCTGCCCGCTCCGAGTTCTTCACCCAACCCGTCGATTCGTTTCCTACCGACAGCCTGCCAACGGCGTTTCGCCGCCCGCTGCCGGCCGGTTACTACCTCGTAGCACACACCGAAGGGCCCCAGTTGGTGTACTGGCTGCGTTCCGTTACCGACCGCCAACTTACTATCATCGACAACCAAGTGGACCTGACGGTGCTGGTGCGCGACTCCTTGGGGGCCTTGCTGGAAGATGCCCGCGTGACGCTGCCAAAAGGCCAGCCTGTCCCTTTTGATGCGGCCACCCGCACCTACCGGCTGCCCGGCAAAGCGGGTCGGCCGGGCTTGCTGGCCGTGGAGCAGGGAGGGCGCACCACCTATCATGCGCTCGAACAGATGTTTCCGCGGCGACAGTCGGCAGCGCGGCGGCAGCCCTGGACGTGGCGGCGCGTGTATGGGCGGGTGGTGTATGGCTTCCCGCTGGGCTACCTCACGCGGCCGGCGCGCAACCTGGTATACAGCCTGTTGCATCCCTCTTATGCCACTACCGGACCAGTCGGTTTGCTACGGTCGGTGTTCAACGAAGACGTGCGCAACCAGCGGCAGAACGAGCGAGAACACAAACACCGGAAAGGGTGGGTGAGCTACTTTGTGCTAAGCAAGCCTCGCTACCGGCCTACCGGCGACACCTTGCGGCTGAAAGCCCGCATTCTGCGGCAGGACAACGGCCGGCCTTACCGCAAGCCGCTGGAACTGTGGCTGGCCGGTAACTACCCTGCCAAGCCCCGCCGCATAGCCGAGCTGAAACCCGTGCGGCCCGGTACCTACGAGTACGTGCTGCCGCTAACCGATACGCTTGGTCTACGCTCCGACGAGTTGGTGCGGGTAAGCCTCTCCCTACCCGGCGACAAGGACAAGACGCTGGCCAACGGCGTTTTTCGGCTGGAAGACTACGAACTGAACAACACCCGCTACACCCTGCGCGCCGCCGAAACCCCGCACCGGCACGGTACGCCGCAAGCCCTGTTTCTGCGGGGCCAGGATGCCAACGAGCTGAACTTGTTGGATGCGCGGGTGCGCCTGAGCGTGACCCCGCAGGGCGTGGGGCGCTTTGTAGGCCGGCAGGTGTTTGTGCCCGATACTCTCTGGACCCGCGCGCAGCCGCTGGACGCCACCGGCGAAACCCGCCTCAACCTGCCTGCAACCGTTTTGCCGCCCGCCAACCTGACGTACTCCGTGCAGGCCACCTTCCTCAATGGCGACAACGAGCGGCGCCAGCAGGCCACTACCATAAACCACGTGCTCGATCCGGGCGAAATTACCCTGACGTTGCAACACGATTCGGTGGTGGCCCGCTACCTCGTGCGCGGCAAGAACAGCCCGCACGCGGCCACGCTCACCCTGGAAGCCATCAACTTCAACGGCGTAACGGTGCGCCGCACTGACTCCGTCACGCTGCCACTAGTACAACCCGTAGACCCACGCGCCACGTCCTACCGCCTCACCGATGCCGACGGCCACCAGGCAGGGCTGAGCCTCGATGCTGACGATGCCGAGCTAGTGCTGCGCTCCGACCGAGGCCACGACTCCATTGCCCTGGTTGTGGAAAATCCGCGCCGGTTGAACTTCTGGTACTACCTCTACCGCGGCAACGAGCTGGTGCAGCGCGGCTACGGCCCCGATTTGGCGCTGGCCTTGCCGGCTCCTGGCCCCGAAACGTGGTACGCCTCCGTACATTATTTCTGGGCGGGCCACCTGCAGACTGCCGAATACAACGTGCCCTTGCCCCAGCACCGCCTGCTGGTGCAGGCCGAGCAGCCCGAGGTGGTGTATCCGGGGCAGCGCGTGAAGCTGAAATACACCGTTACGGATGGGAGCGGGCGGCCCGTGCCCAACGCCGACCTCACTGCCTACGCGCACACCAGCAAGTTCGAGGTATCGGTTGCGCCGGAGATACCGAACTTCGAGCCGGCAACGGCTGGGCGGTTGTCGCTCCGGCGGTTTGGGCTGGGCGCGGGGTTCGAAAACCGGGCGGAAATCACCGGGCACAAACCCCTGGAATGGGGTGCCTGGCGCAAGCGTCTGGGGCTGGATTCACTGCGGTTCTACCAGTTTCTGTATCCGGATTTCGGGGCGTTCTATGAGTATCAGCGGGCGCCGGGCGGTATCACGCAGCTCGCGCCGTTCGTGGTGGATTCGGGGCGGGTGCAGCCGGCGGTGGCCGTGTACGTGGATGGGGTACCGGTGTACGTGGCGGCTGTCAACCAGGAAGAGCCCTTTGCGCTGGTGGCCGACAGTGGGCACCACACCGTGGCCATCCGCACCCCCAACCGCCTCATCACCCTGCACGACGTGTACCTGCGCCACTTGCACAAGCTCACGCTCAGCATCGACCCCAACCAACCCTGCCACGAGCTGACGGTGTTAACACGTGGCCCCGTGAGTGCGGAGGAGTTGCAGCAACTGCAACGCTTTCTGGTACTGGTAGATAAGAGCGAGTACGACGAGCGGGTGCTGCTGCGCCAAGGCAACCGCCTGCAACCCCTGGGTGCGGGCCGCCCGGTGGTTTCTCATAACTACGGCACTACCAGCTACAGCTACGCCCGCTACAACCGCTACGAGCGGTCCACCTTCCACCTTGGTGGCCCTTTCCGGCCCGATTCGGTGTTGCTGCGCCGTACCGATGGCCTGCGCCAGAAATTTCTGCTGGAAGCCAATTACCGCTACACTTTTGGGCCAAAGCTGCTGAAAATGCGCTGTGTACAAGGCGACGAATTTGCGAATCTTAACACGGCTACTACCTTCAATGTGCTGCCCTTCGCCGATTTCGCCTACACCGAGGCCGACATGACGCCGCAACCAGCCACCAACTACTACCGCGGCCCCAGTCCCGAGCCCACCCTCAACAATCCCTCTAGTACTCCCGTCGGGCAGGGCCGGTTGGAGGTGCGCCTGCCCGCGCCGCCTACTACGGGCGAAATCCTGCCGCCAGTGCTCTACACGCTGGTTTCGCAGCCCGGCAACACCAAGTTTGTGCGGCTGGAACGGTATCTGCCCCACACCATCCATGCCCTGCCTACGGGCCGCTACCGGGTGGCCCTGCTGCTGGCCGATAGCACCGTGCTGGTGCCCAACACCGACATCCGCGTGCAGCCTAACGGTACCACCTATGTGCAACTGGAGCGCCCCGATTTGTTGCCCAAGGGCGCTACCAGCCGTGCTTTGCGGCGCCGCTTTGCACGCTTGGTGCGCGAGCGGCTGCCCAAGGCTTTGGTTTCCATAGAAAACCGGGAGGATCGTCGCGAGTTTAATGTCGTAACGCCCACCGTGCCGCAGTCGGGTTGGCGCAAGCAGCGGGGGCGGATAGAAGACAAGGAAACCGGCCAGGGCCTGCCCGGCGTAACGGTGCTGTTGAAAGGCACCACCATCGGCGTTTCTACCCAAGCCGATGGCAGCTTCGAGCTGAGCGTACCACCGACCGGTGGCGTGCTGACTTTCTCCTTCATTGGCTATGTGTCTGCTGATTACCGGCTGGACGGGCGCGACATCCTGGTTGGGATGCAAACCGATACCAAGCAGCTGAACGAGGTGGTAGTAGTGGGCTACGGAGTGCAAAGGCGGTCTGAGCTTACCGGCGCTGTTTCCACCGTAACCACTAGCGGCCTGCGCGGCCGGGCAGCGGGCGTTTCTATTAATGGAGCCCCTAGCGGATCAGTAGCAATTAGAATCCGGGGTGCTAGTTCTGTGAGTGGCAACGAGCAGCCGCTCCTTGTTGTAGACGGCCTCCCGTTCAGCGGCAAGCAAGCCGACCTCGACCCCGACGATATTGCCAGCATGAAAGTGCTGAAAGGGGCCGAAGCAGCGGCCACGTTTGGCTCGCGGGCCGCTAATGGCGTCATCGTCATTACCACCAAATCCGGCGTTGGGGGCCAAACGGCGCTAGGCATCAAACCCACCGAAACCATCGGGCCCGACGGGCTGCCGGTGCAAGGCCGCGACCCGCGTCTGGCGTTGCGCCGCCGCTTCTCCGATTCGGGTTGGTGGCGCCCCACGCTCGTTACCGACCAGCAGGGCCACGCCAGCACCGAAGTAACTGTGCCCGACGACATCACTGGCTGGAATACGTTTGTGCTGGCCTCCGACGACCACGCCCGCACGGGCAGCTTCACTTCCTTAGTGCGCTCCTTCAAGGCCGTGCTGGGCGAGTTGGCTACACCCCGCTTCCTGATTCAGGGCGACCGGGCGCAGGTTATCGGCAAAACCCTCAACTACCTCCCCGATACAACACAAGTCACGACCACCTTCCGGGTGGGTGATGAACCGGCCCGTACCCAGCGCCACGCCGTTGCTACGGCCGTGCTCGATACCCTCACGTTTACGGCGCCCGCCGGCGTCGATTCGGTGCAGGTAAGCTTCGGCTTGGCACAACCCAATGGTTATCAAGATGGTGAGCTGCGTTCTATTCCGGTGTTGCCCGCTGGCACCCGGGAGCGGGTAGGCACCTTCGCCGTACTTACGGCCTCCGATACCACGCTTACTATGCCTGTGCGCGCTGAGTTGGGTGAGGTAACCGTCCGGCTGGAAAGTAGCCCGCTGCCCACGCTGCTGGAGGAAATCCGCCATGTGCAGCGCTACGCCTACCTCTGCAACGAGCAGGCCGCCTCCAAGCTCAAAACCTTGCTGCTGGAACAGCGCATCCGCGAAACGCTCAAGCAGCCATTCACCGGCGAAAAAGACGTGAACCGCCTGATTAGCAACCTGTTGCGGGGTCGCCACCAGCCCGATGGTCTGTGGGGTACCTGGCCCACCTCACCCGTTAGTCCCTGGGCTACCCTGCACGTAGTGGAGGCGCTGCTGCAAGCCAGCAAGCAAGGCTACCCCACCAAATTCGACCAGGAGGCGCTACGTAGCTATTTGCTGAAGCAGCTGGATTATGCCTTTGCCGAAGCCAGCATCCGGGCCGCGCTGTCGGCCACCCCAGCGGGGCAGCACATCGACGCGCTCTACTTCCGCACCGACGACGACCGAATCCGGTTGCTGCAAGTACTGCAACGCCTCGGCGCGCAGCCTGACTTCCGCACCTACGTACTGCGGCTGGAGCGGGAGCAGAAAGGTCGCCAGTCCCTCGACCGGTACTTGGCCATCAGCAACTTGCGCCAGCAGTTGGGGCTGCCCTACCAGCTTGACACGCTGCAACGCTACCGTCTGCGCACCGAGTTGGGCGGCGTGTTCTATGCCGACACCCTGCGGCTGGGTTCCTACTACCGTTTCCTGCTGTCCGACCGAATTGGCAACACGTTACTGGCCTATCGGCTGGTCCGCGCCAAAGGTGGCCAGGCGGCGGAGCTGACCCGTATCCGCACGTTTCTGCTCAATGAGCGCCGCTTGGCCAGCCATTGGAGCAGCACCTACGAGGCAGCCGAAATTCTGGAAACCATCGTGCCCGACCTGCTGGCACCGGGCAGCGGCGGTCTGCTGGCCCGCGCCCAACTCAGCGGCGCCCTCACCCAAGACGTGCGTGAGTTTCCGTTTGAAGCCAAAGTTTCGGCTGCTACCGGGCCGCTCATGCTACACAAGGAAGGCGGCTTGCCGGTGTACGCTACGGCGTATCAGTCGTTTTGGAATGCCGCGCCCGAAGCCAAAGCGGCGCCGTTTGTGGTGCGCACCACGCTGGCCGGGCAGCAGGGAAGCCGCGTGAAGTTGCGCGCGTGCCAGCCCACCGAACTACTCGTAACCGTGGACGTGAAGGCCGAAGCGCGTTACGTACTGCTTGAAGTGCCCATTCCGGCCGCCTGCTCATACGGCGAAAAGGAGCGGGGCAATTACTTTGAGGTGCACCGCGAATACCTGCGCCACCAGGTAGGCATTTTTATAGACGTGCTGCCTGTCGGCCGCCACACGTTCCGGGTGGCGCTCCAGCCCCGCTACCGTGGCCGCTATACTGTCAACCCCGCCAAAGCCGAACTGATGTACTTTCCTACTCGCTTCGGCCGTTCCGCCAGCAAACAGGCTGTAGTGGAGTAGGTGGTGAAATGGTAAAGTGGTGAAATAGTGAGCTTGATGTTCTATCTGCGCATATTGCGCCACTTGCGTAAGCAGAATATCAAACTCGCTACTTCACCACTTTACCATTTCACTTCTTGCCTTACTCTCTGCTGCTGCTCGATTACGATGGTACTCTTTGCGATACTCGGGCCGCCATCAAGCATTCTATGCGGCGCACTTTTGAAATACTCCACTACCCAGCTCCCAGCGAGGCGCTAATGGACGAGGCGGTAGGGCGGGGGCTGGTACTGCCCGACATGCTGCTGTGGCTGCACCCGCCGGGTACGCCGCCGTTGTCCGCCATCTGGCTGGAAACCTACCGGGCCGTCTACAACACCGAATCCGAGGAGCTAGCCACACTTTTTCCGGGCGCCGAGGAACTGCTGACTATGGCGGCGGCGCAAAACAAAACCGTGGTGGTAATCAGCAATAAAGGCTTCGATATTCTAGAAAAGTCGCTTATCCGGCTGGGGATGCGCCAGTATGTGGCCTTGGTACTCGGCGACAGTCCCGACCGGGTGCTGCCCCTCAAGCCCGAGCCGGCGCTGTTCACCCAGCTAATTCAACACCGTTTCCCAGCTATCAGCGCCAGCGCTACGCTCATGGTAGGCGACACGGCCACCGACCTGCTTTTTGCCCGCAATAGTGGCATTGCCGCCTGCTGGGCCAGCTACGGTTTCGGCTCGGAAGCCGACTGCCTGCCCCTGCACCCTGCGTACCGCATTGACAGCCTGCCAGAATTGCTGCCGCTCTTGTAAGTAATGTTGCCTCCAATTAGTCAGATGCCAACCCTACCCATGTCTCGTCTTGAATCGCAACTCCGAGCTGCATTGCTCGGCTTAGCCGCTGGTGATGCGCTGGGCGTACCCGTGGAGTTTCAGAGCCGTGCCGCCCGCCGCCTCGACCCCGTGGTAGCCATGCGTGCCTACGGTACCCACAACCAGCCTGCCGGTACCTGGTCGGACGATGCCTCACTCACGTTCTGCCTCGCCGAGGCCATAGCCGACGGGTTTACCGTGGGTAAAGCCGCTGAATACAGCCGCCTTTGGTTGTATAAGCAACTGTGGACACCCCACGGTTCGGTTTTCGATATTGGTGTCACCACTCGCCAAGCCCTTACTCGTCTGCACGCTGATCCTGACTTGATAGCAGCTGGAGGCACTGATGAGTACAGCAACGGCAATGGCGCACTTATGCGAATTTTGCCCCTTGCTTTCTATGCGGAAGATGCCCCGTTGCAGGAGCGGTTTCAGTTGATTCGGGATGTATCGTCTATCACCCACGGGCATATTCGCTCGGCGGTGGCCTGCTTTCTGTATCTGGAGGTGGCTCGGCACCTTCGTGCCGATAAAGAACCAGCTGCAGCATATGCCGAAATGTGCCAACAGGCTCCTAGTCAGCTATACACGCTTGCTATTCCCGCTCAGGAGGCCGACCAGTTTGAGCGTATCCTCAGCGGCCGCCTGCCCGATGTAAGTGCAACGGGTATCAATAGTGGGGGCTACGTAATGCACACGCTGGAAGCCTCCCTCTGGTGCTTGCTCCGCCACAATACCTACGCGGAAACCGTGTTAGCCGCCGTCAACCTCGGCGACGACACCGATACCACTGGCGCCGTAGCCGGTGGCTTGGCCGGGCTTTACTATGGCGAAGCAGCCATTCCTACCGAATGGCTGGTTGTGCTGGCCCGGCTAGCCGACATCGAAAAATTAGCGGCGCGCACGGCCGCCAAACTGACTAACTCAATCAACTGAAGCGGAACTGAGCAGCATAAAAAAGGCCTAGCAGTTACGCCAGGCCTTTTTTAGTGATATTGAAAAATCTATTTGCCGAACGAAAGAAACTTGAAGAAGCCCTTACGCTTTTTGTCGCCTTTGTAGTAAGTGTAGTTGGGGCGGTGCACTATCTGCTTACGCCATGAAGCCTTGAATGCAGGCGGTGTCACTTCTACTGTTTCAGGCAAGCCTAATGTTGCAGATGGGGCAGCAGCCACTGGGCTGGCTTGCACGGACGTTGACGCTACGCCTGCCAACAAGAAAGAGCCGAGTAAAAAAGTAACCAGTTTGTTCATAGGTGGAGGCGGTTGGTTGGTTGTTGATATTGCTAATATAATGTGTATTATTTTTATATTCATAAGGGTGTATTCAATTTTATAGAAAAATTATACAGCAGCATTTATGTTCAAACGTCAAAATCTCTATGGCTTTTCTCGTCAAATAGGCCTGTATAGTCATTCTTTGGATGCTAGCGTATTATGAGTTGTAGAATAGAAAATCCATATATGTTTCTATTTTTAAAATGCCGGAATTGCATCTGCTCATTTAAAGTCCTGTTCTCTTCGAAACCAGTTAAGCCCTACACCTACTAATATGCCACTGGAAACTAGTAAGGTGTTGAGTTAGCAGGTAGCCATACTACTGGGCGCTACAGCAAAGATTCCTGGCAGACCAACCGCTAGGTAATTCAGTGAGTATGTCAGTATTTTAGAGGTGATTATCACACTCCGTATCTCTCATATGAACTCCAACAAGAGTGAAGCAATTGGCGAGGCCAGCCACTCCGGTGCCAACGACCAGCCCAGCTTTGCTGTTCCTGAAATTCGGATAGAGGCCACTGCACCGGCAAGAAGCCGGCGCGAGCGGCTGGTTGTTGGGACTGCAGCCAAACTGCTGCCGTTGGTAGAACTGCTAGAAACCATTCAGCCGCAGGTTGCCAACGAATCCATCTTTCACACCAAGCGCAAAAAGATCAACGCGCAGATTGCCTTGGCGTACGTGCAGCTAAAATCGGAGCGTCCTAAGCGCAAAGCCTTAACTCACGCCTTCAAGACGATGGGTGACATTGTACGCGAAGAATCCCGGGAAATAGGCAAAGAAGAGGTGAAGGATGCCGCCAAGGAAGTTATGTTAGCCACTATAAAGAATGCACCAGGCCTTATAAGCGCCGCCCACAAAGCCGGTCTACTATCTTAGACAGTGTTGGGGATCGGTAGATAGCAACCCAAAATAGGCTAGTTAGCACCGCCTAAAATCGAAAAGACCCCTTCATCGGATGATGAAGGGGCCTTTTGCGGTCCGGACGGGACTCGGACCCGCGACCTCCGCCGTGACAGGGCGGCATTCTAACCAACTGAACTACCGAACCAAGGTGCCCGCTCTGAAAAGCCAGCTGCTTTTCGTTAAGGTGCTGCAAAGGTAAGAGCGGTTTTCATATTTCCCAATCGATAGATGCCTCTGCAAGCAACAAAAGGGGCAGTTGGCTTCTAGTCTGTTGCTTATGAAGCACATAAAATCTGAAAAATATTTCTACCAAGACCAAATGGTGCTGATCCTGAATGCACGCAGGAGTAGTTTTTAGTGAGGTTTTCTGTTGGGCAGCCCAATTACTTATCTTTCCCGCTCATCTACTGCTGTTTTTCTTATGCATCACATCATCTATATGAGCCGGGGCGTGCGTCCAATGAGTGAAGACGCGTTGCGCGAACTGCTCCAAAAAGCCCGAACCGACAACGAGCGACAGAGTATTACGGGTGCCTTGGTTTACGGCGACGGCCAGTTTATGCAAATCATTGAGGGCGACGAAAGCGTATTGGCGGTTCTTTACGCGAAACTGCTGCAAGATCCCCGGCACATTAACGTGGTAAAGCTCGCCGATAAACAGATTGCTCAGCGCAGCTTCCAGGATTGGTCGATGGGATTCCAGGTAATTTCGGCTGAAGCGTTTAGTGAGCTTGCCGGATATGTTGAGCCTGAAAAGATGGATCTGCAAGCGCCCAGCCTAAGCGCTGCCGATGCGCTGCTGCTCCAAATGATGAAATCTTTTGTGCTAACCCCACCTAAGTCGTAGATACTGGCCTGACCTACTCCGGCTACTTGCCGCTAATATTCAGGAGTAATTAGCCGGAATAGTAGAATTAGGAAGTCCGTTTCCCAATCAATTTGCCGCCTAAAACCGAAAAGGCCCCTTCATCAGATGATGAAGGGGCCTTTTGCGGTCCGGACGGGACTCGAACCCGCGACCTCCGCCGTGACAGGGCGGCATTCTAACCAACTGAACTACCGAACCAAGGTACCCGCTCTGAAAAGCCAGCTGCTTTTCGTTAAGGTGCTGCAAAGGTAGAGGGCGGCACGACATTTCCCAACCTCAGGCAATAAAATAGTGGCTAAAAACACTGTTTCGCGCATTTGTAGCTGGGTATCAGCTACAAAAACTTTCTTCCGCAGTCATGGTAGCTAGGCGTGTGACGAGTGAGGTGCTTCGCTTACCTTTGCTTCCTTCCTTTCTCACCACTACCACCGACGCATTCCTCTCCGGCCAATGCTCCTTGATTTCGAACAACCCATTGCTGCCCTCGAAGGCAAGCTCCGCGAAATGCAACAACTGGCTCTCGACAGCCAGGTAGATGTTTCGGATGCTGTAACTGCCCTTGAGACGAAGATCAAAGCCCTTAAAAAGGAAACCTACGCCAACCTGACCCGCTGGCAGCGGGTGCAACTCTCGCGCCACCCCGAACGGCCGTACACGCTGGACTACATTGAGGGCATGACCGAAAAGTTCGTGGAGCTGCACGGCGACCGGACCGTGGCTGACGACAAAGCCATGGTGGGCGGATTTGCCGAGCTGGATGGGCGTTCCGTGATGTTTATTGGGCAGCAAAAAGGCCGCAACACCAAGCAGCGTCAGTTCCGCAACTTCGGGATGCCCAACCCTGAGGGCTACCGCAAGGCCCTGCGCCTGATGAAGCTGGCCGAAAAGTTTGGTAAGCCTATCGTGACGCTGATTGACACGCCCGGCGCCTTTCCGGGGCTGGAAGCCGAGGAGCGGGGGCAGGGCGAAGCCATTGCTCGCAACCTCAAGGAAATGTTCCTGCTGAAGGTGCCAGTTATCTGCATCATCATCGGCGAGGGTGCATCTGGGGGCGCCCTGGGTATTGCCATTGGCGACCGGGTGCTGATGTTGGAAAATACCTGGTATTCAGTTATTTCTCCGGAGTCGTGCTCAAGTATTTTGTGGCGCTCCTGGGATTATAAGGAGCAGGCTGCCGAAGCACTCAAGCTCACGGCTACCGATATGCTGGGGGCCAAGCTGGTGGATGGTATTGTGAAGGAGCCTCTCGGCGGCGCCCATACCGACACGGCCAAAATGATTCAGACGCTCAAGAAAACCATCCTCAAAACGCTCGACGAACTGGAAGCTCTGCCCCACGAAGAGCGCATCAGCCAGCGCATCGACAAGTTTTCGGCTATGGGCGTAGTGCTGGAGTAAGCATTCAACAATTAACAGGTATCATTTAACATTTTGTTGAGTGGTAACAGCATTGCTACCTGGTAAAGCCCATCTGTTGATTGATAGATGTTGAATGTTAACTGTTAAACGATGCCTGTCAAATGACTCTTCACACCCTCGATACAGGTCTGTTTAAACTGGATGGCGGAGCCATGTTTGGCGTCGTGCCGAAGAGCATGTGGCAGAAGCTCAACCCCGCCGACGACAACAACATGTGCACCTGGGCCATGCGCTGCCTGTTGGTGGAAGACGGAAACCGGCTGGTTTTGGTCGATAACGGCATTGGGGACAAGCAGGACCAGAAGTTTCGTGGGCACTTCTACCTGCACGGCGACGATACGCTGGAGAAGTCGTTGCGGCAGCGCGGCTTCACGTCCTCCGACATCACCGACGTCTTCCTGACCCATTTGCACTTCGACCACTGCGGCGGCTCCGTGTTGCGTACTCCCGACGACAAGCTGCAACTGGCTTTCCCGAACGCTACCTACTGGAGCAATGAGGCGCACTGGGACTGGGCCGTAACGCCAAACCCTCGCGAGAAGGCTTCTTTTTTAAAGGAAAACATCCTGCCGATTCAGGAAAGTGGCCACTTGCAGTTCGTAAACCCGGTGGCGGGCGTGCCCGATGCGCTGCCCAGCTTCCGCGAAATCATCTTCGCCGATGGGCACACCGAAAAGATGATGCTGCCCGTGCTCGACTACAAAGGCCGCACGGTGGTATTCATGGCCGACTTGCTACCCAGCACGGGGCACGTGCCCTTGCCCTACGTAATGGCTTACGACATGCGCCCTCTAGTAACCATGGACGAGAAGGAGCAAGTGCTGCGCCGGGCCGCCGATGAAAACTGGGTGCTGGTGCTGGAACACGACCCAAGCGTGGAATGCTGCATCGTGCAACATACCGAAAAGGGAGTCCGCCTAGCCGAAACCTTCCGCTTAAAGGACTTGTAAGCTGCTGACAGACTTGTAGCTGCGGTTGCCTCCG
>JGI20283J15916_100105_pt1 | contig 39467 bp, 30 predicted proteins | sample Plalitdecfosmids_FD_15916 | JGI IMG/M metagenome (IMG submission 15916) | reverse complement strand
CGATGCCTTCGGCAAGCATTTCCCGGGCATCCCGCTCGACGGCTCCGCCCCGGAAGCCGCCGCGATGTCCCTGAACATCGTCATGCAGTACATTCCCGGCGCCCCCGTCGATCTCGAAGCCGATCTCCGTTCGGCACTGACCCCTGAAGGAGCACGCTGATGCCCGACTTCGACATCACGACCCTGACGCTGGAACAGAAGGCGTCGCTGCTCTCCGGTCGCGACTTCTGGAGCACCAAGGCGTTCCCGGATGCCGGCATCCCGTCCATCGTGCTCACCGACGGACCGCATGGCGTGCGCATGCAGAACGGCGCCAGCGACCACCTCGGTATCAACGACAGCCTCCCCGCCACCTGCTTCCCGCCCGCTGTCGCCATCGGCTCCTCCTGGAACCCTGCAGCCGCAGAGCGCCTCGGTGAGGCCGTCGGACGAGAAGCCAGCGCGCTCGGTGTGGCTGTCCTGCTCGGGCCGGGCATCAACATCAAGCGGTCCCCGCTCTGCGGCCGAAATTTCGAGTACTACTCCGAAGACCCGCTGCTGTCCGGCGTGCTCGGTGCCGCCCACGTCCGCGGTCAGCAGAGCCAGGGCGTGGGCGCTTCGGTGAAGCACTACGCCGCGAACAACCAGGAGACCGAGCGGATGCGGGTGAGCGCCGACGTCGATGAGCGCACTCTTCGCGAGCTCTACCTGCCCGCCTTCGAGCGCGTCGTCATCGAGGCGAAGCCTTCCACCGTCATGTGCTCGTACAACAAGGTGAACGGCGTCTTCGCGTCCGAGAACGTCTGGCTGCTCACGGATGTCCTGCGGCGAGAGTGGGGCTTCACCGGTGCCGTCATCTCGGACTGGGGAGCGGTCAGCAACCGAGTCGCTGCCCTCGACGCCGGACTCGACCTGGAGATGCCCGGATCAGGTGGAGCAACCGACCAGGAGATCGTCGACGCCGTCCGCCGCGGCGACCTCGACGAGGCACTCGTTGACCACGCCGTGCAGCGCGTCTTGGCGCTGGCTACCCATGTACCTGATTCGACGCAGGCCTTCGACGTCGACGCTCACCATGCGCTGGCCAGGGAGCTTGCCGCAGAGAGCGCGGTGCTGCTGAAGAACGACAACGCCGCGCTGCCCATCGGCGGGGTGACGACCATTGCCGTCGTGGGCGGGTTCGCAGCCACACCCCGATTCCAGGGCGGCGGCAGTTCGCACATCAACGCCACCCGCACGGACGCGGCACTGGACGCCATCAAAGCTATGGCTGCGGAGCGCAACCAGTCCGTGAGGTACGCAGCCGGTTACGCCACCGACGGTTCCATCGAGGCGAACGCGCTACGCGACGAAGCGGTCGAGGCCGCCGCCGCTGCGGACATCACTGTGGTCTTCGCCGGGCTGGGGGAGAAGGAGGAGTCCGAAGGATTCGACCGCACCTCGCTTCACCTGCCGGCCGACCAGCTCGAGCTCATCCGCGCAGTCGCTGCAGCCTCCGCCCGCACCGTGGTAGTGCTCAGCAACGGCGGAGTCGTCTCGCTCGAAGGCTGGCATGACGACGTCGACGCGATCCTCGAAGGCTTCCTCCTCGGCCAGGCCGGCGGCTCCGCCATCGCCGACCTCCTCTTCGGCGTCGCGAACCCCTCCGGCCACCTCGCCGAGACCATCCCCCTCCGACTCCAAGACACCCCCAGCTACCTCAACTTCCCCGGCGAGCAGGGGCACGTCCGCTACGGCGAAGGCGTCATGATCGGATACCGCCACTACGAGACCGTCGAGGCACGCGTCCGCTACCCGTTCGGCCACGGGCTCAGCTACACGACCTTCCAGACGAGCGACTTCTCCGTCGAGCTGACCGGCGACGACACCGCCACCGCAGCTGTCACCGTCACGAACACGGGCGCGGTCGCGGGCGCACACGTCGTGCAGCTCTACGTCGGCACGGACGCGGGGCCGGTCCGTCGCCCGACTCGCGAGCTCCGCGCCTTCACCAAGATCGCCCTCGCGTCCGGGGAGTCACGCACCGTCACCCTCGACCTGCCCCGACGTGCCTTCGCATACTGGGACACCCCACTCGGTCAGTGGGTCGTCGCGCCAGGGCAGTACCGAGTCGAGGTCGGCGAGGACTCGTCGACGATCATCGCCGAGCAGGAGATCACGCTCACCGGCGACATCATCATCCCCGTGCTCTCCCTCGAATCGACCGTCGGCGACTGGTTCACGCACCCCATCGCCGGACCTGCTCTGCTCCAGGGCATGGCCGCCGCGATGTCAGATGAACAGCGTGCGCAGGCCGCCGACCAGCAGGATCAGCTCCGGATGGTCGAGTCCATGCCGATGAAGCAGTTCCTCGCGTTCACCGGCGACATCATCCCGATCACCGCATTGGAGCAGCTCATCGAGGCATCCAAGGCCGCCAAGCCCGCCTGAGTCGCGTGCGCTCTTGGGGGCGCACAGGACCCATGAAGGACGGGGTGCGGGTCCAATGACCGGGACCCGACTTGTTTGCGTCTCAGTCACACGTCCTCCGATGTCGTCGAAAGGGGGACCGATGGCCAGGTGCCCAATCGCCGCGCTGAGGCGCGCTGAGACTCAGGTGGACCGAACCCGCCTCATCGCGCGCTCGTTCACCCGAATGAACAACGAGTTCTTCTTGGTGTTCTGGAAGGCAGCGCACCGCCACACCTCGTTCTCGCGCACGAACACGAACGTCTGCACCTTGTCCAGACGTATCCGCGCGGCCTTGCCTATCCCGCCTTCGGTGACCATCACGACGGTCTCGCCGACCACTCGGCGGTCCAGCACACGCATCGACATTCGCGTGCCTTTCTGCCATCTCTCGAGAACGGGAACGTGTGAGCGTCGTATCTCCTCCCGACCCAGAGAGACGATGCCCGCGAAGATGACATAGCTCGCATCTGTCGTGTACTCGTCAGCGAAGGCGGCTGCGTCGCCGGCATTCCACGCGCTGACCATCCGCGCCAAACACGCGTCGACTTCAGCGAACTCGGCGTCATTTGGGTGCATGTGTGCAACTATTGCATATATGCATGAAAACCGGCAACCGCCGTCAACGCCGCAAGATCTCGCCGCCGTCTATCGCCGCTACCTGGCGTCCGTGGTGCTCTTCCATCTGGCGGCAGCCGACGCCGTCGGGCTGGGTGCCACTGATTACCAGGCGAGCAGCATCCTCGATATCGACGGTCCGATGACGACGGGAGATCTCGCACACCGGTTGGGTCTCAGCACGAGTGCGACGACTCGCCTCGTCGACCGGATGGAAGCGGCCGGCTACCTGCGGCGCAGGCTCGATCCCGCAGATCGACGGCGAGTGATGATCGAGCACACGCCGCAGCGCCCTCCGCGACTGGCCGAGATTCTCGAGACGGTGACGGCGCCGATAGGCGCGGCTATGCAGGCTCTGAATCCCGAGCAACTCGAGGGCGTCGGTCTCTACCTGAAAGCGGCCGAAGATGCGTATTCGGCGGGCAGTCGGCTCCTCAAAGCGTGAGGGGTGGTCTGTCGTTGCGGGTCGCGCGGAGTCCCATCCTCAGCCTTGCGTAACGCGGCTTGGACGCGTATCTGTCCCCACCTCACCAACGCTGTCGAAAGGTCGACCCGCAGGTCCCCGCTGCTACGTGACGATCGCCGCACTGAGGCGGCTGATGCGCTCGTCGGACGCCGCCCAGCTGGCGAGCAGTGAGAGCCCGTCGGCGCTGGCGCTGTTGGGCTCGGCGCTGTAGATCAGCAGATTGAGTCCGGGGTCCGCGGTCGGGTTCATGCCCTCGTAGATCAGCTCGAGGTCGCCGACGATCGGATGGTGGAATCTCTTGACGCCTGTCGAGTGGTCGCGGACGTTGTGCTTCGCCCACCGCGACCGGAACGCGTCGCTGCGGGTCGACAGCTCGCCGATCAGATCCTGGAGGCCCTTGTCGTGCGGGTCTCGTCCGGCTTCGGTGCGCAGGATGGCGACGCAGGTGTCGGCTGAGCTGTCCCAGTCGGGGTAGAACCGCTCGGAGCGTTCGCGGTCCAGGAACTGGAAGCGGGCGATGTTTGCGGGACGCTGCTCGTTCGCGAACAGCTCGCTGTACATCGCGAAGCCGAGCAGGTTGGCCGCGAGTATGTCCAGGCGGCCGTTGCGGAGGACAGCCGCCGAGCCGGTGATGCCGTTGAGGGCATACTGCATGGCCGGTCGGATGCCCGTCCGTTTCGGGCGGGTGCGCACTCGGATGGGGGAGTCGTTGGCCGCGCGGGCGAGGTCGAACAGGTGGGCACGTTCGGCGTCGTCGAGGCGGAGCGCTCCTGCAATGGCATCCAGCACTCCCTCGGAGACGCCGCTGAGGTTGCCGCGCTCGAGTCGGGAGTAGTACTCGATGCTGACGTCAGCGAGGGCGGCGACCTCGCTGCGGCGAAGGCCGGCGACGCGACGGTTGGTGCCGGCGGTCATTCCGACGTCTTCGGGTCGGAGCCGCGCTCGTCGTGTGACGAGGAACTCGCGGATGTCTGCCTGGTTCTCCATGGTCAGAACGCTACGTCCTTCACTATCGGCGGGTGACTGCGGGTGCGGCCGCTCCTCGATGGAAGCGCGCTCGTCCACCCGCTATCGAAGCGTCCTGTCGGTGAACGAGGGATGCCCTGCCCACAGGTGTCCTGTCAGGGCATCCCTTCTGGTCGGACGCAGTTCTAGCGTCGAAGTGTCGATCCGCCGAAGGGAGCACCGTGAGACGCACGCCGAAGGGAAGTACGTCATGACCGAGCAGCAGCATCAGGTCGGTGGAGGCCGCAAGTCCATCGGCGATATCGCCCCCAAACTCGCAGAGCTCACCGACGACGTGCTCTTCGAGGACGTCTGGAACCGTGAACGCCTCAGCGCCCGTGACCGCAGCCTGATCACCTGCGCCGTGCTCATCGCCGGAGGTGACTCAGAGCAGCTGAAGTTCCACCTCGGACGCGCCAAGGAGAACGGCGTCACCGAGGGGGAGCTCATCGAGGCGATCACCCACCTCGCCTTCTACGCCGGCTGGCCGAAGGCCATGACCGCCGCGAATGTCGCGAAGCAGGTCTTCGGCGCCTGACGAGACGCGCCACATCCGCCACACGCTCACCACCTGGATGGAGACTCCCCATGGCCGCATGGACAGATGATCAGCTGAATCGATTCGCTGCGGTGCAGGAACTCGACGTCGCGCCGCTGCGCGCGGACGGTGAGACGCATCGCGCGCCGACACCCATCTGGTTCGTGATCGTCGACGGGCAGATGATCGCCCGCGCGTTCACCGGTCAGAAGTCGCACTGGTACCGCGCCGCCATCCGCCAGGGCCGCGGGGCCGCCACTCTGGCGGGACAGACCTTCGAAGTCGCCTTCACTCCCGGTGCCGATGCGTCCGAGGACGCCGTCGATGCCGAGTACCGCAGGAAGTACGGCAGCAGCAGCGCGCTTCCGCCGATGCTCGAGGCCACGGCGAAGTCCGCGGTGGTCACCATCGCGGCGGTCTGACACCCCAAAGGCACGGTCCGCCAGCCGCGTGCCACACGGCTGCGAGCAACAGGAGAAAGGCATCAGGATGCACACACGAATTCTTGGACAGGGACTCGAGGTCTCGGCGATCGGGATGGGCGCGATGGGAATGTCCCAGAGCTACGGACCCAACCCCGGCGACCGAGACGACATGATCAACGTCCTCCGCGACGCGGTCGACCTTGGCATCACGTTCTTCGACACCGCCGAGGTCTACGGGCCGTACGTCAACGAGGAACTCGTCGGCGAAGCGCTCGAGCCGCTCAAAGGTCGAGTGACTATCGCGACGAAGTTCGGCTGGAGGATCGAGGGCGGCAAGTCGGTCGGCTTGGACAGCACGCCCGATCGGATCCGCCAGGTAGCGGACGACTCCCTCCGCCGGCTCCGCGTGGACACCCTGGACCTCTTCTACCAGCACCGAGTCGACCCCGACGTGCCGATCGAGGAGGTTGCGGGAATCGTCGGCGAACTCGTGCAGGCGGGCAAGGTTCGTCACTTCGGCCTCTCTGAAGCATCGGCCTCGACCATCCGAGCCGCCCATGCCGTGTTCCCCGTTACTGCCCTCCAGAGCGAATACTCGCTCTGGACCCGCGACCCCGAGACAGAGATCATTCCGACGCTCGCCGAGCTCGGTATCGGCCTCGTGCCATTCAGCCCGCTCGGCAAGGGCTTCCTGACCGGATCGGTCGACGCCGCCACCTCCTTCGCCGAGGGCGACGTGCGCTCGACCATCCCACGGTTCTCCGCGGAGAACCGTGCCGCCAACCAGACCCTCGTCGCACACGTCAAAGGGCTAGCCGATGCGAAGGGGGCGACCCCCGGCCAGATCGCGCTGGCCTGGCTGCTGGCTCAGCAGCCATGGATCGTGCCGATCCCCGGGACTCGACGGACCTCCCGCGTGCAGGAGAACGCCGGCTCGACCGCCGTGGCACTGTCGGCGGACGAGGTCTCGGACCTCAACGCCATTGCGTCACGGGTCGGTGTACAGGGGGACCGGTACAACGAACAGCACATGTCCTACGTCAACCGCTGAGCGGAGCGGGGCTCACCAGCGCCATCGGCAGTGTCGATCTGGACCAACGGCACCGTCACGGCGTGACCGTGCCGTTGTAGTCGTCGTCGGAGATGTGTTCCAACCAAGTCGTGGTCGTGGAGGGATCGGCGGCATTCTCGATCATGGCGATGTGCTCCATGAACGAGCCGTCGGCCGCCGCGTGCCAGTGCTCTTGGCCGGGTGGGGTGTAAACAGTCTGTCCGGGGCGGGCCTCGATGATCTCGCCGTCACGGGTACCGAAGCGGCCGATTCCAGATGTGACGCGCAGGTACTGGCCATTGGCGTGCGAGTGCCATGCCGTACGGGCGCCCGGTGCGAAGCGGACGGTGGCGACTGTCATGTGCTGACCGTCTTCGTGGGGGACGGCGATCATGTCCAGCCATACGTCGCCGGCGAACTGCTCTGGTGAGTTCTTGCTGGTGGGCTCTGTGGGTTCGATGTTCACCATCGGTTCCTTTCGTCCATCTGGGCTGCGCCCTGGACACTTGCCAGGGCGCAGCCTTGGGAGGGCCTAGAAGGTGATCATCACCTTCAGGGCTACGCGATCGTCCATCGCGCGGTAGGCGTCGGGCACCGCGTCGAGGGTGACGGTGCGGTCGAAGACCTTGCCTGGGTTGACGCTGCCGTCGAGGATCGCGGGCATCAGCTGCTCGATGTAGCCGCGGACGGGTGCCGGGCCGCCGGTCAGGGTGATGTTGCCGCCGAAGAGGCTGGCGAAGCCGACGGGAGCTTCCTCGTACTGAGGAACTCCGACGCGGCTGATGATGCCGCCCGGGCGCACGATCTTGTACGCCTGCTCATATGCCGGCAGATGGCCGACCGCCTCGAGAACCTTGTGTGCGCCGAAGCCGCCGGTCAGCTCCTTGACCTTGGCGATGCCTTCTTCGCCGCGCTCGGCGACGACGTCGGTGGCGCCGAACTCGATACCGAGGTCCGTGCGGGAGGCGTGGCGGCCCATGAGGATGATGCGCTCGGCGCCCTTCTGCTTCGCGGAGAGCACCGCCATCAGACCAACGGCTCCGTCCCCGACGACCGCGACTGTGTCGCCAGGAGCCACGGCGGCGCGGGTGGCAGCGTGCCACCCGGTGCCGTAGACATCCGACAGCGTCAGGAGAGAGGGGAGGAGCGGCGATTCTTCGTCGACGCCGGGCACCTTGACGAGGGTGTCGTCGGCGTAGGGAACGCGGATGGCTTCCGCCTGGCCGCCGCCCATGCCGGGCATGTCCCAGAATCCGCCGTGCACGCACGACGTGTAGAGACCCTCCTGGCAGAACACGCAGGTCCCGTCGGAGAAGGCGAACGGCGCGATGACGAGGTCGCCGGTCGTGAGCGTGCGCACCTCTGCGCCTGTCTCTTCGATGACGCCGATGAACTCGTGCCCCATCGATACGCCGTGGGCGTCCTTCGGCATGCCGTGATACGGGTGAAGGTCGGATCCGCAGACGCACGCGCGGACGATGCGGACGATCGCGTCGGTCGGGTCGACGAGGACGGGGTCAGGGGCGTCGATGACGCGGACGTCGCCGGCGCCGAACATGTATGTGGCTTTCATAGTTCTTCCATTTCTTCAAATGCGGTCTGGGGAGTCGGATCGAGTCAGTCGGCCCGCTGGATGGTGATCGGGCCCGCGGCGTTTCTGACAGCCTCGAGGTCTGCAAAGGTGCCGATCGGGACGATCCCGGCGTAGCTGCCGACGCGGTCGTAGTAGAGGATCAATCGCTGATTGGGGGAGTAGTAGCCGATGGTCAGCGGCTCGGCGCCGCTGCGTTCGGGTGCGCCGTCGAGGCTCAACGGAGCGGGAAGGCGCGCCTCCTTCTCCTGTCCGTCGAAGTCGCTCAAGGTCAGGGTCAGCGGGAGCTGTGCGACCAGGGAAGTCGCGGTGGGGTTGTCGGACAGGTGTCCGTCGATCCGCTGCCCGTCGATCTCGAGGACGATCCGAGTTCCAGCGGCCGCGGCAGCCGGGTCTGCTGCCGCCGTGGGCGACGGGGGAGTCGAAGGGGGAGCTGATTCGGAGAAGGGCGGTGTGGGTGGGGATGTCGAGATCATCGGTGTCGAACTCCCGTCTTGATCAGCTGCGCACCCCGCCAAGAGAACGGAGAGCGCTGCGGTCGCGGGAAGAGCACCTATGCGCAGGACGTGGGCGTTGACGCGCATGATGACCCTTCTCCGATGACGACCCGCTGGTATGGGCTGCGAGATCGGTCTCCCGGCCGCGTGAGGTCGTCAAGAAGAGTCAACGCGCGAGTCGCCTTGCCAGGGAGTCACTGCTGGAGGGTGTACTGGCAGGGGACCCCAGGGGTACACGGTCGCTGCGTGAACGAGCTCAGTCCGCGGGGATGCTGCTGGCCGCCCAGCTGGCGAGAAGCTGCAGCCGTTCGGCGCTCGGGGACCCTGGTTCGGCTGTGTAGACCATCAGAACCAAGCCGGGCTCCGCCGTGACCGCGAGCTCTTCGTAGGCGAGGGAGACCTCGCCGACGATCGGATGGTTGAAGCGCTTGACGCCTGTGCCGTGCGTGCGCACGTCATGCGCGCCCCAGAGAGTTCGGAAGGTGTCGCTGCGCGTGGAGAGCTCGCCGACGAGATCCTGCAGCGACCGGTTGTGGGGATCGCGGCCCGCCCTGGCCCGCATGATCGCGACGCACATTCCCGCGAACAGATCCCAGTCCGGATAGAAATCGCGAGATGCCGGGTCGAGGAACTGGAACCGGGCGAGGTTCGCGGTCCGCCCACCGTCGCCGATGATCGGCGAATAGAAGGCTCGACCGAGGTCGTTCGTCGCAAGGATGTCTTGGTGCATGTTCGAGACGACGGCGATGCCGCCGGTGATGCTCGAGAGCAGCCACTGCAGGCTGGGCCGACTCACCGCGTTCTTGTCGGCGCGACGGCGGGGGCGGCTGGATAGGGGAATCCCGTCGGCGGCGCGAGCCAGGTCGAACAGGTGCGCGCGCTCGGTGTCATCCAGCTGAAGGGCCCGGGCGATCGCGTCGAGCACCGAGGAGGACGCTCCGGCGATGGTGCCGCGTTCGAGTTTGGCGTAGTACTCGACGCTCACGCCGGCGAGCGACGCGACCTCGCTCCGACGCAGCCCCGTCACGCGGCGGTTGGGTCCACCGCTGAGACCTGCCTGTTCCGGGGTGAGCTTCGCGCGACGGGACATGAGGAACTCGCGGACCTCGGATCGGTTGTCCATACCGTCCGAGATTAGGACTCCCAACCTTCAGCAGGGATCCTCTGCTGGTACACCCCACGGCAGAGACTCCCACCCTCGAAAGCCCAGGCATCTACTGGTCGAGTGACGACGACCACCTCTATTGCGAGCTCGGCAGACCCCGTGGTCCGGCAGCGCCTCCCCATCTTCACGCTCATCCTGCTGGCCGTGATCGGATTCGTCCTCGTGGCTATGGAGACCATGCCGGCGGGCCTGCTGCCGGTGATCGCCGACGGGCTCGACGTCAGCGAAGGCACTGTCGGACTGCTCGTGAGCGCCTACGCGCTCGGCACCGTCGTGGTGACGATCCCGGCGATCACACTCACCCGAGGAATGCGGCGCAAGCCGCTGCTGCTCGCCGCGATAGCGGGCCTCATCGTGTCGAACACTGTCACCGCCGTCTCGAGCGATGTCACGCTCTCCCTCATCTCCCGCTTCGTCGCCGGCTCGTTCTCCGGAATTATCTGGGGCCTGCTGGCCGCGTACGGCCGAAAGATCAGCCCCGCTCGCCACGCCGGTCTCGCGCTGTCGATCGTGTCGACGGGGGCGCCGGTCGGCTTTGCGCTCGGCACCCCGTTGGGCTCCTGGCTGGGAACGACCTTCGACTGGCGCTGGGCGTTCATCGGCCTCACCGTCATCGCCCTCGCCGCGGGAGCCGCCCTCGCGCTGATCGCTCCCAACGCGCCCGGGCAGTCCGCGTCGGGTGGCCGTCGTAAGCTGCCGGTCCTGCGGGTGCTCCGACTTCCGGGAGTAGCGGTGGTCCTCGCCGTCATCTTCGCCTGGATGCTGGCGCACAACACCATCTACACCTACGTCTCCCCATACCTGCGAATTACGGGCACCAGCCTCACCGTCGACGTCCAGCTGTTCATCTTCGGGATCTCCTCGATCGCCGGCATCGTCGTCGTCGGAGCGCTGCTCGATCGGCACCCGCGCCCACTGCTGCACGGCAGCCTCATCGTCTTCATCGGCGCCGCGGTCACGCTTCTCGTCGCCCATACCTCACTGCCGGCGATCATCGCGGCAACCGTTCTCTGGGGCGCCGCCTTCGGTGGGGCTTCAGCTCAGCTCCAGTCGGCCCTGACAACAGCGGGCGGAGACGACTCTGACGTCGCCAACTCGTTCCTGCCCGTTGCATTCAACACGGCGATCTTCATCGCCGGCATCCTGGGCGCAGCGCTGCTCACACAGTTCGACGGGCTCGTCCTGCCGATCGTGATGATCGTCTTCGCCGTCAGCGCGCTGCTGCTGACCCTGTTCGGTCGGCGGTCAGCGTTTGCCGGACGCCTCTAGCGGCAAAAGTCGATGCGAAAGACGACTCATGGCGTGATCCGCCCGAGTAAGAGCCTGTAGGGCGGACGGACTCGAACCCGTGACCGTTGGATTATGAGTCCAGGGCTCGAGACCTACGATCCCAGGCCCCAACTTCCATCTCGGCAGCCCGGCACTATGCGGAAGTCGACCTTCCTTGAAGCGCCTGGATCACCACGGGCTTTCGCCACATGTTGTCAATAAGTTGTCACGCAACGGCCCAGGAGCGATGGAGTCTCCGCATGGCAGGATTGGCCGCCTCGTATGGACGTCCACATCCAATGTTCAACTTCTGAGAACGCAAAGCAGCTGGGGATGATCGCTGATGCCCGCGCCCAATCTTTGCCCAGAGAACGATCAACCCTGCAGCGTGGCGGGGCCATCACCTCGTCCTAGGCGTGGCGTGTAGAGAAGCGGAGGGAAGGCTGTCGCGACAAGACGCCTCAGGGATTCCAGATCGCCCGGAAGGGCACCGAGGGCTCGAGCCTGTACGAGCATGTTGCCGATGGCCGTCGCCTCGACCGGTCCTGCGAGCACGGGGAGGCCGGAGCGGTCGGCGGTGAGCTGGCAGAGCAGTTCGCCTTGCGATCCGCCGCCCACGATGTGGATAACACTGACCTGCTTGCCCGACAATCCTGATGCTGCTTGCACCGCGGCGGCGAAAGCGGCGGCCAGGCTCTCGACGATGCTGCGCGTGAAGGCGGCTCGGGATGACGCGACAGGCAGGGCTCGGGCGGCGCAGTGCGCCGCGATGCGAGTCGCCATCCCGCCCGGGGCCAGGAACTCGGGATCGTTCGCGTCGAACACAGCCACGGGGTCGGTGACGGCTGCCGCTTCGGCAAGGAGAGACGGCAGGTCGATGGTGTGGCCGTCGCGCTCCCATTCGCGGACGCTCTCGGTCAACAGCCACAGTCCCATGACGTTGTGGAGGTAGCGGATGCGGCCGTCGACGCCGCCCTCGTTGGTGAAGCCGGCGAGCCGTCCGGCTTCGCTCAACTCGGGCCTGTCGAGCTCGACGCCGACCAGGCCCCAGGTGCCGCAGCTGATGTAGGCGAAGTCGTCTGTCGTGGCGGGCACGGCAACGACTGCCGATGCCGTGTCGTGCGAGCCGACGGCGATGACAGAGCCGATGCCGTGGCCGCCGATCTGCGCCGCAACCTCTGGCAGCAGTTCGCCGATAGTCGTACCGGGGTCGATGAGCGGTGGCAGCGTGCTGGGACTGATGCCCAGGCGCTGAAGGAGCTCGAGCTGCCACTGCCCGGTGACGGGGTCGAGCAGGCCCGTGGTGGACGCGTTCGTCCGCTCGGTGAACATCGAGCCGGTGAGCCAGAAGCCGAGGAGATCGGGGATGAGCAGTGCGGTCTCGTCGCCGGTCAGCTGCTCGGCGGCGAGCTGGAAGAGGGTGTTGAAGGGCAGGTGCTGCAGACCGTTGAGGCGATACAGCTCGTCGCGGGGCACCCTCGCATGCACCGAGGCGACTCCGGCCTCAGTGCGTTCGTCACGGTAGTGGAACGGGTTGCCGAGCATCCTGCCGCCCCGGATCAGCGCATAGTCGACCGCCCAGGAGTCGATGCCGACGCTATCGACGTGTGCTGTCCGGGCTGCGACACCGAGGCCTGCGAGTGCGTTGCGGTAGAGGCTCAGGATGTCCCAGTGCAGGCCGTCGATGATCCGCACGGGATCGTTCGCGAAGCGCGCCACGGTGTCCAGCTGGAAGGTTCCCGGCCCTACGACTCCAGTCATGACGCGCCCGCTGGTCGCGCCGAGGTCGACTGCGGCGACGCGGGCGGTCGACCTCGTCATGCGGACCGCCCAGGCAGGAGGAGCGGCATCACCGCAGGAACGCGGCGGCGACGCCGGCGTCGACGGGGATGTGCAGGCCGGTCGTGTGGCTGAGGTCACTCGAGCAGAGGACGAACACCGCGTTGGCCACGTTCTCGGGCAGGACCTCGCGCTTCAGCAGGGTGCGCTGCGCGTAGTACTTGCCGAGCTCCTCCTCAGGCACGCCGTAGACCGCGGCGCGCTTGGCCCCCCAGCCTCCCGCGAAGATGCCCGACCCGCGGACCACGCCATCGGGATTGATGCCGTTGACCTTCACGCCGTGCTCTCCCAGCTCCGCAGCGAGCAGTCGCACCTGGTGCGCCTGATCCGCCTTGGTCGCCGAGTACGCGATGTTGTTCGGTCCGGCGAAGACCGAGTTCTTGGACGAGATGTAGATGACGTCCCCGCCGAGCTTCTGCTCGATGAGGACCTTGGCCGCGGCACGCGAGACGAGGAACGAGCCCTTCGCCATCACGTTGTGCTGCAGATCCCAATCGGCGACGGTGGTCTCGAGCAGTGACTTGGAGAGCGACAGACCCGCGTTGTTCACCACGATGTCGAGTCCGCCGAACGCCAGCACCGCGGCGTCGACCGCGCCCTGCACTTGTTCCTCGTCGGTGACGTTCGCCTGCACGCCGACCGCCACATCCGTGCCGCCGATCTCGGCGGCGGCCTCTTCAGCCTTGGCGAGGTCGAGGTCGGCGATCACGACGCACGCGCCCTCCGCAGCGAGGCGAGTGGCGATGGCCTTGCCGATTCCCGACGCCGCGCCCGTGACGAGTGCGATGCGCGTCGCGAGGGGCTTCGGCTTCGGCATCCGGGCCAGCTTGGCCTCCTCGAGCGCCCAGTACTCGATGCGGAACTTCTCGGCATCGCTGATGGGTGAATAGGTCGAGAGCGACTCGGCGCCGCGCATGACGTTGATGGCGTTGATGTAGAACTCGCCGGCCACACGCGCCGTCTGCTTGTTGGCGCCGTAGCTGAACATGCCGACGCCGGGGATGAGGACGATCGCCGGGTCGGCGCCGCGGATCGCGGGGGAGTCCGCGGTTGCGTGCGCGTCGTAGTAGGACTGGTAGTCGGCGCGGTACTGCTCGTGCAGCTCGCTGAGGCGCGTCAGCTGCTCCTCGACCGTGGTGGTCGGCGGCAGGTCGAGGACGAGCGGTTTGACCTTCGTGCGCAGGAAGTGGTCGGGGCAGCTGGTGCCGAGTGCGGCGAGTCGGGGGTGCTCGGTGGAGGAGAGGAAGTCGAGCACGACCGCGTCGTCGGTGAAGGACCCGACCTGCGCCTTGTCCGTCGAGACCAGGGCGCGGATGGTCGGCGCCAGCGCGGCAGCCCTCGCGAGACGCTCGTCCGCGGGGAGGGCCGCGAACCCGTCGAGCGCGGGTCCGAAGGGCTGAGGTCGGCCGTTCGACTCGATGTAGCTCGCGGCGGTCTCGATGATCCAGAGTGAGTTCGCCTCGGTCTGCTCGCTGGAGTCGCCCCACGCGGTGATCCCGTGCCCGCCGAGGATGCAGCCGATCGCAGTCGGGTTCGCCTCCTTGATGGCGGCGATGTCGAGCCCGAGCTGGAAGCCCGGCCGGCGCCAGGGCACCCAGACGACCTTGTCGCCGAAGATCGAGGCCGTGAGCGCCTCGCCGTCCGCCGCCGTCGCGATAGCGATGCCGGAGTCGGGGTGCAGGTGGTCGACGTGGGCGGCGTCGACGAGGCCGTGCATGGCGGTGTCGATCGACGGGGCTGCGCCGCCCTTGCCGTGCAGCGTGTAGTCGAAGGCAGCGACCATCTCGTCCTCGCGGTCGACCCCGGGGTACACAGCGGTCAGGGCGCGCAGGCGATCAACACGGAGAACCGCGAGGCCCGCTTCGGAGAGGGTTCCGAGGTCGCCGCCGGATCCTTTCACCCACATCAGCTCGACGGGTTCGCCCGTGACGGGGTCCGTCTCGGTTCCCTTCGCGGAGGTGTTGCCTCCGGCGTAGTTGGTGTTGCGCGGGTCTGCGCCCAGGCGGTTGGAGCGCGCGATCAGCTCGGCAGCGGCGGGGTTGGTCATGATGCGGTGCTGGTCCTGTCGTAGGTAAGAGGTGGGGGAGGCGGAGAGGGGAGCATTGAGCAGGCGCTACGCGCCCCAGCCGGCCTGCTCGCCGCCGACGCGGTCCGCCTCGATCTGCTCCTGGTAGCCGCTCGCGGCGTAGGCCTCCATCGGGTTGCCGGGAAGACCCCGCTTCTCGCGCCACTCGGCGAGGTCCGCGCGTACGTCCGTGTAGAACGCGTCGTTGAACACCTCATGGGCACCGAGCACATCTCCCTCGGCCTGCGCCGCAGCGAGGGCGGCGCGGTCGACGAGCAGCGCCCGGGCGGTCATCTCCTGCACGTTCAACACCGAGCGGATCTGGCCGGGGATCTTCTTCTCGATGTTGTGGCACTGATCGAGCATGAAGGCGACGCCGCTCTCGGGGCCGAAGCCGTCGCCCCGGACGACCTCGTAGATGATCCGGAACAGCTGGAACGGATCCGCCGAACCGACGATCAGGTCGTCATCCGCATAGAAGCGCGAGTTGAAGTCGAACGATCCCAGCCTGCCGAGGCGCAGCAGCTGAGCCACGATGAACTCGATGTTCGTGCCCGGCGCGTGGTGGCCGGTGTCCAGGCAGACAAGCGCGTTGTCGCCGAGGGCGAGCACCTGCGTGTAGGCGGTTCCCCAGTCGGGAACGTCCATGTGGTAAAACGCCGGCTCGAAGAACTTGTACTCGAGCACGAGGCGCTGGTCGTCGCCGATCCGCGCGTAGATCTGCTGCAGCGAGTCGGCGAGGCGGTCCTGGCGGGCGCGGATGTCATCCTGGCCGGGGTAGTTGGTGCCATCGGCGAGCCAGATCTTCAGGTCGCGGGACCCCGTCGCGTTCATCACGTCGATGCACTCGAAGTGGTGGTCGATGGCCTTCTGGCGGATGCGGGGATCCCAATGGGTCAGGCTGCCGAACTTGTAGTCGTCGTCCTGGAAGGTGTTGGAGTTGACCGTGCCCAGCTCCATGCCGAGGTCCTCCGCGTAGGAGCGGAGGGCGGCGTAGGAGTCCACCAGATCCCACGGGATGTGCAGCGCGACCTTCGGCGCGAGGCCCGTCAACTCGTTGACCTTCGCGGCGTCGGCGATCTTCTCCCGCGGATTTCGGGGGACACCGGCCTGGGCGAAGACCTTGAAACGGGTGCCCGAGTTGCCGAATGCCCAGGAGGGCAATTCGATCGCCTGAGTCGCCAGTCGATCGAGGATGTCGTCGTTGATCATCGAAGGTGCTCCTATTGGTGTGCGGTGCGTTGAAACGATTCATAATAGGCACGATGCAGGAGATTCGTCGAGAGCGACACTGGATGACTTCGAGCAGGCGTGGCCTCGCCATACGATCGGGCCATATGAATGGTCGGAGGGACCCATGGCGTCGGTGAGCGTGCGCGATGTGGCTGCGCTTGCGGGGGTCTCGGTGGGGACGGTCTCGAACGTGCTCAACCGTCCCGACAAGGTGAATGAGGCGACCGTTCAGCGCGTCCAGGACGCGATCGACTCCCTTGGATTCGTCCGTAACGACGCAGCTCGCCAATTGCGAGCGGGACGCAGTCGAGCGATCGGTCTCGTCGTCCTCGATGCGGCGAACCCGTTCTTCGCGGACGTCGCCCGCGGTGCGGAAAGCGCAGCCCAAGATCTGGGCATCGCCGTGCTGACGGGCAACAGCGATCAAGACCCGCGGCGTGAACAGCGCTACCTGGATCTCTTCGAGGAGCAGCGAGTGCGCGGGATCCTGCTCGCTCCGGTCGGCGATCTGGCCGGGCCGCTCGAGCGGATCCGCGCTCGTGGAGTGCCGGTCGTGCTCGTCGGCCGGCGCCCGGACCTGGGGTCCTTCTCGTCGGTATCGGTCGACGACGTGCGAGGCGGCGCCATGGCGGCGGATCATCTACTCAGCCTCGGCCGCCGCAAGCTCGCCTTCGTCGGCGGTCCGCTGGACCTCCAGCAGGTCGCTGATCGGCTGAAGGGTGCCCGCGCTGCCGTCGCACGGGTGCCCGGCGCGGCGCTCGAGGAGCTGCCGATTCCGCAATTGACCGTTGAGCATGGCCGACGCGCCGGCGAGCAGCTGCGCGAGAGGCCCATCGAAGAGCTGCCGGATGCAGTCTTCGCCGCCAACGACCTGGTGGCCGTCGGCCTGTTGCAGGCGTTCATGCTGACCGGCTCGGTGCAGGTGCCCGACCAGGTTGCCCTCGTCGGCTACGACGACATCGCCTTCGCGCGGGCCGCGGTAGTGCCCATCACCTCTATCCGCCAACCCAGCGAGCTCATGGGGCGAACGGCGATCGGGCTGGTCGAGCAGGAGCTCGACGACCCGCAACGTGGGTCGGAGCAGGTTGTGTTCGCCCCCGAGCTCATCCTTCGCGCATCAACGGTGGGCGCCGCAATCGACGGTGGGCGCTGACCCGACGCGGGCGGGCGCGGCCCACCGGCGTGATCCCCATTGTCGTGGCGCGGATTGAGGACCTTTGCTTGGGGGATCGGCCCGCACCCTCGCAATCCCGGGAGAGGTCGGCTGAATCGGCGTTGTGCATGAGGGCTGCACTCCTGCGTTCCTGGCTGCCAGGGAAGTCGTCGCGAACGGAGAATCTGGTCGTCTATCCGCCCAGAAGAGGGCCCGAATGGAGTGGAGGCGCTCATGGTTCCCGTTGATCGAATGTTGGATTACGGGTATCCGACGACTCGTCGTTAGCTGTCGTTGACACCTTCGTCATTGGGCCCTACTCTTCGGTGAAGCGCTTCAAATGAAGCGTTACACCTTTCAAGGAGGAAACGTGAACACAGCAAATCAGCGCTTGCGGAGGGGTGCCCCACTCGTAGCGCTACTCGGCATCGGCATCCTCGGCTTGACCGCGTGTGCGGGCGACGGTGGGACATCGGGGGGCGCTGGAGGCGGCGACTTCACCTACTTCGGCCAGACGCAGAACACCACCATCGAGGGCACGCTCAAGAGCCTCGCCGCCGACCAGTGCTCTGCCGAGAACGAGGCTGCACCGCTCAAGTCGGATGCCGTCGATGGCACCACCTGGGACCAGCAGCTGCAGCTGCTCGCCGGCCAGAATGCGCTGTCGAACATGAGCATGGCAGCAGGAACCCCGTCTCTGATGAAGCAGTTCATCGACGCGGACCAGGTGGTCAATCTGAGCGACGAGCTCGAGAAGCTCGGCGTAGCCGACGCTATCCTTCCGGCGGCAGCGTCCACGATCGAATCGCTCTACGGCGAGGACTCGGTCTACTCGTTGCCGACCGAGTTCAACATCGAAGGCTTCTGGTACAACAAGCAGCTTCTTGCAGACAACGGCATTGAGCCACCGACCACCTGGGAGGAGCTCACTGCGGCCGCGGCGACGCTGGACGCAGCCGGCGTACAGCCGTTCGTCGCCGCGGGGAAGGACGGCTGGCCCGTGACTCGCCTTGTCGGCGACTACATCGTCCGCGATCTCGGCCCTGACGCGCTTGACGCGGTGGCCGACGGTGACGCCAGCCTCACCGATCCCGAGTACGTCGCAGCGGCCGACGCCGTCGCCGACCTCGGCGCGAAGGGCTACTTCGGTGACGCCGCCGGAAGCGTCGACTACAACGCGGCCATGAACCAGTTCCTCACCGGTGGGGGAGCCTTCTTCTACATGGGCAGCTGGGCACTCGCGAACTACAACGACGCCGAGCAGAACAAGATCGGCGCCGACAACATCGCCTTCCTGCCCTTCCCCGACGTCGAAGGCGGCAAGGGAAGTTCCGATCAGGTGCCCGCCAACGTGGGCATTCCCGTGATGTTCACGACGGCCAACTACGGCGACGGTCAGGCTGCGTGGCTCAAGTGCGTCGCCGAGAACTACGGCGATCAGGCGCTCAGCGAGTTCGGCCAGGTGACCGGCTTCGCCGTCAGCGGCGACGCCGAGGTCAGCCCGCTCACCGCGGAGGTCCAGGATGTCATCGCCACCGCGCCCAGCTCCGTGCTGTGGTTCGAAGCGAAGTTCAGCCCCGAGGCAACCACTGTCAGCCAGACCAACGGCGGCGGACTCGCGACCGGCACCCTGAGCGGAGCGGACTTCATGAAGCTCGTTCAGGACGCCAACAGCTGATCGCGGTTCGTCTCCGGCGGGGTGCGTCCTTCGCCTGAGTCACACGTCGATCATCGAGTGGGCCGCGACAGGCGTCGCGGCCCACTCGCTCACATCTCGAATCGGACACCCCATGGACAGAGTCCTCGGCGACAAGCGCGCCATCATCCTTCTCCTCGGCCCTGCACTGCTCGTCTACACGCTGGTCATGCTGGTGCCGATCGTATGGTCGACCGGCTACACCTTCGTCGACGGCAACCTCATCAAGGGCTTCACCTTCGTCGGCCTCGACAACTTCTTCGAGTTCTTCCAGGACAGCACCGCCCTGCAAGCCGTCTGGTTCACGGTGCGCTACGCCGTCATCCTCACCATCCTGCAGGTCGGCCTCGGCTACGCCCTGTCGCTCCTCTACGTGTTCGCGCTCCGCAGGGGCGGCACATTCGTGCGAACGATCGTGTTCTTCCCTGTCGTGCTGCCGACCGTCGCGGTCGCACTGCTCTTCCGTCGATTCTTCGAGGCCGCTCCCACCGTCGGCCCGGTCAACAGCCTGCTCGAATTCATCGGCATGAACCCGATCGACTGGCTGGGCCAGCCCGGAGCGTCGTTCTGGGTCATCATCCTGATGGATCTCTGGCGTTCCATGGGCTTCTACGCAGTCCTTCTCTACGCCGGCCTCTTGGACATTCCCGATGACATCCTCGAGTCCGCACGCCTCGACGGCGCTGGAGGATGGCGCCTCATCCGGACGATCGTGCTCCCGCTCTCGCTGCCTGTGCTGCTCTCGGCGCTCATCTTCAGCATCAACGGGACCCTCAAGGTGTTCGACACCATCGTCGCCCTCACCAACGGCGGCCCAGGATCAACGACTACGCCCCTGACCCTCTACATGTTCCGCGCCTCCTTCAACTATGGCGAGTACGGCTACGGCAGCACGATCGCGTTCATGCTGACGATCCTCTGCCTGGTCGTCACTCTCTTCATCTTCCGTTCCAGCCGACGCGACCTGACGAAGGGCTGAGACATGACCGCCATCGCCACCACCAGTCCGGTGCCCGCTCCCCGGCGAATCACTCGCCGATCCCTGCGCAAACTCCCCGTCACCCTGGGAATCGCACTTCTGCTGATCATCGAGATCTACCCCATCGTCTGGATGGTGCTCGGCTCGTTCAAACAGCAGGACGAGTTCCTCAGCGAGCCGTTCTGGTCACTCCCACGGAGCTGGGGCTTCGACAACTACATCTCTGCGTTCGTCGACGGGGGACTCGGTCGCTACATGCTCAACAGCGTGATCGCGGTCTTCCCGTCGTTGGCACTCATCATCCTGTTCGGCGTGGCCGCCGGCTTCGTGCTCGAAGTGATGGTCTGGAAGGGCCGCACCGGGGTGCTGCTGCTGTTCCTGGCCGGTGTCATGGTGCCGGCGCAGATGCTGCTGCTGCCGCTCTTCACGATCTACTATCGTCTGCACCTCACCGGCACTCTCCTGCCGCTGATCATCACCTACACAGCGATCGGACTCCCGCTCACAGTGTTCATGATGGCGACGTACTTTCGATCTGTGCCGCGCGAGATCTTCGAGGCGGCCGCGATCGACGGCGCGAGCATCTTCCGGATCTTCTGGTCGATCGGGCTGCCCATGGTGCGCAACGCGATCTTCACGGTCGGACTCGTGCAGTTCTTCTTCATCTGGAACGACCTCCTCATATCGCTCACGTTCACCAACACCGATGCGCTGCGCACCATCCAGGTCGGACTGCTCAACTTCACTGGACAGTACGGCGCAGTGGACTACGGGCCGACGTTCGCCGGCATCAGCGTGAACGTCATCGGCACGCTGATCATCTACCTGTTCCTCAACCAGCGCGTCATGCGCGGTTTGACCGCGGGGTCGGTGAAGGGTTGATGGCGCGCGTCGAGAACCTGCACCCTGAGTACCGACGCGACGGCTTCGCGCTGCACACCGGTGAACCGCGGCTCTCCTGGATCCTCGACGGGGTCGGTCCCGGCATCCTGCAGACGGCCTACGAGGTCGAGGCCGTGGACGACTTCGGCGGCATCGAGACCGCGATGGTCGAGAGCCTCGAGCAGGTACTCGTCGACTGGCCGTTTGCGGAGCTCGGTTCGCGGGATCGGCGTGCGGTGCGTGTGCGAGCACAGCTGTCCGACGGGAGCCAGACCGCGTGGAGTGAGCCTCTTCAGCTCGAAGTCGCGCTGCTCGATGACGCGGACTGGAGTGAGAGCTTCGTCTCCCCGTCCCTATCGGCGCCGGCCGAGGGCGTTCGCCCTGGCTACCTCTTGCGCAACGCTTTTTCGATTGAGGGCGAGGTGGTGGCGGCGCGTCTGTACGCGACTGCGCATGGAATCTACGCCCTCGAGATCAACGGCGAGCGCGTGGGCGATCAGGAGCTCGCGCCGGGCTGGACGAGCTACCTGCACCGGCTGCGGTTCCAGACATACGACGTGACCAAGCACCTGCAGTCCGGAGCGAATGCGATCGGCGCGCAGCTCTCCGACGGCTGGTACCGCGGACGAATCGGGTTCCACGGTGGGATCTGGGACAACTATGGGCGCGACCTCGCGCTGCTCGCTCAGCTGGAGCTGACCCGGGCCGATGGGTCGGTCGAAGTCGTCCCTCTCACGAGCGGGTGGCGGTGGAGCGTGGGTCCTGTCGTCGCGGCGAGCCTCTACGACGGCGAGACCTACGACGCGCGTCGCGAGATCGCCGGCTGGAACCTTGCCGAGTTCGATGCGTCGGCCTGGGCTCACGTGACGGTCATCCACCGGGACCAGTTCACAGGTCGGCTCGAGCCCGCGATCGGTGAGCCCGTGCGCGTGACGCAGGAGCTGCGTCCCGTATCGATCGACTATCGCGAGAACGGGCGCATCCGCCTCGACTTCGGCCAGAACATCGCCGGCAGGCTATCCATCAACGCGCCTCGGATCGAAGGTTCGACGATACGGCTCCACCATGCCGAGGTCCTCGAGGATGACGAGCTGGCCATTCGCACGCTGCGGTCGGCGCCGTCGATCGACTCCTTCACCTCCAATGGCAGGTCGCAGCGTTGGACCCCGACCTTCACCATCCACGGCTTCCGCTACGCGGAGCTCGAGGGATGGGATGGAGAGCTCGACGAAGACGACGTCCGAGCGCTCGTCATCCACTCCGACATGACACGTCGAGGCTGGTTGGAGACGGACGTCGCTCTGCTCAACCAGCTGCATGAGAACACTGTCTGGAGCATGCGCGACAACTTCGTCGATCTTCCGACGGACTGCCCGCAGCGCGACGAGCGGCTCGGCTGGACGGGGGACATCCAGGTCTTCGCGCCCGCGGCGTCCTACCTCTACGACAGCGCCGGCACGCTTGCGAGCTGGCTTCTCGACGTGGGGGCGGAGCAGGGAGCCGACGGCTGGGTGCCGAATTTCGTGCCGTGGATCGAGTGCGGCTTCCCTCGCGGCGCCTCCGCTGCCTGGGGCGATGCGGCGACCGTCGTGCCGTGGACGATGTATGAGCGCAACGGCGATCGCGGCATCGTCGAGCAGCAGTACGCCAGCATGACAGCCTGGGTGGATCACTCGGCCGCCAAGCGCGCAGGGGACGGCCTCATCCGCACCGGAATGGAGTTGGGGGATTGGCTCGATCCTGCCGCCCCGCCTGAAGATCCAGGAGCGGGACGGACCGACGCCTACCTCGTCGCAAATGCCTACCTCATCCGCTCAGCGCACATTGCCGCTCAAGCAGCAGAACTGCTCGGCGAGGTCGAGGACGCGCACCGCTACGCGAGCGTTGCAGAAGACACCCGCCGCCGGTTCCGAGCGGAGTACCTCACGGCGGATGGCGAGCTGCTGACACCGACACCGACGGCCCTGTCCGTTGTGATCGCCTTCGACCTGCTGTCCGGCGACGACGAGGTCCGTCGCGCGGGGGAGGTGCTCTCAGAGCTCGTGCGCGAGGGCGGCTTCACCGTGCAGACGGGATTCGTCGGTACGCCGATCATCTGCGACGCACTCGCCGCAGCCGGACAGGTCGAGGTCGCCTATCGGCTGCTTCTCGAGCAGGCGTGCCCTTCATGGCTCTACCCCGTGACGATGGGAGCGACGACCATCTGGGAGCGATGGGACAGCATGCTGCCGGACGGCACCGTCAATCCGGGCGAAATGACCTCGTTCAACCATTACGCACTCGGCGCAGTGGTGGACTTCCTCCACCGGGTCGTCGCTGGGCTCGCGCCTGCGGCACCGGGCTACCGGCGCCTGCGGATCGCGCCGAGGCCCAGTCTGGCGCTTGGACGCGCGGCGGCAGACCTCGACACCCCCTACGGCCGTGCCGCATCCCGATGGGAACGCACCGGTGATCAGGTCGAACTGGAGGTGGTCGTGCCGGCTGGGGTAACCGCGATCGTCGTGCTGCCGGATTTCGAACACGAGGTGGGGTCGGGCGTTCACCGGTTCCAGTTCGTCATGGAGACGGAGCGTGCGACAGTTTGAGCCGATGACGCCGGCTCGGCTCCCGCAGGAGCCGGGTGAGAGCGATCAGGCAGGGCGCGCGACGTCGCGCTCTGCGCCCATCCGGGGTCGGCCGATCGTGCTCTCGCGGGCGACCAGCCGGGGCTCGAGAATGACTCGCCGGTGAGTGTGCTGATCCGGGGAACGGATCTCTTCCAGGAGCAGCTGGGCCGACGCTCGACCCATTTCGACACCTGGCAGCTCGACCGTCGAGATCGGGACGAGGCTGTCGTAGGCAGATCGGTTGTCGTCACAGGCGATCAGCGCGAGGTCATCGGGGAACCGGATATTTGATCGGCTTATCAGCCCTTGCAAGAGGCCGAGCGCGAGCAGATCTGCAGCGGCGATGATGCCATCCGGGAGGCTGCGTCGATCCCGTTCGGCGAGGTCGTGCCCGATGACCAGCCCCTGGGGCGCCTGCACCTCGTCGCTGCCGATGTACTCGAGGGTGACGCCTTCGGCCTTGTCGACTGCGGCCCGAGCTCCGGCCAACCGATCCGCGATCGCGGGGTAGGAGCGCGGTCCACCGGCGAACGCGAGGCGCTTGCGGCCGATGTCGATGAGATGCTGCGCGGCGAGGAAGCCGGACTGCACGTTGTCGGTGGAGACCGAGCAGGAGTCGGTCTGGTGCGGGTCGTTGTCGACGATCACGACCGGCCGACCATGCGAACGCGCATGCTCCATCCCATCAAGATGGCCGCCCACGGGAGTGAGGAGGATTCCCGCCGCCTGCTCCTGCGTGAAGTGATCGAGGTAGTCGATCTGCGTCGACTCTTTGATGTCGCTGTTAGCGAGGACCAGGAACATCTCGGCCTCTCGGAGGACCTCTTCGGCTCCTCGAGCCATATCCACGAAGTAGGAGTTCGTGAGGTCGACCATCACGAACCCGACTGTGCGGCTGTGACCGGCGGCGAGGGAGCGGGCTGCGTTGTTTCGCGAGAAGCCCAGCTCGGCGATCGACGAACGCACGCGCGCGATGAGCTCGGGACGCACCTGGCTCGGGCGGTTGAGCACGTTCGAGACCGTCCCGAGGGAAACGCCGGCGTGGGTCGCAACGTCGTTCATTGTGACAGCACCCCGACGGCGAGAAGGAGGAAGGCGTTCCGTCATCTCGATTCACTGCTCCTCGCTCGGCTCGATCGCACTCTATCGGTTGCTCTGCCCGCGCGGAGGTGGATACGATGAAGCGCTTCAAATCTCATTCTCCCAACGGCATAGACGCCGCGAAAGGCCGCAAATGGGCGACATGCCTCAGACCTCCATCCGCCCCGGCCAGGTGTGGCTCGACACCAAGGGCGAGCGCATCCAAGCCCACGGCGGCTCGATACTCCACGTCGACGGTGTCTTCTACTGGTACGGCGAGAACAAGGAGTTCACGGTCAACGGCGGTGCTATCTGGCACTGGGGAGTTCGCTGCTACTCATCGATCGACCTCTACAACTGGGAGGACCGCGGCCTGATCATCCCTCCAGATGAGGATGATCCCGAATCGCCGCTGCACCCCTCGCAGTACCTGGACCGTCCGCACATCATCTACAACGCCGACACCCGCAAGTTCATCTGTTGGGTGAAGGTGATGACCAAGGGATCTATTCAGCGCTCCACCGTGCTCGAGGCCGATTCGATCCTCGGCCCCTACCGCATCGTGCGCACCTGGCTGAAGCCGCTCAACATGAACGCCGGCGATTTCGACCTCGTTGTCGATCCCCATGATGGGAAGGCCTACTACTACTTCGAGCGCGTGCATTCGGAGATGATCGTCGCCGACCTCAGCGACGACTACACGGACGTGACCGGCTACTACTCGACCCACTTCCCTCAGCCTCAGCCGCCCTTCGTGCGCGAGGCGCCGTCGTACTTCCATCGCGATCGGAAGCACTACCTGATCACCTCAGGTACGACGGGGTACTACCCGAATCCCTCAGAGGTTGCGGTGGCCCCGAGCTATCACGGCCCGTACGAGATCCTCGGCGATCCGCATCCGACCGATGCCAGCCGCACCTCATTCCACGCGCAGATCTCATCCGTGTTCGAGCATCCCTACAAGAAGGACCTCTATATCGCCCTCGGCGACCGCTGGCTGCCGACCTACCTCGAGAGCGGCGAGCGCGCCATTGCCGCATTCACCGAGCACTTCGCGCCCGGACGAGATGGCGATGAGCCGATGGAGGAGTTCGCCGTGGTCGATACGGCGAAAGCCGACTACGTCTGGCTTCCGCTCCGCTTCGAGGGGGACCGCGTTCTCATCGATTGGCGTGATGAGTGGTCTGTTGACGAATTCGCAGACCGCTGACGGACATGGTCGACGACGAGATGTCCGATTCCATCGCAGGCGTGCTGGCGACTCTAGATCGCACTGAGAAGGAAGCACTGGCCATGGGCCGGTGGGATGACGCGCCCTCCGCCGTGCCCTTCGTCTACACCGACGGACCGAATGGCGTGCGCGGCGCCGACGGCGCCACCGCCTACCCATCACCTCTCGCGCTGGCCGCTACTTTCGACACGACATTGGCTCGGCTCTACGGTGAATCGCTTGCAGGAGAAGTCCTTGCCGCGGGGCGCAATGTATTGCTCGGTCCGGTGTTAGACGTCGCCCGCGTCCCCTGGGACGGGCGGACCGGCGAAGGCCTCGGAGAGGATCCCGAACTCGTAGCGCAAATGGGCGGCGCGATCATCGAGGGCGTCCAGGATCAGGGCGTCCTTGCCGTCCTCAAACACCTCGTGGCGAACAACGCGGAATTGATGCGTACCGGTTCAGGTCCTTTCTGGGCGCGGAGCGATGCCGTGGATGTCGTAGTCGACGAGGAACCTCTGAGGGATGTCTATCTGCTCCCTTTCGAGCGTGCGACAAGAGACCATGGCGCAGCGGCGATCATGAGCTCCTACAACCGGCTGGCAGGGGAGTATCCAGCACAGGACTCGGAGCTGTGGCGGATGGTGCGCGACGAGTGGGGATTCGAGGGCATCACCCTGCCCGACTACCTCTTCGCTGTGAGGGACGATGAGCGCGCGATGCGCGCCGGTCTCGACCTTCCCGGTCTCGGCGACTCGCATGGGCGCACTCCGGAAATGGTTGGACGGCTGACCGACGACGAGCTCGACGTCGTGGTCACCCACATTCTCCGCGCGGCACGGATGGTGAGCCTTCAACGGCCCCACGAAGCGCGTGACCTGCTCGGCGGCGAGCGCTCCCTGGCTCTGGCGCAGAGCGTCGCGGCAGCAGGGATGGTGCTCTTGGCAAACGACGGAATCCTTCCGCTTCCCGCAGCCGCGTCGGTGGCCGTCGTGGGGCCGCGGGAGCTTGGCCACCTCCTGCTGATCGGCGGGTCCGCCGCAGTCGAGATTCCCCAAGACCGGCGCACATCGCTAGCCGCTGAGCTGCGCGGTCAAGGGCTGACGGTCGTGCAGATCGAGACGACGGCGACCGATCTGCCGCTGCCCTCGGCCACGGCGAACGACGGATTCACGAGCATCGAGGCGACCATCATCGTCGCTGGCACCGAAACGTCCCGTTCTATTGCGTCATTCCAGTTGGAGGACTCAGACGTCGCTGCTCCGACATGGCGGGCGCGAATAGTCGGAGAATTCACCGCTCCCGCAACGGCCGCCTACCGGATCACCTCGGTCTTCGCGGGTGATGCCACCCTGCTCCTGGATGGGGTGCCTGCTATCAGCGGGTTCCGCGAGGCATCACCCATGATCGCCGGCCCCCAGTATCCGCTGCACCACGTGGTGGATCTGGAAGCCGGCCAACGCCTGACGGTCGTCCTCGAATATTCGACGGGCGCCGCGATCACTGTGCCGGGAACGACCATCGCCCCTCACGTGCGCCTGGGTATCCGTCCACTGGAGGACCCTGAAGTGCTGCTCGCGGCGACGCCGGCTGACGATCCCCTCATTGTCATCGGCGGCCGCGCTTCCGGTGAGGCGATGGACGTGGAGTCGATACACCTGCCGGAGGACCAACTGCGACTGCTCGGCGCGTTGACGCAGTCCCATCGCGTCATCCTGGTGACTTTCGGCAGTGGGCCGCTGGCCCTGCCCGACCTGCCTTTCGCAGCGGTTGTGCATGCCTGGCAAGCGGGCGAGGGCGGTCCTGCCGCTCTTGCGGAGGTGCTCACAGGCATGCGGGAGCCTCGTGGACGTCTCCCCGTCAGCTTCCCCTTCGTCGAGGCGGATGTGCCACTCGATCCCGAAGGGTATCCGGGCGACGGTCAGAAGGTCGTCTACACAGAGGGTGTCGACGTCGGATATCGAGGTTACGAGCGCCGGGGGCGGCGCCCTGCATTCCCGTTCGGCCATGGGCTGGGATATGCCGATATCGTCGTCGATTCCCTGACGTGCCACATCGAAGGCAGCGAACTCGTCGCTCGCGCCACGGTCGTGGAACGATCTGGGCGCTCAGGCGCGTCAGTCGCGCAGCTCTATGTGGCGACTCCAGGCATGACGAAGGCCCTTCGCGCGTTCCAAGCATTTGAGATGGACGCAGGGGACTCGAGCTGCATCGAGCTGCGAGTACCTCTTTCCCGCCTCGGCACGTGGACGACTGGGGGGCGCGCCGTCGTGGCCGGCGAGTACCTGATCACGGTGGGCATTTCCAGTGCCGACCAGTCGGCGGTCTGCGCGATCAACCTCGGCTGATCACGGCGGGGGGCATCGATACCTCACCCACGAGTGAATCCATCGGCTGGCGGAAGTGAGCGGCACCGACGCCGCTCTCATCCGACTCCCTGTGTACACGGGAGTCCGACGGGTGGGGCAAGCTGCAGCGCTGACGGGCGCGAACGCGAGGACGTCGTCTCGACGATCTGCGAGGCCGGCCGCTCACGAGCCGCGGCACGCGGCTGCTCCACTTGCGAGTGCGACCGGCGCCGACATCCAAGCGGCGCAGAAGATGCTCGGGCACTCGTCCGCGGTGATGACTCTCGCGTTCCTACCGACTTGTTCGACGATCTCGACACGGTCGCGACCCCCCGATCACGGTGGTCGTTCGACACCTGTAGTCAAGATGGAGTCACGCGACCATCCGAGTGCCTCGCCACAGCAGTTGCGAGGTGTCCAGATCCGCATAATTCCGGGCTTGTAGGGCGGACGGGACTTGAACCCGTGACCGATGGATTATGAGTCCAGTGCTCGAGGTGAGCGATCACGGGCGCATCTTCTGATCACAAGAGCCCGGAATTATGCGGAACTTGAGCTTGCACGGTGCGCCTGGATCATCACCGTTTTCCGCGAAGTGTTGTCAAAATGTTGCCACGCAGGAGGCCCCGAAGCCCCGGAAACGGTGGCTGCAGGTTTGCAGGGCGGCCCGGCCTCGCGATCAATGACCCTTGACGAAGAACCGCTCCGCGAAGTTGTCCCAAACAGACATGAAGTCGACGGAGAGATCCATCACCCACTGACGCTCGAGACCTGTCCAGAACGCCATCAGTTCTCGAGCAGCCAGAGCAGGATGCGCCTTCCAAGACAGCAGCTCGGCGAAGTTCGTGAAGTTCGACTCCTCGCGCTCCAAGAAGTACACGTGCGCCGGATGGGCGGGGTCCACCGCCTCAGCGCCGAGGACCACATAGAGACGGACGAGCTCGACGCGGTCGAGGTTGCGCATCGCGCGTGAGCGGAGGAATGCCTTCGCCGAGTCGGGGCTGCTGATCTCGGAGCGCTGCGGGCGGTCGACCCGATCTACCTCGTCTCGATAGTCGAGCACGGCCGCCAGCAGCTCGTTCATCGAGGGGAAGTGGTGCAGAACGGACGGACCGCGGATGCCGCATGCCTCGGCGATGTCGGTCAGCGAGACGGCGTTGAACCCCGCGACGGAGATCAGGCGCGTCGCCTCGGTGATGATCTGCCGGCGACGCACCTCAGGGGCTAAGCGCGTCTGAGGGCGCGGAGGTGTCACGGCTGTCTGCGTCGACATATCTGCTCCCAATCGGTCGGACCGTCTTGCGTCCTGATTGTAATCTAGCGTCCACTAGGTCTAATCTATCGACCACTAGGCAGAAGTGAACATCCCGTGTCGCTTCCCGAAGAGACCTGCTCAACCCGCGCTGACAAAGGAGTCCTCCCCATGAACGCACCTGAAACCCAACCTCCCATCCCGACGGGTGGAGTATTCCCGCTTCCCGGTTCCGCGCCGACGGAGGACGCGGAGCAGCAGGTTGCCGCCGCATCGACGCAGGAATCCGACAACCGTCCGCGCGTAAGCAAGGGCTTCATCGCGCTGCTCGCCCTCGGGCTGTTCGGCACCTACGTCGCGTTCGTCACCCCGATCGCAATCTCGCTCGCCATCCGGGTTAGTCAGCTGGCACCAAACAACCAGGAGTACCTGGGTATCCTCCTCGGCGTCGGCTCGCTGGCCGCGCTGTTGGTTGGACCGCTCGGCGGCCAGCTGAGCGACCGCACGCGCTCGCGGCTCGGTCGTCGCCGCCCGTGGCTCATCGGCGGCATCGTCGTGGGCCTGATCGGCCTGACGGTGATGGCCAGTGCCACGAGCATCCTGCTGCTCGGCGTCGGCTGGGTCATCGCCCAGATCGGGCTCAGCCAGGCCACCAACATCTTCACCACCATCCAGGCCGACAAGCTGCCCGAGTCACAGCGCGGCAAGGTCGGCGCGATCACCGGCTTCGCCACCATGGTCGCCCCGGTCTTCGGATCCATCCTCGGCGGAATCGTCTCGACCCAGCCTTTCCTCCTCTTCCTGCTCCCCGGCGCTATCGCCCTCGTCTTCGTGCTCATCTTCGTCGCGAACTACAAGGATCCCGACAGCCGGAACGCCACCTTCGACGCACCTCTCTCGGTCGGCGTCGTCCTGTCCAAGTACGTCTACAACCCCCGCAAATACCCGGACTTCTCCTGGAACTGGCTCGGCCGCTTCCTGTTCTTCTTCGGCCTCACCCTCAACACCTCCTTCACCGCCTTCTTCTTCGCGCAGAAGCTCGGCATCACCGTCGAGGACATCGGCGGCACCGTCGCGACCGTCGGCGGCATCGGAATCCTTGGCACGATCGGCGGCGTCTTCGCGGGCGGATTCCTATCGGACAAGCTGCGCCGCCGCAAGGCCTTCGTGCTCGGATCCGGGATCCTGTTCGGGATCGGCGCGATCATCATGGTCACCTCGTCGGACTTCACGTTGCTGCTCATCGGCTCGTTGCTCTGCAACATCGCGATCGGCGTCTTCTCCGCCGTGGACCAGGCGCTATTCCTCGACGTGCTGCCCGAGCGGGACACCGAGGCGGGCCGATTCATCAACATCACCCAGTTCGCCACCACGATTCCCCAGGCAATCGCGCCGCTCGTCGCATCCGCCCTGCTGCTGATCGGAGCCTCGGGCACCACTCGCGACTATTCCGTCCTCTACGTCACGGCCGCCGTCTGCACCATCGTCGGCGGAGCCGTGGTGCTCAAGGTCAAGTCCGTCCGCTGAACACGCCGTCAGTGCGCCTTCGGGGTGCCGCAGAGCTGATCTCCGGCACCCCGCATCGACCTCCGAACTGAAGGACCCACGCCCTATGGCTCGCATCGACCGCCATGCACTGGTCTCGCGACACAATCCGCGGATCGTCGAACCCGATCCCCAGCACGTCCTGACCGTCGGCAACGGCGACTTCGCCTACACCGCCGACATTTCCGGCATGCAGACGTTCACCGCTTTCCATGACCCGCTGCTCGCGATGCGCGGCGGGCCAACCACGATCAATACTGCGACGATGAGCAGCTGGGGCTGGCACGAGATGCCCAACCCCGAGAGCTTCATGCTCGAGGACGCGATGTCCGAGCACCAGACCCGTCGCGGCCCCGTCCGCTATCCGGACCGGCATGATCTGCAGGCCGCCATGATGGGCCAGGTCACGGACGCCAATCGACCCGGAGCGTGGCTCAACGCCAACCCGCAGCGCATCGATCTCGGGCGCATCGGCTTCGTGTTCCGGGATGAGACCGGTGCAGTCATCGACGTCGTGCCGACCGATCTGACGGATACGGAGCAGTCGCTCGACCTATGGACGGGAGAGATCTCCACCTCGTTCCGGTATGCGGGAGAGCTGGTCCGAGTCACGACGGTTGTTGCCCCCACCGAATCAGTCGCGGCATTCCGAATCTCCTCGACCCTTCTGCAGGATGGCCGACTCGCCATCGGGATGCGGTTCCCCTACGCACACGACGGCTTCTTCCAGACGTCCGAATGGGGCAAGCCCGAGCGCCATGTCTCCACCCTGCAGACAGTCGGACTGGGCGCAGCGACTATCGACCGGAGATTAGACGAGACCACCTACCAGGTCCAGCTCGCATTCCCCGAAGAGGCGACGATCCGCGCCGCCGACGAGCACGAATTCCTGCTCACCACGACGAGAGCAGACTTCGACCTGACCGCCGACTTCCGTCGAACCGGATCGAGCACGCCGCCGCCGTTCGACACGGTGCGCGCGGAAGCGGCCGCTGCATGGGCGTCGTTCTGGCAATCCGGTGCCGCGATCGACTTCGCCAGCAGCTCAGACCCGAGGGCGCACGAGCTCGAACGACGGGTCGTGCTGTCGCAATACCTCACGGCCGTGAACTCCGCGGGCGCGATGCCGCCACAAGAGACGGGGCTAATCACCAACTCCTGGTCCGGCAAGGCGCATCTCGAGATGCACTTCTGGCATGCGGCCCACTTCGCCACCTGGGGCAGGCCGGAGCTGCTCGAGCGCAGCCTCGGCTGGTACCAGAGCATCCTCGCCCGAGCCCAAGAGACCGCAGCTGGCCAGGGCTACCCCGGGGCCCGCTGGCCCAAGCAGGTCGGCCCCGAGGGCCGCGAGAGTCCCGATCCCATCGGTTCATTCCTGATCTGGCAGCAGCCCCACATCCTCTACCTGCTCGAGCTCGTGCATGCCGCGTCGGACGACAACCGCGGTCAGGAATTGGCCGCTGAGTTCGCTGCAGTCGTGCACGAGACCGCCGTCTTCATGGCGGCATTCATCGAAGAGCGGGACGGCGACTTCCACCTCCTCTCGCCGGTGATGCCCGCCCAGGAGTTCTACGACGTCACCACCACAGAGGACCCGACCTACGAGCTGGCCTACTGGTGGTGGGGTCTCGAGATCGCGCAGCGCTGGCGCGAGCGAACCGGCCTCCAACGAGATTCGGAATGGTCCGACATCCAGTCCCGCATGGCTAAACCGCACATCGCGGACGGGCACTACACAGCAATCGCCACCGAGCCCTACCTGCGACGCGACGATCATCCGGCGCTGCTGGCTGCCTTCGGTGTCGTGCCGCCGACACCGGTCATCGATCCTGCGATCATGCTCAGCACGCTCGAGAACGTGCTCGGCGACTGGGACTGGCCGTCAGCCTGGGGATGGGACTTCCCGGTGATGGCGATGACCGCGAGCCGTCTGGGCCGATCCGATGTCGCAATCGAGGCGCTGATGCGCGACGAGGTCAAGAACCAGTTCACCGCTGTCGGACACAACAGCCAGATGGGGTCCATCCTCCCGATCTACCTGCCCGGCAACGGCTCACTGCTCGCCGCGGTTTCCATGCTCGCCACGGCAGGGCCGGACAGCACCCCCGCCTTTCCCGACGGGTGGACCGTCGCAACCGAAGGATTCACCCCATGGCCCTGACGATCCACCAATCCATCCGCCCCGGCCAGGTCTGGCTCGACACCAAGGGCGAGCGCATCCAGGCCCACGGCGGCTCCATGTTCATCGAGAACGACACCTTCTACTGGTACGGCGAGAACAAGGAGCGCACCGTCCCGGGAAGCGGCATCTGGCACTGGGGCGTACGGGCCTACTCGTCAACGGATCTCTACAACTGGAACGACCTCGGGGTCATCATCCCTCCGGTGGAAGATGACCCCGCCTCGCCGCTGCACCCCGCGCAGAAGATGGATCGGCCGCACATCCTCTTCAACGACGAGACCCAGAAGTACGTGTGCTGGGTCAAGGTGATGGGGGAGGGGGCTCACGACACCCAGGCCTCGACGATCCTCATCTCGGACTCCCTCTTGGGCCCATATGAGATCGTCCGTGCCGGTCTCACACCTCTGGGGATGAGCGCCGGAGATTTCGACCTCGTAGTCGATCCGGACACGAAGAGGGGGTACTACTTCTTCGAGAAGGTGCACACCGATCTCATCGTCGCGGAGCTGACAGAGGACTACACCAGTGTTTCTGGCGTCTACACGACCCATTTCCCGCACCCGGGCCCGCCGTTCACCCGCGAAGCGCCTGCCCATTTCGAGCGCGGTGGCACCCACTACCTGGTGACCTCTGGATCCACCGGCTATTTCCCGAACTTCTCGGAGTTCGCGAGTGCTCCCGACCATCACGGCCCGTGGACGATCCTCGGCGACGCCCATCCCGACGACCCCACGCGCACGTCTTTCCGCTCACAGATCAGCTGCGTCTTCCGTCATCCCGACAAGAAGGACCTCTACATCGCGATGGCCGACCGGTGGCTGCCGCAGCTGCCGGAGAGCATGCCGAACGTCTTCGACAGCGTGGCCGCGATGGCGCAAGGAGCGCCCAGACCAGAAATGACTCCGGAAGAAGCGCAGCAAATGGGCGCCGTGATGGCAGCAGGGATGGGCGAGAACACCGCAATCTCCGACTACGTCTGGTTGCCCATCCGCTTTGACGATGACCGTCCGGTGATCGACTGGACCGACGAATGGACCACTGATGACTTCGATTGATCCCTCACCCCGACTGACGGCCCCCGACGCTCGCTCAACCGCCCCATTCGAGCGAGACCTCAATGCAGCATGGGAGTTCAGCCGCGCCGGCGAGCCGCCAGCTGTCGTCGATCTCCCTCACGACGCGATGATCACCGAGACGCGCTCGAAGGAGGTGCGCAACGGCACGCGAACCGGGTACTTCCCCGGAGGGCGGTACCGCTACGCACGCGCTTTCACGATCGAGCAGAGCGAGGTCGGCTCCTACATCGCCCTCCGCTTCGAAGGCGTCTACCACCGGTCCACCGTCAGCCTTAACGGCAACGAAGTCGCTCGTCATGCGTATGGCTACGACGAGTTCGAGGTCGACATCTCCGCCGAGGTGGTTGCCGGCGAGAACCGCGTCGAGGTGCTCGTAGAAAACTCACAGGAGCCCAACTCCCGGTGGTACTCGGGGTCGGGGATCTACCGTCCGGTGACGCTGATCGTCCGCGACCGCCGAAGGATCACGGACCTGCGCATCACCACCGCGTCACTGACTCCACCGACGATCGACGTCCAGGCGGCCGGCGCAGACGGAGCGACCGTGACGATCTTCGAGGGCGATGCAGTCATCGCCCGGGGCGCTCTCGGACACATCGAACTACCGGATGCCAAGCTCTGGAGCGCAGACTCGCCAACTCTGTATCGCGCCGTGGTCACTGCCCCGACCGACGAGGTGGAGACGTCCTTCGGCATCCGCACCCTCAGCTGGAGCGGCCGCGAAGGTTTCCGCGTCAACGGCGTGGAGACCAAGCTGCGCGGAGCGTGCATCCACCACGACAACGGCATCCTGGGAGCCCGCGCCTACGCGGACGCCGAGGCACGCAAGATCCGCATCCTCAAGGAATCCGGCTACAACGCCATCCGCTCCGCCCACAACCCGTGCTCGCGTGCACTGCTCGACGCCTGCGACCGGTACGGCATGTACGTGATCGACGAGGCCTTCGACGGCTGGTACACCCCGAAGAGCTACCACGACTCCGCCCGGGACTTCGAGGACATCCACGACGAGGTCCTCGTCTCGATGGTCAAGAAGGACGTCAATCACCCATCGGTCGTCATGTACTCGATCGGCAACGAGATGACCGAGCCCGTCGAGCAGGAGGGGAAAGACCTCGCGCAGAAACTCGCCGATCGGGTCCGCGAGCTCGATCCCACCCGAGCGGTGACGGCTGGCGTCAACTTCATGCTCATCCGCTTCAACATGGGCTCGAAGGACACCGCACCTTACGAGCCTGAAGGGCACGCCAGCGGCAAGGGCATCCACGATCGGGCGGACACCACCGACAAGTCCGGCTCCAGCCTCTACAACGCGATGGTCGGCCGGATCGGCCGCATCATGAGCCTGGCGACCAAGGGCAAGGGGGCAGGTCGCGCCGTCCGCGACCTCGCGTCGAGCCTCGACATCGTCGGCTACAACTACGCCGAAGCCCGATACACCGAGGACGTCAAGGGCGTGCCCGATCGCGTCATCGTCGGCTCGGAGACCCTCACCTCGCGTCTGCCGTACAACTGGGCCCGCGTGCGGAAGCACTCACAGGTCATCGGAGACTTCGTCTGGACCGGCTGGGACTATCTCGGCGAGATCGGCCTCGGCTACTGGCGCTATCCGTCCGAGACCGGCCTCCAGGTCGCCAACGGCGGGGGAGCGATCGACCTCATCGGAAACCGCGACGCGCACAACCACTATCAGCGGGTGGTCTGGGGTCTGCGGACCGATCCGTGGATCGGAGTCCGCCCGCTCACGCACGCCGGGGAGACGGTCAAGAAGAGCCCATGGCGGATGACCGACGCCGTCGGATCCTGGTCGTGGGCGGGATGCGAGGGCGCCAAGGCAGAGATCGAGGTCTACGCCGATGCCGCACGAGTAGCGCTCCACCTCAACGGGGAGCGCATCGGATCAGCCCGCGTCCGCGCGAACATCGCCCGCTTCCGAGCGACCTACGCGCCCGGTGCGCTGGAGGCCGTCGCGTACGACTCATCAGGTGCGGAGGTCGGTCGTAGCGAACTCCGCAGCGCCGGCGCGACCTTCCGCCTTCGAGTGACGCCCGACACGACCGCGCTCCGGGCCAACGGCCAGGACCTCAGCTTCATCTCGATCGAGCTGGTCGACGACCAAGGGGTCGTCCACGCGGCGGCCGATCGCGACGTGGCCGTAACGGTGGACGGAGAGTCGGCCGTTCTGGCTGCGGTCGGTTCGGCCAACCCCCGGCCCGCCCGGCTGTACGACAGCGAAGTCACCGAGACCTGGTATGGACGCGCCCTGGCCGTCGTGCGGGCGGGGCAGCGGCCCGGGGAAGTCACCGTTACTGTGAAGTCCGAGGGCGCGGACCCTGTGCGGCTCTCGCTTGCTATCGGCGGCTGACGTCTCAGTACAGCGGCGGCCCGCTGCTGAAACTGACCGGTTTTGGTTTGACGGCCCTTGTAGGCACTCGAACTCTAGAAACTGCCGTTGACCAGACATCACCTGGGTCGAGAAGTGCGGAAACATGCGGTTCTTGACTCACTCGCGGGGGCCCCGATCACCCCAATATTTCTACGAGTGTGGGCAAAATGTGGGCATGGATCGGAGCCGTCGAAGGCCCCTTATCCGGCTTCACTGATGTGGACCCAATCTCGATGTCGACGAAGGTGACTGAAATTGGCCCATTCGCCAGGGTCGATCCTTCAGCGACGCGGGCATCGAACCTCACGAGCTGGCGGACCACCTCCTTGTCGTAAGCGAAGGTTGCCGAACTAAACCGGGGAGGTGGTGACCCCCAGGGGTAATGCGTCGGCGCAGCTGCTCACCGCCGCCGTGTCGGCGGCGGCGGCAAGTATGAGGCATGGCAATTTTCGGATGGCTCATCACGCCTGCAGTCATCGCGACGGTGCTCTTCGCAGCGCTGCCTCTTTACGACCCCACGGTGCGGTGGACGCGGCGCCTGAAGAACGACATACAGATCGCGGGAGGACTGCCCGACGGTGCGGAGAAGGACCTCCTCAATTCATCGCTGGAGGAACAGGCTCGGCGCCTCCGTCTGTACCGTCAGGCTTTCCGAGGACGACACGCGGTGGGCAAATGGGTGTTTGTTGTCTACTTCTCGTTTGCGGTGTTTGCGCTTGTGGCCTGGCCTCCGAACCCGAAGGTCTACGCTGCGTTCGACTGGCTGATACTCGCCACGGGCGCCACGTACGGCTTGCTTTACGCGACTCTGATCGGTACCGGGCTTGATATGTGGGGGAGAACGCCACTCGCCCTCGTACGGAAGGACCGAGTCCGTCGCTATCGCAAGCGGAGGAAGGCGATAGGTCGCCTAGAAAAGCTGCGGCCAACCGCCATCGCCGAGGGGCGCAAGCTGAGGGCGAGCGGTTCGCAGCTTGGCTTCGAGACCCAGGTAGATCCGCTGGCGGAATGGGTTCGGACCTGGGAGATGCGCTCAATCGCTCAATACACGGGAATGGCCGCCAGCGGGTTGTCGGATGACGCGGTGAGGAGCCTCCGCGGCAAGGGCCTTCGCGTTCCGAACCCATATCGCTGACGTGTGGCCGCGCAGAGCACTCATCCTTCCGGAGCATAAAAGCGAGCTAGGGCCCGAGGTTGGATGTCACAGTCCCTAGCGCACCCTCGGTCAAGTGAAGGGGGTGAGCTGGGCGACAGGGTGCGCGAGTGCCAGTAGACTTCGACCCCATCGCGACGAGGAGTGCGAGTGGGCGCGAGTGTCCCGGAGAGCGAGCAGACGGTGTAGCTCAATCGGACGTATCGTTGGTCGTCTTTTTCAGCGTGACAGGCAGTTTTGCGGCCGAGGGCTTAGTCGGCCCGTGGCCGCTTCGAGTGATGCATCATCTCAATGCTTACCGCTCCGCTGCTGCGCATGCTCAGAAGGACGCCTCCCAAACGTGGCCCTCAGCGCATCCAGGGATGTCTGGCCTGCCTTGAGCGCGTATTCCTGAAGCTCGCATTGCGAAGGAGCACCACGGCGCGCTCGCAATGTTGAGAGCCGCTGATGCCGCTTCGATCAAATCTCTTCGTAATCGCTTCGAAGCGTGATGATCAGTTCTGGCGTTACGCGTTGGCCCCGAATGGATACCCCTTGCCTGCGAAGCAGCCGGAGTAGAGCGGATGAAGCGATGCCCTGCTGACCTGTGAGGGCCGTAGCGCTCTCGCCGCGTTCGTAGCGGGCCACCAAATCGGCGATGGCGTGAGCGCTGAAACGCTGGCCGAGGCGCTGAGGGCGGAACGGCTCGACGGGTGCGCGGTGGTTCGGGCGGCGATTGATGGCGGCGGGCGGAGAGGCAATCTTGCGGGTTGCACCATCTGTCGACCGATAGGTATTCACGCGGGACAGTCACGAAGTCCTGTCGCCGTTCGGCAGCCGCCACTCCGGCAAGATGGACCGATGTACCTGTGCTACCTAGACGATTCGGGCGACTCGAAGCATGGCGTGACGATCACCGCGCTGGTGATCAAGGACCGCAACTGGTCCGCGACCCTGAATGCTTGGCTGCGCGGGAGGCGAGCAATCCACCGCGAGTTCGGTGTACTCAAGCACGGCGAAGTGCACGCCAATGGCCTCTACAAGGGCCGCGGGAGCTACTGCGCTACCCCAGAGGAAGACAAGAAGTTCGGCACGTCCAAGCGTGATGCCGCCGGACGTATCCTCCTTAGCAGCTTGGCGACAGCCGAATTCTCTGTAGCTACGTTTGCAACCTCGACCGTATCGAAACCGACCGCATACGCTCGTACGATCGCCCGCTTGGAGGACTGGGCAAGCGAACAGGACACCCATCTGCTGATTTTCTACGACGGCCAGCAGGGTCTCGCCGGACAAGACGAAGAAGTCACGACGGAGAGAAGTAGGGAGCTGTGGGACCGAGCCGTCCGAGATGCGAAGCCTTACAGAGAGGTCCACCGCTCACTACCCATCCAAGAGCGTCGCATTCTCGAGGACCCTGTGATGCAAGACAGCAAGTACAGCCAGTTGATCCAGGCCGCGGACCTCATCGCCTACGGCGCATACCACCGCCACAAGCAGGATCACCCAGAGATCTGGGGCACGCAATCGAAAGTGATGCCGGCAGCCATCACCGCCTACATGAAGGTCTCGGCCCACTGGCCGTCGACCTCGGACTACGGAATCGTCTGGCTCGACAGTTAACGCAAGAACCCCCGGCAAGCCGGGGGTTCGCGGGATGCAGGACCCTTCGAACACCCACGAGGGGTGCATAGGGCCTTGCGGAATCTAGAGTAGCAGTCTTCCGCAGCACCAGTCCATGCCACCCGTCATGC
>JGI20283J15916_100092_pt1 | contig 39550 bp, 37 predicted proteins | sample Plalitdecfosmids_FD_15916 | JGI IMG/M metagenome (IMG submission 15916) | reverse complement strand
TTGCGAAGCGCCGAGCGGGCGCGCAGTTCGTTGACGATGGCGAGGGCCGGGATCTCCCACATGCTGGTGTGGGTCCATGGCCCTTCGAAGCGGAGTTCATATTGGCCGTCCACCGCGCGCAGCTCGTATTCGGGCAGCTGGAAGTCTTCCAGCCACCGCAGGAAGTCGGGGGCGAACATGCGTTGCTGGCCGTAGAAGCTGTTGCCGGCGAGCCAGATCAGTTCCTTCTTGGCGAAGCGGAGGGTGCGGGCGTGATCGAGTTGGGCGCGCAGTTCGGCTTCGTTGATCTCGTCGGAAAGGCGAACTGTCTTGCTGCGATTGATTAGCCTGAAAGTGACACGAGTTTCACGGTGCAGATGCCAAATAAGTTGCAACATCAACAGCTTGTAGAAATCAGTGTCGAGCAGGCTGCGCACGATGGGATCGAGCCGCCAGTTATGGTTGTAGGTGCGGGTGGCGATGTCGGTAACGGCCATGGTGTCGCGACATCCCGTTGAAATTGCTTGCGGTCATTCCGGAACGGCCGAGCCCCCCAACGGTTCACCGGGTTCCAATCAAAGGAATTCGCGTGGGACCGTTCGCCATTGTCAGGGTCGCACTCGCGATCGTCTCGCTCGCCATTCTGGCGCTTGCCGCGCTGTTGATCTGGCAATGGATCGACGGCGAATGGGTGTGGGGCGCCGACGGCGTCGCCCGGCAAGTACGTCACGACTGGAAGATCTGGACCGGCGGCGCGCTGCTCGCCTGGTCGTTCCTCGGCCGCTTCGTGGTCGTGCCGCTGCTAGCGTCGCCCGACAGCGATCCGCTGCGCCCCGAGCGCAGCGGGGGCCGGCAGATCGAGGATCGCGGCGCCTCGCTCTATGTCGAGGCCCATGGTCCCGAAGGCGCGCCCCCCATCGTGATGACGCATGGCTGGAGCATGGACAGCACCATCTGGGGCTATGCCAAGCGCGACCTGGGCAGCCGCTTCAAGCTGATCCTTTGGGACCTGCCGGGCCTGGGCAAGTCGAAGCGCGGCCATGCCAAGGTCGGCCTGCCCGACTTCGCCGAGCATCTGCGCACGCTGCTGGCGATCACCGGGCGGCCGGCGGTGCTGGTCGGCCACAGCATCGGCGGCATGACCATCCAGACGCTGGCGCGCGACCATCCCGAATTGTTCGGCCGAGAAGTCGCGGGCGTGGTGCTGCTGAACACCAGCTACACCAATCCGCTGAAGACGATCATCCTGCCGCGGCTGATGCAGGCGCTGCGCTGGCCGGTGCTGGAGCCGATGATGCGGCTGACGATCCTCCTGCTGCCGCTGTCCTGGCTGTCGTCCTGGCAAAGCTATCTGAGCGGTTCGACGCATATCGCCGCGCGGTTCGGCTTTGGCCGCTATGTCACGCGCAGCCAGTTGTCGCATGTCGCCTTGCTGATGACCCGCAACTCGCCCGCGGTGCAGTCTCGCGGCGACCTGGCCATGTTCCGCTGGGATTCGGGCATGCCGTTCGACACGCTGGACGTGCCGGTGCTGGTGGTCGGCGGCGACTGCGACATCGTCACCAAGGAGGAAGCCGGCCGCCGCATCGCCGAGGGCGCGCGCAACGGCCGATACGAACTGGTGGAGGGCGTCAACCATATGGGCCTGCTCGAGCGGGCCGACACCTATAACCAACTGATCGCGGACTTCGCCGCCTCGGTGCAGCCGGCAGAGCGGGCGTCGCAGGTCAGCACCGCCCCTGCGGTGGTGCGCCCGATGGCCTGAACGGGCGCAATCTTGACTTTGGTCAGCGTCGCTGCCATATAGCGGGGCATCGAGGCATCATGCAGCGTGATCGGACGACGGAGTCGTCCCGGCTCTGCCTCGGTTCACGTTCAGGCTTCCCTAGTCACGCGGGTTGTCATTTTTGACCCCGCCTTGCGCATGGATTCCGTGCGCTCTGGCCGTATGCACAAGGTTTCCCCATGCAATTCAAACAACTCGGTCTTTCCGAGACCGTTCTCGCTGCGCTCACCGCCAAGGGCTATACCGAAGCCACGCCGATCCAGGCGCAGTCCATCCCCTCGCTGCTGGAAGGCCGCGATCTGCTGGGCATCGCCCAGACCGGCACCGGCAAGACCGCAGCGTTCATGCTGCCCTCCATCGACCGGCTGATCGCATCCGGCGGCCGGGCGCAGCCGCGCGGCTGTCGCATGCTGGTGCTGGCGCCGACCCGCGAGCTGGCCAGCCAGATCGCAGAGAGCGCCCGCGCCTATGCCAAGGGCACCAAGCTTTCGGTCGCCACCATCTTTGGCGGCACGTCCATCCACAAGAACAAGACCGACCTGGCGCGCGGCATCGACATCGTCGTCGCCACCCCGGGCCGCCTGGTCGACCTGCTCGACCAGCATTATGCGATCCTGCTGGGCATCGAGATCCTGGTGCTGGACGAAGCCGACCAGATGATGGACCTGGGCTTCATCCACGCGCTGAAGCGCATCGTGCGCGAGCTGCCGGCCAAGCGCCAGACTTTGTTCTTCTCGGCCACCATGCCCAAGACGATCCGCGAGCTTGCCGGCCAGTTCATCAAGAACCCGGTTGAAGTGAAGGTCACGCCGGAGGCGACCACCGCCGAGCGTGTCGAGCAGCACGTCACTTACGTCCAGCAGGGCGAGAAGCAGGCGCTGCTGACCATGGCGCTGCGCGACGAGACCATCGACCGCGCGCTGATCTTTACCCGCACCAAGCACGGTGCCGACCGCGTCGTCCGCCTGTTGGCGGGCAACGGCATCGCCGCCAACGCCATTCACGGCAACAAGTCGCAGCCGCAGCGTGAGCGCGCGCTGGGCGAGTTCCGTTCGGGCAAGGTGAAGATCCTGGTCGCCACCGACATCGCCGCACGCGGCATCGACGTGTCGGGCGTCAGCCATGTGTTCAATTTCGAGCTGCCCAACGTGCCGGACCAGTATGTCCATCGCATCGGCCGCACCGCCCGCGCCGGCGCCACCGGCCTGGCGATCAGCTATTGCGCCGAGGACGAGCGTCCGTACCTGCGCGACATCGAGCGCCTCACCCGCCAGAAGCTGACGGTGGTGCCGCTGCCGGAGAACTTCCTGTCGGAAGCTGCCAAGATCAGCAGCTCGCGCGTCAACGTCGCGCCGAGCGCTTCGGAGCAGGCCGGCCGCAACGGGCGCGACATGCAGCGCAACGGCGCCCGTCCCGGCCAGCCGCAGCGCGGCCGCCCGCAACAGCCGCGCCGCGCCGAAGGTGCTCGCAGCGAAGGCGGCAGCAACGAAGCGCGTCCGCGCCGCTTCGACGGTCCGTCGGGTGAGCAGCCGCGCAGCTATGCCCGGCCCAAGACCAAGTGGGCGGCCAAGCCCGCCAATGGCGGTGGCGCCGGCAGCGGCGGCCAGCGCGGCAATGCCGGTCGGCCCCGCTAAAGCCCCCTGACGAACGTGCGCCTTCCCTCCCAGCCGGAGGGGAGGCGGCCGTTCGTGTTGCCAACCGCTGCAAAGCGACTATCTGGCCTGCAATGCCCAGCCCCAAAGCCCGTACCCGATCCAAGGCCCGCGCCGCCGCGCGCCTCGCCGCCGTTCAAGCGCTCTATCAGCATGAGATGGAAGGCACGGCGATCCGCTCGCTGCTCCACGAATTCCACCAGCACCGCCTGGGCGCGGTGATCGAGGATGTGGAATATGCCGAGGCGGACGTGACGTTCTTCGACGATCTGGTGACCGGCGTGGAAGCACGCCGCGACGAGATCGATGCGCTGATCTCCGACAAGCTTACCGCCGACTGGTCGCTGGAGCGGCTGGACAAGCCGATGCGCCAGATCCTGCGCGCCGGCACTTACGAGTTGCTCGCCCGCGCCGACGTGCCGGTGGGTGCCGCCATCAGCGAGTATCTGGACGTAACCGACGCCTTTTACGGGCAGCGGGAGAAGGGTTTCGTGAACGGCATCCTGGACTCCGTCGCCAAGGCGGTTCGGGGGTGATTGCGCTTCCCATCCTCCCCGGCACGGGGAGGGGGACCGCGCTCGCAGAGCGTGGTGGAGGGGGCGCGCCTCAAGGGATTCCGGTGGGGGGCGCCCCCTCCACCATGCTTCGCATGGTCCCCCTCCCCGTGCCGGGGAGGATCGGGTGAACGAGGCCGAGTTCATCGCTGCTTTGCGCCACTTGCCGCTCCATCCGGGCGCGCAGGACCTGCGCGACGATGCGGCGGTGATCCCCTTGCGCGACGCCTTGCTCGTCCTCACCCATGACATGATCGCCGAGGGGGTGCATTACCGCGCCGGCACCGATCCTGCGGATATCGCCTGGAAGCTGGTGGCGGTGAACCTGTCCGACCTGGCCGCCAAGGGCGCGGCGCCGCTGGGCGTGCTGATCGGCGCGACCCTGATCGAGGGCAGCGAGCGGTTCGTGGCGGGGCTGGACGAGATCCTGCGCGCCTATGACGTGCCGCTGCTGGGCGGCGACACCATCGCCAGCCGAGGACCCGCCAGCTTCGGCTGCACCGCCATCGGCCGCACCGCGCGGGCGCCGTCGCGCACCGGCGCGCAGGCGGGGGACGCAATCCATGTGACCGGCGTGATCGGCGCGGCGATGCTGGACTTTCGCGCGGGCGATGGCGCGGCCTATCTGCGGCCCCGCCCCCGGTTGGCCGAGGGACTGGCGCTTGGGCCGCATGTTCATGCGATGATGGACGTGTCCGACGGGTTGCTGCTGGACGCCGCACGCATGGCGGAGGCGAGCGGCTGCACTGCGGCGATCACGCTGGACGCCGTGCCCTTTGCGCCCGGCATCGCCGAGGCCGACCGATTGGAGGCGGTGCGCTGGGGCGATGATTACGAGTTGCTGTTCACGGCGCCTGCCGGCTGGATGCCGCCAGTGCCGGCCACGCGCATCGGCACGATGACGCCGGCCGGACCGCTGCCGTTGCTGCTCGACGGCCAGGCGCCGACCGAGCGGCTGGGCTATCAGCACGGCTGAGCCGCTTGCGCTCACCCGGGGTGCCGGATAGCTTCCCCTTTCCGCAGGCCGGCGACAGACCGGGCGCGACTGTCTCTTAGGGAGAGGACTTCACCCCATGACGATCGTCTATCTGGCCATCGCCTGCGGCTTCATTGCCGTGGCCTATGGCTTCCTGACCAGCCAGCAAGTGCTGCGCGCCCCTGCGGGCAATGCCAAGATGCAGGACATCGCCGCCGCCATCCAGGAAGGCGCCAAGGCGTATCTGACCCGCCAATACACCGCCATCGCCATTGTCGGCGCGATCGTCGCGGTGGTGCTGTTCTTCACGCTGGGTGGGCTGTCCACCCTGGGCTTCCTGATCGGTGCGGTACTGTCGGGCGTGGCCGGGTTCGTCGGCATGAACATCTCGGTTCGCGCCAATGTGCGCACGGCCGAGGCGGCGCGCGGCAGCCTCCAGGGCGGGCTCACGCTGGCGTTCCGTTCAGGCGCGGTCACCGGCATGCTGGTGGCGGGGCTGGGGCTGCTCTCCATCGCCGGGCTGTTCGTCTATCTGGTGGAGGTGGCGGGCTATGCCCCCGACGCGCGGCCGGTCATCGAGACGATCACCGCGCTGGCGTTCGGCGCGTCGCTGATCTCCATCTTCGCGCGGCTGGGCGGCGGCATCTTCACCAAGGCGGCCGATGTCGGCGCGGACCTGGTCGGCAAGGTGGAAGCGGGCATTCCCGAGGACGATCCCCGCAACCCCGCGGTGATCGCGGACAATGTCGGCGACAATGTCGGCGACTGCGCGGGCATGGCGGCCGACTTGTTCGAGACCTATGTGGTGACGCTGGGTCTTACCATGGTGTCGGTTGCGATGCTGATGCGGGACATCGATCCGGCGCTGCTCATCAAGCTGATGGCGCTGCCGCTGATCGTCGGGGGCGTGTGCATCATCACCTCGATCATCGGCACGTATTTCGTGCGGCTGGGCAAGGGCCAGTCGATCATGGGGGCGCTGTACAAGGGATTCTGGGTGACGGTGGTGCTGTCGGTGCCGGCGATCCTGGGTGCGACTTATTACACGCTGGGCAGCATGGACGTGCCGGTCGGCGTGCCGGGGCCGCTGCTGGAAGGGCCGTCGCCGATCGGGGACGAGACGCTGACCGGGCTGTCGATGGGGCCGAGCTTCACCGGCTGGGACCTGTTCTTCTGCATGATGATCGGGCTGGCGGTGACCGGCCTGCTGGTGTGGATCACCGAATATTATACCGGCACCCAGTATCGCCCGGTGCGCTCAATCGCCAAGGCGTCGGAGACTGGGCATGGCACCAACGTGATCCAGGGGCTGGCGATCAGCCTGGAGTCCACCGCGCTGCCGACGCTGGTGATCGTGGTGGCGGTGATCGCGACCTATCAGATCGCGGGCATCATCGGCGTGGCGTTCGCGGCGACTGCCTTGCTGGCGCTGGCGGGCATGGTGGTGGCGCTGGACGCCTATGGGCCGGTGACCGACAATGCCGGTGGCATCGCCGAGATGGCGGGGCTGGACGACGAGGTCCGCCACAAGACCGACGCGCTGGACGCGGTGGGCAACACCACCAAGGCGGTGACCAAGGGCTACGCGATCGGATCGGCGGCGCTGGCGGCGCTGGTGCTGTTCGGCGCCTACACCACCGACCTCGACCATTATCATGACGCGCTGGGGCTGACGCGGGACGTCAACTTCTCGCTCTCCAATCCGTACATCATCGTCGGGCTGCTGCTCGGGGCGCTGCTGCCCTATCTGTTCGGCGCCTTCGGGATGACCGCGGTCGGCCGCGCGGCTGGGCATGTGGTGGAGGATGTCCGCAACCAGTTTCGCGACAATCCGGGCATCATGGCGGGCACCAGCCGACCCAATTACGCCCGCACGGTGGACATCGTCACGCGGGCCGCGATCAAGGAGATGATCGTGCCGTCGTTGCTGCCGGTGCTGAGCCCGATCGCGGTGTACTTCATCATCGCCGCCGTGGCCGGCAAGGAAGAGGGCTTTGCCACGCTGGGCGCGATGCTGCTGGGGGTGATCGTGTCCGGGCTGTTCGTCGCCATTTCGATGACTTCGGGCGGGGGCGCGTGGGACAATGCCAAGAAGTATATCGAGGACGGCAATCACGGCGGCAAGGGATCCGACGCGCACAAGGCGGCGGTGACCGGGGACACGGTGGGCGATCCGTACAAGGATACCGCAGGCCCTGCGGTCAATCCGATGATCAAGATTACCAACATCGTGGCGCTGCTGTTGCTCGCCGCGCTGGCCAGCGGGCATGCGGCCGGCTGACCTGAAGTAGACGACACAGCCCTGCCGGACACCCGGCAGGGCATTTTTCAGGCGACGGTGCGGATCGCGACGGCCAGGTCGTCGGTCAGGAACGGCTTCTTGATGACCTTCACGTCCAGATAAGGCGCGTCGATTCCGGCCGAGCCATAGCCGGTGGCGAAGATGAAGGGCACGCCGCGGCGGCGCAGGATGTCGGCGACCGGGAAGGACATGCGTCCGTCCAGGTTGACGTCGAGGATGGCCAGGTCCGCCTCCACCGTTTCGGCCAGCGCCAATGCCTGGGGCAGGCGCATAGCGAGGCCGGCGACTTCATGTCCCATGTCGGTGAGCATGTCCTCCATGAGGAGGGCGATGGTCATTTCGTCTTCCACCACCAGAATCCGGAGCGGCATGGTCGTCACTCCCCGGACCGGTAGAGGGTGAGCGGCGCGTCGATGACGCAAGCCAGCCCCGCCGGTTCGAACAGCATCTTCACGTCGCCACCCATTTCGGCAGAGAGGCCGCGCTCGATCAGGCGCGAGCCGAACCCGCGGCGTGCGGGCTGGCTGACAGCCGGGCCGCCTTGTTCGCGCCACTCGATATGGAGCCGCTCGGGCTCGTCGTTCTCGGGCCGGTAGGTGTGCCAGGTGACCGCGACGCCGCCGGTTTCGCCGGACCAGGCGCCGTATTTCAAGGCGTTGGTGGCGAGTTCGTGCATGGCCAGGCTGAGCGCCAGCGCCGTCTTGGGCGAAAGCTGGACATCGGGCCCTTCGATCGTCAGTCGTGCTTGCTCCCCGCAATGCGGCCGCACCGCCTGTTCCAGCACGCCGCGAAGGGACGCTGCGGCCCAGCGCTCACCGGTGAGCAAGTCGTTGGCCTGGGCGAGGGCTACCAGGCGGGCGGTGAAGCGCTGCTGCGCCTCGCCCACATCCTCGGTCCCCCGAAAGGTCTGGGCGGCGATCGCCTGGGTCATCGCGAGGTTGTTCTTCACGCGGTGATTGAGCTCGTTGATGATCAGGCGGAGATGCTCTTCGGCGCGGCGCCGCTCGGTCACGTCACTGGCGGCCCCGAACCATTCCAGGATCTCGCCCCCGGCATCCATCAGCGGCACCGCGCGCGACTCGGTCCAGCCGACGCTGCCGTTCACGCCGCGCACCCGGTGTTCGAACTGGAACGGGCGCCGCTCGCGGATCGCCGCCTCGATCGCTTCGCGAACATGGGGCTGATCCTCGGGCAGGATATAGTCGTCCATCCAGGTGGTCGACGGCGCCTCGGTGTTGACCAGGAAGCCCTGGCTGTCGAGCGCGCTCATCTCAGACCAATCGGGATTCATTCGGTACACGGCGTCGGAGGTGGCGTTGACCAGGGCGGCGAAGCGCGCCTCGCTGTCGCGCACACGTCGCTCGGCGATCACCGTTTCGCTGGTTTCCACAACGATCGCGATCACCCCAGCAGGGGCGCCCGCATCATCTAGGACGGGAGAATAATCGAGATTCATCCAGACTTGCTCGCCATAGCCGTGGCGATAAAGCGTGAGTTCCTGGTTCTTGTAGGAAAGCACGCCGCCGGCCAGCCCGACCTTCATGACATTGTCATTGAAGTCGGCCACTTCCGGCCAACCCTCGCGCACCTTGGAGCCGAGCAATTGAGGATGACGCCCCCCGGCAAAGACCGAATAGGCGTCGTTGTAGAGCATGATGCCGTCTTCGCCCCACAGCAATACGATCGGCACGGGCGAGAGCAACAGGGTGGAGGTGACGGAGCGCAGCGCCGCAGGCCAGCGATCGATCGGGCCTAGGCTGGTGCTGGCCCAATCGAACGCGCGGATCAATGCGCCGAGCGCGCCGCCGCCATAGGGAAACGCGTCCGCGGGTCTCTCAACTTCTGACACTGCCCGCCTGTCCACCGATAACCCTTTTGCTCCGCCCTTGAGGCAAGTCGCTAACGCAGGTTAAACCTAAGCGCCAAGCCAGTTGTTCCGAGCCAAATCGACCCGTTCAGGGCATGGCGAGAGGATGGGCCGCGGCGTGTATCGAACCGATTTCGCGGGAGCGTGGCGGGTTGCGCGCCTTCCCTTTTGCGCCGCACCGGAGTAAAGCCACCGCACTTTGCGGGCGTTGATCAAAAGAGGCATTTTTGGCGAAGGAAGAACTGCTTGAACTGCGCGGCCAGGTCGTTGAGCTTTTGCCCAACGCCATGTTCCGCGTTCGGCTTGAGAACGATCATGAGATTCTCGGCCACACCGCCGGCAAGATGCGCAAGAACCGCATCCGCGTGCTGGTTGGTGACGAAGTGCTTGTCGAGCTGACCCCTTACGACCTGACTAAGGGCCGTATCACCTACCGCTTCAAGTAACGCATTCGCCCGTGCGGCTTGTGCTTGCTTCCTCTTCGCCGCGCCGCCGCGACTTGCTGGCGCGTATCGGCGCCGTGCCGACACGCATCGCCGCGCCAGACATCGACGAGGACGTCCGCCCGGGTGAGACGCCGCGTGCCTATGTGCTGCGGGTCGCAACCGAGAAGGCATGGGCCGTGCCGCGAGAAGCGGACGAGATCGTGCTGGCCGGCGACACCACGGTGGCCGTCGGCCGTCGCATCCTGGGCAAGCCGGCTGACGAAGCCGACCTGCGACGCATGTTGGGCCTGCTGTCCGGCCGGCGTCACCATTGCCTGTCCGCCGTGTGCCTGATCGGGCCGGACGGGAAGGCACGCACGCGAATTTCCGACACCACCGTGATCTTCAAGCGGCTGACCGAGGCCGAGATCGCCCGCTATGTCGCCACCGGCGAAGGCATGGGCAAGGCCGGCGGCTATGCCATCCAGGGCCGCGCCGAGGCGTTCGTTCGATTCCTGTCGGGCAGCCATTCGGGCGTGGTCGGGCTGCCGGTGTTCGAAACACGGGCACTGCTCGAAGCCGCGGGCTATCCGCTTGGCTGAGTGGCTGTACGAGGCCGGGATTGGCGAGAACCGCGCCGCCCTGGTTTCGCGCGGCGTCATCTGGAAGGCGCGGATCGAGCTGGAGGGCAGCGGGCCGCGGGTCGGCACGGTGGCCCAGGCACGGCTGATCGACCGCAGTACCGGCAAGGTTTCGCTGATCGGCGGCGGGGGCGAGGCGCTGTGCGATCCACTGCCCGCCGGCATCACGCAGGGCGCGACGCTGAAGATACGCATCGTTCGCGAGGCGATTCCCGAGCCCGGCCGCCCCAAGCTGCCCAAGGCAGCGCCGGCCGCACCCGACGCGGCGCTGGCCGAGGGCCCGGACCTGCTCGGCCGCATCCGCGCCACCGGCGTGCCGGTTCGGCAAATGCGCGCGCATGAGGCGGACCTGCTGGAGGAGGCTGGCTGGTCGGAGGTGCTGGAGGAAGCCACCGACGGCGAGATCGTGTTTCCCGGCGGCGCGCTGCGGCTGTCGCCCACGCCGGCGATGACGTTGTTCGATGTCGACGGCCCGGCCCCGCTGGAGCCGCTGGCGGTCGCCGCCGCCCACGCCGTGGCTCGGGCGATCGAACGCCACGGCATTGCCGGGTCGATCGGCATCGACTTTCCCACCCTGAACAGCAAGACGGCGCGCCAGGCCGTTGCCGAGGCAATCGACGCCGCCCTGCCCCAGCCGTTTGAGCGAACGGTGGTGAACGGGTTCGGCTTTCTTCAGATCGTGCGTCGGCGCACCCGGCCTTCGCTGCCCGAATTGTTGCGCGCCGACCCGATAGGCGCGGAGGCGCGGGCCGAGCTTCGCCGCGTGGAACGGCTTCCCCCGCCCCCGCCCGCTTCCCATATGGTGACTCAGCGAATCGCGCGCCGCCTGGCCCAGCAACCCGGCTGGACAGCGGAGCTGGCGCGCAGAGTTGGCGGGGCGACCGCGTTCGTCGCCGCAAAGGAGTGAATGACGTGGCCAAGCGTGACGCCTGCCCGGTTTGCGGCAATCCCAAACAGGCGGAGTTCCAGCCTTTCTGCAGCCGGGGGTGCAAGGATCGCGACCTGCTGCAATGGCTGGGCGAAGGGTATCGCATCCCCGGCGAAGCGGTCGATCCCAGCACGCAAAGCGGGCTGGACATGGGTGCGGACCGCGATTAAGAGGCCCCCTCCCGGCGCTTCGCCGGTGCGCCCGGGTAGCTCAGTTGGTAGAGCATGCGACTGAAAATCGCAGTGTCGGCGGTTCGACTCCGTCCCCGGGCACCACCCTCCCCCTTTGTTTATCGCTGCCGGGATGGCTGTCGTTGTCGCGCGTGGCCGGGCAAGCGGTTGCACGCCATTACCCCAGGCTTGAGAACCAGTCGGCATAAGGCGTGTTGCGTACGAGATGTCGATTATAGTCCGGTGCGCCGTCCGCCCACCACACCGGGCCGCGCTCACCGAGGGCATGCTTTGCCTGATCCACGGCCGCTCGCGCTTCGCGTTCCTTGGCCGCGTCTTGTTCCCGCCTAGCGACGCCGACGGCTCGGCGAGCGGCCATCAAGGCCTGGACGAACTCGGTCCTGGCTTCGGGTGGCAGGCCGGGGTTCGTCATGCGCCACAGCCTGCCGCGCACGACGAAGTATCGCCCGTCCGGCGTAATGGGATGTTCGGCCGCGACGACTTGCTCAGCGCGGCGCATGGGCGTCGGCGAGCGCCTGGGCCGCGGCGCCGACCGTGCGCCAGCGGGCAAGCTCGGCCTGCGCGTCGGGCAGCGCGCGATGCGCGGGGACTGCATCCGCGCCCTTCAACTCGGTTTCCGAAAGCAGGCGATCGACCTGCGCCTCCAGTTCGGCCGCTGGCAGGACCGGGGCCAGGATGGTGGTCGCGAGTTCGCGATGAGCATCGTCGCTGTCGCGAAGCTTCAGGCTGTGGCGGGGAAGCCCGGCGGCGCGCAACAGCACGCTAAGCCACTTGCCATCCCAGGACGGCGCGCTGGCGAGAAGGTCATGGCCCAATAATGCCGCCATCATGTGTTCGGCGACGCGCTCATGCGGCAGCCCGTCCCGGATCAGCGTGTCGCGGGCGATGCCGTGGATTGCCTCCGACTCGGCGTCCCAGTCGGTCCAATCCTCCGCTGGGCGAATCAGGTGGCTTTCCGATCGGCCGTCCTCGCCGACCCATGCGACTTCGATGGGATAGCTGTGCTTGTTGAGCGACGATGCTTCGAAGTCGAGAAAGATCAGCATGCGGGGATAACGACGGAGCGGGGCAATGGCTTCGGCCCTGGCAAACCAGTCGTCGGCGGCGCTCTCAGTCGATAGGATGGCGCGGCAAGGGAGCGCCCGCATGACCGATGATTCAGTGCCCGACAGCAAATTGACTCGCTCCAAGCGCGACTGGGCGGAGCAGGGCAAGTTCCTCACGGGCCGGCACACGCGCGCTGAGGCCGAGCGGCTGCCGCCGGGACAGCATCTGGTGAAGAACTGGCCGGTGCTGGACCTGGGGCGCCAGCCCGATGTCGCGACCGAGCGCTGGAAGCTGGTGATCGACGGCCTGGTGGAGCGGCCGGTGACGCTCGACTGGAAGGCGTTCCAGGCGCTGCCGCAGGAGAAGCGCGTCAGCGACATCCACTGCGTCACCACCTGGTCGCGCTATGACAATCGCTGGGAGGGCGTCTCCACCCGGGCGCTGCTCGACCTGGTTTCCCCGAAGGACGAAGCGGTGGCGGTGATGCTGCATGGCTATGACGGCTATACCACCAACCTGCCGCTCGCCGACTTTGCTGCGGCGGACGCGCAGCTCGTGCACCATTGGGAGGGCAAGCCGCTCACCCGCGAGCATGGCGGGCCGGTGCGGCTGGTGGTGCCGCATCTCTACTTCTGGAAAAGCGCGAAGTGGATTTCGCGGATCGAGCTGCTGGGGCAGGATCGCGCCGGCTTCTGGGAAGTGAATGGCTATCACATGCGCGGCGATCCGTGGGACGAGGAGCGCTATTCGGGCAGCTAAGGCGTTCCCTCTCTGTTCGAAATCAGCTAAAGCGGAGCCATGGGCGAAGCGCCGGTCCGCAAGATCATCCATGTCGACATGGACGCGTTTTACGCGTCGGTTGAGCAGCGCGACGATCCAACCCTAAGGGGCAAGCCGGTGGCGGTCGGCCATGCCGCGGCGCGCGGGGTGGTGGCGGCCGCGAGCTATGAGGCGCGGACGTTCGGGGTGAAGTCGGCGCTGCCTTCGGTCACGGCGCTGCGGCGCTGCCCGGAGCTGGTGTTCGTGCGGCCGCGCTTCGACGTGTACCGCGCCGTGTCGCGGCAGATTCATGCGATCTTCGCCGATTATGCCGATCGCATCCAGCCGCTGTCGCTGGATGAGGCCTATCTGGATGTCACGGACAATCGCCGGGAGCTGCCCACCGCCTGGGCGACGGCGAAGGAAATCCGCGCGCGCATTCTGGCGGAGACGGGGCTGACCGCGTCTGCGGGAATTTCGTACAATAAGTTCCTGGCCAAGCTCGCCTCCGACCATCGCAAGCCCAATGGCCAGTTCGCAGTGACGCCGGACATGGGCGCGGCGTGGGTGGAGACGCTGCCGGTGGCGCGCTTCCATGGCATCGGTCCGGTGACGGCGCGCAAGATGCAGTCGCTGGGGATCGAGACCGGCGCGGACCTGCGGGCCAAGTCGATGGAGTTCCTGCGCGCGCACTTCGGGAGTGCGGCCGGATGGTACCATGCCATCGCCCGCGCCCAGGACGATCGCGAAGTGGATGGCGACCGGGTGCGCAAGTCTTCGGGGTCGGAGACCACGTTCAACCGCGACCTGACCGAGGCGGCGGAGATCGAGGCGGGCGTGCTGCAGATGGCGGAAGACGTTTGGGGATGGTGCGAGCGGGCGCAGGCGTTCGGGCGTACGGTTACGGTCAAGGTTAAATACCAGGACTTTCAACAAATCACCCGGAGCCGCAGCTATCCGGCGGTGGTGGACAGCCGGGAAGCGCTGCATGCCGCGAGCCTGGGGCTGATACGGTCGGTGCTGCCGGCCGAGAAGGGCATTCGCCTGGTGGGCGTTACGGTTTCCAACTTTGCGCCGGTGCATGAGGCGGCGGCACTTCAGCTGCCGATGTTCTCCTGATCGGCGGTTTGACATTTCTCCGTTGGGGATCATGATGTCCTGATCAGGCATGTGGCCGCTGCAGCGTGCACGCGGTCGGCAGCTTCGAAGGGGGATCGTCGCATGACCAAATGTCTCTGCTACGCACTAGGCGTCTCGCTGCTGGCGCTGGCGTCGCCGGCGCTTGCCGATCCGCCCGCCAATCTCGACGCCACCGTGGAGCAAATCCGCCAGCAGACCGGCGCGCCGGGCATCGCCGTCGCCATCGTCGAGCATGGCAAGACCACGCTGGCCAAGGGCTGGGGCGTGCGCAAGCTGGGCGACGGCGCCAAGGTGGATGCCGACACGATCTTCCAGACCGGATCGACCGGCAAGGCGTTCACCGCCGCGGCGCTGGCGATCCTGGTCGATCAGGGCAAGCTGGGCTGGGACGACAAGGTGATCGACCACATGCCCTGGTTCCGCATGTATGATGCCTGGGTCACGCGCGAGATGACGGTGCGCGACCTGCTGGTCCATCACAGCGGGCTGGGATTGGGCGCCGGTGACCTGCTGTTCGTGCCCCGGGGCAGCCTGTCGCGCAAGGAGACGGTGAAGCGGCTGGCCTTTATCAAGCCGGCGACCAGCTTCCGGTCCGGCTATGCCTATGACAACATCCTCTACACCGCCGCCGGGCAGCTGATCGAGGAAGTGAGCGGCAAGACCTGGGAGCAGTTCATGACCCAGGAAGTGCTTCGCCGCGGCGGCATGAAGGACGCCACCGCCACATACGAGGCGCGCTGGGCAACGCCCGACCGCGCCTTTCCCCATGCGCGTATCGGCGGCGTGGTGCGGGGCGACGGGCCCAATTCGGTGCTGAACGAACGCGAGGAACTGGGACGCGCGGCGATGCCGGCGGGCGGGCTCGCACTCAGCGCCAACGACCTTGCCCAGTGGCTGAAGATCCAGCTGGGCCATGGCGCGCTGCCGGGCGGCGGGCGGCTGTTCAGCGAAGCGCAGGCAGCGGAGATGTGGAAGGGCGTCACCATCCAGCCGATCACGCCATATCCAGGCAGTCTGGCGCCGCTCACGCCCAAGTTCAGCACCTATGCGCTGGGCTGGGAAGTCGAGGATTATCGCGGCACCCGCATCATCTCGCATGGCGGGGGCGTGTTCGGATCGATCACCCACATCATCCTGCTGCCCGACCAGGATGTCGGCATCGCGGTGGTGGTCAATTCGGAGGACGTGGCGCTGCTGCGCGGCGTCGCCCATATGCTGGTCGATCATTATCTGGGCATCCCCGACCAGAATTGGCCGGCACGGTTCGGCGAGTATATGACCAACCGGCTGGTGGCCGGAAAGGCCGGGCTGGCGACCGCGAAGGCCGCCCCGGCCAAGTCCGGGCCCTCGCTGCCGCTGACAGGCTATGTCGGCACGTACCGCGATCCCTGGTACGGCGATGTCGCGGTGACCAAAGGCGCCGACGGGCTGCGGATCGACTTCAAGTCGACGCCGCGCATGGCCGGCAAGCTGGTCCATTACCAATACGACACCTTTGTCACGCGCTTCGACGACAAGGCGATCGAGCCCGCTTATGTCAGCTTCGCGCTGGATGCCGAGGGCAAGGTGTCGCGAGTGTCGATGAAGGCGGAAAGCCCGATCGCCGACTTCAGCTATGATTATCGCGACCTCGACCTGACGCCGGTGGCCGCGGGCAAAAACTGAGCCGAGCGGCGGCGCGGCCGTTTCCCCGAGCCTCAGGCGTCGGGGATCGGCTGCACCGCCAGGATCTCGATTGCTTCCGCCCGGCCGCTGAAATCGACACGCTCGCCCTGCTCCGCACCGATCAGTGCGTGGGCGAGCGGGGCGGAAAAGGCGAGGCGATCGGCCGCCGGGTCGGCCTCGTCATGGCCGACCAGGTCGATGGTGCGTTCCTTGCCGGCCAGGCGGATACGGACGCGCGAGCCGATGCCCACCGTGCCCGGCTCGGGCAGCGGCGCGACTTCGGCAGTAGTGCGGCGCGTGTTCCAGTAGCGCAGCTCGCGGCGGAGCGCCTCCTTGGCCTCGTCCGCGGTCTCGGCGGCGACCGCCGCTTCGAGTTCGGCGACCTTGGCCGCGATCAGCGCCAGGCCGCGGGGCGTCACCAGATTGGGCCCGGACGGCAGCGGCAGCTCGAAGCGGGGTTCCTTGTGCTCCTCGTCGCTTTCCCGGCGAAAGGCGACGCTCATCGCTGGGGCAACGCTTCGAGGGTGGAGGACACTTTCCACAAGTCGATGGCGCCTTCAGTGGCATGGGTGTCGATCTCGGCCAGTTCCTCAGGCGTGAAGTCCAGATTGTTGACCGCGTCCAAGGAATCATCGAGCTGCTGCACGGTGCGCGCGCCGACCAGTGCGGAGGTGACGCGCGGATCGCGCAGCACCCAGGCGATCGCCATCTGGGCCAGCGTCTGGCCGCGCCGCTCGGCAATGGCGTTCAGCGCGCGAATGCGCTGAATGTTCTCATCGCTCAGCAGCTGCTGGCCGAGCGAGCCGCCCTTGGCGGCGCGGGCATCGTCAGGCACGCCCTTCAGATACTTGCTGGTCAGCATGCCCTGCGCCAGCGGCGAAAAGGCGATGCAGCCGGTGCCGAGATCATCGAGCGTGTCGAGCAGGCTCTCCTCGATCCAGCGATTGAGCATGGAGTAGCTCGGCTGGTGGATGAGCAAGGGCACCTTGTAGTCGGCCAGGATCGCGGCGGCCTGACGCGTCAGTTCGGGCGAATAGGAAGAGATGCCGACATACAGTGCCTTGCCCTGGCGGTGGATATGGGCGAGCGCGCCCATCGTCTCTTCCAGCGGCGTTTTTGGGTCGACGCGGTGCGAATAGAAGATGTCGACATAATCGACGCCCATCCGCTTCAGGCTCTGGTCGCACGAGGCGATCAGGTATTTGCGGCTGCCGCCGACGTCGCCATAAGGTCCTGGCCACATGTCCCAGCCCGCCTTGGTGGAGATGACCAGCTCGTCGCGGTGGTGCGCGAAGTCGGTCGCCATGACGCGCCCGAAATTCTCCTCGGCCGAGCCGTAGGGCGGGCCGTAATTGTTGGCGAGATCGAAATGGGTGACGCCGCGGTCGAAGGCGCGGCGTAGCATCGCCCGGCCGGTTTCGAACACGTCGTCGCCGCCGAAATTCTGCCACAGCCCCAGGCTGATCGCCGGCAGGTCGAGCCCGGACCGTCCGCAGCGGCGATACGGCATACGAGCGTCATAACGCTCGGCATCGGCGTGGTAAGGCTGTGGGAAGGCCATGGGGTTCCTCTCTTCGGGACAAGTTTGGCGAGCGTGTAGCCGATCCGCCGACGCCGCACAGCCCGCCCTCGCCGTCCTATAATGATCGAAGGGGCGGCGGTGTCCGCCGACGATTTCGAGGATGGCAGAAGCATGGCCCGATTGGCGCTCGTCGTGATCGCCCGCAACGAGGCGCGGTGCATCGCCCGCTGCCTGGAGAGCGCACGGCCGCATGTCGATCGGATGATCCTGCTGGACACCGGCTCCACCGACGACACGGTCGCGATCGCCGAGCGCTGTGGCGCCGAGGTCCATCATTTCACCTGGTGCGACGACTTCGCGGCCGCGCGAAACGCGGCGCTGGGCCATTCGGATGCCGATTGGAACCTGGTGCTGGATTCGGATGACTGGCTGGACGGCGATGCCAGCACGCTGGGCCCCGAGACGCTGCCGCCCGCCAGCGTTACGCCCGCGCGCTTCGTCGGCTGCGTCCGCATCGTCAATCGTGCCGCCGACGACCAGCCGGTGGCGCGCAAGTTCATCCCCCGCGTCCTGCCGCGCGGCGTGCGTTACGAAGGGCGCATCCATGAGCAGCCGGTCTCGCCATTGCCGAATGTCGTGCTGCCGCTGACGCTGCGCCATGACGGGTTTGAAGCGGAACAGCTGGCACGCAAGGCGGGTCGCAACGAGGCCATCCTGCGCGCCGAGCTGGAGGCCAGCCCGGACGATTCCTACCTTTGGTATCAGCTGGGCCGCGAGCATCTGGTGCGCGGGCAGGTGCAGGAAGCCGCCGATGCGATGCTGACGGCGCATCGCACCAGCACGCCGGAGACGCCCTATCGCCACGGCATCGTCGTCACGCTGATCCAGGCGCTGAAGCGCGCCGAACGCTTTGGAGACGGGCTGGCGTTGATCGACGCCGAGCATGTCCGCTGGCCGCGTTCGCCCGACTTCTATTTCGCGGTTGCCGACCTGTACCTGGAATGGGCGAGCCGCAATCCGGAGATCGCGATGGGCGAGCTGCTGCCGGTGGTGGAAGGGGCGTGGAAGCGCTGCCTCGACATTGGCGAGCGGACCGACCTCGACGGATCGGTCGAGGGCTGCGGCAGCCACTTGGCGGCGCAGAATCTGGCCATGCTATACGAAACGCTGGGGATCGACGACGAGGCGCAGGCCTATGCGACGATGGCGGGCGAGATGCGCGCGCGGTTGGCGGCTTAGGGCGCAGGCCCGCTTCCCTCTCCCACAAGGGGAGAAGGCGTTAAACCGTGAAGCTTTCCCCGCAGCCGCAGCTGCCCTTGGCGTTGGGGTTCTGGAACACGAAGCCGGCAGTGAAATCGTCTTCCTGCCAGTCCATGGTGGAGCCGATCAGGTAGAGCACCGAGGCGCCGTCGACGAAAAAACTGCCGCCGGGCGTCTCGATACGCTCGTCGAACGGCTTGGCTTCGGTGACGTAATCGACCGAATAGGCCAGTCCCGAACAGCCCCGGCGCGGGGTGGAGAGCTTGACGCCCACCGTGCCTTCGGGCGCCTTGGCCATCAGGTCGGCGATGCGCTGTTCGGCGGCGGGGGTGAGGAGCAGCGCGGCGGGACGGGCGCGAACCTTGGTGTCGGTCATCACAGCATCCCCAGCTCAAGCTTGGCGTCGTCGGACATCTTTTGCGGGTCCCAGGGCGGATCCCAAACGAGGTTCACTTCGGCATGGCCGATGCCGGGCACCGAGCCGACGCGCAGCTCGACTTCGCCGGGCATCGATTCCGCAACGGGGCAATGCGGGGTGGTGAGCGTCATCTGGACGGAGGCGTGGCCGTCGTCGGTGATGTCGACGCCGTAGATCAGGCCCAGGTCATAGATGTTCACGGGGATCTCGGGGTCGTAGATCTCCTTCAGCGCATCGATCACCGCTTCGTACAGCGCGCCGCCGGGCTCGCCCGCGGCGTCGCCGGCGGGCTTTTGCGAGAGGAAACCGGTGAGATAATCGCGCTGGCGCTCGGGCGCGGGTTCCGCCTGAGGCTCGGGCGTCAGGTCGACGCGAGCCTTGGGTGGCGCCTCTACGGCGTCGACTTGCTCGACCATGATCTTGCGTTCTTCGTTCATCCGAAGATCCTCGTCACTCTCTCGATACCCTTCACCAGCGCGGCGATGTCGGCCGCGCCATTGTAAACCCCGAAGCTCGCCCGCGCCGTGGCCGGCACGCCCAGCGTGTCCATCAGCGGCTGGGCGCAGTGGTGCCCGGCGCGGATCGCCACCTGGCCTTCGTCCAAGATGGTGGCGACGTCGTGCGGATGCACCCCCTCGACCGCAAAGCTGACGATGCCGGCGCTTTCGTCGGGGCCGAACAGGCGAACGCTGTTGATCTGGCTAAGTGCTTCGCGCGCCTGGGTGACCAGCGCGGTCTCATGGGCGTGGATGCGGTCCAGGCCGATCGCGTCGACATAGTCGATGGCGGCGTGGAGCCCGACGACGCCGACGATGTGCGGGGTGCCGGCCTCGAAACGGCCCGGGGGCGGCGCGTAGGTGGTCTTGGCAAACGTGACCCGGTCGATCATCGACCCGCCGCCCTGATAGGGGGGCATTGCCTCCAGCAGCTCGGCGCGGCCCCAGAGGACGCCGATGCCGGTCGGGCCGTAGAGCTTGTGGCCGGAGAAGACGTAGAAGTCGCAGCCGATCTCGGCGACATCGACGGCCAACCGCGGCACGGCCTGGCAGCCGTCGAGCAGGATCTTGGCGCCGACATCATGCGCGAGTTCGGTGGCGCGCCGGGCGTCGAGCACCGAGCCGAGCACGTTGGAGACATGGGCGAGCGCGACCAGCTTGTGCTTGTCCGTCAGCATCGCCGCCATCGCGTCGAGGTCGATGCGGTGGTCGGGCGTGAGCGGGACGACGTCGATCTCGGCGCCCACGCGCTGGGCGACCATCTGCCAGGGGACGATGTTGGAATGGTGCTCCAGCGTGGAGAGCAGGATGCGGTCGCCGGCCTTCAGCTGGGTGCCGGCCCAGCACTGGGCGACCAGGTTGATCCCTTCGGTGGCGCCGCGGACGAAGACGATCTCGTCGGTCTGGGCGCCGATGAAGCGGGCGACGCGAGCGCGGGCGGCCTCATAGGCGAGCGTCATGTCGGCCGAGCGCTGGTAAACGCCGCGATGCACGGTGGCGTAGGTTTCGCCGTACGCGCGGGTAATGGCGTCGACCACCGCCTGCGGCTTCTGGGAGGTGGCGGCGGTGTCGAGATAGGCCCAGCCCTGGGGGATGGCCGGGAAGTCGGCCAGCACGTCCAGCGGGGCGGCGGCGAGCAGCGTGCTCACAGCGCCGTCTCCAGCCAGGCATCCGCGTCCGCCTCGAACGCCGCGCGCACGGCTTCCTCACCGATCCGGGCCATGGCGTCGCCGACGAAGGCGCGGGTGAGCAGTGCCTTCGCGCGGCCGTCGGGCACGCCGCGGGACTGAAGGTAGAACAGCGCGCGCTGGTCGAGTTCACCGACGGTAGCGCCGTGGGCGCACTTCACGTCGTCGGCGAAAATCTCCAGCTCGGGCTTCAGGTTCACAGTCGCCGTGCGCTCAAGGAGCAGGCCGCGCAGCGATTGCTCGCCATCGGTCTGCTGGGCGCCCCGCGCCACTTCGACGCGGGCGGCGAGGCTGGCGACCGAGCGATCGGCGGCAACCGCGCGCCATAGCTGGCGCGACGAGCCTTCGATGGCGTCGTGGCGGACGGCGACGGCGGCTTCCTGCTTCTGGTTGCCGGAGGTGAGCAGCGCGCCGCCCATTTCGGCAAAGCCGCCCTTGCCGATGACCTTCAGCGCGCCGTCGATGCGGCTGCCCATGCCGCCGGCGCCGAGGAATACCGACACCAGGCTCGCCGCCTCGCCGATAACGGCCTCGTCGCGGATCGACACGAAGCCGGCGTTCTGGCGCAATCGCACCGAACGCATCAGCCGCGCGCCACGGGCGAGTTCGATCTGGGTCAGGCGATTGGCCCAGCCGGTACCGGCATAGGTTTCCACAACTGACGCGACGGCATCCTCGCCGAGGATGATGCGGGCTGGAAGGTGGTTCTCACCGCCCGAGCCGAGATGGACGATCTGGATCGCGGCAACCGCGGCTTCGGCGTCGAGCGTGATTGCCCAGCCCTCGCCGGTTGCCAGTTGACCAAGCGGGTGCGGGGTTTCCAGCGCGAGCGGCTTCACCACGATGCGGCCCGGGCGGCTGTGCGCGGGTTCGAAGCGCCCGTCGACGAACAACAGCCGCGGACCTTCCAGGTCGAGGAACAGCGCGGCGGGGTCGATGTCGGCGACTTGGCGCGGGGTTTCGGCCGCGCGGCGCAGCGCGGGCAAGTCCGCCCAGCGCCATTCCTCATGGCGGTGGGAGGGGAGTTCAAAGGTGGCGGTCGTGCCACCCTCCCCTTGCAGGGAGATATCCTGGGCGGCAGCCATCACGCCGCAACCACCCCATAGCCTTCGCGCTCGAGCTGATGGGCCAGTTCGGCGCCGCCAGTGCGCGTGATGCGGCCGCCCTCCAGGACATGGACGAAGTCCGGCTTCACATAGTCGAGCAGGCGCTGATAGTGGGTGATCAGGATCACGGCCTTGTCCGGCGCGCGCATGATGCGGTTGATGCCGTCGCCGACGGCCCGCAGCGCGTCGATGTCGAGGCCGGAATCAGTCTCGTCGAGGATCGCCAGCTTGGGGCCAAGAATGCCCATCTGCACCATCTCGTTGCGCTTCTTCTCGCCGCCGGAGAAGCCGACATTGACCGGGCGCTTGAGCATCTCCTGGTCCATGCCGAGCGCATCGGCCTGGGCGCGGGCAAGCTTCAGGAATTCGCCTCCGGACAACGGCGCCTCACCCCGGGCGCGACGCTGCGAATTGAGCGCCTCGCGCAGGAACTGGACGTTGGAGATGCCGGGGATCTCGACCGGATATTGGAACCCGAGGAACAGGCCGGCGGCGGCGCGCTCATGCGCGTCCAGCTCGAGCAGATCCTGGCCGCCGAACGTCACGCTGCCGCCGGTCGGCTGATATTGTGGCCGGCCACCCAGCACATAGCCGAGCGTCGACTTGCCGGCGCCGTTCGGGCCCATGATCGCGTGCACTTCGCCCGCATTCACCCGCAGGCTGAGGCCGCGAAGGATTTCCTTGCCGTCGATTTCGGCGCGGAGGTCTTGGATATCGAGCATTTCAGTCTTTCGTGAGGGTGCGACACTCAGAGCGGCACCGTGAGCAGGCGAACGGTGGTGAGCGGATCGGGCGCGTTATAGGCATCGACGCGGCCACCATCGGGCAGTTGCCAGATCACCTTGTACTGCGACGGGCTGACCACGGCGTTGGAGACGTCGCTTTCCACCGCATCGAGCACGCGCTCCATGCGCTTCCACCAGCCGGCGCTGACCACGCGGTCGCCCAGCTTGAAACGGCCCTGGGCATGGTCGCTCTCGATATAAGCGCGGCAGGTCTTCACGGCGTTGTCGACGGCCTCGGCGCGCGCGGCATCGTCCTGGGGCGCGACGCCGATGCGGCGCACGATGCAGCGGGCATGTCGCGTGGCGATGCCGATCTGCGGCACATTCTCGACGGCCACGCCACCGCTGGCGGTGATGTCCTGAAGCGCCAGCGCCGCCACCATTGCGATGATCATTCAACAGTCTCCAAATTCATCGGCCGGCTCATTGTTCTTTGCCCATGGTGACGTGGATCACGGGATCGCTTTTCGGCGCCTGCGGCAGCGGCGGCAGCTTGACCCGCTGGCGCTCGGTTTCCTTGCTGTCCTCGCCCAGCCCAACCGGCCCGATCGCCTTTGGCGACAGGGCGGGCGGCGGGGTGAACAGCTTGGGCGCTTCGAACACCAGCGGCTTGGCCGTGCCGGCCGGCAGGGTCGCGGATGAGTCGAGGACAACGAAATCGAGGCAGTCGGTCACCGTCGCCGCCGTTTTGGCATAGCAGACCGGCGTAGCCTGACAGGCCGCGACATCGCGCCGCTGGCTGCCGCTCGACACCATCACCCGGCAATTGCGCAAGCGGCCGTCATTGCCCTTGTCGAACAACATGGTCGTGTGACCGAGCGTCGCGCGCACCACGATCTCATCCGACTGCGCGTCGGGCGCAGGCGTGACTTGTGCAACCAGTAAAAGCAAGGCGAGCGCGAGCACCATCAGCCGACGCTGCCCTCCAGGCTGATCCCCAGCAGCTTCTGCGCCTCGACGGCGAACTCCATCGGGAGCTGCTGCAGGACTTCCTTGGCGAAGCCGTTGACGATCAGGGCCACGGCCGCTTCGGTGTCGAGGCCGCGCTGCATGGCGTAGAACATCTGGTCTTCGCTGATCTTGGAGGTGGTCGCCTCATGCTCGATCTGGGCGGTGGGGTTCTTCACTTCGATATAGGGCACGGTGTGGGCGCCGCACTGATCGCCCAGCAACAGGCTGTCGCACTGGGTGAAGTTGCGGACATTCTCCGCGCCGGGCTGGACCAGCACCTTGCCGCGATAGGTGTTGTCGCTGCGGCCGGCGCTGATGCCCTTCGACACGATGGTCGAGCGGGTGTTCTTGCCGAGGTGCAGCATCTTGGTGCCGGTATCGGCCTGCTGCCGGCCGTTGGTGACGGCCACCGAATAGAATTCGCCGACCGAGCCGTCGCCCTTCAGGATGCAGCTGGGATATTTCCAGGTGATCGCGCTGCCGGTCTCGACCTGGGTCCAGCTGACCTTGGAGTTCTTGCCCTCGCACAAGGCGCGCTTGGTCACGAAGTTGAAGATGCCCCCCACCCCGTTCTCGTCGCCGGGATACCAGTTCTGGACGGTGGAATATTTGATCTCGGCATCGTCCAGCGCGACCAGCTCGACCACGGCGGCATGGAGCTGGTTCTCGTCGCGCATCGGGGCGGTGCAGCCTTCGAGATACGAGACATAGCTGCCCTTGTCGGCGACGATCAGCGTGCGTTCGAACTGGCCGGTATTCTCCGCATTGATGCGGAAATAGGTCGAGAGCTCCATCGGGCAGCGCACGCCCTCCGGAATGTAGACGAAGGTGCCGTCGGAGAAGACCGCCGCGTTCAGCGCCGAGAAGAAATTGTCGCGGACCGGCACGACCTTGCCCAGCCATTTGCGGACGAGATCGGGATATTCGCGGATCGCCTCGGAGATGGAGCGGAAGATGACGCCCGCGGCCTCCAGCTCCTTGCGGAAGGTGGTGGCGACGGAAACGCTGTCGAACACCGCGTCCACCGCCACCTTGCGGCTGCCCTCGACGCCGGCGAGGACCTTCTGCTCCTCGATCGGGATGCCGAGCTTTTCATAGACGCGCAGGATCTCCGGATCGAGCTCGTCCAACGAGCCGATCGTCTTCTTCTGCTTGGGCTCGGCGTAGTAATACGCGTCTTGGTAATCGATGTGCGGGATCGCGAGCTTGGCCCATTCGGGAAGCTCCATCGCCTGCCACGCGGCAAACGCCTTCAGCCGCCAGTCGAGCATCCATTCGGGCTCGCCCTTCTTGGCGGAGATATAGCGGACCGTGTCCTCGCTCAGCCCCTTGGGCGCGAATTCCTGTTCGATGTCGGAGGCGAAGCCCCATTCATACTTCTTGTTCGCGGCGGCGAGCGCCTCGGCATTCCTGGTGGCCATCAGCCGTTCCTACTCAAACTGGCGAGGCTGACCCCCGCGAGCGCGCCTTTCACGGCGCCGTTGACGACAGACATGTGCGGCTTGACCTGGCATCCGCCCTCCACCGCGCAATCGTGGCGGGCGGTGTCGACGCAGGTGGTGAGTGCGATCGGTCCTTCGATCGCCTCGACGATATCGGCCATCGAGATCGCCGCCGCCGGGCGGGCGAGGCGGAAGCCACCGCCGGTGCCACGCGCGCTCTCGATCAGCCCGGCAGCAGAGAGCTTGCTGACCAGCTTCTGCACGGTGGGCAGCGGCAGGCCGGTTTCCCCGGCAAGCGTCGTCGCGTTCAGCCGGCACGACGCACCACACTGGCGCGCAGCAGCGGCCATCATCACCACGGCGTAATCGGTCAGGCTGGAAAGGCGCATCGGCTCCATCTCGCCCCGGCGAGTCGCCGGCAGCTACTTACAATCGGATCAATCCCGTCCGATTGCAGATGGTCCTACTTGGCGCGAAGGTCAACCGGTTCGGGGATGACGTCGGGCAGCATGTGGAAATTCTCGTTATCGAGCGTCAGGCGAAGCGACGGATCGTTGCTGGCACGCAGCCCACTGGGGGTGTGCCCGGTGAAGTGCTTCACTTCGTTGATCATGTGCGACTGATCGGAGAAAGGCTCGATCACATCGTCCATCGGCGCATTCTGATAGATGCGCATGGCGGCGCGGATCGCGCGGAACTTGCGCTTGAGCTGAGTCGGCGCACCGCCGAAATATTCGAGGCACAGCCGCTGGACCTGGCGCTGGCCAAGGCCGCTGGTCGCCTCGATCCGGCTGTAGAGCGCGTCGATGGTGGAACCCTCTGTCGCTGCCCATTCGCGCACTTCGCGCAGGAACGGGTAATGCGCGTGCGGCACCGGCTTCACTTCCTCCTGGCGCATGATGAGCAGCGGGGCGATGCCGGAGATCATCTCCTCCAGTGTGTCCATCGACTGCATCTGCTCCCAGAGCGCCGGTGCGCGCTCACAGAACAGCTTTGAGCCGTTGATGATGTGATCGGTGAACTTGTGTGCGGGGAGCCCGATCAGCGCCTTCCAGCCGATCGCGCGCAGCACCACTGCGAAATGCACCACGGGCCCTCGCAGGCGGTAGGTCGCGGCGGCGGTGCCGGGGCCGGCGACCATGATCGGGCGCAGCGGTTCCACATGACCGTCGGGGAAGATCATCTCGCCTTCGCCGCGCACCAGGAAGCGGATCTGGCCGAGATCGACGCGTTCGGTGCCGATCAGCTCGTCGGCGTCGCAGCGGTACAGGTAATAAGAATCGACGTGCGGCAGCAGGCGGCCCTTGGCGCGCTTCAGCTCGATGGTCGGCTGCGTTGAAGCCGGCGCGAGGTCGATCTCGGCAGGCTTGCGGAGGGCGGCAGTCCGCATGGCGACGTTCGAAGCTCCCTTTCTCGGACGCGAGGTCTCTTCTTTCCTATACGCCGGAAGAAGTTACGAAAAAAGGTGGCCCGGCTGGATAAACCAACCGGGCCAGTAGGAAAGGGTTCCCCCCGTTGAAAAGTGGAACCCCTCGGGTCGCAGTTCTCGTCTAACGCGCTAAGCCGCTCGCGTATTGGACGGAATCGACATGCACTCACTTTGACGATGCGGCGGCACGATGCGATGGAACCGTTATGGCCTATCGCTTCCGCTCCGCCCTGTTCGCGCTCGATGCCGAGCATGCCCATCGGGTGACCATGCGAGCGTTGGGGGCGTGGGGCGCGATGGGTGCGCCGCTGGCCGCTCGCTCCATTTCGGACGCGAAGCTGCGCGTGACGGTGGCGGGGATCGATTTTCCCAATCCGGTGGGGCTGGCAGCGGGGCTCGACAAGGATGCCGAGGCGGTCGCCGGGCTGTTCGGGCTGGGTTTCGGCGCGGTGGAAGTGGGCACGCTGACGCCGCGGCCGCAGCCGGGCAACCCGCATCCGCGGCTGTTCCGGCTTGCCGAGGACGAGGGCATGGTCAACCGGATGGGGTTCAACAACCATGGCATCGACGCGGCGCTGGCGCGGATCGCCCGGCTGAAGCGCCGACCGGGGGTGCTGGGCATCAATGTCGGGGCGAACAAGGATTCGACCGACCGGGTTGCCGACTACGCGCTGGGCGTGACCAAGGCGGCGCCATTGGCAGATTATGTCACCATCAACGTCAGCTCACCCAACACGCCCGGGCTGCGCGACCTGCAGTCGAGGCCGGCGCTGGACGAGTTGCTGGCTGCCAGCGACGCGTCACGTATGGGAGCGAAGCGGACGCCCTTGTTCCTGAAGCTGGCGCCGGACCTGGACCGCGCCGGCATGGAGGGCGCAGTGCAGGCGGCGGTGGATCACGGCGTGGATGCGCTGATCGTCTCCAACACGACGATCTCGCGGCCGGCCACGCTGCAGTCGGCGTATGCGAGCGAAGCGGGCGGGCTGTCCGGCGCACCGCTGCGCGAACTGGCGCGGGCCAAGCTGGTGGAAGCGCTGGAGATCGCGGGCGGCGCGCTGCCGGTGATCTCGGCCGGGGGGATCGACGGGCCAGACGAGGCCAAGCGGCGGCTGGATGCCGGCGCGGTGTTGGTACAGGTCTATAGCGCGCTGATCTACGCGGGGCCGGGATTGCCGCGACGGATCGTGGCAGAATTGGCTTCCGCTTAACCCGGGACGGTTGAAGGGGTTAGCGGGCCGTGCCGACCAGCACCCTCCCCTCGCGGCGCGGGTCGTAGCCGCCGTCGACTTGGCCGTTGCGGATCATGACGCCGTGAATGCCGGAGTCCTCGCCCTGCCCAGGCACGACATGCACACCCTTCGCGTCCAGTGCCCCGAGGATGGCGGGCGAGAACTTGGTCACCTCGCCGTTGAACACCGCGCCGCGGGCGACAAGGTTCGGCAGCGCGATCGCGTCCTGCATGGGCAGCTTCCAATCGACAGCCGCCACCAGGCTCTTGGCGACATAGGCGAGGATCGCATTGCCGCCCGCTGAGCCGAGCGCCCCGGCGAAATGGCCCTGGCCGTCGATCAGGATCAGCGGCGTCATCGACGAGCGCGGGCGCTTGCCGGCGGCCGGGGCGTTGGCAACCAGCCGGCCAGCATCGTCGCGCGGCTGCATGGCGAAGTCGGTCATCTGGTTGTTGAGGAAGAAGCCGTCCACCATCCGGCCCGAGCCGAAGATCGATTCCACCGTGGTGGTGATCGACACGACATTGCCGGCCGCATCGCCGACGATGAAGTGCGAGGTGCCCTTCACTTCCTGCGTGGTGTCCGTGCCGGCCAGTTCGGCCCCCGGCGGCGTGCCCGCAACCGGCGCAGGGCCGGCGCGATCGCCGATCAGCTTGGCACGCTCCGCCACGTAATTGGCGTTGAGCAGGCCGGCGACCGGCACCCGGACAAAGGCGGGGTCGCCGACATAGCGGTCACGATCGGCGTACATCAGACGGCTCGCCTCGGCGAACAGGAACCAGGCCTGGGGATCGCTCGGGCCGCGTTCGGCAATGTCGGTGTGCTGGAGGATAGCGAGCAGCTGGAGCAGCCCCACGCCGCTGGCCGGGGGCGGCGGCACGCAGACGAGATAGACGCGGTACGGGCCGCACAAAGCCTCGCGCTTGATCGGGCGGTAGGCCGCCATATCGGCCAGCGTCATCGTGCCGGCGAGCGGCCCCGCATGCGTATGCGCGACGATCCGCTCGGCGGTCGGCCCCTTGTAGAGCGCGTCCACGCCCTGGGCGGCAAGACGCTGGAGGAAGGCGGCGTAAGCCGGGTTGCGCAGGCGATCGCCTGCCTGCATCCGGCTGCCGTCTGCGTTACGGAAATAGGCCTGGACGTCCGGCGCGCTATTTTCCGGAAACTGGCCGGCAATCATCCGACCGAGCCGCGGCGAGACGATGAAGCCCTCCCGCGCGGTCCGCTCGGCATCGCCGAACAAGGTGCGCCAGGCGAGCTTGCCATGCTCGCGGTGGAGCAGGTCGAGCATCTTCACGGCGCCCGGCACGCCGGTGGCGCGGCCGCTCAGCACCGCCACCGGGAACGGCAGCGCCTTGCCATCCGCGCCTAGGAACATGCCCTCGGACGCGCCCGCCGGTGCGGTCTCGCGACCGTCATAGATGGTGACCTTGCCCGTGCGCGCGTCGAACCAGCTGAGGAACGCCCCGCCGCCAACGCCCGAACTCTGCGGCTCGACCAGCGACAGCATCGCCTGCACGGCCAGCGCAGCGTCCGCTGCCGAGCCGCCGCGACGCAGCACCGCCATGCCAGCCTCCGCCGCCAGCGGATTGGCCGCGATCACGAAGGGCTGCTGCGTGGTCCGGGCCGGGCTCGCGACCGTGACGGGCGCATGGGGTGCCGTGGTGGCGCAGCCGGCCAGCGCCAAAGCGCCAAATGCCGCGACCAGATGACGGATCAATCGCATGCAAGCTCCCGAACCGGCCGGGACCTGCGCTCCCCGTTCCGAGTTTCACCCTTGCCGCGCAGGAACTTGGCGATAGCCAGCACGGAACGCTACGTCCACCGGGCGCTGGCAATCTGCCATTCAGTCTTTAAGACTGGCGTTGGGCAGCAAGACCCATGGGAGAGAAAGCAGAATGAGCCGGAAGCTCGAGCACTTCGACAATCTGGTCCAGATGTTCTTCACGCGCGCCGCGGAAAAGGGCGACGCGCCCTTTCTGTGGCACAAGTCTGACGGCGCCTGGCAACCGACCAGCTGGGCCGAGGCCGCGCGGCAAGTGGCAAGCCTGGCCGCCGCGTTCCAGGCGATGGGCCTCCGAAACGGCGACCGCGTCATGCTGGTGTCGGAGAACCGCCCGGAATTCTGCATCACCGACCTGGCGATCATGGCCGCGGGCTGCGTCACGGTCCCGACCTACACCACCAATACCGAGCGCGACCACCAGCACATCATCGAGAATTCGGGCGCCTATGCGATCGTCGTGTCCAACCTGAAGTTGGCCAAGACGCTGCTGCCTGCCGCCATTCGCTCGTCCTCCGCGCGTATTGTGATCGGCATCGACGATGTTCGGCTGGGCCAGGCCGGGGCGATCGACTTCCATGACTGGAAGACGCTGATCGCCGAGCATCCGACCACCGCCGCCACCGCCGCGGCCAAGGCGAACTTCCAGCGATCGGACCTCGCCTGCATCATCTACACCAGCGGCACCGGCGGAAGCCCGCGGGGCGTGATGCAGCACCACGGCGCGATCCTGCACAACGTCAATGGCTGCTGCACCGTGATCTCCGAGGATTTCGGCTGGGACGACGAGGTGTTCCTGTCCTTCCTGCCGCTCAGCCACGCCTATGAGCATACCGGCGGCCAGCATTTCCCGATCGGCCTGGGCGGGCAGATCTATTACTCCGAAGGGCTAGAAAAGCTCGCCTCCAATATCGAGGAGGTTCGCCCGACCATCATGGTGGTGGTGCCGCGCCTGTTCGAAGTGCTGCGCACCCGCATCACCAAGCAGATCGAGAAGCAGGGCAAGGTCGCCAATTACCTGCTCGGGAAGGCCGTGGAACTGGGCGGCAAGCGCGCGGCGGGCAAGACGTCCGCGCTGGACGCGCCGATGAACCTCATGCTCAAGGCGACGCTCCTGCCCAAGATTTCCAAGCGCTTCGGCGGGCGGATCAAGGCAATGGTGTCCGGCGGCGCGCCGCTCAATCCGGAAGTCGGCATCTTCTTCGAATCGATCGGCCTCACGTTCCTCCAGGGCTATGGCCAGACCGAGGCGGCGCCGGTGATCTCCTGCAACCGGCCGAGCGCCGGGCTGAAGCACGACACGGTCGGCCCGCCGCTGGAGCATGTCGAAGTGCGCATTGCCGAAGACGGCGAGATCCTGGTGCGCGGCGAGTTGGTCATGCACGGATACTGGCGCAACGACGAGGAGACCGCGCGCGTCCTGAAGGACGGCTGGCTGCACACCGGCGACATCGGCCTGATCGACGCGGCGGGCCGCATCCAGATCACCGACCGCAAGAAGGACATCATCGTCAACGACAAGGGCGACAATGTCGCGCCGCAAAAGGTGGAGGGCATGCTTACCCTGCAACCCGAGATCGTCCAGGCGATGATCGCGGGCGACAAGAAGCCGTATATGACCGCGGTGCTCGTGCCCGATCCCGAATGGACGCAGGAATGGTGCGCGCGGAACGGCTCACGCTGCGACTTCAGGGGTCTTGCGCAGAACCATGCCTACAAGACGGCGCTGGGCGCGGCGGTGGAGCGCGTGAACCGCGACCTTTCGGTGACGGAGCGGGTGCGCAAATTCATCCTTGCAGACGCGCCGTTCAGCATCGAGAACGAGCAGCTGACGCCCAGCCTGAAGATCCGCCGGCACGTGTTGAAGCAGGTTTACGGCGAGCGGCTGGACGCGTTGTACTGACCCGTCCCGCGCTACCACCGTCACCCCGGCCTTGTGCCGGGGCGACCGGGAGGCGAGCGGAAACGCAAAAAGCGGCGCGGCCTCCTCAGGGGAGTCGTGGACCCCGGCAAAAGGCCGGGGTGACGAACGGAGGGAAAGCACCGCCGCCGTCCCCTAGCCACCCGACCCAATTCACCTCATTACGCTGCCGGAATTGAACTTTCCCCCGCCCTCGCGAATTTGGCGAGCATCATCTACCCTGGAGGCATCATGACGCATCGGTTCGACCCCACTTCGCTGCGCGAGTATGACATTCGCGGGATCGTGGGGCAGACGCTGGGCACCGAAGACGCCCGCGCTATCGGCCGCGGCTTCGCGACGCTGCTGCGCCGTGCCGGCGGGCACCGCGTGGCGGTGGGCCGCGACGGTCGACTGTCCTCGCCCGAGCTGGAAGTTGCGCTGATCGAGGGCCTGACCGGTGGCGGCTGCGACGTGGTCCGCATCGGCATGGGGCCCACGCCCATGCTCTATTATGCCGAAGCGACCCTGGAAGTGGACGGCGGCATCCAGATAACCGGCAGCCATAATCCCGGCAATTACAACGGCTTCAAGATGGTGTTTCAGCACCGCCCGTTTTTTGGCGAGGACATCCAGACGCTCGGCCGGATGGCGGCTGAGGGTGACTGGGACGAGGGCACCGGCGAAGTTACCGACTACGACATCGTCGACGATTATGTCGGCCGCCTGTTCGCGGGCTATGCCGGCGGCGCCTATCGCATCGGATGGGATACGGGCAATGGCGCCGCCGGCCCGGTGGTCGAGAAGCTGGTGAAGTTGCTGCCCGGTGAGCATCACACGATCTTCACCGAAGTGGACGGCAACTTCCCCAACCATCATCCCGATCCCACCGAAGAGCATAACCTGGCGGACCTGAAGCGGCTCGTCGCGGAAAAGCAGCTCGATTTCGGACTGGCATTCGACGGCGATGGGGACCGTATCGGCGCCATAGACGGTCAGGGCCGCGTGGTCTGGGGCGACCAGATTCTCTCCATTCTGGCCGAGCCTCTGTTGAAGGCCGAGCCCGGCGCGACGGTGATCGCTGATGTGAAGGCCAGCCAGATGCTGTACGACCGGGTGGCGGAATTGGGCGGCAAGCCGGTGATGTGGAAGACCGGCCATAGCCTCATCAAGACCAAGATGAAGGAGACGCATGCGCCGCTGGCGGGCGAGATGAGCGGCCACATCTTCTTCGCCGACACCTTCTACGACTATTACGGCTATGACGACGCGCAGTTCGCCGCCGTCCAGCTGATCCGCGCGATCCATTCGACGGGCAAGTCGATGACGCAGCTGAAGGACGACATGCCGGCGATGATCAACACGCCGGAAATGCGCTTCCAGGTCGACGAGACGCGCAAGTTCGCGGTGATCGACGAAGTGCTGGCCCGGCTGGAAGCCGAAGGCGCCGAAGTGAATCGCACGGACGGCGCCCGCGTCAACACGCCCGACGGCTGGTGGCTGCTGCGCGCGTCCAACACCCAGGACGTGCTGGTCGCCCGCGCCGAGGCCAAGAGCCAGGAAGGCCTCGACCGGCTGATGGCGATGATCGACGCGCAGCTCGCCGCCAGCGGCCTGGAGCGCGGACCCCAGGCGGGGCACTGAGGCTGGTCGGCTCGCCTCGCTCTTGGCGGCGAGGCGGGCCGCTTCCTCACGGCGAGATATAGGCGGTGGCGTAGGGCGACAGCGTGCGCCAGCCCAGGCTGGCATAGAGTGCCTGGCCCTCCGCCGTGGCAACGAGAAGCTCGGCAGCGCCTTTGTCTCGGCGTCTCTCGCGCAACGCCAGCATGACCGCGCTGCCCAGCCCTTTACGGCGGTGTTCCGGCTCCGTGGCGATCCGGTCGTAGACAAAGGCGCTGGTGGTCTCGCCGCCATAGCCGGTCGCAGCCACATCGCCGTTGAGCGTCGTCACGCGCACATGGTGCGCCGCGCCGTCGCTCTTTACCTCAAGCCCGTAGCCGCTGGCCAACGGCCGTTCGGACCAGGTCGCGGGTGCGGCCATGAAATAAGTGGCAGGCTCAACCGCCAGTTCGACGGCAACGCGGCGCGCAGGCGTTCAGGGTGCCCGCACAGCTTCAGCATATGCGCTGGCGCATCGATGGTCCGGCCCAGCTCGACGAGCCTCGGCGTCACCTCGGCGAAGACCCAGCGACGGACCTCTTCGGGCCGATTGGTGTCGACCCGCCAGCCGCCACGGTCCGGCACCGACGCCGGCAGGCCGCGGGCAATACAGCGGCCGCCCACCCAGGCGCGAAGCAGTTCCGCACGACCGTCATGTCGCTCATGGCGCGCGCCATAGCATGATCGCGCCTGCTGCCCAGCGCGCCCCTTTCCCCGTTCGCAAACCGCGTTATGCTGCTGACAACGTTATCAAGAACGGGAGAGGGACATGACAAAGATCACGCGGCGCGAGCTGGGTGCTGGACTGGGCGCGGTATCGCTGGCGGGGATGCTAGGATTGCCGGAGAGCGCCGTCGCGGCACAGCGCGCCAACCAAGCCGGACCGGCAGGCGCCATGGCCTTCCCGCGCGACTTCCTCTGGGGCTGCGCCACTGCCTCCTACCAGATCGAAGGGGCGGTGAAGGAAGACGGGCGCGGGCTGACCAACTGGGACGTCTTCTCGCACACGCCTGGCCGCATTGCGGGTGGCGACACCGGCGATGTCGCCTGCGACAGCTATCATCGCTACCCCCAGGACATCGCGCTGCTCAAGAACCTGGGCGTGAAGACCTATCGCATGTCGCTCGCCTGGTCGCGGATCTTCCCCGACGGGCGCGGCCAGCCCAACGCCAAGGGGCTAGATTACTACAACCGGGTGGTGGATGCGCTGCTCGCCGCCGGCATCACGCCGTACATCACCATGTTCCACTGGGACCTGCCCCAGGCGCTACCGGGCGGCTGGCAGTCGCGCGACACGGCGTACGCGTTCGCCGACTATGCCGGCTTCGTCGCGGGCAAGCTGTCGGACCGGGTCAAGAACTTCATGACGGTGAACGAGCTGCGCTGCTTCACCGATCTCGGCCATCAGGTCGGCATCCATGCGCCGGGGCTCAAGCTGCCGCCGGCCGAAGTGAATCAGGTTCGCCACCACGGCGTGCTTGCTCACGGTCTGGGCGTCCAGGCGATCCGCGCCCATGCCCGCCCCGGCACGCAGGTCGGCATCGCCGACAATGCCAACATCTATGTGCCCGCGATCGAAACGCCCGAGCATATCGACGCCGCCAAGAAGGCGATGCGCGACACCAACGCCATGTTCCTGACCGCGGTGATGGAGGGTCGCTACATCGACAGCTACCTGGAGGCCGAAGGCGCCAACGCGCCCAAGGTCCAGGCGAGTGACATGAAGGCGATCGGCAGCCCGCTCGATTTCCTGGCGCTCAACATCTACACGCCCAGCTATGTCCGCGCCGACGCCTCGGCCAAACCGGGCTATGTCGTGCTGCCGCACCTCGCCTCGTCGCCGCGCATGGCCTCGCTCTGGCTCTATGTCGGGCCGGAGGCGCTCTACTGGGGCGTGCGCTGCGCCTCGGAACTCTGGGGTCCCAAGGCGATCTTCATCTCGGAAAATGGCTGCTCGGCGGACGATCCCGTGGTGGACGGCCGCGTCGACGATGCCGACCGCATCATGTACCTGCGCAATTACATCGGCCAGCTCCAGCGGGCGACGCGCGAGGGCCTGCCGGTAAAGGGCTATTTCCTGTGGAGCCTGATGGACAATTTCGAATGGGCCGACGGCTATGCCAAGACCTTCGGCATCCACCATGTCGACTTCAAGACGCAGAAGCGCACGCCCAAGCTCAGCGCTGACTGGTATCGCGAGCTGATCCGCCGAAACGCCCTGGTGTGATCGCTTCAACCGTCACCCCGGCGAAAGCCGGGGCCTAGAGCCAAGGGCGACATCGCCTGTAACCCTGGGTCCCGGCTTCGCCGGGACCACGGCTGGAAAGCCTTTTAAACTGGCATTTCCGGCCTTACGCCCCCAAATCGGGCGGTATGGCGTCACCCGCTCCTTCCATCATCCGCGTCATCGATCTCGAGACCACCGGCGACAAGCCGCCCGCCCATGCCGTTGTGGAGATCGGCTGGCAGGATGTGGCGCTGCAGCCGGACGGCCGCTGGGAGCTCCACGGCGAAGGCGGCAATCGGATGGTCAATCCGGGCCGCGGCATCCCGCCGCTGACCATGGCAATCCACCACATCCGCGACGAGGACGTCGCCGACGCGCCCTATTGGCACGACGTCGCCCGGCCGATCCTCGATCCGTGGCCGCGCCGGATCGCACTCGCCGCCCACCGCTCCGATTTCGAGGCGCAATATTGCACGCCGGCGCTGACCCGTGGCGCCGACTGGATCTGCACCTGGAAGTGCGCGATGCGACTGTGGCCAAGCTCGCCGGGCTTCTCCAACCAGATGCTGCGTTACTGGCGCCGGCCTGAGGGGATGATCCACGAACGCGGGCTGCCGGCGCACCGCGCCTTCCCCGACGCGTATGTCACCGCCTTCCACCTGCGCGACATGCTGAACGAGGCCAGCGTCGCGCAACTGGTTGAATGGTCCAAGGCGCCGGGCCTGCTGCCCCGCGTCCGCTACGGTCCTGACCGTGGCAAGGAATGGAGCGAGATCGACGACGATTCCCTCGCCGGTTTCCTGCAGGACCGCGACCCCGACATCCGTCACACCGCCCAGCAGGAGCATATCCGGCGCACCGGCGGCGGCCCGGTGGGTCGCCAGGCCGCGACGCAGCAACTCTTGTTCTAGGCTCCGTACATCCCCGGGCAAGGTCGCGACTGGCAAGGCGGCCCCTTCGCCACTAGATGAGTGTCCATGGCCTTTTTCCTGCGCTCGCCGCTTCTCGCTCTTCTCGCGCTCTCCACTCTCCCGGTTCTTCCCGCCGCTGCGCAGACGGCGCAGCCGGCGCTCCAGGGTGCGCGGCCGGTGCAGACCGCCGACGACCCCTGGCTCTACAAGGGCTCGGACCTCGTCCATGACGACGCCTGGAAGTTTGGCCGGCTCTCCAACGGCATCCGCTATGCCATCCGTAAGAACGGCGTGCCGCCGGGCCAGGTATCGGTGCGCGTGCGGATCGATGCCGGTTCGCTGATGGAGCAGGACAGCGAGCGCGGCTTCGCGCATTTGCTGGAGCACCTTTCCTTTCGCGGCTCCGTGCACGTGCCGGACGGCGAATCGAAGCGCATCTGGCAGCGGCTGGGCGTAACCTTCGGGTCGGACAGCAACGCCAGCACGACGTTCACTCAGACCGTTTACAAGCTCGACCTGCCGATGGCGACGCCGACTGGGCTGGACGAGAGCTTCAAGATCCTGGCCGGCATGATGTCCGGCCCGCTGATCAACCAGCAGTCGCTGGATGCCGAGCGGCCCGTGGTGATGGCCGAGGGCCGCGAGCAGCCTGGCGCGCAGGAGCGCATGCAGGACACGATGCTTGGCCTGATGTTCGCCGGCCAGCCGCTCGCCAAGCGAAAGCCCATCGGCACCACCGAAACGCTGGCCGCTGCCACGCCCGCCACCGTGCAGGCGTTCCACGATCGCTGGTACCGCCCTGAGCGCGCCACCGTGATCGCGATCGGCGACGTCGATCCGGCAGTGCTGGAGGCACTGGTCACCAAGTACTTCACCGATTGGAAGGGCGTCGGCCCCGCCGCCAAGGCACCCGATTTCGGCAAGCCGGTCGAGGACCAGCCCGTCGCCGCCTCCATTGTCGAGCCCGCGATGCAGCCGGTCGCGATCATGGCCACGGTGCGCCCCTGGACGGTCTATGCCGACACGGTGATCTTCAACCAGAAGCGGTTGGTCGACCTGGTCGCGATCCGGGTAATCAACCGTCGGCTCGAATCGCGCGCCCGCGCCGGAGGCAGCTTCCTGGCGGCAGGCGCCGACCTGAGCGATATCGGCCGCTCCGCCAACATCACCACCGTGAACGTGCTGCCCGGCGGCGACGATTGGGAAACCGCGCTGCGCGATGTCCGCGCGGTGATCGCCGACGCGCAGGCGACGCCCCCGAGCCAGGCCGAGATCGACCGCGAGCTGGCCGAGGTCGAATCCTCGATGCAGCAGCGGATCAACACCGCCGCCGTGGAGTCCGGCGTCAGCCTGGCCGACGACTTGGTCGAGGCAGTGGACATCAACGAAACGGTGACCACGCCGCAGGCCAGCTTGGACATTTTCAAGAGCGCGATCGCCGCCCGGATGTTCACGCCCGCCGCGGTGCAGGCATCCGCCCGCAAGGTGTTCCAGGGCACCGCCACCCGCGTGCTGGTCAACACTCACACGCCCGACCCGCAGATCATCACCAAGGCGACGGCCGCGCTGCAGGCCGATGTCGCCGCCAGCACGACCAAGCGCCGCGCGCTTGGCAACGTGACCTTCGACCAGCTGCCCAAGCTCGGCACGCCGGGCAAGGTGGTCAGCCGCACCTCCATCCTGCCCGAGCTGCAGGTCGAGCAGGTCGAATTCGGCAATGGCGTGAAGCTGCTGATGCGCCAGGACGCGTCGGAGACCGGCAAGGTCTATGTCAACGTCCGCTTCGGCAGCGGGCTGAACGGCCTGCCGTCCGACCGCCAGACCCCGGTCTGGGCCGGTGAGATGGGCCTGGTCGCGGGCGGCATCGGCAAGCTGGGGCAGGAGGAACTGGACGCCCTGGTCGGCCGACGCCAGATGGGCTTCGACTTCGACGTGGGCGACGATGCCTTCACCTTTGCCGGCCAGACCAACAAGGCCGACCTGGCCGATCAGCTGAAGCTGTTCGCCACTAAGCTCGTGGCTCCCGCCTGGGATCCCAAGCCCGTGCTGCGCGCCAAATCGGCGATGCTGGCGGGCTATGCGGGGCTGTCCGCTTCGCCCGACGCGGTGCTGGGCCGCGACCTGGAGCGCCTGACCCACTCCAACGACCCACGCTGGGGCTTGCCCTCGCAGCAGACCATCGCCGCGCTGACGCCTGAGGCGTTCCGCAAGTTCTGGGAGCCGCAGCTCGCCGGTGGGCCCATCGAAGTGGAAGTGTTCGGCGACATGGACTCGGAGGCGACCGTGAAGGCTGTGGCGGCGACGTTCGGCGCATTGAAGCCGCGCCCGGCCCGCACCGCGCCGGCAACGCCCGTCACCTTCCCGGCGCATGTCGCGGCACCGCTGGTGCGCACGCACACCGGCAAGAACGACCAGGCCGCAGCGGTGATCGCCTGGCCGACCGGCGGCGGCACGACCGACATCAGCGAGAGCCGCAAGCTCGACGTCTTGGCGGCGGTGTTCCGCGACCGGCTGATCGACCAACTGCGCAGCCAGGCGGGGGTGAGCTATTCGCCCCAGGTCGCCAGCCAGTGGCCGCTGGGCCTCAGCGCCGGCGGCAAGATGATCGCGCTGGGCCTGGTGCCGCCCGACAAGACCGGCTTCTTCTTCCAGCTCGCCCGCGGCATCGCCGCCGACCTGGTCGCCAAGCCGATCGACGCCGACGAACTCAACCGCGCGCTGACGCCGCTGAAGCAGCAGATCATCCGTCAATCCAGCGGCAACATGTTCTGGATGAAGCTGGTCGAAGGCGGCAGCTATGACCCCGCCCGGATCGCGGCGGTGAAGACGCTGGCGCCCGACATCGGCCGGGTGACGCCGGCCGAACTGCAGGGCCTTGCCGCGAAGTACCTGCGGCCGGATCGGGACTGGAGCCTGATGGTGGTGCCGGAGAAGCCGGCCCCGGCCGGAGCAGCGCCGATGGCTCCGTCCGCGCCTGCAACTGTCCCGCTGCCTTCTACAGCCACTCGCCGCTAACGCGTCCCCACTGTCACCCCGGCCTTGTGCCGGGGTCCACCGCGCCGCTGGCAGGCGCCGCTCGGCTTATGCCCGACACTATCCACACGGGTCGTGGCGGGATCACTTTGGCTTGGTAGCGCTCGCCGGGTGATCGGCGGGGGGCCGACCGGCCCCCTACTTCAGCAGCGTATCCCGCGCCGCGTTGATCCGCCGGGTCAGGTCCGCCGATCCGCCCTTGTCCGGATGCACGGCGATCAGCAGCCGGCGATGGGCGGCCTTGATCTCGCCCGGCCCGGCACTCGCATCCACGCCCAGCACCGCCCGCGCCTCCGTCT
>JGI20283J15916_100011_pt1 | contig 39962 bp, 24 predicted proteins | sample Plalitdecfosmids_FD_15916 | JGI IMG/M metagenome (IMG submission 15916) | reverse complement strand
CAGGAAACAGCCTAGGAACACTCCCGGGGCAGCGTTCACGGCGATCACCCAGCAAAATGGCCGGCAACCAGCAGTTTTTGGCTCTCCCAATCATAGGAACACTTGGGGCTCTGACGCCAATCTTCGTTACTGATGCCCATTCGTATCTATGGGGCGACTTCGAATGGTATATGCCATCTGTTGTTGCCAAGTTCGATTCGCGGGCCGCAAAGTTCTTCGTGTCCGCCAGCTTCCTCCTTGCGACCATTGCCAATCAGATTGCGGCGGATACATACCCGTTTTCGAATGATTTTGCCGGTATGCTACCAGAATACGTCAACATCTTCAGAGCCAACATAATCATCTCGGTCTTTTGCATCGTCTCCATTCCATGGAAGATCATTAAAAACGCGTCGGGTTTGCTGGCTTTCTTGAGTGGTTACTCCTGCCTTATGGGACCACTAGCGGGTACTATGGTTTGCGATTACCATTTGATAAAGAAGAGCAAACTAGACGTTGATCAGCTCTACACAGATCGTGGCATATACTGGTACAATGGTGGCTGGAATTGGAGAGCGCATGTATCGTTTGTAGCAGGTTTTGCGCCTCTTCTTCCCGGATTCGCAAAAAGTATCAAACCTACTCTCGATATCGGTGGCGCTTGGAAGATTTATACGTTTGCTTGGATCTTTGGTTTTTTCCTTTCACTCGTCACGCACTATGTGATCTGCACTTGGATCTCAGTGCCAACTAGTTCGCTGCTTGAATGCGCTGTATATCCACCGCAGAAGGGAGAGATTGTCATGCCGGTCCTTGAGGGCGAAGAAGCTTCGACAAAGGAATCCTACATGGGCAGGGAAAAGGACCTAGCGGAAATGACCTAGATATTTTCAAATGGTATCTTCACCTAAGCGTCTTAGCTGGATTGAATATAAGTAATGCGCAAAGCTCCTCTCAAAATAGGATCCTCTAATCACCGTATACGAGCATATCGGTAGCCACCTTCTTTCCATAGTGTTGCAACATCACGGGGCCGTCAAGGTAATATTCCTCTTAGTATAGTAGATGATTAATCCACGCTGGGTTAGCGTCATAATTAGCTCCACTTTGACTTCTTATCGTGCGCCTCAACCACCTTTTGATTGCTTCACTCCCCTTGCCAGTTGGCCCGGTACACTGTCGCCCCACAATCATCACGTCGGCTATTTTCCCTATGGTACTAGCAGCTACATCCCGTGTGCATCTTAAGTCTACGTCAGTGTCGTGAATCAGGCCTGTGACCCTGGAAACATAACAGTACTGTAAGCCATCTTATGCGCTTCTTCGTAGACATGAACCAACAACCGCAATCATGTCAACAGCGTACTAGCACTTTTCATGTGTTGGTGATTCCCATGTGTCGCCGAATTCGCCACACGTTATATATTGATTGCCAACTATGAACTTCGATCCCGAGGAGATTTCCCCGCCAAATGCCTTTTCTCCATATGTAGCCAACGCCCACAACGTTAGCAAAGCAAGATCTCGGCGTCCATGCGACTCCTGTCGTCGGCGCAAGTCACGATGCGAGATGCCAGAAGCTGATGGGCCTTGTGTTCTTTGCCGTTTCCATCGTCAAGCATGTACTTTCAACGAAGATCCACAGCCAAGGAAGCGGCGAGCAGTGGCTGTTGACGAAGGCTTTGGGCCCAACGAAACCATCAGGAGCCAGATCCCTTGTTTTCCTTACAGTCGCGGCAATAATACCATATCTGCGTCACCTCAAGACGCGCCGGCCAGCATCCGACAGGATCCGCCCATCGATGACTATGCAAATTTACCCGGCCCTTCCCTGTTGAAACAGACGTTGGGCTTACAGACGGGTAGACATAGCCGCCTTCTTGGGTCTACGTCCGAGTACGAACAGTTACTCCTGGCGCTTGAGCCAAGCCAACCTACCCAGGCCTCCAATGCCTCGGTTGGACATCTTACATTGAGGCGGGTGGACGATGTTGATGCGACAACATTTGTTTCTTCACCCGATATTGGGACACTTAACAGCCAAGATGATATCCCCGACCTCGACGCTGTCGAAATGGCTGTCGCACCTCACGGCTCCGCCCTTATACGATTGTTTTTTCGCATCGTGCATCCCAGCTTCCCAATCTTGCATAAGAAGGTGTTCCTAGAGAAGTATGACCGTACTCATCGGGAGTTTTCGCCTCCACTTCTAGCTGCAGTATATCTGTTAGCTTTAAATTGGTGGTCATACTCAACTGAACTTAGCCTGCTCCAGAAACCAGATGTGTCACATCTAGAAGAGCTGGCCATGAAATCGTTGAGTAACATTGCTCACCGGCCGAAACTTTCCACGATACAGGCAGGCTTACTCCTCCTCCAGAGACCAGGAGGGAACAACTGGGCCTTGACTTCGCAGCTTGTTGGTCTAGGGCAAGACATGGGTCTCCATCTCGACTGCACAGTATGGCGTATCCCAGCCTGGGAGCGTGGACTGCGGAAACGTCTGGCATGGGCCATGTTTATGCAGGACAAATGGGGCTCTCTTGTACATGGGAGACCATCGCACATCACGCCAATGGATTGGGATGTGCAGCCTCTGAATGAAGATGACTTTCCAGAGAATGCTGCTGATGAAGACGATGAGGATGGAAGCACCGAAGTGGAGAAGGGGCGAACACTATTCTGCTACATGGTCAAGCTTACACAAATTCTGGGACTTATTTTATCGACATTTTATACGCTAAAGGCGGAGCGCGAATTTGCGCATCGTGCGCATGAAGGGGTGCGTTGCTTTCTCGACGCGGCAAAACCTCTGCAGCTTGCTCTCCGTCAATGGTATTCCGATATGCCACCTACTCTGAGGATGCAAGACATTGCTGCGAGAAAGTTATCTAGTGTAGGATACCTCCACCTCGGCTACTACGCCGTTGAGATGACTCTGCACCGACGAATTGTTCGATCATTATCATCCGAGGATTCCCCGGAACTCCGCATCATATGCCGTCAAGCCGCAAAAACCCGGCTCACTTCTGCTATGAGCTTTGTTCAGTCCTTGCGTCCTGAGCATGTCCAGTCCTTTTGGTATTCTGCATCAGCGTACAATTTTGTACTTGTTGGCTCCTTCATCTCGCTTCTTTGGGTGACGTCCACGGATAGGGAAGATTCGGCGTATTACCGAGCTAGGCTAGACGAGTACAGATGGATGTTGCGTCTTTCGAGCAAGTCAGCTGACTTTCTCGAAAAGGCACTGGCTTCGCTAAACGCTTCAACTGAGACGCTGGTGAAATCTATCCCGGAAAATCCAGACCCGAATATTATACTTGGTGCTTACCAGGTCAGAACAAGACGCAAGTCGTCATTAGGTGTTGACAAGAATCATCTAGAGGGGTCAAGATCTATACCAGCCGCTTCGACTTCGCCAGCAGCACAGCTCTGCGAAGGAATGGATGAAACACTGCTAGATGACAATGGTATTGTCGATCACTCTTGGTTTTATGAACTGGGTGGAGGCGCGTTAAATGGTGACTACGGCGTGCACCGGGAGAGTTTAGATCTGGCCACAGGCTTCAGCGTGCCGTAGATTACGACCGTGTTTGGTTTTGCGACAATCAACGAGTAGTTACACTTTTCCTGCGACCAACAACGTCACCTTGAATGGTAACATGAGATGTGTATGTTAAATCCAATACCTGGAGGCACGTCCAATCTCGGGTACCGAAGTCCATTTTCATTATCAAGATCTACCGTAACATGATTTAGATACTTATATTCATGGTGTGTGTATGCTCATCACTACAAACATCTATCAATACTCATCTTCTTTTTGCTAATCATCTGCTTCAATTTACAATGTCCAACGCAGCACAGAATACCCTTTTACACTCTTGTCTCCTAATTTACACTCGGATACAGCCATCAATAACAACGAAACTCTAACACAGCACCACAAACCATAAAAGATAGAACTCCCTCTTTTCAACCGTCACTCTGGTATATTGTGTAGGCCCCCGAGTTTGAAGCGGTTTCAGTGGGAAAGAAGGATGAGCGTTCCAGCGGAATACAATGAGGATGTCGATACGATACCACGGCAGAACTGATACCAGTCTTTCCATCTACGAAGCAAAATTGCCTACCTAACAGAGACTATGGGTGTTGGGGGAGGACGCAGAAACCTTCGAGCAAGAATATTCTATTCCTTTCAACGTATCGACAGAGCGCAACGCGTCTCTTGAACACAGGGCAAGTGCCAGTGGAAGAACAAAGGGTCAAAAATCCCACTGGTAGAATAAGCGAATGAAGAAACAACGTCTTCAGGCTAACACTGTGAAAGCGACGGAAGCCAGGAGAAAGATGCTGGTAAAACGGCGACTTGGGGATATTGTTGCAAGAGAGAGAGAGAGAGAGAGACGATGAACTTGTGCGATTGAGTGAGCGTACTAGATAAATATCTTTATACACTTACCAATATCTTTCTTTTCCATGTTCAAGTTTAAGTAGCATTGCATGAATTTAGTCCTTTCACCCTATTACTCTAGGATAGGAAATATCCTAAAATAATCGAGCTTCTTTTTCTTTTTTAGAAATAGAATAGTACAACGTACCCAAATAGAGATGTAAGAACATTAACATCTATCTGGCAATCCAAACTCCTCTCTCTCTCTCTCTCTCTCTCTTTCATCAACTAAACACCACCCACGCCCCTAACACCGCACCCTGAATCAACGCCCCCAGCAGACCAACCGCAACACCACTCCCCACCCCCCCCCGCCTCTCCTTCTGCCCATCTTCACCTTCCCCCTGGGGCCCCAGAAAAACCCACAAAAGCGTCGCTGCAACAGTCATACAAATCACAAGCGCTAGGGCTCCGAGAATCCTCTGCGCCGAAGATGTGACTACAAATTCAAGCGTCGGTATCGTGGTTTGCAGAGTTTGCGTACTACTATGTTGACAAGAGCAGCACCCACATACGCGCTGTGGAGCATCGAGTGTGGAAGAAGAAGAAGAAGAGAGTCTCCTTGCCCAACTAACCCAACTATACCTCTTGAATCCAGTCTTTGGTTTGCGGAAAAGGGCTAGTAGCGCTTCCTCGTTGGAAAGAGTAGGTTCATGGTGTGGGAGAGTGTGCCCGTGGCTGATGGCTAGGAGACCTTGGAGAGGATGGTGTGTTGGCGAGGCCGTGACAGTGGTGCCGCTCCAGAGGGCATGCTGGGAAAGGCGGATATGAGAGAGAGTACTAGCGCTAAATGTACGGCCGATAGAGGAACCCGATAACGTGTGGTATGCTTTTCGCAATTCATGAGCGAGAAAAGTGTCGTCAAAGTCTATTTGGGCGGCCTGTTTTCGGTTTCCTATTCTGTGTATCCAACGCGACGACTTTCTGTCTTTCTCGTTGTTGTTACTGGGACCGAAACCGTGACTCCGATATGTTGTTTTCAGTGTAAGATTTTGCGGTATCATAATCTTGACCAACTTCCCGCTTCCAGCACGAGCACCTCTCCACCACGTTTCCCTGCTCACACCCACCCAAACAACTCCATCCTCACCGTCCTCAGACACCGATCCAACAGGACTCCTAACCACGCCCTGCGCACTCTCGTTCCTCTGCATTCGACTCCTCATATCGACGTCTGCTGCTGCATTGCCATCAACAAGGCCAAGAACGTATTTTCCCTTTGCGTCATTGTACCTCTCTTTCTGATCTTCCTTCTCTGCTTCTCCACCATACGCAGAGTCTAATCTTTTGTACTCTTCTCTTTCGCTCCACCTTTTGAAATTATCGCTCAACTCGCGGCGCCGTGGTCTAGATTTGGGCTTTGGGAATTCCTTCTTCGTTGAGAATGGGTAGGGTGTTTTGATAAAGTGGGTGGGGAGATGAGGCGGTCGATCTCTATCTTGGTAATAGTGGGCGATGGATAGGGGGGAGAGGGTGATGTGGCGGCTTGTGGAAAGAGATTTAGGATGTGTCGTAGAACCTGAGTGGGGAAAGGTGTGATGTTGTTGGGTTGTTGAAAGCGATATACTGCCTACGGGCGGATTAAGCGATTCCAAGGCGCGCATCGTCATTACGTGAGCATTGATGATGGAGTCGGCAATCATGCTTTCAGAAGTGTTTCTCCTGTGGCGCCCCTTAGACATCGAGCCATGCTGTGGAGTGTCCTCGCGGTGTTGGAATTGAGTAAACTGGGGAAAAGGATTGTTTGTATCTGCAAGAGATGGCACATCTGAGCCAGCACTTCGTAGAGAATCTCTTGGAGTACCGACGCGCGATCTGGTTCGTACTACACGTACGTTGTCCATGTTTAAGCGGCGAAGGGACATTTGTTTAGCTCTCTTTGAACCTTTGCCGTCTGTATGCTCGTCTGTATGCTCGTCTTTTGTCTCGTCGTATCTGATACCAAGACCTGGGTCATGTACTGATGATGGATCAGAGAAGTGTGGTAACGAAGCTATCGTGCTTCTCTGTCTGCTTCTCCCTCTGTGCGCACTCCCGCCTTTGTCTTCAATAGCGTGTGGCGGGCTTCTCAAGCCGAGTTTCTCATCTATAGTAAATGTCTGCGTGATGTCGCCCTCGCTATCTTCCCATTCAGAGTCTGATGAGTCGTCGTCGAAAAAGTCGGCACCGGGTAGCAAACCCTGTTCCATAGTCTTGCTCATAACGGGATGAACAGAGCCGCGCCTAGTCGGTGAAGGTTCAATGATGCGCGGTGAGGATGCTGGACTCGACGACAGCCTTGCAGAGGGGTGATTGAGGAAGATGGTCTGCGTCACCATTGGTGGACTAGAGGAAACCACCGGCACGATGGGATGTTGTTTGAGTGGAGAAGCCTTCGAAGAAGCGGCTCTCTGTGCTTCCTGGGGCTGTGTAGTCTCCATGTTCATATCCTCGCTGCTGGCCCAGTCGTTCGTCGAGGGCTGCTACTTCCCGTGTCCTGCGAACCCACGCAGGATATTCCTTCACCCCGCCAGATGATCGACACGCTTGTAAGACGTGTCTTGAAACAGGGCGCAAAAAAGAATAGGAAAGGCGCGAGGCGGAACAAGGGCACGGAAAAGACACTGACGTGAGGTGGTGGCGAACGCGATGCAGGTGTTCAGCGGAGTATTAACCAAAACAAAGAAGGCACGCACCAGAGATTGCACATCTGTTTTCGGCAATTCGCCTAGCCCCAGGGCTATGGTAAATACGGAAAGAGGATGGAATGTCTATACGCAATCAGGTGGACGAGTCTACAGTCGTAGCCGCATTCCACTGGTCTCCCCTTGCAGAGGCCAACACGTGCTGTTGAATTAGTACAAAGAAAACAGAAAGCCATCTTGGTGGATAGAGATAGTATCTATTGAAAAGACAAACCTATCTAGAGAGTCCCTTACTCTATACATGCGCCCACAGGCGGCACTAAGAACGCCATATGCAATGCCACCAACTCGTCGAATCAACATCAGACATAGATGACCATAAAGAAAAGCGTCATTTGTGGGGAATTGGTGTGACGGTTCGTGCAGGGCTTACTCGCCATCACGGTCAAACATCTTAGTCATTGCCTTGTGGGCAAGCTCTACACCAGCAAATGTGGCAGCGTTGGCAGGTACTGCTCGTGCCATAGCCGGTCCAATGCCAGGGAAAAAGGCCTTGATACCACCGCTCGCATAAATGCCTCTGACGGTCCCACCTATTGTCGGTCGGCCCTCGGCACTCTGCAACCGGGACTTGATCGTGTCAACGGGGAAGACGGGTATCCACATGGCTACACCAGCAGCACCACCGGCCACCATGACGGCTCCCATACTCAGAGATCCAGGCTGGCCCGTCACTGGGTCTTTGGGGGTCAGATTTCGCTTGAACGTCTCGTATGTGGCGAAGTAGAGTGCTGAGCCTGGTCCGTCACGCGCCAGTGTCATGGCAGACCCACGGTATACTGAGCGAATGCCACCCTCTTTGTATAGTTGCTTTACGACATCGAGACCGCCAGAGTACCTGGGCTTCTCTCCAGGGGCGAGTGTCTTTTGTCCCTGGATCTGTAGTAGCACCTTTACGCGCTCAAACGGGGCTGTGATGATGGTCATGGGAATGGCGCTAAAGAAGCCGGCGGCGGAGATTTGGGCGACGCTGTACTGGTTGTTCTCGACCTTTGAAACGCTCGAGACCAGCTGTTTACCGAGATCGTAACCCCAGAAAGATACGGCGACTATTCACCGTCAGCTGCTATGTTATGCTCGTCCTGGGGGAGGGGTTGCTCACACATGGGTGTTACGCCCACAAGAGGAGCAGAGACACCTGCATATAACCCCCTGGCCAATCCTTCTTTTGCAATCGTTTTCCTCACAACATCCATGGCGCCGCTGTATACGCCCTTTTCTGCCGTCTGCATGCGCACCTTGACTAGATCGAATGGATGGCCCACAACGACGGCGCAAACACCGCCCACACCTCCAGCTACCAGCGCTCGCAGCGACTGTAGCGAAGACTTGGAGGCTACCTTGACATCTTCCTTGAGCTCAGCTGTCGAGGGCAGCTTCTCAATCACAGCGTCTGTCGTGCTCGACATGGTGGTGGGGGCTCTAGTGGGGCGCGTGAACTGCTCCGATGATCGATTGTGCGGGCTCAAGGTATTGTGAGGCTTAACAAAGCTGTGTGAAGCAAACAACAGATTATGCGATTACGGCTACGGCCAGAGGTGAGGGCGAATATTGCGTGCAAAGTGGGAGAGAGCGAATATAGTGTAAGCATGTGAGAATTCCAGTGCTCCGAACAGCTGCGCGCCTACGTCGGCCCAGCGCTCGGCTGGCTGGCTATTCAGCAAGCCGAGGCTGATCTTCGCCGAACAACCGCGCACCTCGCGTCTCCGCTTCCCACACCTCACCTGCATCGCCTTGGTGGGCATACATTATTTGATCAGATTTCAAGCAGGACACGGACCATGTTTTGTTCATGTGATGCATTCGTAATTTACTTCAACTACGCGGAACTGATGCGTACAATGCATGACAAATGCAACAACCCAAAGACGCTGAAAAGACTCGATCCCATGATGCCGCTGACCCATATCCCTACAATGCATAGAATGAAAACCCATATGACGAAGCACGCTGTCCAAATAGCTGCCTATGTCAACGCTTACAAGTAGCGAAAGTCCGGCGCACGAGACCTCCTGTTTCGGCCACGAGGGTTAACCGGCTGCCTGTCGTATGCATCATTATTGTCTTGCTGCCCTTGTCCGCCCCACTGTCCCTGACCACCCCATCCGAATTGCTGGTTGTGTGGTTGTTGTTGCTGCTGGCCATATTGTTGACCATATTGTTGTTGCTGACCGTAGCCAAAGTTTTGCTGAGGAAACCACTGTTGCTGACCTCCTTGTGCTTGGTGTTGGTTCTGCCCAAAGCCCATAGGGTACCCGTTTTGGAAGCCCATTTGATTCGGCATCTGCATCTGCATCTGCATCTGCATAGGCATAGGCATAGGCATGGGCATAGGCATGTTCATATTCATCGGCATGCCCATGGCTCCCATGGGCGCGTTCTTGAGCATTTCCATTTGTTGGATGAAGTCCTGCTCCATTTTCGACGCAGGGTCGGCTGCTTGACGCATTGCTTTTGGTGCCGTAGGTGGTTTGATGTCTGTCGGAGGCTGCTTGCGCTTCTTGGAAGACGTAGAGTCAGTATCGGAGGTTTCCTCCGCAACCAGCGTAGTGGTAGTAGTGGTAGTAGTAGTAGTAGTAGCAGTAGCAGTAGCAGTAGCAGTACTAGTAGTATTTGTAGTCTCATTTTCGACAGGAGGAGATGCGTTGTCAGTAGCATGAGATATAGAAACTGATTCATTTGTTGAAGCAACTGCTGCCTTTGCTGCCTTCTCCTTCTCTGCTGCCTTTTCTGCGTCATATGCCTTGAGAGACTTGACCATATCATCATCGGCAATGAGATCATCCATCAGAACATCCTCCTTTGCACAGTTGGGACAAACCAAATCTCCATCTGCTAGCGCGTTGTCAATGCACTCGCGACAGTATGTCTTACCACAACATGGTGTCTTGACTGGGTCGACGAATCTCTGGTTGTCAATCGGGCATTCAAGCCCGCGGTCGCGGAGCTCTTTGCTGGCCGCGTCGGCGCTTGCAGCACGCGCACGTGATGCGTTTGTTTTCTCCTGGAATTTGTCCCATGTCTTCGTGTCCGTCATCACCTGTACGTATTCACCATCGGCGTTGAGCATGACACCCTTTGCCGCCTCTTCGTCGACCGGCTTCTCCACCTTCTTGAGGAATGACTGTGGTATACCGGTCGTGCGCTTGGCTTGGAATACGGGCTTGAAATCGGGGTCGTCGTTGGTGGGGCACGCTTGGATCCAGTGGCCCTTGATGTTGCAGCGGCGGCAAACGTAGCCAGGTGGCGGAGGATGTGAGGGGACAACGACGTTCTTGGTGTTGTTTTTGCGGTACACGGGTTTTGCGTGTGAGAGAGCTTCCTTCTGGGCGTCCCAGGCCATGGCTGACTCGGCCAAGAAGGCTGCCTCTGCGTCTTCTGGTGTCGCATTGTTGGTTGGTGGTACAGGCTGCGCAGGCTTGCTTTGCGTTGTGATGGCTCGCACCGGCGGTTTGCCCGTGACATACCGAGCGGCTCTGCCTTGTCCTCGGGGTGCTGGCCGGCGTATCGCTACGACGGTGGATGAGCGGGGGATGAGAGTCGTATCGTCTTTGTATTCGGCGTTGGGGTCATCTTGAGGAAAGATGTGGAGGTTGAAGTCAGTCCCGTCACCGAGCCCGCTCGCGCTGATGATTTCCTTCTTGAGCTCCCATACGCTCAAATCTGTGCCGTTAAAAACTATGCGCTCGCTATCTCTAGAGTTCTTGAACTTGTAGAAGATTGACGAAGTCATAATGGGTCGTGGTGTTGTTGCTTGGAACGTGGCGCTCAGGTGAGAGTGTTAAATGACAAGAGGAGAAGGGACCGAGAGCGATTAATCAGCCCGTGCACGGACCATAACTCGAACCATTGATGGAACAGCGGGAACCCTGCAGCTGTCGTCACCCAGACACTGATCCTACGAACCATTACGCACCAAGTGTAAGGTATTTCACCACTGCGGCTCTAGGTGGAGAATTTTCACGCTTAACTTTGAAATGTGCTGTAAAAGTGGTAATGTTATCATGTAATTGTGGAGTCTTCGCTAGGAGTTTGCTCTGTTGCAACTATGGGACGCGGTTGACTGTAGGTTGTTACACGCACTAAATCTGCATAGTGGGTTGGATAATTTTACCAAGATCGCATTCCGTCTATAGGGATATCTAAGAGGATATACAAGCCAGATTTAGGGAGCACATTTACTCCTCCCCCGCATCAGCCTCTAGTTCATCGGGACCCATCATATCCTTCGCCCCTCCGGCGTCGCACTCGTGTATGATCTTCTTCCACCCCAGCGGCTCAGAAGCATCCTTGATGTGCTCGATGGTTGGGAAGTAGTGCTCATTCTTCTTCATTGTCGCGACCCATGGCACATTATCGAACGTCATGACTTTCATGCGGAAATACTCGTTGTCCTTGATCTTCTTGATTTCGGTGAGGAAAGCAGAAAGGTTGGGAGTGGGAACATTGTTCACGTGCGTGACAAAGTTTGTAGGCGCGAGCTGTAGGATAGTTAGTAAAGTGGAGGTGAAACTATGGTGAAAAAAGAGCACTTACTCCATACATGTACGCCGGCGATCCACGGGCGCGCGAGGAGATGTAGACATCCGAGTGAATCTTGCTAATCTGCTGGCGCACAGCTTGGTGCGGGCGGTGGAAAGTGGCGCCGCAGAAGCTGACCAAGCGGTCTGTCTCAAGATCTTCTGTCGCGACTGTCGACACCTTGATAGTCTTCTCTTCGCGCTTACGCACGACCACTGCATCCAGAAACTCGTTGTTGTACATGACATCTAGGTCAGGCGAACGGGTGACCAGCTTACCGTTTAGCGTTAGTAGCACGTCACCCTCATTGAGGCCGTCGCCATGACCCGAGTCAACCTTCCGCACCATGAAGAGTTGATGGCGCTCTGGGTCAGCTGTCTCGGTCTTTTCTATCCATTCTTCTGAGACGCCCATGACACGGGCTTGGCTCATCTGGACTGTCTGGAACTCGACGTTCAAGATGCGGAGCTTGGGTGTCTTACCGCCCCTGATCTCGTTGAGTACTGGGAGAAGGTTGGGCGTGGCAAGACCAAGGTGGTACTCTACGTCCTTGCCGCTGTGCGATGTTCGCTCACCCAGGTATGAGAGCCAGAGCGCCTGCACGGTTCCATCTTCAGCAATGAGCACACCAGAGCCACTATGCGAGGCTTGGTTGGTATCGACGGTGATGGCGTCAAAGTTGGTTGCACGGTATCGTGGTGTGATTGCACTAGCGGGAATGGCCACTGTGGTGATATCAGTGACTACAGTCTTTGCTACAACTGGCCGGAAGTTCTGGTTGATACCGAAGAAGATGGTCTCGGCACCCTTTTTGATAAAGTCGGTTGCGAACTTGGGCGTCTTGACGGGCGCGTTGACAAGCGAAGCATCATACTTGACAATAGCATAGTTCTGCAATGGGTGCATGAAGACAACCTTGGCGTCCACGAAGATGCTATCGGCAATGATCAATGATATGTCGCATAGGTCATATGGCAGAATAGCTCGCGAGACAAGGACAAGACCCTGCTCAGCATCAACAACAAGTCCGTAGCCCTGCTTGTTCATCTTGGGGAAGCCGTCAAGCTTAATGGGCATGGAGACATGCACGCGCACGAAACTACGAACAATATCCACTGCCTCGGGGTAGCTGGAGCTCATCTTGACGAAGTTCGCACGCCGCGGGACTGGAGGCACAGGGGGAATGGCATCGGCAAGGGGCTTGAAGTCCCACAGGCCGGTCGTGTCATTGCGTGTTGCTACCCGAATCTTTGCATGCCAATGCCTGTCCACAGCAGTGATACTAGTGTTTGCAGTATGCAAGTCGCGCAGATGCTTGTACATCATGACCACACGCTTACGATCAGGAATCTTTTTCATGACTTCAATGAACGTGTCTAAGTCTGGGGTGGGTTGGTTGTCAACCTCTTGTATTAGCCAGCCTGATGTGTAGCCGTCAGCGAATCTGAAGGAGCCCGCTGCCTCGCAGACGTATACACCTGCGCCCTTGAGCGAGATGGCATAGAGCCGGGCTTGTTGGTATGAGAGATCGTGGAACGAGGCACCTGCGACAGAAACGAACTTGTCAGGTGTAATGGCATGGAGATCGCCTACGTCCAGCTCGACGTCCATATTCTCGCCTGCGCGTTGTATCGTTACAGAGATTGTCTTGCCGACGTGGTCATCCAGGATCGCATCAAGACGGACAAATTGGGTGAGCAACTCTCCGTTGACGCGCAACAGCAGATCGCCTTCCTCGATCTTGGTAGACGCAGGTCCTTGTGGGAGCACCACCTCGGCGACCAGCATGCCTGTTTCCTTGGGAAACTTTGTGCGAATATCCTTTTCCAGTGCAGGCGAGAGGCCTAGTCTACGGCACTCATCGAACGGCTTCAATATCCACTGGGTTTGAATGGTGCCTCGTGAGACGTACTCGCCTTGGCGGATGAGCTCCAGAGCTCGTAGCGGCCGGTCCAGGGGAAGGAAGTAGTCGGTCGCAGCACCATCTGCACGTCCACCTGCCTGCAGCGCAACTGCGAATCCATCGCGGTCCACGACCGGACTGCCCGAAGATCCTCCACTAGCCGCAGCTGCGGCCTGGATGTAATTTGTGTTGAAGTCCGAGTAGCCCTCGCCGTATTCGGGTGCATTACGATCCAGCCGACTGATGACACCAGACAGGATACTGAGCTTCTCTCCGGCGTCGTTGCCGACCACGCGGATCTCGACGCCGACCTTGGCGTTGTCCGGGCGGAGCTTGAGGGCGGTGACGGGCATGTACTTGATCTTGCTGGGATCGAAGCGCAGGATGCCAAAGTCGTGGACGGGATCGCGGTAGACGGGGTGGACATCGCACTCCTCGTGGTTATCAAAGATGCAGTATCCGATGAAAGGGCCGGCGCCGACCACGTGCCTGTTGGTGAGGATGTAGCCCTTTTCCGCGTCGACGACGAAGCCCGTCGCCTCTGAGCTGACGGCCGCGTCCGTGTCAAAAGAGCATGTCTGGCAGAAGTGGATCGAGACGACGCTCTTGACAACGTTTTCTATTGTCCGCTGCCACTCAGCCGTGTCCTGGCTGGCGACGGCCGTTATGTGTGCCGACGAGGGTACGTCATCGAGTACGCTGTATTCACTGCGCGCGTCGTCCATGGCCTCCTCATTCGGCGAATGCGCCATGACACCATTAGAGGTGTGTGACTCCATCTCGGGCTTGATCTGCTTCAAGGGGCGGTCGGTTGAGGGCGAGGTTGGCGGTTGCTTGCGTTTGGTTGTGCCATTCTGTTCCATTGACGGCTGAGTATTTGTACACGTATCCGTGTGTAGGGAGTGTTTGCTGCCGTAAATTGCGCTAGGCCCAAGTAGCCGTGTAGGGTATCGTGTGTGGAGCAGAAAGGGCGGTCGCGATACTGGCGACGGTAGAGTGCGCAGTGAAGGTGTTGCAAAGAAACTTCGTTTGCAGCCGGCGAGTAAGGCTCGGCCAAGCAGCATGCCAGTCCTGGGGGTGCCTGGTAATGATGGTAGACCGCCCAAGAGCAGCTGCTGGTGATTAAATGTATAACGCGCACAAAGAAGCACAATTGATGAGTCCGGATGCCCTCTCCATGGACCGAGCAGAAGTGTCTGAAGAGCCCTGCAGCTGCATAAGTTCGCGCCGCTTCCCGCCGCGGTCCCCTGATCAAGCCCGCACATCACCAACGACCGTCAAGGTCCCACTCCACTTCGATTGGGTCCGGCCCGCCAACATCACTTTTGACATCCTTGTAAGGGAAGGAACAAGCAGTGTTGATATCATATGCTATTGCGATAGCCCACTACCCAGGAACAATTACTGGATATGCATACGGAAGAGTTGGAAAATCCCTATGCCACGCAGAACCGCCTTTAACCTCATCATCATCATCATCATCATCATCATCATCCTCAACAGACGCTTTATTGACTTTCTCCGTAACCATGTCAGCCTTCCTCTTTCATATATGAATGGCCTGATGGTACGAATCTTTTCGCTTTCAGTATCTCAGGTGTCTAGTAAAGCACACTCCTATACCACGACACAAAGAAAATAGGTCTTCCTCAAGCATCCATCGCGTATACACACGGCACCTGGCCTTGTAGTAATGCATCGTCATCTAGCTGTAGCGGCAGAGCTCACTCCGATGATCCAGTCACCAGAATACTTATCATATGCTTTGCAATTAGTAGTTTGGTTTGCACGACAGTCGTTGTATTGTCGCATGTCACAGCACCTAGAGCTCGTTATCCAAATAGGGTATTCATAATAATCGCGTACACAGTAAGTGGGTTGGACTGCGAGAGCGAGTTAACGTAGCGTGACATATTTATTTACAAGCCGTGTGACTAGATAAGCGGATTGTGAGGGAGAAGGAGGTTTGTGTTCAGGCAGTGTAAGGTATGTGCTAGGACAGAGTAGTAGACTAGTAAGCCAATCGAGTAGAGAATTACGAGTAAGTCTCTCAGATTTGATTAGGAAACAATTTTACGCTTTACCAAACACCAAGTTTAATACCAATTTTTGTCTTGGCTTCGCTAATTGCACAAGTGTCAGAAGTCGAGCAATGCAAGATTTACAGAAATACTAGTTCCGCTTCGTAACTATCATGTTGACCCACAGATTCGCATGAATCGCGTGATCACGAGCTGAATCCCGCTAGCGTAGACAAACTTTTTTTTTATTAGCAAAACTATGCACAGCACACGCAAACGGATAACACCGGTGCTCATCAACCAGAAAACTAAATTCACTACTATCACATAATCTATTGACAACCCCCTCCACAAGTCTACCTCTGTGTGCATCGATCGAACTCTCGCATCGAGCTCCATACTAGATCCCCACTCCTAGCCCAGATACGCTCCCCCAACTCTCCAATTCTGAATCGACGGTTCCCCTACCAAACCAACCACACCTAGTTTCCTAAGAACCTAAATCGTTATTCGATATACCTACACATCATCTTTGGATACAGAACAATCTGAACAACGTATATGAGAATACTTTCTACTCTTCCTATGAATCAAGCAGGTCAAGTAGCCTTAATAGTAGCAGTAAAGGACGAAACATACCGCACCCATCAGCTCCCCTACAAACGCTGTTCCTGCGTCTCGAAAAGAACCAAAACCCCCCCCCCTCCCAAATTTCTGCATATTGTCGAGAAAGGGTTATTTTTAGATACATCTGCATGCACGTTTACAGTGTAGTGGTTGTTGGTTATTGGTTGTTGGTTGGTGGGGTACCTAACAGTACCTAGGTACCCACGAACCAAAAAGAAACAAACGACAACAACAATGCATACGCGACTGCGACTGCCACGATACCCAGAACCCCAAGACTAGAATCAGGAGGGGGGATGGGGTGGAGTCGAGCCGAGTCCTTTTGCAGCACACACCTTGCTGTTGCTGTCGGGCCGGTAGGTGAGTGTGTGGGTGTGGGTGGAGTCTGCAGAGAGAGTTTTTTTTCTTCTCAATGGAAATCTTAGATGAGGGAACTAGTTTAGTTGCCGAGACGCTCGGGACTTGGACTATTGGATTCTGAATTTTTCTTGTTTTTATTTTGTGTTTCTTACTCAACTTCTCATAGGTCCTGAGAGTAGAGTCAAGAATCGCGGGGTTTTTTTCTTTACATGTTTAGAAACATTATGGTACCTGGGTTTTCTAGACCTTCCATTTACTGGTATTTTGTCACAGTAAGCTGCTTCATAGCTCACATGCAAATTGTTCGAGGCTAGCACGTGGACGGGGAGGGTTGCAGGATGCAGGATTTAAGGTAAGGCTCGAGCGGGGATGCCGAGCCGTCTATCGGCAATGTCTTGGTGCTTTGCTTCCGGATTATTGCTCTTTAAAGGCATGATCACCGGTGGCGCCAGAACCGTCGCGTGTTAGCACGCAAGAAAAATTTGGGTCGGGAGGGCAGCTTCCAGAGGCGCAAACGGTGGAGATGCGTTGTCAGGGGAGGGAGTACTCGAGGCGTCCGGCTTGATGTTTGATGGTAGGTTATTTTTCTTTGACAAAGGTACGTGTTGACCCAGGGGGTGATCTGGTAGAAAACAAAAAGCAACGGGGTTGACACTGACATCTCGTGTCATATTGCATCTGATGCTTACTGTCTGTCTGTCTCTCTTCTCCGTGGCTTTGACTGATTTGAGAGCGCTGTTCATGCTGTGCGCGCTTCGGTTGGGGATTGTAGGATTGTGGATCTGTCAAATCACACGACCTGCTCCGTTCAAGCCATTAGCGGCCTTGTACCAAGCCGTCAGTCGCTTACGGCTTTACCATAGCTGCCCGTCCTCCTAGTTGCCATGCTGTTTACATTGGTAGAGGCTGGGCGAAGAAGTTTAGGTGAGTGCGCAATCAATTCTCGCGAGGGCCGTCTCCGGGCCACGTGCGTTGAACTGGACGCCTGAATTGTTCTGAAGGATGAAGATTGATCCCGGTCGCATGGTAATTGTCCTATCGTTTGGTGGCTTGCCGGTTATTCAGTAAAAAGCGCATCGTACCTGTTGGCTAGTTCAACGCAGCACAAGCGAAGCCTGCTTAAACCTTGTTAGTACGTGTGATAGTGGGTGTGCGGATGCTGTATATATGATCGAGGCTTCCCTTCCCCTGCAATTGAACTATCCTCTCACTTCCGTCACTCACTTTCTACATACGCTCGCTTGCGCTTGCCATTCATTCCCTATCTTGATAATTGTCAGTCACACAGTAACACGACGTGTAATATCCATAATCGTCGTTCAACTCGAAATTTATCACGACAAATACCAGTAACCGTTCGAAATGTCGCTCAAATTTTTATCTCTCGCTCTTGCCGTAGTCGCAACCGCGTCGCCTTTTAATTCTATGCAAAAGTCCACGAGCGACGACCCTTGCGAGCCCTGCCAGCCGAAAGGAGCCTCGGGCTTGACTCCACCAGCAGTCGGCACACAGCTGAGCTCGCTCTACACCGATATCCTCTCTTCCATCAAGGACATCTCTTTCGACAAGAGGAATGTCCACATCCGCGCTGAGGGCTTCTGCTGTCGCGAAAGCCTGGACTGTATCAACGTCCAGAACCTCAACATTCCAATGTGCTACGACAAGTTCACTACGAACTTCCAGTTCCCCGATGGATCTTACGGAACTGTCTCGGCAGGAGACTACCACTCTGGAGGTGTAGACGTAAACCTCGTCAATGGATCTTACACTAAGAACGGCCAGAGCGCCAACATCTACCCCAATGAGTCTGACAAGCCAAACACCTCTACCATGTCCATTCCTCCGCAATTCACAGGTAGCGGTATTGGAGGTGCCATTCCCATTACCGAGCTTGGATCCATCATCGTATACACAACTACTATTCCTGCAACGACATACACAGCGCCCACGACCGTCGCGCAGACGGTAAAGACAGCAACTATAAGCGGTGTCGAGGTCAAGACTACGATTCCTGCCACAACTATCAGCCAGGCTACGACCATTGCCGAACAAACGACCGTTGTGACACAGACGAAGGATTCTGCGTCATCTACCAGCAAAGCAGCAGCTGGACAAGTGTCTGTCGACACAACGAGATCGTTCGGAATGTCACTCGTGGGCGCTTTGCTATACGCGCTTGTGTAAGCACTTGGATCTCAGCCTGTAGGATTCGTGTACATATGCTTGTTGGAATGGATTGGCTGTATGAGTTGACGCCATGAACTTCTTAGGCATTCTCGAATGCATGATACCCACTGGAGCCTTAGTTTAGTCCTATTGTATGCACATGACAGCACCTTAGTCCTGACGCGACACGCTTAATGAATGATATTGAACTTTCAGTATGTCTTGTCTTGTTCTGGTCCAGAAGTTGTGAGAAGTTGTTGCATTCTCTTAACCTCTTCCTCGTCTACGTCTTCTCCGGATCGTGTGATGGCAGCGGAGTGATGCCATTTTGTACCAGTCTTTCTCTTGAGCTCTTCGACATTGGTACTCCTGATTCCGCCTCCAGCAATTAACGAGATGCTTGTTCCGAATCTTCTCTGCAGTCGGTGCAGCCTCTCAGCACCTTCAATCGCATTTTTCTTACCGCCGCTAGTCAATATGCCCTTGAACCCGCAAAATATAGCCGCCTCCACAGATTCTTCCAACTCGTCTGCTTCGTCGATTGCACGATGAAACGTACACGGGAGTGGAGCAGCAATCCCAACCAACTCGCAATTGCGGGGTTTATCCAGACGACAGGCAGGGTCCAAAATACCGAAGACAAACCCGCTGGCTAAGGACTTGAACATGTCTACCTCCTTCTTCATCTGCTGAAACTCGTCGGCGGAGTAATTGAAGTTGCCTCCTCGTGGTCGGATCATGACATGGACGGGTATCGAAGTTTCCTTCCGCACTTGCTGCAGAGCTGAAAGGCAAGGAGTAACCCCACCAGCAGCGTAGTCTGTACATAGTTCAATTCGATCTGCGCCAGCTTTTGCGGCCGCAATGGCCGAGGGAGCGTTGAAGCAGGCAATCTCAAGCATGATTGGTGTTGTAAGGCCGAGAGTGTAGGTTGGATGACGGGTGAGATGGAGGCGAGACTAAGCTGGAGGTAGGCTAGTGCTGTAACTGGGATTGCCCTGGCTTACGACGCCGACTTCTTGGAAGCAACAGATACGCGACTTAGATACGAACTATTGTCTTGGATGAATCTGGTACAACGTATGTAGCGTGCGCGTCATACGCTGTGCGACACATTGACCACGCGCTCAGTCCAGAGCAAAAGGTGGAACACTTCCAAGGTTTTGGACATGGGACTAGTGCATGTAGAATGGATAGTGCAGTTAGCACGGTGAGTGTTGCGGGAATATGCGAGTAGCGTATCGATATAGTCGGTCAGAGTGTTATGAAATTAGCCGTGCATCTACAAGATCCAATGGTTTCGCTGTCGGGTCGGAGATGAGAGCACGGATAGGAAGTATTGACGGGAAAGAAAAGGGTCTTGTCAATTTGGCAGTGGTTTGAAGGGAAGCTGCCGCGGCAAAGGCTGATTTGCCGTGGATGGTCGTTGGCATCAACAGCCTCATGGCAGGCAAGCATCCACACCAGCGTATCACAATTCACTGCGCGCAGATCCGAAAGGTGTTTGAGGTGTGGAGTCCGTAGTGGTGGATCGCGGGAGACGATCGTGCGAGCACAGCCGGGGGCGGCGGGCCCCTAGCAACCAGAATGACATCATGTTGGCTGTGTTGGCTGGCTGTGTTGGCTGTGGCTGTAGCGCGCCGGCACCGCCAGCCAGTCTGTAAACCTGCTATCGCTCCACGCGAATAAAACAAGCGCGGTTTCAACTTGGGTATATTCTCGGGCCCTGTCGTCTCCTCTCTTATTCCTTGTGCTTTCCTTCCCTTTCCTTCAGTCTGTCGCTTCGACTGTACTTGACGCGCTGACCCCATCCCATCCCTCATCATCACAACATCAACACGACTAACATGGTGCACCAACGCACATGTCAGCGCACACTGTTGCTGAGCGCGGCCCTCGGCCTCGCGAGCGCAGTTGCGATGCCAGAGCCGACGGCAGTTCCGGCGAAAGTCGAGGTTCGAGCGCCTGTGGTGACTCCCGCGGCGATCCGCTTCGAAGGTCGTCACAGTTACATGCAGAAGAGAAACATCATCGATGACATCCAGAGTGGCGCCGACAAATATGCAAAGTCAATAGGCAGTGTGCTTGGAACAGACCTGCCCAGCTTCTTTACAGAGGGTAGGCAATTTCTTGTGCCGGCATAAGCGTCGTGCTAGTGAAGCTTGTGCTAACTTGTTCCCAGGTATCCCCGGCTGGTTCGAAGGTCTGCCTACCGGTACCCAGGTCCTCTCAAGTCTCGGCATCAACGATGGCGATCTGGATGCGCAGCCCACCCAAGTCCTCAACATCCCTCCTTACGCCAACTGGACCGACCAGGGCTGGAATGTGCGCTTCCACGGCAATGTCTACAAGTTCCCCAACATCAGCCAAAGCAAGGTCGACGACCTTGCCAATGTCTTCTTGATAGATACAAGCGTTGCCAAACTGAACAACTCGGTCGAGCAGGAGCAGGCACGCAACCTGACGCGCTCCATCTTCATCGTGCAGCAGTCCAACGTCAACGTCTCCATGTCGCTCGAGCCTGCCCCATCGCAAGGTGGTGACGGTGAGCCTGGTGGCGGCAACTCCATTCAGGCCCCTGGTGGCGTGCAGAACCTCACACTGCCCTACGAGACGACCGACGAAGGCGACTTCGATGTCTTCGTCCCAATCCAGTCAAACGGTCTCCTTCCGGGTAACCAGACTAACAACGTTCAACGATTGAACGTCTACACCAACGGTACCATGAGCGGCAATGCTACTGCCTTCCTCCTGCCAACTGAGGGTATTACCGTGATATCCGACATTGACGACATCCTGCGCGTAACCAAGATTTACGAGCCCAAGGAGGGTCTCATCAACTCTTTTGCTCGCCCCTTTACACCCTGGATGAACATGCCTGACATCTACGCCAACTGGTCGCGGTCTCTCCCCAACAACACATCCTTCCACTACTTGACCACAACCCCAGAGCAAGCTACTCGCCTCTATATGGACTTTATCTACAAGACCTATCCCGGCGGCTCCTTCGACACACGCCCGCTCAACTTCTCCGACGTCAAGGCTACCCTCTCCATCCGCATGTACCTTTTGACCAAGATCTTCGAGACCTTCCCCCAGCGCAAGTTTGTCCTTGTCGCGGATACCTCTAACAGCGATGTTATGAGTGACTACCCCCAGCTTGCCCACACCTACCCCAACCAAGTACAATGCATCTTCCTCCGCAACACTTCAGCAACCGACTCAGGCATGTGGTTCCCATACAACACTGAGGGCTTCAAGGGCCTGAACAATCGGAGCTACATGTTTTTCCGTGTGCCCGATGACCTGACTGGCTTGGATATCGCCAACGGCCAATGCTTGAACGAGACCATCCCGCAGAACGTCACCTTTTCGAGGCAAGCTGAGATTCTGGGCATCCATGGCAGCAGTGCTGGTACACAGCTCGAGAGCGGTGCGACGATTAGCTTCGTTGTGGCGCTCATTGCTGCTGTTGCCTTGTTATTGTAAGACGGTACGAGGGACGTACTCGTCCAATGCATGACTGTACACGAAGCATGTCTTGATGGATTTTGGGTTATGGCCATGGTTATTGTTTTCTTGTACATAGCATTGTAGCTTTATGAATTATGCCATTTTGACTTTAACTGTTCAAGTTGCATGTGTTTGAAATGTACTCCAACCAAATTGATACTAGCCGCGAACATGAGGTAACCTTGGGTGAGTGGTGAGAGAGTACCTGACGTTTTGACGGCCTAGCCCCAATTGTACTAGTCGAGGTACGAATACCGAAAGTCCCGAACGCGACATGCCATAGCCAATGCTGTTATTGCACGAGAATACCGACATTGCGAATAGTCGAGTTTAATCGCGGGTATGCACTGTTTACGCATTTAAAATATAGCATGGGCACTACCTCGTCGCAACCAGTTCCTGTTGCAAGTCGCGACTCAAACGCGTCCATGGTAGCTTCCCCAGCCAAGTTCCACTTTAGTGAGCAAACAACCCAGACACTATGAAAGATGGATGCCGCTTAGCTTCATCTGGCTGCGCGTACCTGGACATTTTCGCGCATCGCTCACTGACTGACTATCGCCAGGTCCCACAATGGATGATATTGCAGCATCGCAGCAACTCATTGAAGAAGGCATGCGCGCCGACGTCAGCAACCGCGACCATGCCAGCCTCACCCAGCTAAACGGCATCGACGATAAGCCTTTGTCCAAACGGAAGAAGCGAAAGAGACGCAGCATGCACAAGTCTACCGACGAGCGTCCGGCGCCGACGGCTGCACCTGCAGCGACTCAAGACTCTCCAGTTCAAGACGCAGATCCAGAATCCTCACCCTTTCCCTTCCCTGCGACCCAGCCCGACATCCAGTCAACCCCTAGACCGAATAGCCCGTCGCCTATCAAGGCTACGCCATTTCTCGTCCTCAATGATTCCGCATCTTCCCCGATAGTAGAAGTGCCGGATTCACAGTTTGCAGCCTCGACCGCGCCCGAGCCCACTTCATCACCCAAACTCGATTTCGTCGTACCGTCCAGCGCCATTAAAAGCAAGCGCACGTACAAGAAGAGAAAACAGTCCATGGAGGAGCGGCTCCTGCGCGAAGCCGCCCTCGAATTTGGCGTCAATCACGACGGAGACATGGCCACGGGTGCATATGAGACAGCTTCAGCTTCCTATACACTCTCCAACCGGAAGAGGCCGCGAACCGAGAATGCAGAACCGGGGCTTCCTGAAGTGGAGGGAGAAGAGACAACCCCAGCCAGTAAGCGGCATAGAATTACCAAGTCAAAGCACGCGACCACTGTTCAGGACCTTCTTCAAGACAGCCTAGAATATAATGCCAATGGTTTCGATGACGACGGTCAACTGCATTCTGCCAAGAAGTCCAAATTGAAAAGAGTCAAAAAGCCGCGAACGCCTGTCGCCAAGGTAAAGAATGTTTACGATATTCCCGATGATGAGCCACAGACTCCGGATGGTGTCGGTGAGGCAGGAGGGGCAGATGAGGAGCTGCAGTCTAACGGCGACGTAGATGTCGATGTGACAACTACAGCCAGCAGCTTCATACAACCTCGAGTCGCCGAAGAAGTCAACGTAACCGAAAATACGTCCACGCGCAAGCCGCGAATTGCTAGCAAGGGAGTGAAAAACTATGACCGGCCTGCTCCCGTGCGCAAACCTGGCCAGTCATCAAGTGAGGCGTCTGGAATTGGAACCGATGACGAGCATACCATACTTCGAGAGCCTGATAGTAGCGACGATGAGATTCCCCATCGTCGTCCTGACAACTACCAGCCAGCCGCAAAGAAGAAGAAATCCGCGAAGAAAACAAAGGTACATTCAAGTACGGGATCTTCAAAGGAGGCAAGCATACCGAGCACCACACCACAGCGTAGACGTAGTGGCAAGTTCGACACGACACCCGCTGAAAACGCACTGTATACAATTCGTGATCTCAATCAACCTTCAGTGTTGAGGGACAGTGGCGAGTTCACCGAGGATGAAGAAGAGTTGATTCGTAGAGCTATTGTCGATTACCAACAGAGAAAAAACTTGGAGATAGTGGACCTCGTCCAGATCATACAATGGAACAAACATGACCCTGCTCTTTATCGTGCAGACCATTCATGGCGAAAGAGCAACTGGTCTGCACAAGACGAGGAAGATGCACGAGAAAGTGCTGAGTTCTGGGCGGAAATCGGGAACATTAATATGACACGTCCGTTGGAAAAACGGAAAAGACACATCCGTGCAGTGTATCATTGCTACAAGACTGGCGCATGGAGTGAGGCAGAAGACGAAAATTTACGGAAAATTTACGCCGCGCACCCAAAACAGTGGAAAGCCATCTCAATTACTATGGGAACGCGTTCTATGCAGGATTGTCAGAACAGATGGCGCGACTACGTGCAATACGGCGAAAACCGAAAGACGTCCCGGTGGAGTCTAGAGGAAGAAGAACTCCTCATTCGCGCTGTCAATACGATTGCCCAGAGAGATGAAGACCTTCGCGCAGAAACGGGAAAGCCACCCATAGACAACTACACCAGCAAGGACATCAACTGGCCGCAGGTCAGCCACGAAATGGGCGACATTCGCAGTCGAATTCAGGCTTCAGTGAAGTGGAACAACATGAGGAAGCGTGAGGACCCACCCGAAATTCAGGTAGAGTACAAGCCTAGGAAACTCCAAGCGCAGTCAATCATTTCTGCTACACCGAAGAAACGCGGACGGCCACGAAAGAGTGACATTGTCAATACCATGATTGAAAACTCGGACATGGGAGAGCAGGGAGTAAGGGGTGCGGAACAGTCTAAACCTGCAGCAGGCTACCCTGCGCCCAAGAAGCCTCGCAAATCGAGGCTGTCAGGAAACAAATCAGCGCAATTAGAACCAGAGGAGCCGTCCAATGAGCTACCGCAGAAGAAGCGCGGTCGACCACGTAAGAGCGAGAATTTGGAAGTAGAAACCCCCGAAAAACTTCGCACATCAAAAACTTCGCAAGAGGATTCTAGGGACGCGGGTCAGAACGAGGTTCTTGAACCGCCACAAGAGGACGAGTCATTCGAGGACAACCAACTTGAGGAGAGTCCCCCAGAGAACGACCGAGAAGAGGATAGTGCACAAGAAGAGAACCGAAAGGAGGACACCCCACCGGATGAAAGCCCAGCAGAAGAGAGTCGCCAAGATGCGAGTCCAGAAGCAGAGAGTATACAAGAAGAGAACACTCCTCCACAAGATGAGGATGAGATGGTAATGGAGGATCAAGTAGATCCTGTCGTGGCAATTGAGGATCGGACAACTGGGGAGACTAGCGAACCCAAAGAAATAACAGCACCAGGTGTTGATCAGATGCTTTGGGGTGACAAGTACGATCTCATATCCAAGCTCCAGGAACGGAGGGACGAAGACGAGACTGAAGAGGATGTTGACTGGCAAGAAGTTGCAAATGGGCTGAATGATGTTTGGACTCCGCAAACATTACAAACAGCTCTTCGGCAGCTGGTGGAGCTTCTACGCGACCGAGGCAAAGATGTGGATGAAGACGATTTCCCCGGGACGGTGGACGACATCATGGACATGATTTGTGGTGAGCATGGGCAGGAGCTTGAAGACCACTTTATTCCTTCTCAGGGCGATTTATCCAAGGAAAGTGTGCAATCGCTTCAGCTTGTCGAATGAGAAGCCAAGTATGAGATGCACGAAGGAACGATTAGGCTGGGGGTCTGGTTCGAATGTAGTTGGAAGTCTGCCTGACTTTTGGGTGCCTTCTGGAAGAATTTGGTATGGAATCGCAACGAGAAGAAGAAATGAATCGGTCATAGCGTAGATTAGTAGCGGAAGCCATGTTATCTTCATTATCGGGTGACCTAGGTCCTGTCGCATATCGCGAATGTTGCGGTGTATGCAAACGAAGCCAACTCATTCGCCACAAGGCTCGGTTGGCACCCATCAGATTACCAGCCCATTGTTATCCACCAACTAACGATTCGCGTGTGTAGCGCGATGTGTCTACCAAGTCTACTGCGAAAGACCTGTCTCGTCTCCAGGCCAAGAAGCAAGGGATTTATTGTTTTCATATTCATCAGCACCTCGTGACCACGGCCGAGCAACGGCCCGACACAGCGATCAGTGCCCAGTGCTCAGGTGGTAGGCGCAGTGAGGCGGCGGCGCACGAGAAGAGCATACAAGAATAGAATTTTAGGGGTCACGAATGTGGTCCACACGAAACTACTGCATGCTGCACAGGCTATCGAAATCTCCGGGTAGACCCTAGAGCGTATTCTGGAGCGTCCGATACGAGGTTGGGTGTTGGGCTTGGGCAATACGCCGTTGGCTGTGAGTGGTGTGATGGCTCGTAGGTCGTATTGTATTACTATACTGGGTAGGTGGATGGACAGCGGGGTGGTGCGTGTTGTGGCGGAGCTGCCATCAACGGCGAGGATATGGAAGATGCGGGACTCTGGGAAAACAACGTTTAGGACAGGAGGACAGCGTCGTATACAAATGTTTGACGACCGTCTGCCGCCGCCTTGTTTACGCTTGAACGGCGTGGACTTGGTGCGCACCTGGTGGACGATGGCCCTGCGTAGGCCCCCCAATAGCTTGGCTTATGTCATGCGCTCATTGCTACTACGCAGCGCATCCCTGCCGTGTGTCCCCTTGGAGACTTGAACGATGACCAATGCGCAACGTTGAAAGCCAATCGCGGTGGCGTTTATCATTGCCTCTACTGGCACCCTCCATGACGTTCCTTGGACGCGGACGGCATCGACACAGCCGGCCATCCTTTCGAATCCCCGAGGTCTCAGGTTCGTTGGAAGTACAATATATGCAGCTGGCAGCTCTGCTCACTTCTCCGCCGCTGGTCCGCACTCCACCTTTGTGTGCTTTCCCTTCGCTCTCCACCCAATGCTGACGCGCGGACTCCGCTAAATCGATGATTGTCATCCCGCCTGCTTGAGACGAGACGCAAATCACCATCTTACATCCCGGCTACTTGCCACCACGACCACTCGTCTGTTAGCAGCGCACATATAGCGCCCGGTTGGCTGTCCCGCCTTCTCGCTCGTCCACACAAAGGGTCAAGGGTGCGACCTTGTTCCTGAGCGCAGACGTCATTTCGACCATTTACCCGCTCATTCCTCACATTAGACGACTTTTGCAATCACGACTCGTAACCTTCTACGGCCCGTTTCTCTCCATTTCGCACGCGACCAGAGAGAGACTTTGTTCGAGTAGTTGAACTGCGTTGGCAATCATGGAGCGAGTACGACCGCAACCTGCACCACATGCCGAGGGACGTCGCATGTCGATTTTTACCGAGGTTGGCCTGGTGGATGAGAATAAGATCCAGGAGGAGCGGAGCCCAGTGCGAACACATGGAGAGTCGCTTGCGCGGCTACGGCCGGTCAAAATGCTGAGATTCAAGAGTCGGAATGATATCTTCAATGAAAACGGAGAGAGACAAGCCGACGACGAAGACGACTGGGAATCAGTGTGCGACGACGACGAACCAAACGAATCGTTACCTTCACCTATGACGACCGTCGCAGCGCCATACTTTGCACCCACAAAGCTTTACCGATTGGGTCTGCTCAGTCTCCTGTTGGCACTGATGCTACCTATTATGCAACTCAATCCACTCAAGCATGTCGGAGTAAGGGGTGGCATGATTCCTACAAACTCGATCCAGGCCAATGCCGAACGCTCCATGCTCGTCAAACGGGAAGACAGTCCTACCGATGCGTGTAGAAGATGGAGCGGCCAAAGCGCCATCGTCAACGGTACCCTTTACATGTATGGCTTCCGTAGAACTACTGAGGCCCAGCAAACCCAGGATACATGGAGTAAGTTTCGCGACCCCGTACACTTGTACTCCACGGCTGTTCAACGCTGACTGTCGACAGATAATGACTTTCTCACTCTTGACCTGACCCAGTCCTGGCAAGTCAGCTCGCCTGCCCTGACTGGTCTCCCCAAACCTGCTGGCCCGCCTGCTGTGTCGCTCGGCCAACTGTGGGCATCTTACGATTCGCTGTGGCTATACGGTGGCCAGTTCTCCGACTCGCCCATCGTTGAACCAGCAAACAACTCGATATGGGAGTATCAGATTGGAAACAAGCAATGGGTCGAGCATGCGGACCCCAAAACATTAGCTGGCCAAAAGGCTGAGGGCGATGGACAGTCGGTACAGCGCGTTGCGGAAGGTGCTGGACTCACTGTCACCACACTGGGCAGAGGCTTCTATTTTGCAGGCCACCTGGACTTTCTCACAACCGAAGGCTGGAGCAATCAAATTGCGCGCGTCTATCTCAAGAGCTTGTTAGAATTCACATTCCCCGGACAGTCCAACAACGCTGTAAACTCTCTGCAAAACGGAAAGACTGCTGGATCCGATGGTGCATTCCGCAACATTACCTATGGCGGGCTGCAAAACACAGCATCGTTTCCGGAACGTGCAGATAGTGCTCTTGTGTACGTTCCTGGATTCGGTGATGAAGGGTTACTGATTGGTGTTACTGGGGGTGATAATGCTACCTTTGTAAGTTGAATCCACGACGGCGTCAAGTTTGATTTTCTAACATGCAATAGACGCAAATGAACACTATCGATGTTTACGACATCGCGACGTCGACATGGTACAAGCAAACAACCTCTGGCAAGACTCCAGATTACCGCGTCAACCCTTGTACCGTTGTCGCAGCCGCTCAAGACGGCTCGTCCTACAATATCTACATGTACGCTGGTCAGGATCTTGAGCCGGCAGGCAAGCAGACGCAACGTGATGATATGTGGATTCTGTCCATTCCCTCATTCACCTGGATTGAAGTGGACCAGGGCACAGACAAGGCAAGCATGCCTCCTGCTCGTGCCGGACACTTGTGCCAATCCTGGGATGCGCAAATGATAGTGTTGGGTGGCTATAACACGAATCTTGGTTGCGATACGCCCGGTATCTACGTATTCAACATGAGCAGTTTGTCATGGAGCAATCAGTTTACCGCGGTAACAGGGAAGAATGCACTACAGCAGTACAACAGCCAGGATAAGGGTAGCACCGGTAACCCGCTTTCTCAGCAGATTAACCAACGAGGCTTCGGTGTTGGCGCGGGTATTGAAGGTTCCTACGGCTACGCTGTTCCTGAAGCTGTGCAAAGCGTCATCGGCGGCAAAGCAACAGGAGGCGCAACACTCACCGCACCCGTCCAAACAGCCACCCAAGGTCCTCTTGCAACCGGAAAACCGCAAACATACACCATGACCGGTCCAGATGGTGCAACCATCACCAATGTCGTTAATGGAAACCCTCAAGCCAACAGTTCGGGAGATAGTGGCCCCAACATCGCTGCCATTGTCGCTGGCGTCATCGCGGGTGTATTCTTTGTGATTGCAGCCTACTTTGCATTTTGCGCCTGGATCTACCGCCGCCAAGTCCAAATCTGGAAACAGCATGCTACTGCAGTGCAGAATCGCGCCAATGCTGAAAAGCAAGGTACTTTTACTTCGTCATCGGGTCCCGGTACGGTAGGAGGAAGCAGCCACGGTGCTGCCGCTGGATCGTTTGACATTGGCCGTGGAAACAATAGCGGCGAGGCTGCGACGGCATATGGTGGACCTGGTGCAGAGTGGGGAAGAAGAAATAGTGAGGGAAGTGTTGTGGATGGGCTTTTGGACGGCCAGGAGCCCAGTTTCTGGGGTGCAAGGGGTGTTTTACTCAACCCTAGGAGGAGTCTGAGGGTCATTAATAGGGATTAATCCCGTAGGCATGGTAGAGCGGTATAGAGGGGCTGCGTGTTTGTTTCATTTTATGATTCCCCGGTTTTATTTATGTATTCTTTTTTTCGTCACATTGCAGAGCAGAGCATTGGATGGCGAGGAGCGAGATATCGTGCCGTTATGAATTGAATGGACTGGAGAATAGGTGGGACGATGATGTCCAGCGCTGTGGCTACGTGTATGGATGGATTAGTAGTAATAATGAACATGCATAATGAAGAAATCACGGATAACAAGTAAGCTGCTCTGCTCTCTGTGATTAATACAGAGAAGAAATAATTACAGAAAAAGTTCAACCCTACAGAGATGCCAGCGTTTGGCCAACTCATGTTTCTCTCTTTCTCCCTCTGTCTCTATATCCCCGCACCAGACCGCCCTTTTACCCTGCCCCACACCACACTACCCCATCCAACATACGTACCCGTAACCATTTTACCCTCAACAATACCCCGCCTCCATCCTCCCCCCAATCTCACCCAGGCCAAGCAACTCACAAACGATATTTAATTACTAATTCGAAAATTTCTCATCAATCAACAGTTTACCAACTGAGAGGCACTTTGGCGGAGTGGTTAACGCGCTGGCCTGCTAGTCTCTCTCGAGAGGAAGTTAGCCAGTTCCTTCGGGAGCGTGTGTTCGAATCACACAGGTGTCGCGTTTCGCATACATGTACTTTAGGCGTTGTGGCGGGTAAGCATCACTCTCACACACATCACCTTTTCCATTACTAATAATCCTTTCTCAGAGTGGTTATCGCGCAAGACTAGAAATCTTGTTCCTTCGGGAGCGTCAGTTCGAATCTGGCCAACGTCGTACAATCTTTTTTTTGCCGTGTGTGAGAAGGGGAAGTCTTTTTTTAAAAAAAAAAAAAATACTAATTAAATCATGTCTCTTTACATAGTAGGGCGGTGTCTTGAAATTGTAAAACACGGGTAGGCTCTTTATGTATATTTTTTAAGGATTATTGCTTACATTACATGTCTCTCCCCTATACTACCAGGAGTTCTATCTACCACCTAGCTAATAGTGCATATAACCTTGCCCTTTGTCTTATTCTCCTCCAACAGCCTTTGCGCATCCTGAATCTGCTCCCACGGCAGCACCTTTTCCACAAAGAGCTTGAAACTACCGTCCTTGAACTTGGGCAGCGCATGTTCAACGAGTTGATCCCGAAGCTTACCCTGATAGTCCTCGTCGCGACTCCTTAAACTACTACCGACAAAGGTGCACCTCTTCCTGATGAATGCACTGATATCGGTTCCGTCTGGCACTTTTGTGCCGCCCATGAAGCCCAGGTTTACAATAACACCGTCCTTTGCCACAGCATCAAGGTTGGCCTGGAAGTACGAGGCGCCGATGAAGTCGACGATGATGTCTACGCCTTTGCCGTCTGTGGCCTTCATGACCTCTTCGACCCAGTTCTGCGACGTTGTGTTGAAGGCGGCTGTGGCGCCCAGTTGCTCGACGGCAAAGTCGCATTTGCTGTCCTGGCGGGCGGTTGCGTACACAGCGGCGGCGCTGTCGGACCGGGAGAGTTGGATGCCGGCGATGGAGACGGACGAGGCGGCGGCGTGCCAGAGGATGGTTTTGCCGGGCGCGAAGTGGCCGACTAGATACATGGCTTGCGTGGCTGTGATCCATGTCTATGGAGGGGGTTTGTTTAGTTTTTGTTGGTCTATTGAAAGCTAGTTGCGTTTGTGACTAAACATACCTCTGGGATACCGGCACATTGCTCCCACGTCAATTCTTTGGGTTTCCGCACAAGCATGTGCGTGGATACGGCAATGTACTCTGCGTATGCGCCTCCGTATGCTAGGCCAAACACTTCGTCACCCTCTTTGAACCCTTCTTTTCCTCCACCTTCTCCACTCAGCTCTGCAATCGTGCCTGAGAACTCTACCCCTAGGATTTTGGATGCGCCGGGTGGGACGGGGTATTGTCCTTCGCGTTGCAGGAGATCCATGCGGTTTAGCCCAAACGCCTTGATCTTGACAAGGGCTTGTGATTTCCCCAGTTTGGGCTTGGGCACGTCGGCGATGTGGAGATTTTCGAGGGGACCTTTGCCATTTTTTATGTCTGTGCGAAGTTTAGCATGTTGGGGTTTTAAAGGTAGGTGTAGGTGTTTACGGACCTACTGCGCGCATCGTGTCACTCATGATGTCGGAAGCTGTGATAGTTTGGTCGTTTTTTTATCAAACCAAAACCGAAAAAAGTAAACGAGGAGAGATTTAGAAATTTGAAGAGGCGTCAGATGTATTATCGGATTTCAGGATATAGTTGACAGAAAACGGTGCACAACTTGTTCCGAAGCCATTCCGGCAATTACGGTGATGATTGGTAATGACGTTAGAGAGGGGCAGCTTCACGAGTCAAGCTGTGGTGGGGTGCAAGGGATCGGACAACCTAGGCAACGGCCCGAACGTGTATTTGGTATCATCTCCAGCCTTGCATATACGTCTACACCCGGCATCGTTACTAGTGACATTCGTCTCGCATACTAGACTGGACCAACCATACCCTGTACTGGATAATTGCATCGTGCGATCGCTAATTACGATTCAAGGCAGAGAAGATGACCGAAAGAACAGATACTCGCGAAACTATACTTTAGTTGACGAACAAGCTGTCCTCGTTCATGTCGTACTGCTTGATAAGCTGAGCAAGCTTGTTGGCTTCCTGGGCGTAATTGAGCTTGTACAGGTTCAAGACCTGGTATCGCGGCCTATAGACATTAGCAACAGTTAAATTCATATCTTGTCGCGGCAACTTACTTAGGCTGATCCTGATATGTCTCCATCTTTGCCCGTACCCGGAGGTTGAATGTCTTGCATGTAGCGTCTTGCATGGCATTCATGAAGTTTGTGGTGCCGTTTTCGTCATCGTCCATCTTGAGCTTCATGGCTTCATTTGCAGACATGCCAACAATTTCTACCCCAGCCTCGTCGAAGCAACTGAGCCACAATGTGCCTGTGTGATCGCCAACATTGACGCTCAAAACATAGCGGTACTGTGGTTCCGGGAAGCTAGCCTGGCACTTCTCACACCACCAAGTGCCGGGGTTGTCTTCGATGACCTTCTTGTTACAGCCCTGGGTCGAGCACGCAGGGTATGCGATCGTGGTGTTCTTGACGTACAGGACTGATGCCCTGAGGCTCATGTACGTGGGCGTATCTTGAAGGTAGGCTTCTTCCTCCAAGATAGCGGAGATGACCTTTGAATCGTTTTTGGAGCCCCCGGTAGCCGATGCCATGTTCTGATGCGTAGAAAATGTCGCATTCTGCCCAACAGCATTGAACCAACCCCGAAGCTTGTGTGCTTCATCGATGTCCGGGTCCACCATCATAGAACCAGAGCTCAACAGACTCAGACTTCTTCCGCCAAAATCAGAGACCTTCACACCCTTGAAGGCGATGATGGATTCCAATGGTGCGTCAAAGCTTTCTGCGGTCTTGCCCCAGATAGTCAGCCTGACCGATGTTTGACTATCATCTGCCAATGTTAATTCCCGCTTGCTAAAGTCCTTGTTGGTGGTCTTGGACGTTATGGTGGTGACCTCGGCAACTTCCTTCAACACACCGATTGTGTCAATGGTAACGTCTTTCTCAACTGAGTTCAAATCGCCAATCTTGGTGAAGTTGAATCGTATTTGAGGCTTGTTCTCCTGGTCCTCTGCCTTTTCCACTTCAGTGTCGCGCTCGAACTGCAGTTCGTAATCGTTGGGCAGATTCGAAAACTGCTTCTTTGCAAGCGTGACCCTGCAGGGTGCTGAGATGTAGTACACAGTACCCACTTCGAAGATGGGGTAGAGTTTATCAGCAACTTCGGTAAAAGCAGTAGCCCGAATCTCGCCAGTATCATCTAGTAAGTTGACGCTGAACAGCTTGCCAGCTCCCTTTGCGTTTGTCCATTCTTTCATATCGCTCTTAGCAGTACAGCGGGCGCGAATGGTCCACTTGTGTGCGTATGGCGACAAGGATTCGATGGGGTAGAGGTTGGGATGTGACGCAGTGCCCGGGTTGCTCTGGTGACTGGGAAGCGAGCGTTGGGGTTGTGCTGCAGGCGCGGGCGCAGGCTTTGATCCGTAAAAGTTGTTGCCTGAAATGGCGGCAGGCTGTTGATCGGCAGGCTTGGTGTCTAGAGCCTCAGGTTGTCCAATCTTGTCGAGCTCGCCATACTGGGAGAGAACCTCGAGTTCCATGATGATCAAGATGCTGAGGATGTGTTAGAGCTATCGTAAGTATATTGCCGGGTGTACACACTTTTTTTCCTTCACCCGTTGAGAATTGTACTTCAAAAGCCTCACTATGGAGCCCTTCTTGAGCTGTCCTGAGGTAACAATTTCATTGGCAGCTGCATGCTGTCAGCTACATGCTTGCCTCATCTCGTCTGAGTTTGACTCACAGGTCGCAATCATGGTCTGGATGAAGTTGCGAATGTCGCTCAGTACCACGCGAAAGCGCTGGACTGCGCCCGTATCGCCCACCTTGGGATCCATGGTCTTGATTTGTACGCATTGCATGACCGGGTGCTCTACAGAGCAGCCGCCGGACTGGACTATGCTCCTATATGGTATCAGTATGTACCAAAGGAACGTATGTGCCATATCTCACTGGATGGAGCCCTGGGTAATAGCTGCTTCTGCCATGTTGATGGTGATGTGTATGTGTGGTATATGGGGGTGAGGCGTATGAATTGGTGGCGGCACGACAAAGTTGACCAAGCGCGTCGACGCGTCTTGTCGAGGTCATGTGATTCTTTGGCCCCGCACGCGCGCTAGGCCGGATGTTATTGTGGCAGGGCGGGGCGACGTAATCGGCTTGGACCCTTCCAGTGTTCCGGGTAGCTGCAGCTTGACAACTCGAGGTGAATTTGCGCCAACTTTCACTCGAGCACATTCACAACATACAAACATCATGGCTGATAACGAAATGGCCACACGTGCGCCGGAGAACGATGCGCAGGAGAACCCCCAGGAGCCAACCAAAGAGGCAGTTCCAGAGAGCGTCTTTCCTGGCGACACCCCAGCACAAACAGGACCAAGCATGGGTGTAAGATGGGCATGACTTCTCCATGTTCAGGTGCTGCATACTAACAGATTAGGAACATTGTACCACCGACCGTCCTACGCCCTCTGGCGAGAAGCCAACCGGTGACCTCACCAAATTAGGCGGCGTGGATTGCTATATCGCGAAACCGGCTGACTACCCTCATTCGCCCTCGAAACTTCTCCTTATGCTCACGGGTGGCACAGGCGTCAAGTCGACCAATAACCAGCTGCAGGCTGATAAATATGCGGCAGAAGGCTATCTTGTCGTCATGCCCGACCAATTCGACAATGACCCAGCGCCTAACAGCGTCGACATGACGGAGATCTCAAAGGAAGCTTCATGGCTCGAATCGGTGAAGCTTAGGACCGCAGAGGGTATCAAGTCGTTCATGATCGACATGTGGCTCGCTCGGCATACTCCAGAGAAGGTGCTACCCCTACTCCACAAGGTCGTTGAGAGTGCGAAGGAAGAGTACGCAGACGCGGTCGCCAACGGTGGGGGTATCTATGGCGTCGGATACTGCTTTGGTGCCAAGTATATCCTCATGCTTGCTTCCGAACTCCCCGATACTGTTGCCTGGGGAGAAGAAGCACCCAAAGATGTAGAGCAAGGAACCACCAAGAAAGAGCCAGTCCTAAGGGCTGGGGCTATTGCTCATCCAACCATGACAACCAAGGAAGATCTCGAGGCTGTCAAGTCGCCCGTCTACATTGCCGCCGTCAAGGACGACCCCATGTTCTCAGAGGACGAGGCACTCACACCTGGTCGAAGAACCATGGAGGCGAACAAAGTCGAACATGAGATCCAAGTCTTCTCTGGCGTACCTCACGGTTTTGCAGTCTTTGGAGACTACGACGACGCCAAGATCAAGCAGTCACAAGCACAAGCTTTCGGCCAAATGCTGGGCTGGATACAGTCTCACTAGGACTGCCTCTACTGATTTGCTTTGACATAAAATTTTATCAATGTTTATCATCACTCTCCCATATCTGAGGTTGTTGGTGGACTTGCTATGGCGTTGAAGGTGGGTAGGGCTGGCAGAAGCCGCATCTGAATATCATCACATTATACTCTTATGAAACTTTAATCTTGATATACCGTCATTGTTTGTGTCTTGAATCGACTAGAAATTGTGATGAGTCCTATAGCGACAATCCGGCAATAGCAAGGTATTCCCAAGCATGGAGAAATCAGTTGATCGATTACTTATGCGCTAGTTGACTTGACACGATAATCATACAACCACTCACTCCCTCTCTAAACCCATCTTAATTCCCCACATTAGTAAACCGCAGATACTTCTTCACCTCCCTCACCTCCCCAAACTTCTTGCGCGCATCTTCGGTACTTACACTTGGCGGAACAATAACATCCTGCCCCTTTTGCCAATCAATCGGCGTTGCAATCCCTTTTGCATCACCCGTCTGCAGACTATCAATTACCCTCAACACCTCAGCTGTGTTCCGGCCCGTGCTCGCGGGATATGACATGGTAAGCCGGATCTTCTTGGCCGGGTCGATGATGAAGACGGAGCGGATGGTAAAGGCAATCCCGCCGTTCTTTTGCAAAGCGTCAAGGTCGTCTTGCGAGATCATGTCGTACAGAAAGGCGACATGGCGGTCAGCATCGGCGATGATGGGGAATTGGACCGTTGTGTTTGATGTTTCGTTGATGTCGGCGATCCATTGGTCATGCGAGCTTAGGTCGTTTGCGCTCTTTTAGGGGGTTTGGACAAGTTAGTAGACATGTTTAGTGTTTGGGTAGACCGATCACTAGATGGAGAAAATACTTACAAGACCAATCATCTGAACGCCTCTCGCATCGAACTCATCCTTTAGTCTCGCAAACGCACCAAGTTCCGTAGTGCAAACTGGAGTAAAATCCGCTGGATGCGAGAATACTTTTTTTGGGCCATGGGAGTTAGTTTCTTATCACGTAACCACAAAAAAAACATCACGGAGATTAAAACTTACAAATCGTCCACTTGTTGTTCAAGAACTTGTGAAAGTCCATATCCCCATGCGTAGTCTTTGCCTGGAAATTAGGCGCTGCAAAAAAAAAACTACAATCAGCCTTTTTGTTCATCTCACTCTTTAGCAATCCTCCCTTCCAAGATCAACATACCAATCGATCCCAACCTCAACCTGGGCTGTTCGGCCGGCAGCGTAATACCGCGACGTAGCAGTGGGGCTGCTGCTGTTGTGGGACGCTGGATGCGCAGCGCAGGGCGTGCAGAACAACGTAGGGCGCGGGAAGCTGCGCGAGGGAGGAAGGAAGACATTGTGTTTATGTATGTGAACTAAACGGGATAAAGAAGGAGATTATAGGTGTTCCAAAGCTCTTTTCTTATATGTTAGATGTGCAATGGCAAGGTGATTGGGGGCAATTAGTAAAAGTGTCGGAATTGTCGGTTTTTGGGATGGCGTCATGTTGGATCAGGGGTCCCCACTTGGATTCGTCGGTCCGAAGTCGGGGAGAGAAGAGTTCCTTGCCCGAAAGCGAAAGGAGTTGTTTCCTTTGCTTTCATATGCATTTTCCAAGTTACATTCAGGGTTGCGAGGATCTATGCGTGGATGATATTGCAATCAGTTAATATAGAGGCTGCATCCGCTATGCCCATGTCTGGCGAGTTAACCTCAAGAATTACACACGTTGTCGACATGTCCTAATGAATAAAAACTTCCTATCACATCAACATCCCGATGGGACCTATTGTGTTAAACAAAGACAAAAGCCTAGTCATGAGTAAAAGTGATAAGTGAAAGTCCGGTCTGGACAATGTACATACCATGAATTTACTAGACAAGTGCCTAGAAGAGGACATAGGTTTACAAAGACGTATGGAACTCACCAAGAATCAAGGGCAAGCATCCCTTAGAAGAAATCTAAAGGCTACTAAAATGGGGGAACTAGAGCTCCCAGCAAGAATACCAAGAACGCCCAAAACAAGAAAATCAGAGATGATATGGGGGAAAGATTATGTGTCTAGTAAGCATTAGTTGAGAGCTGTACTTTTCAAACTTCAACACCTTGAATTGAAATCATATTTACAGTAAAATCTTTACAGAAGAGCCTACAATGGTAAATCTGACATCTCATACTTCAATCAACAGCGTTCAACAGTTTCACACTATCCAAAACCCCTTCCCCCCACAAAACTCGACATACATATAAGGGAAACAAACATGCTCAACTTCCATTACACGCCATTCAACAACCCATGCATCTGCAATAACTTATTATACCTCGCCTGCTGCGGATCCACCAACTGCCTCGCGGCCTCGGCCCCAACAACAGGCAGAACCTTCAACCCATCCCCCTTCATCTTCTTAGGTACCATCTTGGGGTCCAGCAGCCCCACCTGCACCAGCACAGAAGCCTGATCCCAATACATATGTTCGCTCACCAGCTTATCCCCCCTCACCGCCACGATGCTAACCATGGCAATCTCCACACGCTTATGCGTCGCCTTGACACCTGGTAGTATCCAGTCGACCTCATCCGAATGCGTAAACGACACGACCATCTCATCCACAATCCTATTCACGCCCATGGTCCTCGACACGAGTCTAATCTCAAAGTCTGGGACAAGGCTTGGAACGAAGAATTCGCCGTAAAATTCTGCGAGTTTGCGACGTCCCACACCACCCTGGAGTGTTGGTAACATGGTCACATGGGGGCTGTCCTGTGTCATATTCTTAATGATATCCATGCTCGCTCGGTCGGGGTCGTCGTCTTCGAATTTGGCGTTCCAGTGCGCTTGGGCCAGGGGCTCGAGATCGAGGTTCTTGCCAAAGCCTTTGCGGACACAGGATAGTGTGCGTGTCCATGCGAGGTTCGCTTCTACTTGCTCATATGCTGTGGAGGCTGGATCCGCAAACCCAGTGGCGCATTTTTCGTACCGGTAGAGCTTCCACGCGCACATGTCTGGTCTCGGACTCGTCTGGCTGCGGCCCGCGATGTGGACTTGCAGTTGATGCGAGTTTGGATACATGGTCTTTGGACTAGGCAGCACAGAAGGGTAAAAAGCAATGATTGCACAGCATTTGGCCAGCGGCTTCTGCGCAACCTTGAGCACCACGCTTGCTGCGTCGCCATATGCTATCAGCGCATAGTGCTCGCCTAGGTTGAGTGTTTCAGACAGCGACTTTAGGCTCGCGATGTACTCTGCCTGCGGCTGTGTGCGCGCATCGTACGGTAGGAACCGCGTGTCGTAGCCTTCTTCGCGCCAGGCTAGGAGCGCTTTTTCCGGGGCGGGAAGTGCGCAGCTGAGATAGATGCGTGGAAGGCCAGAGTTGAAAGTTAGGAAGCCGCCGCGGCCCGGGCGGTCGTCAAAGGACGTGATTGACATGTCTTTTATCTTTGTTTTTCTCTTTCCCAAAATAGACGATTGTATTCCTCAATTCCGGGGCTTAGTTCGATATCCCGTTGGCTGGCTGGTCGATTTTAACGTTCAGTGTGGATTTAGATAGGGTGGGGGGACCGCAAGTAGCCTTGCAAGCCACAAACAACAATCCGAATGCCAGCAGCACGGAGCTGGGCGCTCCAACGGCATTTATTTTCCGCCTTCTCCACTACTCTTGAGGCAGATCCTGGTCCTATATCTGGCGTGTTCAGACTGGGCAGCCAAGTTTTGGAAGTATAAACTTTGCTGGCAAGAAAAGCTCCGAGCTTTCCAATAATGCAGCATGACGTCATATTGAAGATGCTTGGAATATGGCGGGGCGAGTAGATGTCCAAGTGGATTTCGGGAAAGTCTGGCGCGATCAGTTTTACTTGTTTGGGAACAATGAATGTGGGGTCGGCGTTTGTTTGTTGTTGTTGTGGTTGATGTTTGTATGGGGAAGGACTAGGTGATGTGAGTTTTGAGAAGACTTGTTGTTGTTATTGTTGTTGTGAATGAAGTATGTGGTCTAGGTGTCGTTGTAC
>JGI20283J15916_100116_pt1 | contig 40151 bp, 36 predicted proteins | sample Plalitdecfosmids_FD_15916 | JGI IMG/M metagenome (IMG submission 15916) | reverse complement strand
GGCTGGCGATCGTCCGCGACGTGGCGGAGATCTACGAAGGCACCGTCAGCCTGGAGGAGAGCGAGGATCTCGGCGGCTTGCTGGTCCGCCTCCGCCTGCCGCTGGCGACCTGAGGGACGATCCGGCTCCGGCTCAACAACACCGTCCGCCGCCGCTGCCGTAGCGGGCCTGTTGCCGGTCGCGGAAGAAGGCCGCGCGGGTCATCGGCGCAGCGTCGGGGTGGTGTTCGGCCATGTGGCGGCAATAAGCGTCGTAATCCGGCATGCCGACCATCAGGCGCGCCGTCTGCGCGAGGCGCCCGAGCATACTCATCGTGCCACTTCCAACGCTGGCGGGATCTCCGTCACGCTCGGCCGCGGCAGACGCAGCGCCGCGCGGCAGGTGCGCACCGTGTAGAACAGGATTGCCGCGACCACGACCAGGAACAGCGCGCACAAAGCGGCGTCGATCCGGTCGTTGAAGACGATGCGGCTCATCTCTCCCATTGAGGCGGCCGGCTTGAGCAGCTCGCCGCGCGCAACCGCGTCGGAGAAGACCTGCGCGTGCGCCAGGAAGCCGACCTTGGGATCGGGATGAAACAGCTTCATCAGCCCCGCCGTGCCGGTGCACAGCACCAGCCACGCCGCCGGCACCACCGTCACCCAGGCGAAGCGCTCGCGCTTCATGCGCACCAGCACCACGGTCGCCAGCATCAGCGCCACCGCGGCGAGCATCTGGTTGGAGATGCCGAACAGCGGCCACAAGGTGTTCACCCCGCCGAGCGGATCGGTAACGCCCTGGTAGAGGAAGAAGCCCCATGCGCCGACGCAGATCAGCGTCGCGATCAGGCCGGGCACGAAGCTGGACGTCTCCTTGAAGCGCGGGGAGACGAGGCCGAGCAGGTCCTGCAGCATGAACCGCCCCGAACGCGTGCCGGCATCCACCGCGGTGAGGATGAACAGCGCCTCGAACAGGATCGCGAAGTGATACCAGAACGCCTTCATGCCCGGCCCGCCGAGCACGTTGCTGAAGATCTCTGCCATCGCCACCGCCAGCGTCGGCGCGCCGCCGGCACGGCTGACGATGGTGGTCTCGCCGACCTCACGCGCGGTGGTGGCGAGCGTCTCGGCGGAGACCGGGAAGCCCATGGCAGTGATCGCCGCCGCCGCCGTGGCGGGATCGCCGCCGGTGATCGCAGCCGGCGCGTTCATCGCGAAATAGATGCCCGGATCGAGGATCGACGCGGCGATCAGCGCCATGATCGCGACCGCGCTTTCCATCAGCATCGCGCCATAGCCGATGAACGGCGCATCGCCCTCGCTGGCGATCAGCTTGGGCGTGGTGCCGCTGGAGATCAGCGCGTGGAAGCCCGATACCGAGCCGCAGGCGATGGTGATGAACAGGAACGGGAACAGCGGCCCCGCCCACACCGGGCCGGTGCCGGTGAAGGCGAACTGCGTCAGCGCCGGCATGCGCAGCGGCGGGGCGAGCACGACGATGCCGATCGCCAGCGCGGCGATCGCGCCGATCTTGAGAAAGGTCGACAGATAGTCGCGCGGCGCGAGCAGCAGCCACACCGGCAGCAGCGAGGCGATCGCGCCATACGCGATCAGGCCGAAGCAAAGCTGCACCGGCGTCAGCGTGAAGATCGGCGCCCAAGTGGCGCTTTCCGCCACGCTCTGCCCGAAGATGATCGCCGCGATCAGCCCGATGAAGCCGATCACCGATACCTCGCCGATCGCGCCCGGGCGGATCCAGCGGGTGTAGGCGCCCATCACCATCGCCAGCGGCACGGTGGCGACGACGGTGAACAGCCCCCACGGGCTTTCCGCCAGCGCGCGCACCACGATCAGCGCGAGCACCGCGAGGATGATGACCATGATCATGAAGGCGCCGACCAACGCGATCGTGCCGGGGATCGCGCCCATTTCCATGCGCACCAGCTCGCCCAGCGACTTGCCGTCGCGGCGCATCGAGATGAACAGGATCATGAAATCCTGCACCGCGCCGGCCAGCACCACGCCGGCCAGGATCCAGAGTGTGCCGGGCAAATAGCCCATCTGCGCCGCGAGCACCGGGCCGACCAGCGGGCCGGCGCCGGCAATCGCCGCGAAATGGTGGCCGAACAGCACGCGGCGATCGGTGGCGACATAATCGAGTCCGTCGGCGCGGCGCACCGCCGGCGTGGGCCGCGATGGATCGATGCCGAGCACCTTGTTCGAGATGAACAGCGCATAATAGCGATAGGCGACCAGATAGACCGACACCGCCGCGGCAACGATCCACAGCGCGTTGACCGGCTCGCCGCGCATCGTCGCGACCACGCCCAGGCTGCCGGCGCCGACCAGCGCCAGCGCGATCCATGGAAGATGCCGCGTCATGATCGATCCCTTCACGCTCGCCGGGTGACGGCCCGGCGCTTGAGCAATCGCCCCTAATCGAAGGCCTTGCGAGGGGCCAGTCCCGTGAGGTCGGCGGTGATTGTGCCCGGCGCGGGAACCGCACGGCGGGTTCCGGCGATTTGGCATGCTGGATCATCACCGGGTCGGAGATTGAGCATGGCCGAAGCGACGTGGGGCGACGCGAAAGACCCAAGGATCGAATGGAAGATGAGCGCCGCGCTCGAAAACGTGACGCGTAGTGGCGAGGAAGTGCCCGAGGTCACCAACCTAGAAGGGGCGGTGCGCGCCTGGCAGGAGCTGGACGGCGACCAGAAGCGCGACGCGGTGCTGACGCTGGAACGGCCGATCCGCCTGAATGGCGATCTGCCGCTCGACACGTTCGTCGGTGAGGCGATCGGTGGGCTTGCTCAACAGCTGCCGTCCTGACACGGCGCTCAGCATCAACATTCAAGAAGGAAACAGTGATGGCGAACGGCCAGTTGGAAATCGATACCAATAGCGTGCTCGACAATATCGACGCGGAACTCGTCGAGTTCAGCGGCGAGGTTGACGGCGACGATTACGAATTCGCGCTCCAGTACGATCTGCTTGAGGCGCTGAGCGGCGACCGCCCTGATGGCGACGCGATCGACATGTTCAATCGCTTCATCGATCAGGTGAGCGACGCCGCGCTGTCCGCGCTGTCGCGCAACTCTGACGCCAATCCAATCGTGGTCAGCGAATCCGATCTCGAATAGCTACGACGCCGTCGTCATCCCGGGCCTGTCCCGGGATCCACCGGCCGCGATCTCGGCGGCATAGGCTTGATGGAATGGATGACGCCGCGATCTCGCTAAGGCAAAAGGCGAACCGATGATGCGTCGCCCGCTCCAGTTTACGCCAGCCACACTCGCCTGTCGGGTTGCGTTGCAGGGATGGGGATGACCATCCGCCCGCCGCGCGGCGGCTTTGCCGGCCCGGTCAAACGATCGATCACCATCGCCGGCCACCCCACGTCGATCAGCCTCGAGCCATTGTTCTGGCGTGCGCTGGAGCGCGCCGCGGTCGCGCATGCCCTGCCGCTCTCCGCGCTGGTCGCCGAAATCGACGCGCTGCGAATCAGTCAACCGGATCCGCCGAACCTCGCCAGCGCCTTGCGAACGTGGCTGGCCGATCTATCCGCTTACGAATAAGAGTTATTCGCAATAGCATTGACAGTGAGAACGACTCTCAATAGCTGACCTCCAGAAATAAAAAGTGGGGGTTTATTCATGTTCGATCGCAGCGTGCCGCCTGGTGCATCGTCTTTTCTCGCCTTGGCCGCCGTCGGCTTCATCGCAACCTCGCCGGCTCATGCCGCCACGCCGGCCAAGGCTGAAGCAGCCGCCGACGCTCCGCAGCAGGTGACCACCGAGGATCGGCGCCGCGACGACATCATCGTCACCGGCCAGCAGGTGAAATCCGAACAGGCCAGCGCCAAGACCACGCGCCCCGTCCGCGACACCCCGCAGACCGTGACGATCCTGACCAACAAGACGATCGAGCAGCAGAATTTGCTGACGCTGCGCGACGTGCTGTCGACGGTGCCGGGCATCACCTTCGGCGCGGCTGAAGGCGGCGTCGCCCCGTCGGACCAGATCACGCTGCGCGGCTATTCGGCGTCTAGCGACATCACCGTCGATAACGTGCGCGACAGCGGCCAATATTCGCGCGGCGATCCGTTCATCCTCGAACAGGTCGAAATCGTGAACGGCGCGAATTCGGTCTACTCGGGTTCGGGCTCGGTCGGCGGATCGATCAACCTCGTCACCAAGACGCCGCAGGCCGACACGGCGATCCGCGTCGATGGCGGGATCGGCACCGACGATTATTACCGCGCGACGATCGACGCCAACGTCCGTGCCAGCGAACTGGCCGGCTTTCGCCTCAACGCCATGTATCACCGCAACGACGTGCCGGGCCGCGACGTGGAGAATTATCGTCGCTGGGGCGTCGCCCCGTCGGTGACGCTGGGGCTGGACGGCGATACGCGGGTGACCGTTCACTACTTCCACGAGGAAGACGAGAACATCCCGCAATATGGCGTTCCCTATTACAAGAACGCCTTCAATAAAGGTCAATTGCCAGGCATCGATCGCAGCGATTACTTCGGCTATCGCAACGTCGATACGCAGGACATCACGATCGATCGTGCGACGATCATCGCCGAGCATGAGTTCAGCGATCGCGTGTCGATCCGCAACCTGGCGCGGTGGCAGAACGTCCAGCAATTGTCGGTGGTCGGCCCGCCGCAGGGCACCTTCTGCCTTCCGGGCAACGTGACGCCGACGGGTGCCACCTGCCCGACGACGACACCGCTCGGCTATTATCTGATCGGTGGCCCGCGCGGCAATTACCGCGACGTCACCAACCTGCTGATGTACGACCAGCTCGATCTGCGCGCGACGGTCAACACCGGCGCGGTCGAGCACACCTTGGTGCTCGGCGGGTCGTACAGCTGGGAAGAATTCACGCTGTCGACGGGCAACGTGTATCGCAACAACAACGGCACGCTCGCTTATGGTGCGTTTCCGCTGATCAACTTCTCCGACCCCAACAATGTCGTGCCCGGACCCGCCGGCCGCGTCTATGGCAGCAACCTCTACACCGGCCCGATCAACCCGATCGAGAGCGGTCGCCAGCGCGGCGAGGTGGACAATTGGGCGGTCTATCTGTTCGACACGATGAAGCTCGGCAAGATCGAGCTGAATGGCGGCGTGCGGCTGGAGGACAATCGCGGCAACTATCAGACCGACGCATTGGCAGCCAATACGGCGGCGACCGTCACCGCGCCGCAGGGACCGATCATCTCAGGTGCCCGGCTCACCAACAGCGCGACTCTGTTCTCCTATCGCGTCGGGCTCGTCTACAAGCCGATCGAGGCGGTGAGCCTCTACGCCGCCTACGGCAATTCGATGACGCCCTCGCAAAACGCGGTGAACGGCGCCTGCACCGCGACCGCGACCAGCAATAGCTGCAACGTCGATCCCGAAACCGCCAAGAATTACGAGATCGGTGCCAAGGGTGAGCTGTTCGACGGTCGGCTGCTGCTCACCGCCTCGCTGTTCCGCAACGAACGGGACAAATATCGTGTCGCCTCGGGCGATCCGACCATCCCGGATCAGGCGCTGGACGGCAAGTCGCGGGTCGACGGCATCGCGCTTGGCGCGACCGGCAAGATCACCCCTAATTGGGAAATCACCGCCAATTACACGTATCTGAAGCCCGAACTGCTCCAGTCGGTATCCGATCGCTGCCTCGCCAATCCCGGCACCGGGGATTGCACCAATACCGTCGCCAACCCCGATCCGGCGCGCGGCGCGCCGCTGCAGAATACGCCGGATCATTCGGGCAGCCTGTTCACCACCTATCGCCTGCCGTTCGGGCTGACGCTAGGATATGGGGTGACGTATCAGGGAACGTTCGCGTTCAACCTGCCCACCGCCGCCGCGCCCACGATCTACCGGTCGGACGATTATTGGGTCCACAATGCTTATGTGTCGTATGATGTCACGCCGAACCTGACGGCGCAGGTGAACGTGAAGAATATCGGCGACGAACTGTACTTCACGCGCATCCGCAACAACGGCTGGGCCACGCCCGGCGACGCGCGGTCGGCCGTGCTGACCGTGGCGTATCGTTATTGAGGGAAAGGCGGAGTGGGGCGTTGGCGCTCCACTCTAGCTGTCATTCCCGCGCAGGCGGGAATCCATAGACGCTGCCGTGGCGAGTCCACCATAAGCGCTGGCGTTTATGGATCCCCGCCTGCGCGGGATGACGGTAGTGATCAAGGAAATCTCATGCTGATCGCCATCCCCGACCTGCTCGATGCCGAGGCGCTGGCGCATCTGCGCGAGATCATCGACTCGGCCGAATGGGTCGATGGCAACGTCACCTCCGGCCACCAGTCGGCGCTCGCCAAGCGCAACGAACAGCTGCCCGAGGACAGCGCGGCGGCCAAGGAGGCGGGGCGGATGGTGCTCGACGCGCTCGGCCGGTCGCCCCTGTTCTTCGCCTCCACGCTGCCGCTCAAGGTCTTCCCGCCGCTGTTCAACCGCTATGGCATCGGGCAGACCTTCGGCACCCATGTCGACAATGCCATCCGCATTCAGCGCGGCACCGATTTCCGTATCCGTGCGGATATATCCTGCACCCTGTTCCTCGCCGATCCCGACGATTACGACGGCGGCGAACTGGTGATCGAGGATCTGTTCGGGGTGCAGCGGGTGAAGCTGCCCGCCGGCCATGCCGTGGTCTATCCCTCGTCCAGCCTGCATCATGTCACCCCGGTGACGCGCGGGACTCGGGTGGCGTCGTTCTTCTGGCTGCAATCGATGGTGCGCGACGATGCCGATCGCCGCATCCTGTTCGATCTCGATCGCGCGGTGCAGGCGGTCGGCGCCGACAAGGGGCAGGGCGATCCGGCGGTGATCCAGTTGACCGGCGTGTATCACAACCTGCTGCGCCGCTGGGCCGACGCCTGATCTCCTTGCGCCTGATCTCCTTGCGACTAAGGGTTCTGCCGATCGCCTCCGTCTGATTGCCGAGCAGCCGGGCGCAGGGCCGGAACGACATCGATCGGTGCGGAGGTGATTTCCCTCGCCGCCGTTTCGCGCTAGCGGGACGCTGTCGATCCGTTCAGGACCCCGACAGCGAAACGAGTTAGGCACCGGCCATGACGCGCCCGGCCGGTGTGCGTGCAGAAAAAAAGGAAGCCGCGATGTCGCAAACGGACCCGTTGAACGAGACGCCGGAAACACATGGCGCGCTCCAGCGTGCCGACCGGCGTGCCTTCTTCACCGCCGCACTCGGCGCCGCCGCGGTCGGCACTGCCGCGCTGACGCTGGCCACCCCGGCCGCTGCGCAGACCGCGACGACCGAACTCGACGCCAGCAACTTCGCGCTGAACCTCGAATATCTGCAGGCGAACTTCTTCGCCGTCGCCACCGGCGGCGCGGTGCTCGGCGCCGCTGACATCTCCGGCAGCGGCACGGTCGGGGCGGCGACCGGCGCGCGCGCCGTGACCTTCACCGACTCCGCCTTGGCATCGATCGCCCGCGAGATGGCGGCGGATGCGCTGGCCCATGTCAAATTCCTGCGCGACTCGGCGACCACCACCTACCGGGTCGCCCAGCCGGCCATCGATCTCGGCGCCACGCCGACCGGCGCGTTCAGCAGCCTGGCCCGCGCCGCCGGGCTGGTCGCGGCCGGCGCCAGCTTCGATCCTTATGCCAGCGAGAACAACTTCCTGCTCGCCGCCTTCATGCTGAAGGACGTCAGCGTCACCGCCTATGCCGGGGTGCTGAGCTATATCAGCACGCCGGTCTTCGCCGAGGCGGTGACCGGCATGATGGCGGTCGAGGCGCATCACGCTGCCGCCCTGCGCGCCACCTTGTATCGCCGTGGTATCGCCACGCCGTCGCTGATCGACGCGACCGAGGCGATCTCGGCGGCGCGCGACACGCTGGACGGCGCCACCACCGATCTCGACCAGGGCGTCCGCCCGGGGACGTCGGCGGCGGGCGCGGCGGTTGCCAATATCGCGCCGCTCGACGCCAACGGCCTGGCGTTCACCCGTACGCCGCAGCAGGTGCTGAACATCCTGTACCTCAACAGCGGCACCGCCGTGGCGACGGGTGGCTTCTTCACGGCAGGGCTGAACGGCACGATCAAGACGACCACGCCGGCGCCGACCCCGACGCCGACCCCCACGCCATCTCCGAGCCCGACTGCGACCGGCTGAGGCGACGCTCGCCCCGCTTGCGTTCCCCCGTTTCCAGGATTTCCGTGCCATGACCGATCAGGATACCATCCCGCCGATGCTCGCCGCCGCATCCCGCCGCGCCGAGCGCCGCCGTTTTCTCCAGCTTGCCGGCGGGGCCTCGGTCGCTGCGGGCGGGCTGGCGCTGCTCTCCGCCTGCGGTGGCGGCGACGATGACGACAGCCCGTCACCGACGCCCAGCCCGTCGCCCACGCCAACCCCGACATCGACCAGCAACGCCGATCGCGCAGCGCTCAATTACACGCTGGAGCTCGGCTATCTGCAGGCGCAATATTTCGCCTATGCCACCACCGGCGCGGGCATCGACGCCGCCTTGCTGACCGGCACGGGCGCGGCGGGCAGTGTCACCGGCGGCGCGGCCGTGCCGTTCGGCGATGCGTTCGTCGCCGCCTGCGCGCGCGAGATCGCGGCCGATGCGCGCGCCCGCGTGGCGTATCTGCGCGGGTTGATCGCGGCCGAGGCAGTCGCACAGCCGGCGATCAACTTCTCGGGTGCCGCCGACGGTGCCTTCACCAAGGCGGCGCGCGACGCCGGCGTGGTCGGCGCGGGCGAGCTGTTCAATCCGTTCGCCAATGACGACAATTTCCTGCTCGGCGCATTCTTCCTGCAGGACGTCATCGTCACCGCGCAGAAGGCGCTGGTGCCGCTCGCCAACCTCAGCACCACGCGCACCGGCTTCGTCGGCATCGCCGCCGCGCAAGCCTATCATGCCGGCCTGATCCGCACGGCGCTGTACGGGCGCGGGGCGGATGCCGCCAGCAACGCACAGAAGTTCAGCGACCTGCGCGACTCGCTCGATGGCGCCAGCAACATCGACCAGGGTGTCACCGATACGGGTGGCGCGGCGAACATCACCCCGGCGGACGGCAACGGCATCGCCTTCAGCCGGGCGAGCGGCGGGGTGCTCAACATCCTGTATCTCAACAAGGCGTCGGTTTCGCTGGGCGGCTTCTTCCCGGCCGGTCTCAACGGCGATCTCAAGACCAGCACCGCCCAGGCCTGAGCGTTCTCTCTTCGTCACCCCGGCGCGAGGCCGGGGTGAAGGGCAGAAAGGGATCGCTTTACCCCGCCATTCGAAGCGCCTAGACTCACACGTATCCTCGGGGGACCGCTGACGGCGGTTGAGAGGCGGGCACGAGCCCGCGACCCGCTGAACCTGATCCGGTTGACACCGGCGGAGGGAAGGAGCGGCCTGCCACCATCGGCATCCCTGTCCTCACTCCGGCACTAGGAGAGAAGCGACATGGCCGACGTAGACTCGCAGATCGAACGGGCTTCTTCCGGAAACCCGCGGCCACGCACCGAAATCGGCGTCACCACCGGCCCGATCCGCGGCAGCCGCAAGATCCACGTCGGCCCGCTGAAAGTCGCCATGCGCGCGATCGATCTCGAGCCCGGCTGCGGCGAGCCCCCGCTCAATGTCTACGACACCTCCGGCCCGTACAGCGACCCCGCCGCGCACATCGACATCATGGCCGGCCTGCCGCAGCTGCGCCGCGACTGGATCATGGCCCGCGGCGACGTCGAGGCTTATGACGCGCGCGAACTGCGCCCCGAGGATAACGGCCAGCTCGGCCCCGATCGCTCGGGCGGCGTCCAGCCGTTCCCCAACGTCGTCCGCCGCCCGCTGCGCGCCAAGCCGGGCGCGAACGTCAGCCAGATGCACTATGCGCGCCGCGGCATCATCACCCCCGAGATGGAATATGTCGCCACGCGCGAGAATCTCGGCCGCGAGATGCTGCGCGAATACGTCCGCGACGGCGAAAGCTTCGGCGCCGCCATCCCGGATTACGTGACCCCCGAGTTCGTCCGGGACGAGATCGCGCGCGGCCGGGCGATCATCCCCAACAACATCAACCATCCCGAATCCGAACCGATGGCGATCGGCCGCAACTTCCTGGTCAAGATCAACGCCAACATCGGCAATTCCGCGGTCGCCAGCAACGTCGCCAGCGAAGTCGACAAGCTCGTCTGGTCGATCCGCTGGGGCGCGGACACGGTGATGGACCTCAGCACCGGCCGCAACATCCACGACACGCGCGAATGGATCATCCGCAATTCGCCCGTGCCGATCGGCACCGTGCCGATCTACCAGGCGCTGGAAAAGGTCGGCGGCATCGCCGAGGACCTGACGTGGGAGATCTTCCGCGACACGCTGATCGAGCAAGCCGAGCAGGGCGTCGACTATTTCACCATCCACGCCGGCGTGCGCCTGCCGTACGTGCCGCTCACCGCCAAGCGCGTGACCGGCATCGTCAGCCGCGGCGGCTCGATCATGGCGAAATGGTGCCTCAGCCACCACAAGGAGAGCTTCCTCTACGAGCGCTTCGACGAGATCACCGAGATCATGAAGGCGTATGACATCGCCTATTCGCTCGGCGACGGCCTGCGCCCCGGATCGATCGCGGACGCCAACGACGAGGCGCAGTTCGCCGAACTCTATACTTTGGGCGAGCTGACTCACCGCGCCTGGGCGCAGGACGTTCAGGTGATGATCGAGGGCCCCGGCCACGTGCCGATGCACAAGATCAAGGAGAATATGGAAAAGCAGCTGGAAGTGTGCGGCGAGGCGCCGTTCTACACGCTCGGGCCGCTGACCACCGACATTGCGCCGGGCTACGACCATATCACCAGCGGCATCGGCGCGGCGATGATCGGTTGGTACGGCACGGCGATGCTCTGCTACGTCACGCCCAAGGAGCACCTCGGCCTGCCCGATCGCGACGACGTGAAGGTTGGCGTGGTGACGTACAAGCTGGCCGCGCACGCCGCCGATCTGGCGAAGGGGCATCCGGCCGCCAAGATGCGCGACGACGCGCTGTCCCGCGCGCGCTTCGAATTCCGCTGGCGCGACCAGTTCAACCTGTCGCTCGATCCCGAGACGGCGGAGCAATACCACGACCAGACTTTGCCGGCGGAGGGCGCCAAGACGGCGCATTTCTGCTCGATGTGCGGGCCGAAGTTCTGCTCGATGAAGATCACGCAGGAGGTGCGGGACTTCGCCAAGCTCCAGAACCAGGGCAGCGAGGCGTTCATCGCCACCGCGGAAGCCGAAGCCGGCATGGCGCGGATGAGCACCGTCTATGAAGATACGGGGCGCGAGCTCTACATGGGCGCCGGCGACCGCGAGCACGATTGACGTTGAGGCTCGTCACCCCGGACTTGATCCGGGGTCCCGCTGCTTGGGATGGCAAGGAAAGCGGGACCCCGGGTCAAGCCCGGGGTGACAAGCTGGAGGTGAAGGTCCCGCATTGCTGGGGTACAATCCTTTTGGGGGTCACTGTGCCCGCATGGTCTCCTAGCGTGCGGCGGCGTGGGTCGGTGAGCGGCAGGGATGATGGTGCAAGGGTACGAAGCGCTGACCGAGAAGGAGAAGCAGACGCTTCGCCTTCTGCTGGTCGGCCATGACGCCAAGTCGATGGCGCGGCATTTCGATCTGTCGGTCCACACCATCAACGAACGGCTGCGCGACGCGCGGCGCAAGCTGTCGGTGTCGAGCAGCAAGGAAGCGGCGCGGCTGCTGCGCAAGGCGGAAGGCGGCGGCCCCGAATTGATCGGGGACATGCCGATCGGGGATGCCCCGTCGGCGTTCGACGATCAGCAAGGTCTCCGTTCCCCAACGCCATCGCGTTTCCCGCGATGGGCGGTCTGGGCAATCGGAGGTATCGCCATGATGTCATTCGCTGCCGTGCTGCTCGCCTTGTCCGCGCCCTCACAAACACCGGCCGCGTCACCCAACGCGTCGGCGTCCGCGCCGGTGGCCGAAACCGAAGCCGCCATGGCCGCGCGAGACTGGCTGGCGTTGGTCGACAATGCCAAGTGGCAGGAAAGCTGGGCGGCGACCGGCGAGCGGTTCCGCTCGGTCAACACCGTCGCACGCTGGCAATCGGCATCCGAGAAGGCACATGCGCCGCTCGGCCGCATGGTCACCCGCACCTTGCTGAGCGACGTGGATACGCCGGCCCCACCCAACGGCTCCCATACCGTGCAATTCCGGACCGACTTCGCCAACAAGCGCGGCGTCATCGAGACGCTGTCACTCATCCGCGAAGACGGCAGCTGGAAGGTGGTGGGAATTTATATCGAGTGAGCGTCGCGTGTGGCTCCGACCGCGTTTCGGATAAGCCGTCGGAGCACGCGTTCGGGAAGGCGGAAAGCAATCGGGGATTGGTCTTCAGCGTCCGCTAGCGATCCAGCAATCCCGTAATCTCCTGCGCCCCGTGAATAACGCGGACGATATCCACATGTTCGCCAACGACACGGTACAGCACCAGATATCGCCCCACCATGACGCTGCGCGCGCCCGCGCCGATTTCTGGCCGTGCGCGTCCGCTTTCGGGGAAGTCGGCGAGCCGGGCGACACCTGCCGCTAGTCGCTCGACCATGCGGGTCGCCGCTACGGGATCATCGGTCGCGATGTGAAGCCAGATATCGTCCACGTCGCGGATTGCGCGTGGAAGCCGCCGAATTTTCAATCGCCGCGCCGGCTGTCATTCAGACGCTTCTTGCCGCGCTGCGCGATCTCAGCCGCGTCGAAATTGCCATCGACCGCCGTGCCGCTAGCTTCGCCCTGTACCCACAATTGCTGGAGCACCTCGACCAGCGCCCCCCGATTGGCGTGTTGATCCTCGATGTCCGCATCGCGATCACGAAATTGGCGCAGTCGCTCCTCCGCCAGATAGAATTCCTCGAGTTCGGCGAGATGCGTCTCGATCGCCTCGCGCGCATAGAACGTCTTGGTGCGCCCCGTCCGCTCGGCGAGCGCTTCGAGGCGCCGTTCGGTTTCTTCGGGCAATCTCACCGCCAGCATGATCGTCTCCTGCAATACAGATATAGCATCCGCACGGGGGCGCTCAACCTACCTGCGCCCGTGACGAGCGCGTTGTTAACCCGACCGATTCCCACAAAGACTTCGTCATGCCGGGCCTGTCCCGGCATCCACGGTGCCGCGTTTTCACCCGGCGTTGGGTCCGCGGACGGGTGGTTGCCGGGACGAGCCCGGCATGACGGAATGGGTGTGAACGCGGCTATCGCGCAACCACCATCGATGACGCCGGGGCAGACAGACGCGCCTCGATCTCCCCCCAGTCGCTTTCCGCCACCAGCACGACGCCCTCGCCGCGCCGCCGCGTGATCGCAATTGGCGCCCGGTCGGTGGCAGCCCGGTCCATCAGCGCGGCGAGCCTCGCCCGGGCGTCGGAGAGGCCTGCACTGTGCATGCGCCGATCATGGGTGCGACGGTCAGGGCACACAACGCAATGGCGCCGGAACGAACCCATCCTCCATTCGCGCTGAGCTGTGGTCTGTCCCGAGCTTCGTCGAAGAGGCCGCGGCACGTGTGGTGCTCCTTTTGCCGCCTGCTTTGAGACGCCCGGCTCACACGAAAGCAAGGGCCGTTCCGGGTGCCCGTATCCCTCGTATCGCTGCTACACGCCCCACCATGGCCTCCGAATCCCCCCTCGACCCGCTCGACATGCCCGTCACCCCGGATCAGACCGCGCCGGCCGGCGTGGCGCATCCGCCATGGGCGTTCATTGCGCTGGCGGCGCTGGCCGGAGCGGTCCTCGTCATCGCGCTGCTCGGGTCGACGATCGCGCGGGGATCGCAGTTCGCGTTCGATTCGGCGATCATGCTGGCGTTGCGCACGCCCGGCGATCTCGCCACCCCCGCCGGCCCGGCGTGGCTCAAGCAAGTGATGGTCGATGTCACCGCGCTCGGTGGGGAGACGGTGCTGACGATCGTCGTCGCGCTGGCGGTCGGCTTCCTGCTGGCGGGGCGGCACTTGCTCACCGCTGCCTTGGTGTTCGGCGGCACGGTGAGCGGGACGATCGCGGTGGCGGTCGGCAAGCGGCTGGTCGGGCGTGAGCGGCCGGCGCTGGTCGATCACCTCGTCGAGGTGTCCTCGGCCAGTTTCCCCAGCGGCCATGCGTCGAACAGCGCGATCATCTATCTCACCATTGCGTTGACGGTGATGCAGATCGTGCCGCAGCGGCGCGCGCGCTGGTTCCTGCTCGGCGCGACGATCGCGCTGGTGCTGACGATCGGGGCGAGCCGCGTCTATCTGGGCGTGCACTGGCCGAGCGACGTGATCGCCGGGTGGAGCGCCGGCATGATGTGGGCGCTGGCGTGGTGGGCGCTCGGCTCGTGGCTGCGCATGCGCGGGAACCAGCCGGTGGCGTGAGCCCCTTGGCCAGATGCTGTCCTACAGCGCATCGTTCGTGGCAGGCACTTCATGAGAACACATGGAGAACAAACATGCGGATGCTGGTCGAGCGCGGGATCGATTCGGATGGGCGGGTGCTGGCGACGCGGGCCCGGCGCGGGGCGCGCAGCGTCACGGTCAACCTGGCCGAATCGCCCTTGTCGTGGCTGGGCGCGCGCGGGCTGCTCGACGCGCGGCAGATCGAGGCCGGCGAGCGGTTGCGGGTGGATTACGAACGCGCCGCGATCGCGCCGTCGGTAACGATGCGGTGGAGCGCGCGGGTCGATGGCGGGTCGGGGGTCGGGCTCGATCCGACCGGCGCGCACCTTTCGGCGAAGCGGCGCTTCGATGCGGCGATCGCCGGCGTCGGACGGGGGCTGAGTGACGTGCTGTGGCGCGTGGTGTGCGCGGGCGAGGGGCTGCCGGTGGCGGAAAAGGCGCTGGGCTGGCCGGCACGCTCGGGACGGCTGGTGCTGACCATGGCGCTCGATCGGCTGGCGGATCATTACGGTCTGGGGTGATCGCCTGCCGTGAAGTTTGAACCGCACCAAACACGCGATATGGGCAAACTTCGAAAACTTTGACAGCTGCCAAGCCGCTCGACACGAACCGGAACAAGGAGGCATTAGGCCGCACATGCGCTTCGACATCGTCAAATGCCACGGTTCCGGAAACGACTTCGCGCTGATCGACGCGCGCGCTGTTGCGCTCGCCGACAGCGAATGGGCGCAGGTCGCCCGTGCGCTGACCGACCGGGAGGGGCCGGTCGGCGGGGACGGCATCCTGCTGCTGACCGGCGGGGATGATCGAGCGGCGTTCGGGATGCGGATCTTCAATGCCGACGGCTCGGAGCCGGAGACGTGCCTCAATGGGCTGCGCTGCGTGGCCCGTGCGGGGCTCGCGGCGCTCGGGCTGGAGCGGGCGACGGTGCGGCTCAAGACCAGCCATGCCGAGGTAGCCTGCGACGCGGAACTCGCGCCGGGCGTCTATACGGTGCGCGAAACGGCCGGGCCGGCGACGCTCGACGTTGCTGATTGGCCGCTGCGCGGCGAAGGGCGGGAGATCGTCGATCGTCCGATCGGGCGGCTGTCGCCCGACATGCGCTTCACCGCGGTCGCGATGCCCAATCCGCATCTGATCGCTTTCGTCGATCGCGTCGATGAGGACGAACTGGTGCGCATCGGCACGATCTGTGAAGGCGCGCCCGACTGGCTGCCCAATCGCGCCAACGTCTCGTCCGTCGAACGGCGCGGGGCGGGCGAACTGTACGTGCGGACGTTCGAGCGTGGGGTGGGGCTGACCAATGCGTGCGGGAGCGCGATGGGCGCGGCAACCTTCGTCGCGGGGCGGACCGGGCGGCTGGCGTTCGACAATGTGGTGACGGTGCGCAATCGCGGCGGCTTGGTGCGCGCCGCCGCCAGCGCCGCGGGAATGGTGACGCTGAGCGGCAATGCAACGTTCGAATGGTCGGGCGCGGTGACGGTGGACCTCGACCGTGGCGCGGCAGACGGGCTGATCGTCACGCAGCGCAACGCGGACGAAATCGCGGCCTGGGCGAGTATTTGATCCACCGCTACCCCGGAACGGTTCCGGGATGGCGGTGGACCGATGCGAGCTAGGCTCCGGCCGCCTTCAGCGCCTGCTCGACCTGCGGCCAGGTGGCAGCGTCGATCTTCTCGCCGTTGAGGATGAAGGTCGGCGTGCCGGTCACTTCCTTGTCGCGCATCGCCACTTCGGAAACCTTGGCGAGCGCCTCGATCCGCTTCGAATCGCCGAGGCACTGGCGTGCCTGCGTCTCGCTCAGCCCGCGCTGCTTGACGAAATCGAGATAGCCGAGGTGTTCGACCCAGGCAGTGGCCTGCTGCGTCGGGCTCATGCCCTGCAGCCGCTGCTGGAAATCGGCGGGCACGCTCTCGAGCTTTTCGAGGAACTGGTTCTGATCGACGAACATCTGCTCGAGCATGCCGAAGAACGGCACCTCGCCCGCACACTGGCCGAGGATGGCGACGCCGAGATCGGGGGCGTGGACCAGGAAGTCCCGGAACTCGTACGACACCTTGCCGCTCTTGATATAGGTGTCTTCCAGCGGGCGCGTGGCGGTACGGCCGAAATTGCCGCAGGTGGGGCACGTGCGCGAGCCGTATTCGACCAGCTTGAGCGGCGCGTTGGGATTGCCCATCACGAAGCCGCCGTCGGCGGTCTTGCTCACCGTCTGCGTCCAATCCTGGCCGGCAGGCGCCGGGGCTGCGGCGATCGAATTGGCGGGGGCCGAGGTCGGCGCGCCGCTCTCGCCGCAGGCGGCGAGCATCGCGAGGGCGAGAGCTGAGGCGGCGGTACGCAGGTTCATGCTTCTACTCCGTGGGACTTACTTGGCGCCGGCGGCGCGGAGGATCGGTTCGAGCTTGGCCCAATCGGTGTTCTCGATCATCTTGCCGTTGAGCTCGAAAGTGGGCGTGCCCTTGATCTTGCCCTGCATCGCCTGTGCGACGGCGAGCGTCTTGGTAACATTGGCCTCGTTGGCGAAGCAGGCGGCGATCGTTGCGTCGGTCATGCCGGCCGCCTTGGCGATATCGGCGAGACCGGCGCCCTTGGCCAGCGTGTGCATCTTCTCGCCCTGCGTCCTGCCGGCGGGATCCTGTCCACCGCCGGCGTCGAAGGCGGCGGCCTTGTTCAGCCACTCGTCCTGACGCGTGAACAGCAGGTCGTGCATCTTGGGGAAGCGTGCTGCGCCCGAGCAGCGGGCTAGTGTCGCCGCGGTCAAATCGTAGCGGTCGTGGATCGAGCTGCGGATCTCGACGCTGGTCGATCCGGAGGCGATCATCTTGCCTTTCAGCACCGCGGCCGAATCGCGGGTGAAATGGCCGCAGTGCGGGCAGGTGTAGCTGACATATTCGACCAGCTTCACCTTGGCCGCGGGGTTGCCGATCACATAGCTGCCCTGCGGCGACAGCGTCGCGACGCTGGCCCAGGGGCGCTGGGTGGCGGCGGTGAGCGGCGCCGCGACGGCGAGCGCGGCGAACAGTGCAAGCTTCTTCATCTGACGCTGGGCAATCCGCTGGAGGCGCCGATACCGGCGGCAAGCGCCTCCAGCACGGCCTTGAGTTCGGGGTCTTCGATGGTCTTGAGGCTCTGACCAAGTTCGGCAGGCACGGGGCGCGGCTCGGACGCTGGGCGCGGCTTGGGGCGCACGGCGACCTCGCCCTGGCGGATCGAGACCTTGGCGACGGCGGGATAGCCGAAGAACAGGTTCACCCGGTCCATGATCTCAGGGATCACGTGCTGGATCATCACCGCATGCGCGCCGCGCGCGACCAGGGTGAGCGTGCCGTCCTGCTTCTTGCCGACCGGGAACTTGATCGATTCGGGGGCGCTCGCCGCCGCCAGCCGCTCGCCGACGATCTCGGGCCAGCGCGTGACGATCGACGATTGCACGAAGCCGAAGCGCCGGAATGCCGCTCCGCCGACGCTGGGCAGCAGCTCCGACACCTGGCGCGACCTGTTCGACCGCGCGGGTTCTTCTTGGGGGGCGCGGACGCGCTTGCTCATCTGGCGTCCCATGCCATAGCCGGGGCGTGGACGCCAAGCGCTCGATCGCCGACAACCTGCTCGACTGGTATGACAAGCACCGCCGCACGCTGCCGTGGCGCGCGCTGCCGGGCGAGGCCGCGGACCCGTATCGCGTGTGGCTGTCCGAGGTGATGCTGCAGCAGACCACGGTGGCGACGGTGCGGCCGCGATTCAATTCTTGGGTGGCGCGGTGGCCGGATGTCGCCAGTCTCGCGGCGGCTGGCGAGGCCGAGGTGATGGCCGCCTGGGCGGGGCTGGGATATTATGCACGCGCCCGCAATCTGGTGCGGGCGGCGCGGGCGATCGCTTCCGATCATGGTGGCGTGCTGCCGGATACCGAGGCGGCGCTGCGAGAGTTGCCGGGGCTCGGCGATTATACCGCGGCGGCAGTGGCGGCGATCGCGTTCGGGCGGCGCGCGGTGGTGGTGGATGCCAATGTCGAGCGCGTGGTGTCGCGGCTCTTCCGGGCGGCGGGTAAGCCGGCGGTGCGGGCGGCGGCTGACCGGGTCACACCCGATCTGCGGGCCGGCGATTTCGCGCAAGCGATGATGGATCTTGGATCCGCGATCTGTTCGCCGAAGCGGCCGAAGTGTTTGCTGTGTCCGCTTGCGGCGGATTGCGCAGCGCATGCTGCGGGGGACGAGGAGGCGTTCCCGGTCAAGGCGGCGAAGAAGCCGCGGCCCGCGCGGTTCGGGACGGTGTTCTGGCTGGAGCGGGCGGCGGCGGGGGCTGGTGGCGGCGAAGTCCTGCTTGTTCGCCGTCCTGCAAAGGGCCTCCTCGGCGGCATGCGTGCGCTGCCGACCGGACCGTGGGTCGATGCGCCGCCCGGCCTCGCCGAGGCGCCGATCGACACCGAGTGGCTGCTGCTCAACCACCATGTCGCGCATGGTCTTACCCACTTCACGCTCGAACTCGCGCTTGCCGTAGCGCGTTGGGACGCGCATTCAGCGCCGGCAGAGGGAGAGTGGTGGCCGGTCGACGATCTCGCCGCTGCCGGTCTGCCAACGGTGTTCGCGAAAGCGGCAGAGGCGATTGGGAGGTTGCGATGAGGATCAGATGGCTCGCCGGGACGGCGGCGACGATGGTTTTGGTGGCTGGTGTCGGCTCCGCGCGCCAAGCACAGCCTGCGCCCCAATCGACGCCGCAGCCCGCGCAATCGTCGCAGCCGGCGCCGGCGCGGGGCAATGCCATGCTTCGCGAGACCCAGGCGCTGTTCGACAGCTACGTCGCCACCGACAAGATCCCGGGCATCGTCGGCGCGTTCGGCGTGGGTGATTTCCCGACGCAGTTCGTTTCCGCCGGCCGGATCGCCGATGAGGCGAATGCGCCCGCGGCCGGACCGGAGAGCCTGTGGCGGATCTATTCGATGACCAAGCCGATCACCGGCATCGCCGCGATGCTGCTGGTCGAGGACGGCACGATCGGCCTCGACGATCCGGTGAGCAAATATTTCCCCGGCTTCGCGAAGATGCGCGTGCTGACCAGCCCGGATACGTCACTCGACTCGGTGCCGGCGAAGAACCCGATCCTGATTCGCCATCTGCTGACGCACACCGCGGGGCTGGCATACAACATTTCCGCGAAGGGGCCGCTGCTCAAGGAATATGAGCGGCTCGGCATCTTGCCGGCGCAGGTCAACAACCAGGTCGAGGCGAAAGCACGGAGCACGCGACCGGCAAGCCTTGCCGAGTTCGCCAACCGCGTGGCGACGGTGCCGCTGATCGCCGAGCCAGGCACGAAGTGGAGCTATTCGATCGGGCTCGACGTGATGGGTGCGGTGATCGAAAAGACGAGCGGGATGCCGTTCGACCGCTTCGTGCAGACGCGGCTGCTCGATCCGCTCGGCATGCGATCGACCTATTGGAGCGTGCCGGCCGGCGAGGCGGGGCGGCTGTCGACGAACTACATTTTCATGGGCGACAATCGCGTGCCGCTCGATCCGGGCGCGACCTCGGTCTACCTCAAGCCGCCGAGCTTTCCCTACGGCGGCGCGGGGCTGGTTTCGACCGCGCGTGATTACGATCGCTTCCTCCACATGCTTTCGAACGGGGGTACGCTCGACGGCAAGCAGGTGATGAAGCCCCAGACTGCGGCGCTGGCGATGTCGAACCTGCTGCCGGCCGGCGTGACCTTCGGGGGTATCGGTGGCGGTACCGGCGGGGCGATGTCGGCGAAGATGGGGTTCGGCGCGGGCGGTTCGGTGTATCTTGAGGATGCGCCGAACGGCGGGCCATCGAAGGGCACCTATGGCTGGGGCGGCGCGGCGGGGACGATCGCCTGGGTCGATCCGGTGAAGAAGGTGCGGGGGACGGTGATGGTGCAATATTTCCCGGCGGAGAAATGGGGTCTGCGGCAGAGCGTGCCCGCGGCGCTCGCGCGTGACGCCATGCGGTTGCACGGCAAGTGAGTCACGTTCCCGGCTTCACGGGCGGGCTGCTCGATCGCGCCGATCGGCTGCGCCACGATCCCGATGCGCTGTCCGCAGCAATGGGCAATTGGCAGGCGCGGCTGCTGAAGCTGCACAATTTCGAGCCCGAGGTGACGGAGGACGGCCGGCTCGGCTGGACGATGCTGACCGAGGCACCGGACGAGGCGGAATTCGTGCTGCTCGGGCTGGAGGACGGAAAGCCGCGCTTCGCCTCCTTCATCCCGGGCGAGGCGGCGCCCCCGGCATTCCGCTCGCCCAATCTGTTCGGCGTGCTCGACCAGCTGCGGCCGGGCGAGGCGGCGACCTTCGCGGCGGCGCGCAGCGTAATCGATTGGCATGCGCGGCATCGCTTCTGCGCGAATTGCGGCAACCCGACCGAACTGTTCCGCGCCGGCTGGGGGCGCAAATGCGGATCGTGCAAGGCGGAGCATTTTCCGCGCGTCGATCCGGTGGTGATCATGATTGCCGAGCATGACGGGCGTGCGCTGCTCGGGCGGCAGCCGGCGTGGCCGGCCGGGCGCTATTCGGCGCTCGCGGGCTTCCTGGAGCCGGGCGAGTCGATCGAGGAAGCGGTCGCGCGCGAGATCGAGGAGGAAGCCGGTGTTCGCGTCAGCGGCGTGCGGTATTTGGCGAGCCAGCCGTGGCCGTTCCCGTCGCAATTGATGATCGCCTGCGTCGGGATCGCCGCCGACGACACGATCACCATCGACGAGAACGAGCTGGAAACCGCGGACTGGTTCACGCGCGACGAGGTGCGTGCGGCGCTGGCCGGCGACGGGCCGTTCGTGGCGCCGCCGCCTTACGCGATCGCGCACACCCTGCTGACGATGTGGGTGGAGGGGTAAGTTTCCTATCACCGTCATCCCGGCTCAGGACGGAATGACGGTGGGTAGGTTGTGGCGCCGGGTGGTGCGTGGCGCGATGAATTGTTGCGCTACTTCGCCATGCCGAGCTGTTGCAGCATGAATGCCTGCCATTCCGAATTCTGACGATAGCGTTCGAAGCGGCCGGACTTGCCGCCGTGGCCGGCTTCCATGTTCACGCGGAACAGCAGCGGGTTGGCGTCGGTCTTCTTCTCGCGCAGTTTGGCGACCCACTTGGCGGGCTCGTAATATTGCACCTGGCTGTCCCACAGGCCGGTGCCGACGTAGAGCGACGGATAAGCCTTGGCCGCGACCTGATCGTACGGCGAGTAGCTCAACATGTAATCGTAATAGGGCTTTTGCGCGGGATTGCCCCATTCGTCATACTCGAACGTGGTCAGCGGGATCGAGGCGTCGAGCATCGTCGTCACCACGTCGACGAACGGCACCTGCGCGACGATCACCTTGTAATCCTGCGGCGCCATGTTGGCGACCGCGCCCATCAGCAGCCCGCCCGCGGAGCCGCCCATCGCCGCAACCCGATCTTTCGCGACATATTTCTGGGCGACGAGATAGCGGGTAACGTCGATAAAGTCGGTGAAGCTGTTCTTCTTGTTGAGTAGATGGCCGTCGTCATACCATTGCCGGCCCATCTCCTGCCCGCCGCGGATGTGCGCCAAGGCATAGACCATGCCACGATCTAGCAGGCCGATGCGGCCCGGATCGACCGACGGGTCCATCGAATTGCCGTAGCTGCCATAAGCATATTGGAACAGCGGTGCGGTGCCGTCGCGCTTGGTGCCCTTGCGATAGACGAGGCTGACCGGCACCTTCACGCCGTCGCGTGCGGTCGCCCAGACGCGCTCGGTGACGTAATTGGCGGGATTGTAGCCAGGCACCGGCGCGACCTTGAGCACGCGGCGCTCGCCGTTCCTCGCATTCACTTCATAGGTGGTCGTCGGGGTGACGAGCGAGCCATAGGAATAGCGTACCCACTCGGTGTTCGGCTCCTCGTTGACGTCCAGCGCCATGCGATAGGCGGGTTCGTCGGCTTCGACGGGCAGCGACTTGCCCGCGTCGTCGAGCAGGCGGATCATGCGGTTGCCGCCCTCGCGTTGGTCGATCGCGACAAAACCTTGGAACGGCTTGAAGCCTTCGATGAAGACGGTGTCGCTCGCCGGCGTCAGATCGCGCCACGCGGCAGTGCCCTTCGCCAGATCGGCATCGGCGACCGTCATCAGCGTATAATTCTTCGCGCGAAGATTGGTGCGCACGATCCAGCGGCCGTCCATGTGATCGGCGTCATAGCGCAGGTCGCGCTTGCGGGGCGCGAGCACCTGGAAGCTGGCGGGGTTGGCGGCGGCGGCGCAGCGCTGTTCGTTGCTGACCGTGGACTGGACGAACACGCAGATGAAGCGATCGTCGCTGGTCCGCGCGATACCCATCTGGAAGGTGTCGTCCTTCTCCTCGTAGAGCAGCTTGTCCTGCGCCGCGGGCGTGCCGAGAACGTGCGCCATCACCTTGTAGCCGCGCAGCGTGGTTGGCTCCTTGGCGACGTAGAGGATCGTGCGGTTGTCGCCGGCCCACAGCACATTCGGTTCGGCGTTGGTGATCGTGTCGGGCAACAGCTGACCGGTGGTCAGGTCCTTGACCTTGAGCGTATATTGCCGGCGGCCGACGGTGTCTTCGGCATATGCGACCAGGCGATTGTCGGGGCTGACCGCCCAGTCCGATAGCGCGAAGAAGCTGCGGCCCTTGGCCATCGCGGGCTGATCGAACATCACCTCGGCCGGGGCATTCCTGTCACCCTTGCGGCGCTCGACCACCGGATAGTCCGCGCCGGTATCAAAGCGGGTTTGATACCAATAGCCATTCTTGCGATACGGGACGGAGGTATCGTCTTGTTTGATGTGGCTCACCGTCTCTTGGTACAGCGTGTCCTGCAAAGGCTTGAGCGCGGCTAGCTGCGCGTCGGCGTAATCGTTCTCGGCCTTGAGATAGGCGAGCATCTCCGGATTCTTGCGGGTGTCGTCGCGCAGCCAGTAATAATCGTCCGCACGCGCGCCGTTGGGCGAGCTGACCTGGAACGGCTTCTTGGCGGCGCGTGGCGGGCTCGGTGCCTGTTGTGCCACCGCGCTCGTGGAGACAACCATCGCTGCGCCGGCCAGTAAGATGTTCCGCATCGTCGTTCCCCGGATTCTTGTCGTAGCGGGTGATACGACAGGCGTGGCCGGACGCAAGCGTTGGTGGCGGCACTGCCAATCCTCCCCATCTGCGATAGAAAGGATTGATTCAGCCGCGCTTGCGGGCTTGGCGATAGGTGCCGAGCACGCGCACCCATTTGGTGTGGAAGCCAAGTTCCTCCAGCGCGCGATCGACATTCTCGTCGCCGGGCTTGCCTTCGATGTCCGTATAGAAATCGGTCGCCGCAAAGGTTCCGCCGCGCTGGTAGCTTTCCAGCTTGGTCATGTTGACGCCGTTGGTCGCGAAGCCGCCAAGCGCCTTGTAAAGCGCGGCGGGGACGTTCTTCACCTCGAAGATGAAGGTCGTCATCCACGGGCCGTCGCCGACCGGCGGCTTGCCGCCGCGCGCCAGCGTGACGAAGCGGGTGGTGTTGTGATCCGCGTCAGCGATGTCGGTGGCGAGCAGGTTGAGGCCGTAGATTGCGGCAGCGGCGGGCGGCGCGAGCGCGGCGATCGCCGGGTCAGCCCGTTCCGCAACCAATGCGGCGGCGCCGGCGGTGTCGGGATAGGCGACGGGAAGGATGTCATGGGCCTTCAGCCAATGGCGGCATTGGCCAAGCGCCTGCGGGTGGCTCATCGCCTCGCGCACCTGCTCGCGGGTGCCGAGCCCCATCAACGCGTGGCGAATCGGCAGAAAATGTTCGCCGATGATCACCAGCCCCGATTCGGGCAGCAGGAAATGCATGTCGGCAACGCGGCCATGAAGCGAATTCTCGATCGGGATGATCGCGCAATCGGCCGCGCCGCGCTTCACCGCGTCGATCGCATCCTCGAACGAAAAGCACGGCAGCGGCAGCGCATCCGGGAAGGCTTCGCTCACCGCGACATGGCTGTTCGCGCCGGGCGCGCCCTGAAACGCGACGGTGCGTTCGGGGGCAACGGCGGCGGCGGCCATCATGCGGGCGACGATCGGTCGGGCGGGCGCAGCGAAATTTTCCATCTCCCCACAGCGCTAAGCGACGATCTAGTTACTCTCAAGCGCTTGCCGTCCGGGAAGCGCTTTTCTATGGACGCAGAACTTTGGAGGGGTGACCTTAGACAATGGACGATCGCACCAACACGATTGCAGGCTGGGTTCTTGCTGCCTGTGGCGCCGCGCTTGGGCTGTCGATCGCGGGCGGCATGATCTTCCACTCGGGCCATGTCGAGAAGTCGGGCTATCCGATCGAGGCGGCCGAGGAAGCCGGCGGCGGTGCTGCGGCCGAGGTGCCGATCGCCTCGCTGCTGGGCACTGCCGATCCCGCCAAGGGCGCCGACGTGTTCAAGAAGTGCGGCGCCTGCCACACCATCAATCAGGGTGGCGCCAACGGCATCGGCCCCAACCTGTACGCGACGATGGGTGAAGCGATCGCGCAGGGCAAGGGCGGCTATGCCTTCTCCGATGCGCTGAAAAAGGTCGGCGGCAACTGGGATTTCGATAAGATGAACGCGTGGCTGACCAGCCCGCGCAAGTTCGCGCCTGGCACCAAGATGACCTTTGCCGGCCTGTCGAAGCCGGAGGATCGCGCCAATCTGATCGTCTATCTCAACCAGCAGGGCTCGAACCTGCCACTGCCGGCCGCACCCGCGGCGGGCGCTGCCCCGGCACCGGCCGAGGGCGGCAATGCGGTGGAGGGTGCCGGCGGTGCCGCACCGGGCGCCGCCAATGCGATCGACGCGGTCGACAAGGACGTGCGCGGCCAGACGGGCGACATCGCCAACACCGCCACGCCGGCAAGCGGCGCACCGTCGGTCGATCCGGCGGCGCAGAAGCAGACCGGACGCTGACCATCACGCCCCGGCGCTCGTGAGCGGGCGCCGGGCCAACCTTCTGCGTAGATCACTGATACGCAGATTACTGGCGAGCGCGCGATCTCGGGCCTAAAGCAGGTCCGATGCGATACCAACTCTCGCCCACCATCCTGCGTGAATATGACATCCGCGGCACGACCGGCCGCGATCTGGGGCCGGACGACGCACGAGCGGTCGGCCGCGCGTTCGGCACGATCGTGCGACGCGGCGGTGGTATGCGCGTCACGGTGGGGCGGGACGGGCGGCGATCCTCACCCATGCTGGAGGCGGCGCTGGTCGAGGGGCTGGCCGCGGCCGGGGTGGACGTCCTGCGGATCGGCGTTGGTCCGTCGCCGATGCTCTATCATGCCGAGCGGCACTGCGGCGTGGACGCCGGCATTCACGTGACCGGCAGCCACAATCCGATCGACGACAATGGCTTCAAGATGGTGCTGGGCCATCGCCCGTTCTTCGGGGCCGATATCGTCGCATTGGCAGCGCTCGCGGCGGACGGCGACGTGGCGGAAGGTGCGGGACGGGTCGAAGACCTCCAAGTGCTCGGCGAATATGTTGAGCGGCTGATAATGGGCGATGACATCCCGGCCTTTCGCATCGGTTGGGATGCCGGAAACGGTGCCACCGGACCCGCGATCGAGCGGCTCGTCACCTTGCTGCCGGGGCAGCATCACCTGCTGTTCACGAACGTGGACGGCAATTTTCCCAACCATCACCCCGATCCCACCGAAGAAGCCAATCTGGCGGACCTGAAGGCGCTGGTCGCGGCGAAGCACCTCGATTTCGGCGTGGCGTTCGACGGGGATGGCGACCGGATCGGCGCGGTCGACGGGCAGGGGCGCGTGGTCGCGGGCGACCAATTGCTGTCGATCCTGGCCGAAGCGGTGCTGCGCACCAAGCCCGGCGCGGCGATCGTCGCGGACGTGAAGGCCAGCGCGACGTTGTTCGACCGGATCAGCGAACTCGGCGGACGACCCGTGATGTGGAAGAGCGGACACAGCAACATCAAGACGATGATGCACGAGATCGGCGCGCCGCTTGCCGGCGAGATGAGCGGGCACATCTTTTTCGGCGAACTGGGTGGCCATGACGATGCGCTGTACGCCGCGGTGGCGCTGATCCGGGCGATCGGGGCGAGCGGGGGATCGCTGGCCGATCTGCGTGATGCCATGCCGAACGTGGTAGCGACGCCGGAGCTGCGCTTCACGGTCGACGAGGCGCGCCGGGAAGCGGTGGTGGAGGAGGTGCTGGCGCGGCTTGCTGCCGATGGTGCAGCGGTCGATCATACCGATGGGGCACGGGTGACGACAGCGGACGGCTGGTGGTTGCTGCGCGCGTCCAATACGCAGGCGATGCTGACTGCGCGGGCGGAGGCAAAGGACCAGGCGGCACTGGACCGGCTGGTGGCGGCGGTCGATGCGCAGCTGGCGTTGAGTGGGGTGACCAGGGCGTAGGACGCGAATTCAAGCTTCGACTTCGCTCCGAACACCATGAACGGGTTCAAGGCGCTCTGCCTGTTCCGTTCGTCCCGAGCAACGTCGAGGGACAAGCCGCGGACGTGGCGTTGCTGGGATGTGCCTCGACAAGCTCGGCACGAACGGATCAAGGAATTGCCCTACCCGCTGCCCTCCGTCATGCTTCGCGCCGTCACCTCGTCCCGGCGCCGGTGCCAAGCCAACGGGTGACACTGTCGCCGCAAATCCCCACATGGGCGGCATGCGTCAGCAACCCAGCATCATTCGCGTCGTCGATCTCGAAACCACCGGCAACGCGCCGCCGACGCATGGCGTGTGCGAGATCGGGTGGCAGGATGTTGCGCTCGGCAAGGATGGGCGCTGGGAATTATATGGCGAGGGCGGCAATCGACTGGTCAATCCCGGTCGCTCGATGCCGCCGGTCACCCAGGCGATCCACCATATTCGCGATGAAGATGTCGCCGATGCGCCGTGGTGGCACGAGATCGCGCGCAACGTGCTCGATCCGTACCCGCGCCGCGTCGCGTTGGCGGCGCACCGCGCGGACTTCGAGCAGCAATTCTGCACCTCGGCGATGACGCATGGCGCGCAGTGGATCTGCACGTGGAAATGTGCGCTGCGGCTGTGGCCGGACAGCCCAAGCTTTTCGAACCAAGTGCTGCGTTATTGGCGCAAGCCCGATGGGCTGGATCACGAGCGCGGGCTTCCGGCGCACCGCGCCTTTCCCGACGCCTATGTCACCGCGCACCATCTGCGCGATCAGCTGAACGAGGCCAGTGTCGCGCAGCTGATCGAATGGTCGAGCATCCCCGCACTGCTGCCGCGGGTGCGGTTCGGCGCGGATCGCGGCAAGCCGTGGAACGAGATCGAGGAGGAAAGCCTGGTCAAATTCCTGACCGACCGCGATCCCGACGTGCGCTTCACCGCCGAGACCGAGATGGCGCGGCGCCGCGGTGGCGGTCTGGTCGGGCGCATGACGGCGCAGGAATTGCTGCTTTGACGCAGGTTGCGGCAGCACCTCTGGCGTTTCGCGATTTGCGCACCTAGACGCATCGGCGATGGCTGGGGACAAGGGGCAAGGCTTCGCGGTAGGCGAAGGCAGGATCGGGCGCGTGCTGATCGCGTTCATGGCGGTCGGCTTTCTCGCGTTGATCGCGGCGGGCATCGCCGCGGCGTGGGTCACCGGAGAACTCGCGCAACATAATAATGCCGTCTCGCACACGTATGAAGTGGAGGTTGGGATCGCCGACGTCCGCCGGCTGGTCGAACAGGGTGAGACGACACGGCGCGGCTATCTGCTCTCGCCGGATACGCCGGGTTTCCTGGAAGCCTATGCGCAAGCCGCCGGTGCGCTGCCACGATCGACCAAGCGGCTTCGGCAGCTGACCTTCGACAATCCGCGCCAGCAAGCCAATATCGCCCGTCTCGATGGGCTACTGCGGGAGTTGATCGCCGGACGCGCCCGGACCATGGATTTGGTGGCGCAGGGCGAGCGCCGTGCCGCGATCGACGAATTTCAGCAGCAATTGAGTTCGGCGCAAATGCGCGAAATTCGCGACACGTTCGATCGCATGTCGCGTGAAGAGCGCAAACTGCTCAACACTCGCGACGCGCAGCAGCAGCGCAGTCTCAACCTGTTCTACACCGTGCTGATCGTGGCGGGCGTGCTGTTGGTCGCCGTGGCACTGGCTTCGCTGCTGGTGGTGGTGCGCTATACCACCGACCTCGCGCAATCGCAGGAGCAGCTTCAGCAGCTGAACGAAAGCCTGGAGCTTATCGTCGTCGATCGCACTGCGGATCTCAGCCGCGCGAATGACGAGATCCAGCGCTTCGCCTATATCGTCAGCCATGATCTACGCTCGCCACTAGTCAATGTGATGGGTTTCACGGCGGAGTTGGAGTCAGCAACTGCGGCATTGCGCGAGATGGTCGACCGGGTCGAGCAGGATGCGCCCGAAGCGTTGGCCGAGGAAGCGCGGCTTGCTGCCCGCGAGGATCTGCCCGAGGCGATCGGCTTCATCCGCACGTCGACGCAGAAGATGGATCGGCTGATCAACGCCATCCTCGCATTGTCGCGGCAGGGCCGCCGCGTGCTGGCGCCGGAGCCGCTCGACCTAGTGCGCCTGATCGGCAGCATCCGCGATTCGATGGCACATCGGCTCGACGAAACGGGCGCCAGCGTGGCGGTGGACGGCGCGTTGCCGGCGATCGTCAGCGACCGCGTGGCCGTGGAGCAGATCCTGTCCAACCTGATCGAGAATGCGGTGAAATACCGGCATCCCGAGCGCGCCGTCGAGGTGCAGGTGAGCGGTGGTACGATCGGCGACCGCGTGTGGGTTGCCGTCGCCGACAACGGCCGCGGTATCGATCCGCGCGATCACGAACGCGTGTTCGACTTGTTCCGGCGCTCGGGTGCGCAGGACCAGCCGGGTGAAGGCATCGGTCTCGCGCATGTCCGCGCGCTCGCTTATCGCCTTGGTGGCACGATTACCTTGCGCTCGGCGCTTGGCGAAGGGGCTACGTTCCGCCTATCGCTGCCGTCGACGCTGTCCCTGCAGGAAAAGTCATGAACGCACATCAATCCGTCAGCATCGTGATGATCGAGGATGACGAAGGTCACGCCCGGCTGATCGAGAAAAACATCCGGCGCGCCGGCATTCTCAACGACATCAAGCACTTCCTCGATGGCACGACGGCCCTCGATTATTTGTTCAATGCCGCTGATGGCCCGATGCTGAACGGCCCGGCGTTGGTGCTGCTCGATCTCAACCTGCCCGACATGAGCGGGACGGACATTCTGGCCAAGATCAAGGGCTCGGACGGGCCGGTCAAGCGCACCCCCGTCGTCGTGCTGACCACCACGGACGACAGCCGCGAGATCCAGCGCTGCTACGATCTGGGTGCCAACGTCTATATCACCAAGCCGGTGAATTATGAGAGCTTCGCCCAGGCCATCCGGCAGCTCGGCCTGTTCCTGTCGGTGATTCAGGTGCCAGACATCGAGGAGTGATGGATAGATCCGTTCGCCTTTCCTGTCATTCTCGCGCAGGCGGGAATCCATATCCTCCGACGTTTGCGGTCGAACCGCGACGTTCGTCCGCATGGACCCCCGCCTGCGCGGGGATGACGGCGTAGGGCAAACGATCCGTAGCGATGGAACGCATCCTCTACATCGACGACGACGAGGGCATTCGCCGGCTCGCTTCGCGTGCGCTGGCGCGGCGCGGGTGGGACGTGACGACCGCCGACGGTGGCGAGCCCGGCGTGCGGATCGCCGCCGAGCAGAAGTTCAGCCTGGTCGCGGTCGATCACTACATGCCCGGCATCGACGGGCTGGAAACGCTGGCGCGGCTGCGCGAACTGCCCGACGCACCGAGCGTCGTGTACGTCACCGGATCGGAGGAGCAGCGTGTCGCCGTTGCGGCGTTGCGGGCAGGGGCGTCCGATTACGTCGTGAAGTCGGTCGGTGACGACTTCTTCGACCTGCTTGATGCTTCGTTCCGCGCGGTCGTGGCGCGGGCGCAGCTTGAAAAGCAGAAGATGGCCGCCGAGGAGTCGCTGCGCCTTTCCAACGCGCGGCTCGAGGCGCTGCTGGCGGAGGTGAACCACCGCGTCGCCAATTCGCTGCAGCTGGTATCGGCGATGGTGCGGTTGCAGGCGGGGGCGCTGGCCGATCCTGGCGCGCGCGCGGCGCTGGAAGATACGCAGCGGCGGATCAGCGCGATCGCGCAGGTCCATCGGCGTTTGTACACCGGCGGTGACGTCGAGCACGTCGACATGCGTGAATATCTCGGCACGCTGGTCGATGAGTTGGGGCTGACCTGGTCCACCGCGGAGCGGCCGCGCGCGTTGCGGCTTGTCGCCGATCCGATCCGCCTGCCAACCGATCGCGCCGTGTCGCTGGGCGTGATCGTCACCGAATTGGTCAGCAACGCTTGCAAATATGCCTATCCCGCTGGTAGCGGAGAGGTGCGCGTGGCGCTGCACCGCGTCGGCGACGACGTGTTCATGCTGGCCGTCGAGGACGATGGCGTCGGCATGTCGGGCGGGATCTCGCCCGGCGGCACGGGGGTCGGCACCAAGCTGATCCGTGCGATGGCCCAAAGCCTGCAGACCACGGTGGAATATGATTCCGCGCACCGCGGCACGCGCGCCATCCTGCGCGCGGCCGTAGCCTGATCCTCTCGTTATGCGACACCGCCACCACCGCAGTTCGTGTCGAGCGAAGTCGAAGCATATGACCAGGACGCTGCTGGCTTAGTCCCTCAACTTCGCTGGCCACGAACGGGAGAATAGGTGGAAAATGCGGGGGCGGGGCGTAGAAGCGCAGCCGCAATCAAGGAGCCGCCCCATGAAAACCCGTGCCGCCGTCGCATTCGAGGCGAAGCAGCCGCTCGAAATCGTCGAGCTCGATCTCGAGGGGCCCAAGGCCGGCGAAGTGCTGGTCGAGATCATGGCGACCGGCATCTGCCATACCGACGCCTACACGCTCGACGGGCTCGACAGCGAGGGGCTGTTCCCCAGCGTGCTCGGCCACGAGGGCTGCGGCATCGTGCGCGCGGTGGGGCCGGGCGTGACCAGCGTCGCGGCGGACGATCACGTCATCCCGCTCTACACCCCTGAATGCCGCCAGTGTAAGTCGTGTCTTAGCCAGAAGACCAACCTGTGCACCGCCATTCGCACGACGCAGGGCAAGGGGCTGATGCCCGACGGCACGTCGCGCTTCTCGTACAAGGGGCAGCAGATCTTCCATTACATGGGCTGTTCGACCTTCTCGAACTTCACCGTGCTGCCTGAGATCGCGGTGGCGAAGATCCGCCCGGACGCGCCGTTCGATACCAGCTGCTACATCGGTTGCGGCGTGACGACGGGCGTCGGCGCAGTGGTCAACACGGCGAAGGTCGAACCGGGCGCGACGGTGATCGTGTTCGGGCTCGGCGGCATCGGGCTGAACGTCATCCAGGGCGCGCGCTTCGCCGGCGCGGCGCGCATCGTCGGCGTCGACATCAACCCGGATCGCGAAGCTTGGGGGCGGCAGTTCGGTATGACCGATTTCGTCAACCCGAAGAGTGTCGGCGACATCGTGCAGCATCTCGTCGCCATGACCGATGGCGGCGGCGACTATACGTTCGACTGCACCGGCAACACGGTGGTGATGCGGCAGGCGCTGGAGGCGGCGCACCGTGGCTGGGGCGAATCGATCGTCATCGGCGTGGCCGAAGCGGGCAAGGAGATCGCGACGCGGCCGTTCCAGCTGGTCACTGGCCGGGTGTGGAAGGGCACGGCGTTCGGCGGCGCACGCGGGCGCACGGACGTGCCCAAGATCGTCGACTGGTACATGAACGGGCTGATCGAGATCGATCCGATGATCACGCACCGGCTGAGCCTGGAAGAGATCAACAAGGGCTTCGACCTGATGCACGCCGGCGAAAGCATCCGTAGCGTGGTGGTGTACTGACGGAAAGACGCGGCACCGGGCTTGTCTCGACATCCGCGGTGCCGCAAACCCTCCTCGCACGGCGCTTGTCCACCGGTGAATGCCGGGACTAGCCTGGCGTTATTGATATCTAAGGGAGAGGATTGATGTTCAGCCACATGATGGTGGGATCGAACGATATCGGGCGTTCGAAGAGATTCTACGATGCGCTGTTCGGCGCGGTCGGCGGCAAGCCCGCGATGCAGGACGACAAGGGTCGCCTGATCTACATGCACAATGGCGGCCTGTTCCTCGTCACCAAGCCGATCGACGGTGAGCCGGCGACCCACGCCAATGGCGGGACGATCGGTTTCGCGATGGACGGGCCGGAGCAGGCCAATGCCTGGCACCAGGCGGGTGTCGAGAACGGCGGCACCGCGATCGAGGACGCGCCGGGCGTGCGCGAGGGCGGGTTTGCGAACCTGTACCTGGCCTATCTGCGCGATCCTGACGGCAACAAGCTGTGCGCGATGCACCGCATGCCCGCCGCATGAGCGGTAAACTGGCGAGTTAGGCGTACAGCCTCCCTCTCCCCACTTGTGGGGAGAGGGTCGGGGAAAGGGGCAGTCTAAGGCGGCTTGGCCCATCAATGTTCCTCTCCCAACCTCGCTGCGCTCGGCCACCCTCTCCCCGCCAGCGAGGAGAGGGGCGGGGGGTCACGGCTTCATCGTCTTGGCGTTGAGCGTGGTTGTCAGCGTCAGGCTGCGATCCGTGGCGTCACGGGCGATCGCGACGCGGTAGGTGCCGGCGGCGATCCGCCAGCCGGGTAGCTTGGTGTCGTAATCTGCCACCAAGCGGGGCTCCGCCGTAAGCGTCACGCGGCGCGATTCGCCAGGCTTCAGCTCGACCCGCTGGAACGCAGCGAGACGCATCGGGGCGCCGCTGCCCTCACGCATGACGTAGAGTTGCGGCACGTCGGCACCGGCGCGGCGGCCAGTGTTGGCCACGTCCACGGTCACGCTCAGCCGGTCGCCGCCGGTGACGACCGGGTTGCGGTAAGCGAAGCTGGTGTAGCTGAGCCCGTGGCCGAACGGGAATAGCGGCTCCATCCCCTTCTTCTCGTACCACCGATAGCCGACGTCGGCGCCTTCCCGATATTCGACGGGGAAGCTCTTGGGTTGCGCGGCGTCCGCGTTGGCCGAGTTGCCGGCCGCCGCCAATTCGGCGTCGCTGAACAGATTCAGCCCGACCGGTGCGGGTCGCGGCGGCTGCGCGGCATTGGCCGGGAAGGTGATCGGGAGGCGGCCCGACGGGTTCACCGCGCCGGTCAGGATCGCGGCGATCGCTTCGCCGCCGCGTTGGCCGGGATACCAGGCCTCGATGACGGCGGGCACCTTGTCGATCCACGGCATCAGCACCGGGCCGCCGGTTTCGAGCACCGCCACGGTGTTCGGCTGTGCAGCCGCGACGTTGGCGATCAACGCGTCCTGATTGTTTGGCAGCTTGATGTTGGGCACGTCTTCCGCCTCGGTGGTCCATTGCGTCGCGAAGACGATGGCGAGGTCGGCGGCCTTGGCGGCCTCGACATTGGCGGTGAGATTGCGGCCGTCGAGGAAGGTGATCTGCGCTCCCGGCAGTGCCTTACGCAGGGCGGCGAGTGGCGAAGAGGCGTGGTAGGTCACGCGCACGAACGACGCCGCCGGGCCATCCGACAGCGGGATCTCGATCGGCGCACCGCCAACCGAGCGCACCTGGCTCGATCCGCCGCCCGACAGGACGCCGAGATCGGCCGCGCCGCCGATCACCACGATTTTCTTCGCGGTACGGGCGATCGGCAGGACGTTGCGATCGTTCTTGAGCAGCACCATGCCGGCTTCGGCGGTGCGCTGCGCGACCTCCGCGTTGCGGGCGTATGGCGGGGTCTGCGCCTTGGTCGGCATCGGTGCGTCATAGGCGCCGCTCTCGATCAGGCCGGTGAGGTAGCGCACGACCATGTCGTCGAGGCGCTTCGCGGAGACCTGGCCCTTCTCGACGGCGGCCTTGAGCGGCGCACCGAAATAGATCGCGCGGTCCAATTCCTGCCCTGATTGCTGGTCGAGGCCATTGTTGGCCGCCTTGGCAGTGGAATGGACCGCGCCCCAGTCGCTCTGCACCCAGCCGCGATAGCCCCAATCCTGCTTCAGCACCTTGTTGAGCAGGAAGTCGTTCTCGCACGCCCAGTCGCCATTGACCTTGTTATAGGCGCACATGACGCTGGCGGGCTTGCCCTGTTCGATGGCGATCTGGAAGGCGAGCAAGTCGCTCATCCGCAGCGGCGCTTCGTCAATCCGAGCGTCGAGGATCATGCGCCCGGTTTCTTGCGAATTCAGCGCGAAGTGCTTCACCGTCGAAACGATGTTGTTCGACTGGACGCCGGCAATGTGCGCGCCGCCGAGCAGGCCGGAGACTAGCGGATCTTCTCCCATATACTCGAAGTTGCGGCCGTTCCACGGATCGCGCGTCAGGTTCACGCCGCCGGCGAGCAGGACGTTGAAGCGCTTGGCGCGCGCTTCCGCACCGATCATCGCACCGCCGGCGCGGGCGATCTCCGGCGAGAAGCTGGCGGCGGTGGCGAGGCTGGAGGGAAGCGCTGTGGCGACATCGCCCTTGCGCTGCTCGACCTGATTGGCGACGCCGAGCGACGCGTCGCTCTCCCGCACCAGCGGCACCCCAAGGCGCGGAATCCCGTCGATATGTCCGGCCGAGGGGATCAGCTCATTGGTGGTCTTGCCCGCCGCCATCGGCGGAAATAGACCGTGGACCAGCGCGATCTTCTCGTCGAGTGACATGCGCGCGACGATTGACTCGGCGCGGGCGCGCCCGTCCGGCGAAGCGGGAGCATTCTGCGCTGCCAGCGGCTGGAACGCCATCAGCGCCAATGCGGTGGCGCCGAGCAGCGCGCGCTTGTTCTTGAACATGAACTCCCCTTCTTTCTGAACTCGCGATCAAGGCCGAGCCATCAATCCTGAAGCCCGCGTCCTTCATCACTCCAGACTTGATCCGGACGAAGAGGGTCTGCGGGCACGCCAAGCCTTCATCTGTGGCCTGCCAACAACACAATTTGGGAACGTTCACAAGGGTTGTGACGGATGCTTGACAGCTTTTGAAACGCGGTAGAAGTGAACGTTCTCAACCCGCAGATCGCGGGGATGTTTGACGTACGTGGTTACAGGGGAGGATTTCTGATGGGGCGCTTTGCGGCTCGCTCGCTTTCGCGATTCGTGATCGGTGCATCGGTGGCGGCGCTCGCTACCGCGCCGAATGTGGCTTGGGCGCAGGACGCCGCCGCTACGGTCGGTAACCCTGGTCCTTCCGAAACCCAGTCGCTCCCGGCCGAGCCGACGCAGGGCGAGGACGACATCGTCGTCACCGGCATCCGCGCGTCGCTGCGCGCGACGATCGACATTAAGCGCGACGCACAGGGCGTTGTCGATGCGATCTCGGCCGAGGACATCGGCAAGTTCCCGGACACCAACCTCGCCGAGTCGCTGCAGCGCATCACCGGCGTGTCGATCGATCGCTCGAATGGCGAAGGCTCGTTCGTCACGGTGCGCGGCTTCGGCCCGGAGTATAACCTCGTCACGCTGAACGGCCGGCAGATGCCGACGTCATCGCTCGGTGATGGCGCCAGCGCACCGGCGACGCGTTCGTTCGATTTCGCGAACCTGGCTTCCGAGGGCATTTCCGCCGTTGAGGTGTACAAGACCGGCCGCGCTTCGGTGCCGTCGGGCGGCATCGGGTCGTCGATCAACATTCGTACCCCGCGTCCGCTCGACAAGCCGGGCATGCGCGGCAGCTTCGCCGCCAAGGGCGTGCTGGACTCGTCGCAGAACGGCAAGAACCAGATCCTGCCGGAAGTGTCGGGCATCTTCTCGACCACGTTTGCCGACGATCGCATCGGCATCATGGTCAACGGCATCTACCAGCGCCGCAAGGCGAGCGCGAACGAGGCGTTCGTCGGCTTCCGTGACGGTTTCGTCGGCTCGACCGACGATTGGGGTACGCTGCCACGCAACGCCGCACAGGTGAACCGTCCCGGCGCCACCGATGTGTACGAAATTCCGCAGGAAGCGTCGTACAACGTTCGCGACATCGATCGTGAGCGTATCAACGGCCAGGCCGTGCTGCAGATCAAGCCAACCGACACGCTGACCGCTACCGCCGATTTCACCTATTCGCGCAACAAGGTGGAGGTGCGCAACAACAGCGTCGGCGTGTGGTTCAACTTCGGCGACGTATCGAGCGAGTGGACCGATGGCCCGGTCGCCGGGCCGGTGTTCTACAGCGAGGCCTTCGCGCCGGGTAAGGACCTGTCGTACAGCAGTGCGTTGAGCGCCAACGTCAGCGAGAACAAGTCGCTGGGCTTTAACCTGAACTGGGAAGCGCCGGGCGGCGTCACCATGTCGTTCGACGCGCATCATTCGACCGCGGAGTCGAAGCCGACGAATGACTATGGCAGCAGCACCAATATCGGTAGCGCGATCTTCGGCGTGGCACGCCAGACGATCAACTTCGAAAACGATCTGCCGATTATCTCTTATTCGATGCAGCCGGGGATCGACCCGCTGAACGCGTCGCTGGCAACGCCGACCGGCAATTCGTTCCGCAACGCCTATTTCCGGGACGAGATCAACCAGTTCCAGGTCAAGGGGCGGTACGAGCACGAGGGTGAGTTCCTCGACAGCATCGATTTCGGTTTCTCCTACGTCGATAATGAGGTCCGCTCGGCCTATGGCTTCATCCAGAACGAAACCTGGGGCGGCATCGATCCGCGCGGCCCCGCAGCCGGTGCAGCCGCTGTGCCGGACGACTTCTGGAAGCTGATCAGCTTGCCGGACAAGTTCCAGGGCGTGCAGGGCGCTGGCAACGCGGCCATGCCGCAGCAGATCCTCGGCTTCAACTTCGAGCAGATGGCCGAGCTGCTGCGTGGTCAGTACAACATCTGCAGCAATCCGCAGACCGGCACGTCGCAGTCCGGCACTTGCCTCGCCGACTACACCACCGATCGTCGCCTGCGCGAAAAGACGATCTCGCCGTATCTTCAGGTCAATACCAAGTTCGATCTTCTCGCCGGCCCGGCGCACATCATCGCCGGCCTGCGCTACGACCAGACCACCGTGCGCTCGCAGTCGCTGGTGCAGGTGCCGACCGGCACGCGCTGGACCGGTGCGAACGAGTTCGCGCTGACCTTCGCCCCGGAACGCGCGTTCAGCGTGTCAAAGGGCAGCTACCAGAACTGGCTCCCCTCGATCGACTTTGACATGGAGCCGATCGACAACGTCAAGCTGCGCGCGTCGTACAGCCACACGATCACCCGTGCGGACTATGGCAGCTTGCAGGGCGGCCTGGAGCTCGCCTCAAACCCGCGTATCGGCGGCGGCACCGGCACGATCGGCAATCCGAACCTCGTGCCCTTCAAGTCGAAGAACATCGATCTGTCGGCCGAATGGTATTATCAGCCGGAAAGCTACATTTCGGTCGGCTATTTCAACAAGGACGTCGAGAACTACATTTCGACGACGCAGCTCGACCAGTCGTACGAAGGGCTGCGCAATCCTGGTTCGGGCCCGCGCTACCGTGCAGCGCAGGCGGCGCTCGGCGGCACCACCGACGCGGTTCGGATCCGCGACTATATCCTGCGCAACTATCCGGGATCGTCGCAGGTCACCGGGACGGATGCGGCGACCGGCTTGCTGAACGGCAACATCTTCGGCCTGCCCGAGGACGATCTGTTCAACTTCCAGATCAACCAGCCGTTTAACAGCGACCAGACCGCCAACATCAACGGCTGGGAATTCGCCATCCAGCATCGTTTCTGGGAGACGGGCTTCGGCACGATCCTGAACTACACGATCGTCAACGGCGACGCGCAGTTCAACAACGCGCTGGATCCGAACACCAGCCAGTTCGCGCTGGTGGGCCTCAGCGACAGCGCCAACGCTGTGCTGTTCTTCGACAAGTTCGGGTTCCAGGCACGTGGCGCGTACAACTGGCGCGCCTCGTTCCTGAACGCGAGCAACGGGTTCGATCCGACCTATGTCGAATCGTACGGCCAGTTCGATGCGAGCATCAGCTATGAGTTCATCCCGGGTCTGACGGTGTTCGGCGAGGGGATCAATCTCACCGGCTCGTCGCGTCGCGGGCATCGTCGCTCGAACGAGATGGTCACCTTCTCGCAGCCGGGCTTTGCTCGTTACACGGCAGGCGTCCGCTTCAACTTCTGACGCTTGCCGGCCATTATGGGTCGCCCTTCCCCGGCGGAGAGGCGGCCCTTATGGTGAACGAACGTCGCCAGAGGCCGGCCAACATGGACGCAGGGGTGGATAGGCAAGTCGCCAATATCGTGATCGTCGGCGGCGGGACGGCCGGCTGGCTCGCCGCCGCCACGATCGCGGCGCGTGCCGATCCGGCGGCCGTCGTTCGGCTAAACGTGACCCTTATTGAATCCCCCGACGTGCCGACGATCGGTGTCGGCGAGGGAACGTGGCCGACGATCCGCCGCACGCTGGCGCGGATCGGCATCCCCGAGGCCGAATTCCTCACCGCGTGCGATGCCTCGTTCAAGCAGGGTTCGCGCTTCGACGGCTGGCGGACCGGGGCGCCCGAGGATTCCTATCTTCATCCGTTCACCGCGCCGGTTGACGCCGATCCGCGCGCGCTGGTCGCTGCCTGGCAGTCTGGGGATATCCACGCGTTTGCCGAGGCGGTTACGCCGCAAGGGCGGGCCTGCGCGCTCGATCTCGCGCCGCGCCAGCGGGCGATGCCCGATTATGCCGGCGCGCTGAACTACGCTTACCATCTGGATGCGGTGAAGCTGGCCGCGCTGCTCCAGCGCTATGCCACACAGCGGCTGGGCGTGCGCCACGTGCGCGACCATGTCGTCGCAGTAGAGCGGCACGACGACGGCGATGTCGCCGCGGTGCGCTGTCGCGATAGTGGCAGTATCGCCGGCGACCTGTTCATCGACTGCACCGGTCACGCCGCGCTGTTGATCGGTGGCGCGTTCGACGTGCCGTTCATTGATCGCGGGCATCAGTTGTTCAACGATCGCGCGCTTGCGGTGCAGGTGCCGGTAGCGCTCGATAGCGCGATCGCTTCGACCACCAACGCCACCGCGCATGGCGCGGGATGGATTTGGGACATCGGACTGCCAACGCGGCGTGGCGTCGGTTGCGTCTATTCCTCTGCGCATCTCAGCGACGATGCCGCAGAAGAAACGCTGCGCGCTTATCTCGCGCGGACCGCGCCAGGCGCTGACCTCGATACGTTGACGCCGCGGCGGCTGGCCTTCCGGTCGGGGCATCGCGCCCGCTTCTGGGAGCGCAATTGCCTTGCGCTCGGTCTGTCGGCGGGGTTCCTCGAGCCGCTAGAGGCGTCGGCGATCGTCACGGTCGAACTGGGACTGGATGCGCTGCTCGACAATTTTCCGGTCGATCGTGCCAGCATGGATGCGCAGGCGCGTCGCTTTAACGACCTGTTCCGCTATCGCTGGGATCGGATCGTCGAGTTCCTCAAGCTCCATTACCTGCTGAGCGAGCGCGACCAGCCCTATTGGCGGGCCAATCGCGACCCTGCCACGGTGCCGGAGCGGCTCGCCGATCTGATCGCCATGTGGCGTCACCAGCCGCCCAGCCCGCACGACCTTGGCGCGGTGGACGAAATATTCCCTGCCGCCAGCTATCAATATGTCGCGTATGGCATGGGCATGCCGGCCCCTGCGCCGAGCCCGATCCGTATCGACGGCCAGGCCGGATCGGCCACCTCGCTCCGCCAGATCACCCAGCGGGCGCGGGCGCTCGCTGCCAGCCTGCCCACCAACAGAGCCTATCTCGACGCGCTGCGCGCCGAGCGGCCGCACGAGTTTGTCGCATGAACGCCAACCACACTATCCTGACTGCCGAGGCGCACCGCGAGTTGCGGATTCGCACCGATCGTGGCGCCGACCTGGGCGA
>JGI20283J15916_100047_pt1 | contig 40165 bp, 30 predicted proteins | sample Plalitdecfosmids_FD_15916 | JGI IMG/M metagenome (IMG submission 15916) | reverse complement strand
GGTGGCTGTAGGTGGCCATCAGTTTCAGTTCCGGGGTGACCGAGAACGAACCCGCGCCCGACCAGACCTTCGACTCGACGGCGTTACGCTCGTAACCCAGCATGGCGGCAGCCGGACCGTTGTTGTAGGTCGCAGCGACCGAGAACGGGTTGGCCGAAGCTTGCGATCCGGTCAGGTACGAAGTTGCGCCTGCACCGATGCCGTTTACTTGCGCGCCGCCGCTGAGGGCTTCCTTGGTGGCCCACGAACCGTTGACCTGGAAACCGCTCACCACTGGCGAGTTGTAGAAGACTGCGTTCGAGATACGGTTGGTGTTTGCGCCCGAGCCGAAAGCATTGCTGCCGGCGTCCAGCGGTGCCGAGTTGAAGCCCGCCACGCTGATGTCGGTATAGAAGCCCAGCGGGGTCGGCAGGCCGTGCCACGGTTCGAACGAACCGATCACTTCCTGGTACGGGGTCAGGCCACGGCCGATACGGACCATACCGAAATCACCCGACAGACCGACGCGGCTCTGGCCCTGGAACAGCGGACGCGTGTTGTTTTCCACCGTGCCGGTGTCCGGCTCGTAACGCATTTCCAGCTGGAACAGTGCGGTCAGGCCGCTGCCCAGGTCTTCGGTGCCCTTGAAGCCCAGGGTATTGGCGGCGCGCTTGCCGATGGCCAGGGTCTGGTCGGTACGCTTGGTCATGCCTGCGTCGACGTTACCGTAGATCTGCACAGCGGTTTGAGCTTGCGCCACGCCGGCGAAAGCGCCCAGCAGAGCGACTGCCACGAGTGATTTTTTCATCGATTTGTATCCTTATAAAATTGTTCGAAGGAATCCGGAGAGCATTGAGATTTTTATTAGGTTCTGAATGCTCGGATGCCTAAAACCTTAAATGCATGAAGCGCCGCGATTGTCGGATTTGTCAATTATGACCGCTTGACTTGGTCGAAAGCCAATAAATCCAATTGTGCTGTTGTATTTTTGAAACGCGGACGCATACTCCGTCACGCAATCTTGACTGTGTTTTAAGTTTCTTTGAGGAATCATAAAATTGGTGCGTCACGGCCGGGTTTGTGCAGGCTCAAACGGCTGTGTAATCGCAACCGTATCGCCCTGACATCGCTTTAGACTCTCGCCCATCCGACGTCGGCCTTTCGGTTTGATCTTATGCGAGCCCATCTGTGGCGAACATGCGTTCATCCGCACGCATCTGCGCGGCGTCTCAAACAACCAGAAAATGAACGATGGCAAATCGTGAAGAGTTAGCGATCATTCGGGGCGCACGTGCTGGTCTTGCCGAGTCTCAATTGGCGCTGGGGCAGCTGTACCTGTTCGGCAGCACCGGCCTGCCCAAGAGCCTGCAAACCGCACTGCATTGGCTGGACCGTGCTGCGCGCCAGGGGTGTGCTGACGCCTGGCAGCTGATCGGCAACCATATTCCGCTCGAACTCGCACAGCAGCATCCGGCGGCCCTGGCCTGGTACGAAAAAGCCTATGACAGCGGGCTGGTGCGCGCCGGACTGGTCTATGCCCAGCTCCTGCTCGGCAATGCGCAGGCGCGGCTGAACGCCGCCCAGCGCGCCAAGGCTCTGGGTGCACTCGAGCAGGCCGGGCGTGCCGGCTTTGCCGAGGCCCAGTGGCTGCTGGCGCGCGAGCATGGGGAGCCAAACCAGGGCCGCAGCAGCGTCGGCGTGGCGCAGGCGGCCGACGATGGCGCCTCCACACAGCGCTGGCTACAGCGCGCCGCCGACAATGGCATGGCGCCGGCTCAGTTCGCGTTGCTCGAGCAGCTCTGGGAAGCGCACGATTGGGCCGGCTACCTGGAGCGCGCCTTGCCGCTGGCGCGTTCGCTGGCCGACACCGCAACTCCACAGAGCCGCGGCTGCGCGCGCCTGGCGCCGGACGAAGTGGCGCTGCTGTCGCGCTGCGCCCGGCTGGCGGAGGCTACCCCCACGGCGCACGATGTCGGCACGCAGGAAGTGCACACCTTCTGGGAACTTGCCGCAGCCGAGCACGACCGTCATGCCCAGCTCGCACTCGGTCTCTCGTCCGCACGCATGCGCGTGGACGGCAAGCGTATGGCCGGCCACAGCGGCGCCGCCAATTTCAAGAAGGCAGTGCGCTGGCTGAGCCTGGCAGGCGAGCAGGGGCTGGCCGAAGCCTGGTATGCCCTGTCACGCATCTATATCAAGCCGGAGTTCTCTCAGCGTAATGTACTGGAGGCGCAAAAGTATCTGGAGCGCGCCGCCGAGATGGGTTACCGCGACGCCCAGCTCGAGTGCGGCAACGCTGCCTGGCGCGCGCGTCGCGAGAACGAGGGCAACGACGTGCGCGCCGTGTTCTGGCTGCAGAAGGCCGCTGCCCAGGGCTGTTCGAAAGCGGCGGTGACGCTGCTCAAGATCGCCCCGCGCACGCCGGACGCCTGGAAGGGCCTGGCTGCCATGCTGGAGGGGCGCGATCTGTCCGATCATCCGCTGCTGGCGGCCAGGCTCGAACTGGCGCTGGCGTTCGGACTGAGCCGGGCTGAAACTCTGCTGCTGGACGTGAAGAATGCCGACCGCGGCCATTGCCTGGTGGTCGACATCCGCGCCAGCTATGGGCGCAGCCGGCGCCGCCTCGTGCTGGTCGACACGGTCCAGGAGCGCCAGCTGCTGGACCGCGTGGCGGCCGTGTTCGAACAGGTCGATTGCGGTCCGAGCGGACCGGAAGGCAATTATCGCCAACGCTTGTACCGCTTGCGCACGCTGTTGCCGGAAGCGGATGCCGGCGCCGGAGATCTGGATTATGTGCTGGCGGCCTGAGGCGCCGGTGCATCCGCCCGGCCGCGCCAGCGCGTCACAGGTCGATCTCGCCTTCGAAGACGGTTTCGGCCGGACCACTCAGGAAGACCGGCGCACCTTCGCCATCCCAGCGGATGCTCAAGCGGCCGCCGCGCGCCTCGACCTCGACCGGCGAATCGAGCAGGCCGCGCCGAATGCCGGCCACGACCGCCGCGCAGGCGCCGGTGCCGCAGGCCAGCGTTTCGCCGGCACCGCGCTCGAATACGCGCAGTTTCACGTTGCGGCGGTCGAGCACCTGCAGGAAGCCGGCATTGACCCGCTTCGGAAAGCGCGGATGATGCTCGATCTGCGGGCCGGTCTCGAGCACCGGCGCGGTCTCGACGTCGTCGACCACTTGTACCGCATGCGGATTGCCCATGGATACCACCGACACCAGTACGGTCTGCTCGGCGCCGCGCGCGGACACCGTGATCGGCCACAGCGTGTCCCGCCCTTGCGCAACGCCGTTCAGGCCGGTGCCGTCGAAAGGCACGCGCGCCGGCTCGAGCACCGGAGCGCCCATGTCGACCGTCACGCTGCCGTCCTCTTCAAGTCGCGGCGTGATGATGCCGGCCATGGTCTGCACCCGAATCGCGCGCTTGTCGGTCAGGCCCTTGTCGCTGACGAAACGCACGAAGGCACGCGAACCGTTGCCGCATTGTTCGACTTCGCCGCCGTCGTTGTTGAAGATGCGGTAGCGGAAATCGCAGCCGTCTTCGCTCGGGCGTTCGACGATCAGGATCTGGTCGGCGCCGATGCCGAAGCGGCGGTCGGCAAGTTTGCGCCATTGTTGCGGGTTGAGCTCGACGGCCTGGTTGACGGCATCGATCACGATGAAGTCGTTGCCGGCGCCATGCATCTTGGTGAACTTGAGTTTCATGTTGAATTTAAACACTTAATCGTAGAACGAGGGCTCGCCCGGCGGCCGGGTCTTGAAGCGCTTGTGGGTCCAGAAATACTCGGCCGGATGCTCGCGCACGCGATCCTCGATGAAGGCGTTCATGCGGCGCGTGGCGGCGATGATGTCGTCGCCCGGGAAATCGTCCCACGCCGGATAAAATTGTACTCGGTAGCCCTTGTAGCTAGGCAAGAAGGTGGCGATGACGGGGATCACCTTGGCGCCGGTCGCACCTGCCAAGCGGCCCATTGCGGTCAGGGTCGCGGCCGGGACGCCGAAAAAGGGCACGAAGGACGCGTCTTTTCCACCGAAGTCCATGTCGGGCAGCATGTAATACGGCAAGCCTTCGCGCAGCGCGCGGATGATCGGCTTGATGCCGGCTTCGCGCGTAAACAGGCGCACGGGGCCGTAGCGTTCGCGGCCATAACGCAACAAGTCATCGAACGCCTTGTTCTTTTGCGGCGCATACATGGTCGACAAGGGCACTACGCGCGCCGCCACGCCGCCCACGTCGAGGCAGACGAAGTGCGGGCAGAACAGGATGGTCGGCCCGTCCTTCATCTGGGCCTCAGGGACGGCCGGGACGATGTCGATCAAACGGTGGACGCGCTCGAGCGGCGCCCACCAGATCAGCGAGCGCTCCAGGATGCTGCGCGAATACGCCATGAAGTGACGCTTGGCGAGGTCGACGCGCTGCGCTTCGGTCAGCTCCGGCATGCACAGGCGCAAATTGATGCGGGCGATCTTGCGCCGTTTCGGGATTGCGTAATACATCAGCCAGCCGACGGCGTTGCCGATGCGGCCCAGGATCGGCAGCGGCAACCAGTGCAGCAACCATAAAAATGCAATCAGGATCCTCATGCCACCGCCTCCGCATCCGGCGCCGCAACGCCCTGGGGACGCTTGTAACGGTTGTAGCTCCAGAAATACTGGGAAGGAACGCGTGCGATCAATTGTTCCATCGCGCGGTTAATGGCTGCGGCCTGTTCAGCCGGGCTGCCTGTCAACTCGCCCTCGAACGGCACGAAACGGATCACGTAACCGCGACCGAACGGCAGGCGCTCCGCATAGGTCAGCAGAATGTCGGCCTTGCCGAGCTGGGCCAGCTTGGCCGGCAGCGTCATCGTGTAGGCCTCGCGCCTGAAGAACGGCGCCCATACGCCTTCGCCTTCCTGCGGCACCTGGTCGGGCAGCACGCCGACCGGCTGGCCGCCCTTGAGCGCCTTGACCAGCATGCGCACGCCCGACAGGGTAGCCGGCGCCAAGTGCATGTTCTGGCGCGCGCGCGCGCCTTCGACCAGCGGCTTGAGCGCGCTTTTGCGCGGCGGGCGATACATCACGGTCAGTTCGACGCGCAGCGAGACTTGTTGGGCCGTCAACTCGAAACAGCCCAGGTGCGGCGTCAGGAACACGATCCCGCGGCCAGCGTCGAGCTGGCGCTGCACCAGCTCCCAGTTTTCCATGCGGACGTGGCGGGTCACGCGCGCTTGCGGCGCGCACCAGACGAAAGGCAGCTCGACGATGGCCTTGCCGGATTCGGCGATGGCGGCGCGCAGGTGCCGGCCGTAGCCGGCGCGCTCGAGGTTGCCACGCAGCCGGCGCCGGTAGGACGGGGAGGCGAGATAGACCGCCCATCCAAGGCCGGCGCCCAGCACATGTAGCACAGATAGCGGGAACACGGATAGGAAGCGGAACAGGAGAACGAGCATTTATTGATTCAGGGTAGAGGTGGGACGACTTGCACTGTCAAAATTTTTTAAGGAGCGTAAAATACCACTTTGAGCAGGATCCGCGGAGTTAATGACAACTTGCGAAGCGGAATATAAATATCGCTAAAGCGTCGCAGGCTTCCGTGCTGCGGCAATATTCAACAGTATCAGGAGCTTTTTGCATGTCTTCCAACGACTATCTCTTCACTTCCGAATCCGTTTCGGAGGGTCACCCGGACAAAGTCGCCGACCAGATTTCCGACGCCATTCTCGACGCCATCCTCGAGCAGGACCCGCGTGCGCGCGTGGCTGCCGAAACCCTGTGCAACACGGGTCTGGTCGTGCTGGCCGGCGAAATCACCACGCACGCGAACGTCGATTATATTCAAGTTGCGCGCAATACCATCAAGCGCATCGGTTACGACAACACCGATTTCGGCATCGACTATAAAGGTTGCGCCGTGCTGGTGGCCTATGACAAGCAGTCACCCGACATCGCCCAGGGCGTCGACGAAGGCGCCGGCCTCGATCTCGACCAGGGCGCCGGTGACCAGGGCCTGATGTTCGGCTACGCCTGCGACGAAACCCCGGAGCTGATGCCGGCCGCGATCTATTATGCACACCGCCTGGTCGAGCGCCAGTCGCAGCTGCGCAAGGATGGCCGCCTGCCTTGGCTGCGTCCAGACGCCAAGTCCCAGGTCACGCTGCGTTACCTCAACGGTCGCCCGGTGTCGGTGAACACCGTGGTACTGTCGACCCAGCACGCGCCCGAAGTCAGCCACAGCCAGATCGAAGAAGCCGTCATCGAAGAGATCATCAAGCCGGTGCTGCCGAAAGAATGGCTGCAGGATACCCGCTACCTGGTCAACCCGACCGGCCGCTTCGTCATCGGCGGCCCGCAGGGCGATTGCGGCCTGACCGGTCGCAAGATCATCGTCGACACCTACGGTGGCGCAGCGCCCCACGGCGGTGGTGCATTTTCGGGCAAGGACCCGTCCAAGGTCGACCGCTCTGCCGCCTATGCTGCCCGTTATGTGGCGAAAAACGTCGTGGCCGCCGGCCTGGCGCGCCAATGCCAGGTGCAGGTCAGCTATGCGATCGGCGTGGCCAAGCCGATCAACATCACTGTCTATACCGAAGGCACCGGCGTGATCTCGGACGACAAGATCGCCGAACTGGTGATGGAACACTTCGACCTGCGTCCGAAAGGCATCGTGCAGATGCTCGACCTGCTGCGTCCGATCTACCAGAAGAGCGCCGCCTACGGTCACTTCGGCCGCGAAGAGCCGGAATTCAGCTGGGAGCGTACCGACAAGGCTGCGCTGCTGCGCGCCGAAGCCGGGCTGGCCTAAACGCCGCGCCACCGCCGGGCGCATGACGAGCGCCCGGCGTTGTGAAGCATCCACGGTGCGGCGCGCACATGCGCCGCTCGTGTTACACTTGTCGATTCCGAGGAGCGTTGCGACGAAAGTTCCATCTTTCGCCAGGCTCGGATAGATCCAACCGCGCTCACGTTACTTTTTTCTTAATATGAAAGGAGGGCGTGATGAACGCCGTACTCAAAGATTCCAAGCAAGACTTCCTGGTTGCCGACCTGTCCCTGTCCGCCTGGGGCGAGAAGGAAATCCGCATCGCGGAAACCGAAATGCCGGGCCTGATGGCCATCCGCGAAGAATATGCCGCCGCCCAGCCCCTGAAGGGCGCGCGCATCGCCGGTTCCCTGCACATGACCATCCAGACCGCCGTGCTGATCCGCACGCTGGAAGCGCTGGGCGCGCAAGTGCGCTGGGCCTCGTGCAACATCTACTCGACGCAAGACCATGCTGCAGCCGCGATCGCCGCGGTCGGCACGCCGGTATTCGCCGTCAAGGGCGAAACCCTGGACGAGTACTGGGAGTACACTCACCGCATCTTCGAATGGCCGGGCGACGGATCGGCTGGCACCCACGCCAACATGATCCTGGACGACGGCGGCGACGCGACCCTGCTGCTGCACCTGGGCGTGCGTGCCGAAAAAGACATCTCGGTGCTGGACAAGCCGGGTTCGGAAGAAGAAATCTGCCTGTTCAACGCCATCAAAGGCCGCTTGGCCATCGATCCGCAGTGGTACTCGAAGCGCCTGCCGGAAATCCGCGGCGTGACCGAAGAAACCACCACCGGCGTGCACCGCCTGTACCAGATGCACCAGGAAGGCAAGCTGGCCTTCCCGGCAATCAACGTCAATGATTCGGTCACCAAGTCGAAGTTCGACAACCTGTACGGCTGCCGCGAATCGCTGGTCGACGGCATCAAGCGCGCCACCGACGTGATGATCGCCGGTAAGATCGCCGTCATCGCCGGTTATGGTGACGTGGGCAAGGGCTCGGCGCAGGCCATGCGTGCCCTGTCGGCCCAGGTCTGGGTGACCGAGATCGACCCGATCTGCGCACTGCAGGCCGCAATGGAAGGCTATCGCGTCGTGACCATGGATTACGCGGCCGAGCACGGCGACATTTTCGTCACCTGCACCGGCAACTACCATGTCATCACCGAAGCCCACATGCAGAAGATGAAGGATCAGGCGATCGTCTGCAACATCGGCCACTTCGACAACGAAATCGAAGTCGCTGCGCTCAAGAAGTACGAGTGGGACAACATCAAGCCGCAGGTCGACCATGTGATCTTCCCGGACGGCAAGCGCATCATCCTGCTAGCCGAAGGCCGCCTGGTGAACCTGGGCTGCGGCACCGGTCACCCGTCGTACGTGATGAGCTCGTCGTTCGCGAACCAGACCATCGCCCAGATCGAGCTGTTCATGAACACCGCCGAGTACCCGGTCGGCGTGTACACGCTGCCGAAAAAGCTGGACGAGAAGGTCGCGCGCCTGCAACTCAAGAAGCTGAATGCGCAACTGACCACGCTGACGGAAGAGCAGGCTGCATACATTACGGTCAGCAAGGAAGGCCCCTACAAGCCGGAGCACTACCGCTACTGATTGGACCTCGATAAACCTACTGCGCGTTGCAAATTTGGCCTGCGATGCTTCGCTACGGCGGACCGGCCGTACCGTAAGTACGGCTGCGCGTCTCGGCCAAATCTGCGGCCGCTCGCTACGGTTTCTCGAGGCCCCTTGGCGCCGCGTGGGGCACTGCAGTGCCTTGCGTGGTTTGCTTTGTTCACGAAAGACATTGACATGCGCTTGCTTCTGACCTGGTTGATCAATGCGGCGGCCCTGATGGCGCTGCCTTACCTGATGCATTCCGTGACCGTGACCCACCTCGGGGCGGCGCTCGTTGCTGCCCTCGTGCTGGGGCTGGTCAACACCTTTATTCGCCCGGTATTGGTCGTGCTGACCTTGCCGGTGACGGTGGTGTCGCTCGGGCTGTTCATCCTGGTGATCAATGCACTGCTGTTTTTGCTGGTGGCGCACCTGGTCGAGGGCTTTCACGTGGCCGGCTTCGGCTCGGCCTTTGTGGCGGCTATTTTATATAGTGTGATTTCGTGGGCGCTTTCGACTCTACTCCTCAATAAAGATGGCAAATCCTGACATCAGTATCGAGTTTTTCCCGCCCAAGACGCCCGAGGGCGCCGATAAACTGCGCACGGCGCGCCAGCGCCTGGCCGAGCTCCAACCCAAGTATTTTTCCGTGACCTTCGGCGCCGGCGGCAGCACACAGCAGGGCACGCTGTCGACCGTGATGGAAATCCAGTCCGAAGGCCACGTCGGCGCGCCGCACTTGTCGTGCGTGGGCGGCACGCGCGCATCGGTCCGGGCGATCCTGGACGAATTCAAGTCGCGCGGCATCCGTCGCGTCGTTGCGCTGCGTGGCGACTTGCCGAGCGGTTACGGCGGCGCTGGCGAGCTGCGCTATGCCAGCGACCTGGTCGAATTCATTCGCGCCGAGACTGGCGATTGGTTCCACATCGAAGTGGCGGCGTATCCGGAAATGCACCCGCAGGCGCGTTCGCCCCAGGACGACCTGCAGGCGTTCGCGCGCAAGGTGCAGGCCGGTGCCAACGCGGCGATCACGCAGTATTTTTACAATCCGGACGCCTACTTTGAATTTGTCGACAACACGCACAAGCTCGGCGTGGACGTGCCGATCGTGCCCGGCATCATGCCGATCACGAATTACATGCAGCTGATGCGTTTTTCCGACATGTGCGGCGCCGAAATCCCGCGCTGGATCCGCCTCAAGCTGGCCAGCTTTGGCGACGACAGTGCCTCGATCAAGGCATTCGGACTGGATGTGGTCAGCGGCCTGTGCGAGCGTCTGCTCGCTGGCGGCGCCCCGGGCCTGCATTTCTACAGCATGAACCAAGCCGGCCCGACGACCGCGATCTGCCAGCGCCTGAACGGTCAGTGATGCGCGGCCACTGATTCAAGGCAGCGCAATCCAGAGCGCTATCCGAAATGCCCGCAGCCACTGGCACGCGGGCATTTTTTTCTCAAGTCACATCGCTGATTTCGGTCACGATCACATCCAGCGGCACGTCGTACTGCCCATGCGCGAACACGGCCAGCTGGCTGCTGTAGGCGATGCCGAGCGTGTGCGGGCGCGGCTGGCGCGCGAGCGTGCGGTCGTAATAGCCGCCGCCATAGCCGAGGCGATACGCTTCGGTATCGAATCCGAGGCAAGGGATCAGCAGCGCCGGTGGACAATCGATGAAGCGCAATTGGGCCGGCACCTGTACGCCGGCCTGGTCCGGGATCATCGGCTCGCCCGGCGTCCACTCGGCAAAGGCGAGCGGCGCATCTTTTTCCATCACTACCGGCAATGCCAGGCGCAAGCCGGCATGCGTCAATTCACTGTAGGCGGCGCTCAAGTCGGGCTCGCCCGCCAGCGGCCAGTAGACGCCCATGGTCTCGACCTGCCGCATTCGCCACCAGGCCAGCACCTGGGCGCCGATATGCGCATCCCATTGGACCTTGATTGCTGGGTCAATTGCCCCACGTGTTGTTTTGAGTACTTTGCGTAAGGCCGCCTTGGCTGCCTGTGTGTCTGCCGACACGCTTGGGTTAGCGTCTGGCAAGCGCGAGGGTGTGCGTGTTATTCTTGATTCGCCGGTCATGGATGAAATGAAGCCTACATTGAATATGTTGTCGTCAAAATTATTAGCCGGCATCCCGCTTGCCGTTGCCGGGGTTTGCTTCGTATCGGCCGCATCGGCCCGCCAGGCTCAGCCGGGTCAGCCGGGTCAGTTGGCTCAACCGGTTCAGCCGGCGCCGACGGCGCAACCGATTCCGTCGGCGGTCGCGCCTAGCCAGCCTATGGTGCCGGTGGGCGGATATGCACCGGTACCCGTAACCGGACAAGCGCCGCTGGCCGCGCCTTCCGCATTACAGCCCCCGCTATCCGCGGCCGCGTCTGCTGCCGTCGATGCCCAGCGCGAACAGGACAACCTGTTCCTGCAGCTGCGCGAGGCGTCGCGCCAGAACGACGCCGACCGTGCGGCCAATCTGGCGGCGCGCCTGCCGAACTACGCGATCCCGGCGTATGTCGACTATTATCGGCTCAAACCGCGCCTGCGCGACGCATCGAACGAAGAAGTGCTGGATTTCCTGAAGCGTTACGAGGGCAGCGCCATCGCCGACCGCTTGCGTAACGACTGGCTGCTCGAGCTCGGGCGCCGGCGCGACTGGGCCCAGTTCGACCGCGAGCTGCCGCTGTTCGTCAAGAACGACGACTACCAGGTCAAGTGCTATGCCTTGCTGTCGCGCACCATGAAAGGCCAGAACGTGGCCGACGAAGCGCGTGTGCTGCTCGACAACCCACCGAATTACGGCGACGCCTGCGCCACGCTGATTGCCCAGCTGGCCCAGTCCGGGCAATTTACCACCAAGGACTTGCTGGCGCAGCTGCGCCTGGCCGGCGAGATGCATGCCACCGGCCCTGCGCGCCGCACGGCGCTGCTGCTGGGCGCGTCCGACACGCGGGCCGCGCAAGCGGTCGACGTGCCGGCGCTGGCGATGGCGCGCGGGGTCGGCACCACCCCCGCCGAGCACCAGATCTACCTGATCGCCATCGGCCGCATGGCCAGGACCAGCCTCAAGCTGGCGAGCGTGGCATTGAACAAGAATGCTGGCCAACTGTCGCCGGAAGAGCAGGCGATCGGCTGGGCCAACATCGCCTATGCCGCCTCGATCACCCTGGCGCCGGACGCCTACGACGACTGGCAACGCGCAGCGGGCGCGCCGCTGAGCTGGCAGCAGCGCGAGTGGAAGACCCGCATTGCCCTGCGCCGCGGCGACTGGAAGATGGTGCGCGCCACCATCGAGGCGATGGAAAAGCCACAGCGCGAGCAGACCGGCTGGACTTACTGGCTGGCGCGCTCCTACGCGGCGACGGAACGCCAGGAAGACGCGCAGGCGCTGCTGCGCCGCATCGCCGACCAGAACAGTTTCTATGGCCAGCTGGCCATGGAAGAACTCGGCCAGCAGATCGCGATCCCGCCGAGCGCTGCGCCGCTGACGCCGGCCGAGCTGGCCCAGGCGGCCGCCAATCCCGGCTTCAAGCGCGCGCTGAAATTCTTCAGCCTGCGCCTGCGCTTTGAGGGCACGCGCGAATGGAATTGGACACTGAACAACATGAGCGAGCGCCAGCTGCTGGCGTCGGCCGAATACGCGCGCCAGAACCAGATCCTCGACCGCATGGTCAGCACCTCGGAGCGTACCCGCACCGAATTCGATTACACCCAGCGTTTCCCCGCGCCCCACGACGACATCCTGCACCCGACCGCGCAAAGCCTCGGCCTGGACCAGGCCTGGGTGTATGGCTTGATCCGCCAGGAATCGCGTTTCGTCACCGATGCGCAATCGGGCGTCGGCGCTGCCGGCCTGATGCAGGTGATGCCGTCGACCGGCAAATGGGTCGCGGAAAAGATCGGCCTGGCCGATTACGGGCATGGCATGCTCAACGATATCCGCACCAATATCGTCCTCGGCACGAATTACCTGAACATGGTGCTGGCCAACGCCGACGGCTCGCAGGTGCTGGCAACCGCCGCCTACAACGCCGGCCCGGCGCGCGCACGTACCTGGCGCGGTTTGCTGAACACGCCAATGGAAGGGGCGATCTTTGTCGAGAGCATCCCGTTCGACGAAACCCGAACCTACGTGCGCAACGTGATGTCGAACGCGACGAATTACGCCGCATTGTTCGACCATCGTCCGCAGTCGCTGAAGGCCCGGCTCGGGACGATTTCGCCGCGCTCGGGCGGCGTCGGCCTGCCATGATGCATATTCTATAAAAGGAAAAACCATGCGCCCACTGTCGGTGGTCATATTCGGAGGAACCGGATTCATCGGCAGTCACCTGGCGGCGCGGCTGGCCGAGCGCGACGTGCCGGTGGTGGTGCCGACGCGCCACGCGCAGCACGGCGATCACCTGAAGCTCTTGCCCGGCGTTGACGTGGTCGAGGCCGACGTGCGCGACGATGCCACGCTGCAGCGCCTGCTCGACGGACACACGGCCGCGATCAACCTGGTCGGCATCCTGCATTCCGACCGTGGCAGGCCCTACGGCAGCGCATTCCGACGCGCCCACGTCGAGCTGCCGCAACGCATCGTCGATGCCTGCGCGCGCGCCGGCACGCCGCGCTACCTGCACATGAGCGCGCTGGGCGCCGACGTGCACGGACCGTCGATGTACCAACGCTCCAAAGCCGACGGCGAACAGGCCGCGCGCAGCCGCCCGGAGGTGGCGGCGACGATTTTCCGGCCCTCGGTCGTGTTTGGTCCAGGGGATAATTTCCTGAACATGTTCGCGCGCCTGCAGCGCCACCTGCCGATCGTGCCGCTGGCCGGCGCCAACGCGCGCTTCCAGCCGGTGTACGTCGGCGACGTGGTCGAAGCCTTCGTGCGCGCCCTGTTCGAGACTCACAGCGCCGGCAACATCTACGAACTGGGCGGGCCGGCCATCTATACGCTGGCCGACCTGGTGCGCCTGGCCGGACGCTATGCCGGCCACGAGCGCACGGTGGTCGCGCTGCCGGAGGCGGTCGCGCGCCTGCAGGCGGTGTTCTTCGAGATGCTGCCGGGCGAGCCGCTGATCACGCGCGACAACCTCGACTCGATGAAAGTCGATAACGTTGTTACGCCGTCCACAAAAGTCTTGACAGCGGAGGCGCTCGGAATCAAGCTCACTGCGCTCGAAGCCGTCGCCCCTGCGTACCTGGCGCCGGACGGGCAGCTCGACGTCTTGCGCGCACGCGCGGGGCGCTAACATTCATTTTCGCTTTGCCCCCATGCAGACCATCGAACTCGATCCAACCCTCACGCAGACGCTCGACCAGGCGCGCCAGGCCGGCCTGACCCTCGTCATCGGCAACAAGAATTATTCATCCTGGTCGATGCGGCCCTGGGTCGCCGCGGTCGCTGCCGGCATCCCGTTCACCGAAGTGCGCGTCCTGCTCGACCAGCCGGAAACCGCCAACAACATCGCCCGTTATTCGGCCGCCGGCCGCGTGCCGGTGCTGCTGGCTGGCGAGATGACGATCTGGGACAGCCTGGCGATCTCCGAATACCTGGCCGAGCAATTTCCTGAAAAGCACATGTGGCCGCAAGACGTGGCGGCGCGCGCGATGGCGCGGGCAGTGGTGGCCGAGATGCATTCGGGGTTCACCGACTTGCGCAACGCGATGTCGATGAACATCAAGGCGCGCTTGCCGGGCCGCGGCCGCACCCCGGGCGCCCAGGCCGACATCGGACGCATCTGCGAAATCTGGGAAGATTGCCTGTCGCGCTTCGGCCACCATAAATTCCTGTTCGGCGATTTTTCGATCGCCGACGCCTTTTATGCCCCGGTCGTGATGCGCTTCAAGACCTACGGCGTGAGTCTGGCGCCGGCGCTGCAAGGCTACTGCGACCGCATGCAGGCGCACCCGGCCGTGGCGCGCTGGGTCGAGGAAGCGATGAAGGAAACGGAAATCGCCGCCGGCCACGAAGACGACTTGCCGCAATGATTTGAATCAAGCGATGCGAGCATATGTAGTCGGCGGCGCGGTCCGCGATGAACTTCTCGGACTGCCGGTGCAGGACCGCGACTGGGTCGTGGTCGGCGCCACGCCCGAGCAAATGGTCGAACAAGGGTTTCGGCCGGTCGGCAAGGATTTCCCGGTCTTCCTGCATCCCGAGACGCAAGAGGAATACGCGCTGGCGCGCACCGAGCGTAAAACCGCCCCGGGCTATCACGGCTTCGTGTTCCACACCTCGCCCGACGTCAAGCTCGAAGACGATTTAATAAGACGCGACCTGACCATCAACGCGATGGCGCGCGCCGAAGATGGCGGCATCGTCGATCCCTACGGTGGCAAGCAGGACCTGGACCAGCGCATCTTCCGCCACGTATCAAGTGCATTCATCGAAGACCCGGTGCGCATCCTGCGCCTGGCGCGCTTTGCCGCACGGTTCCCGGAATTTCGCGTGGCCGACAGCACGCTCGCGCTGATGCGCCGGATGGTGATCGAGGGCGAAGTCGATGCGCTGGTGCCGGAACGGGTGTGGCAAGAACTGTCGCGCGGACTGATGGAGGGCACGCCCTCGCGCATGTTCGCCGTGCTGCGCGATTGCGGCGCGCTGGCGCGCATCCTGCCGGAACTCGACGCCTTATGGGGCGTACCGCAGCCGCCGCTGCACCATCCGGAAGTCGACACCGGCGTACACATGATGCTGGTGATCGACTATGCCGCCGAGCGCGGGTTCGAGCTGCCGGTGCGCTTCGCCGCGCTGATGCACGACCTCGGCAAGGGCATCACGCCCGAAGAACATTGGCCCAAGCACCATGGCCACGAAGGCATGGGACCGCGCCTGATCACGGACTTGAGCAAGCGCCTGCGCGTGCCGACCGAGTGCCGCGACCTGGCCGTCATGACCGCGCGTGAACACGGCAACGTCAGCCGGGCACTGGAGCTGCGTCCGAACACCATCGTCACGCTGTTCGAGCGCTGCGACGCGTTCCGCAAACCCGAGCGTTTTGGTCAGATGCTGCTGGCGGCCGAGTGCGACGCGCGCGGGCGCGGGCATGCGACCCACGAGATGCGCTACCGCGACTATCCGCAGGCCGCCTACCTGCTGCGCGCGCTCGATGCCGCGCGCGGCGTGAATGCCGGCGAAATCGCCGGTCGCCTGGGCGACGCGCGCGACAGGATCCCGGAGGCGATCCATGCGGCCCGAGTGTCGGCGGTCAAGGCTGCCTTGAATGATGTACGCGACTAAGGTGCGCGATTAAAATTTCACCAATCCCGTACAATATGGGAATTGGTGCAGCGCACAAATCAAGGCGATCATGCAAGACAAATCACTGGAGAACCCGCTGCGGCGCTGGTTCGGCCAGGTATTCGGCCAGCGCGGCAAGCACGGCAAGGGCGCCGTGCTGGTCAAGACGCTCGGCGAGCGCGACCGCAAGCGCATGCTGCGGCATTTCCTCCTGCTCGACCGCGACGACCGCCTGCTGCGCTTCGGCAGTCTGCTCGGCGACGAAGGCATCACGGCTTACGTCGGCAAGATCGATTTTACGCGCGACATCGTGTTCGGCGTGATCGACCGCACGTTCCAGCTGGCCGGCGTCGGTCACCTCGCGTTCACGTCGAAAGAGGCGCACCCGGACAGTATTTATTACACGGACAAGGAAAAGGTGGCCGAGTTCGGCGTGTCGGTGGCCAAATCGGGGCGTGGCCAGGGCGTGGGCACGCGCCTGTTCGAGCGCGCCGCCATCCATTGCCGCAATTCGGATGTCGACACGCTGTACATGCAATGCCTGTCCTCGAACCGCACGATGATGCACATCGCAAAAAAGGCCGGCATGGAGATCCATCGCGAATACGGCGAAGCCGACGCCCACCTGCACCTGCCACCGCCGAGCCCGGCCAGCGTGCTGGCCGAAGCGCTCGACGAGCAGTTCGCCAAGATCGACTACACCGTCAAGGCCAATCTGCGCGGCGCCAAGCGCTGGCTGACACCCCGGAAATGAATCAGATCTGCGCTGCGATCGCCTCGATGGCCTCGAGCGCGGGTGGCGTGGCGCCGGCCGCCAGGCAGGCAGCGGCGCCGCCGGCGACCGCGAAGCGCAGATGATCCAGGCCGTCGGCGTCCGGCCGATGCATCAAACTCCAGGCCAGCGCGGCAATGCTGGCATCCCCTGCGCCGACCGTATCCACCACGGCCACGCGCGGCGCCGCCAACGACCACGCGCCTTGCGGCGTATGCAGCGAGGCCCCGGCCGCGCCTTTCGTATACAAATAGCTGGCGCCCGGATTCCAGCCGCGCAAGGTGTCGAAGGCGACATCGGCATCGCCGCTACGCAGCAGGCCCAATAAATCTTCGTCGGATACCTTGATCACGTCGGCCAGCGCGGTCATGCGGCGCAGCGTGGTGTCGTAACGCTGGTCCATGCTGGCGCGGAAGTTCGGGTCGTAGCTGATGCGCACGCCCGCGGCTTTGAGTTGCTCCGCCAGTGCGACCAGCTTGCCGGCCAGCGGCTCACGCGCCAGGCTGATGCCGCCGAAATGGGCCCAGCGGCAGGCAGCGCGCCAGCCGTCCGGCAGGGCAGCGGCGTCGAAATGCAGGTCGGCGCTGTCGTCGCCGACGAAAAAATAGCTGGGCGGGTCGAGCCGGTGCACGATCGCCAGCAGCGGCGACTTGTCGACTTGCTGCAGGAAGCGCGCGTCCAGGCCGGCATCCTGGCTGGCCTGGCGCAGCTGTTCGCCGAACACGTCGCGGCTGACCGCACCGGCAAACGCGCTCGGCACGTTCAGACGGGCCATGGCGCGCGCCACGTTCCAGGTCGAGCCACCGACCTTGCTTTGCCAGCGGGTGGCGCCGGCGTCAATCACGATCATGTCGGTGAGCGCCTCGCCGGCGGCGACGAAAACAGGCAGCGCCATCGTCAATCCTTCACCACGTTCAACACCTCGTAGCAGGCGCCCATCGTGTGGTAATCGGTCTTGCCGGCCGGACTCTTTTCGTCGGTGAGTTTCTGGTTGGCCGGCCCGAGGATGCGGTACCAGGCGCCATGCTGGTGGTCGACGAAATGTTCCCAGCTATAGGCCCAGATGCGCTCATACCAGTCCCAGTAGGCGGCGTCGCCGCTGCGGGCGGCCAGCAGGGCGGCGGCGGCGAAGCTTTCGGCTTGCACCCAAAAGTACTTGTCGGCGTCGCAGACCTCGCCGTCCGGGCCGAAGCCGTAGACGATGCCGCCATGCTCGCCGTCCCACGCGCGCGCGAGGGCGGCGTCGAACAGTTCTTTTGCGCGCGGCAGCAGCCAGCCGGCGTCGCCCTGCATCTGGTCCTTGTGGCGTTCCAGGATCAGCAGCAGCTTGGCCCACTCGGTCAGGTGGCCCGGCTGGTAGCCCCAGGGGCGGAAAATATTCGTCTTGTCGTCGCGGTTGTAGTCCGGGTCGACCGACCAGTCGGCGTGGTAGTGCTCCCAGATCAGGTTGCCGTACAGGGCTGCCTGTCGCACCGTGATGTTGTGCGCCAGCGTTTCCGCGCGAGCCAGGAAGCGCACGTCGCCGCTGGCCTCGAACGCGGCCAGCATCGCTTCGCAGGAATGCATGTTGGCGTTCTGGCCGCGGTAGGGCGCCAGTTGCGACCAGTCAGGGCTGGCTTCGTCGGCGTACAGGCCGTACTGCGGCTGCCAGAAGCGCTGTTCCATCAACTCAAAAGTCTCGTCGAGCCAGACGCGGGCTTCCTCGACGCCGGCCATCAGCGCATGCGCGTAGGCCAACAGCACGAAGGCCAGGCCGTAGCAGTGGTTGGTGCCATCCAGCACCTGCTTGTTGCCATTGTCCCAGGCTAGGGTCCAGGCGTAGCCGCCGCTGGCCGGGTCGCGGTGCGCCTCGCGCAGGAAGCGCAGGCCGTGCAGCACGCGTTCGCGGTCGGCGGCGTCGCCGAATTGGCGGTAAGCCATCGCGAAGTTGAACACGAAGCGGGTGCTGCTCACCAGGTGGCGCGTGCGCGCGTCGTAGACGGTGCCGTCGTCCTTGTAGAAATGGTAGAAGCCGCCGTTCGCATCGAGGCAGCGCGAATCGTAGAAGTTACGGGTGTGGCGGATGTGCTCCAGCAGGAAAGCGGGCGATCGGAAATCGGGTTGCATCGTTGTCTCGTCGTTATTGGAATTTTTTAGCTCGGTATCAGCCGATTAGCCGATCAGCCGATCAGCGCCGCGCCCGGGCGCCGCACCTGGCTGCGGAAATCGTCGCAGACGGTGCTGGCGCGCACGATCAGCTCGACCGGCGCCACCTTCTCGACCGGCGGCTCCTGGGCGCCGCGCAGCAGCAGCTCGACGCCGAGCGCGCCCAGCTCCTTCTTGTCGATGCGCAGCGTGGTCAGCGGACGGTGGCCCAGGACGGCGCTCGAGATGTCGTCGAAACCGGCGATCGACACGTCGTGCGGCACCGTCATCCCGGCCGCCAGGCAGACCCGCATCGCGACCAGGGCGGCGGCGTCGTTGTAGCAGAACACGGCGTCGGGCGGGTGAGGCATGGCCAGCAGCGATTGCATCGCTTCGTGCGCGCCGGTTTCCAGGTCGACGCCTTCGGGCATCATCACGTCCAGGCGCGGGTCGGCCAGGATGCCGGCCTCGAACAGGGCCTGGCGGTAGCCGCGGTTGCGCTCGCGGATGCTGTAGTGGCTGAGCGGCCCGGAGATCATCGCCACGCGCGTGCGCCCGAGGCCGAGCAGGTGCTTGGTGGCCAGGTAGCCGCCCATGTGGTTGTCCGGATTGACCGAGCTGTAGCCGCGCAGCTTCATGTCGATCAGGACGATCGGCTTGCCGCTGGCGCGCAGCGCGGCCAGCAGTTCGGGCTCGAAGAAACCGGCGCACACCATCGCGTCCGGCGCGTGCATGCGTAATTGCTCGCTGACGCCGTCGGCCGGATCGATCGCCATGAAGGACAGCACGATGCCCTGGCGCCGGCAGGCTTCCTCGGCGCCGTGCAGCACCGGCGAATAAAACGGGCTGCTCGAGGCGGTGTTGTGATGGCGGTGCAGCAAAAAGGCGAGGCGGCGGATGCGCTTGCGGCGCAGCTTGCAGAAGTCGTAGCCCAGTTCGCGGGCGGCTTCCAGCACCATCTGACGCGTGTTTTCGGTCAGGCCGGGCTCGTTCTTGAGCGCGCGCGAGATGGTGCCGGCCGAGACGCCGGCGTACTTGGCCAGGTCACGGATCGTGACCTGCGATGCACCGTCGGCGGACGCTGCGGCGCGCGAGGAGTCGGGGTTCACATGGTCTCCGGTGTCGTTGTCGCAGTCGCCCGGGGTGTCCGTGACGCACCGCTATTTTTCGTGAAGTCTTGCATATCGTTATCGCAGGGTCAAAGGCACAGCTGCTGCCACAGCGAGTTTAGCCTGCCTTTACTAAACAGAGACAAGCAGTTTGCCACGCCTTGCAGACCAGCGGATGAAACCGATTTCACACGAATGCGACGCTTGTTTAGTGAACCGGACTAAACACAGCAATCGGCCCTTCCTCTCGTTGACCCTTGACAATGCCTTATGCAAAATGTCTTTACCAAAAAAGTTGCATGAAAAACACAGCAACACACCTAGGAGACTTACCATGGAACGCGCTTCCTCGGCGGCTGTCGGCACCGCCGGCTCGGCCCACCAGGCCAAATACACCTTTCCCCTGACGATCGTCACGGCCCTGTTTTTCATGTGGGGCCTGCTGACCTCGCTGAACGACATCCTGATTCCGCACCTGAAGTCGGTCTACAACCTGACTTACGTGCAGGCGATGATGGTGAACCTGGCCTTTTTCAGCGGCTACTTCCTGCTGTCGATCCCGGCCGGCGCGCTGATCCGCCGCACCGGCTATAAAGCCGGCGCCGTGATCGGCCTGGCCGTGTGCGCCGTCGGCGCCGCGCTGTTCTACCCGGCCGCCACCAGCGGCTACGCGCTGTTCCTGTTCGCGCTGTTCGTGCTGGCCGGCGGCATCACCGTGCTGCAGGTCGCGGCCAACCCGTACGTGACCGTGCTCGGTCCACCGGCCACCGCCTCGAGCCGCCTGAACCTGACCCAGGCCCTGAACTCGTTCGGCACCTTCGTCGGCCCCCCGATCGGCGGCTACCTGATCCTGTCGCACATCTCGGCAGCGGCCGATCCGAACCACATGACCGCCGCCGAAAAACTGGCGCAGGCGCACGCCGTGCAGGGTCCTTACCTGGGCCTGGCCGCCACGCTGGCGATCCTGGCGATCCTGTTCGCCGTGATCCGCCTGCCGATCATCAAGGACGAAGACGCGGGCGTGGCCAGCGGCTCGATCTTCAGCCAGAAGCGCCTGATGCTGGGCGTGCTGGCGATCTTCGTGTACGTCGGCGCCGAAGTGAGCATCGGCAGCTTCCTGATCAACTACATGGGTGACGCCAGCATCGCCGGCTTCTCGCCCGAAGTCGCGGCCAACTACGTCGCTTACTACTGGGGCGGCGCGATGGTCGGCCGCTTCATCGGCTCGGCCGTGATGCGCACCATCAGCCCGGGCAAGGTGCTGGCCTTCAACGCCGCCGCCTGCATCCTGCTGCTGGTCGCGACCACCTTCGGCCATGGCCACTTCGCGATGTGGGCAGTGCTGCTGGTCGGCCTGTTCAACTCGATCATGTTCCCGACCATCTTCAGCATGTCGGTGCATGAACTGGGCCCGCTGACCAGCCAGGGCTCGGGCCTGCTGGTGATGGCGATCGCCGGCGGCGCCGTGGTCCCGGTGATCCAGGCGCAAGCCGCCGACGTGATCGGCCTGCAGACTTCGTTCCTGATCCCGGCGATCTGCTACGCCTACATCCTGTACTTCGGCGCCCGCTACGCCCGCATGTTCGTCGAAGTCAAAGCCGTCTAAGAGCGCGTAACGCTTCACGCATTCGACATTTTCGCGCCGCGCGCCTTCGGGTACGCGGCGCGTCTTCACACCAATAACAACGATATCCACTCGAGATAGAGAGAGGCCCTGCCATGCGTATTCGAATCATCATCGCCGCCGTCGCGGCTTGCCTGCCACTGCTGGCCGGTGCCACCGATGCATCGCCGGCACCGGCGTCGGCGCCCGCACAAAAACCCTGGCTGGACAGCGCCTTGAGCGCCGACCAGCGCGCCAAGCTGGCGGTGCAGGCCATGACCCAGGAAGAAAAACTGAGCTGGGTGTTCGCCTGGTTCGGCAACGACTTCGGCCCGAAGAAAAAGACCCCGGCCGCGCTGGCGCAATCGGCCGGCTACGTCCCGGGCACGCCGCGTCTCGGCATCCCGGCGCTGTTCGAGACCGACGCCGGCATGGGCGTGGCCTCGCAGGCCGGTCCGAACGTCCGTGAGCGCACCCAGCTGCCGTCCGGCCTGGCGACCGCCTCGACCTGGGACACCAAGCTGGCCTACGCCGGCGGCGCGATGATCGGCGCGGAGGCGCGCGCGTCCGGCTTCAACGTGATGCTGGCCGGCGGCGTCAACCTGCTGCGCGACGCGCGCAACGGCCGCAACTTCGAATATGCCGGCGAAGACCCGCTGCTGGCCGGCACCATGGTCGGCCAGACGGTCAAGGGCATCGAATCGAACCATATCGTTTCCACCGTCAAGCACTACGCGATGAACGACCAGGAGACCGGCCGCTTCGTGGTCGATTCGCGTATCGACAAGGCGGCGATGCGCATGTCCGACCTGCTGGCGATGCAGCTGGCGCTGGAAGGCTCGGACGCCGGTTCGGTGATGTGCTCGTACAACCGCGTCAACGGCGCCTACGCCTGCGAGAACGACTACCTGCTCAACGAAGTGCTCAAGAAGGACTGGGGTTTCAAAGGTTTCGTGATGTCCGACTGGGGCGCGACCCACAGCACCGAGATGGCCGCCAACAATGGCCTGGACCAGGAATCGGGCCACGAATTCGACAAGGCCGATTACTTCGGCCCGGCGCTGGCCGATGCGGTCAAAGCCGGCCGCGTGCCGCAGGCGCGCCTGGACGACATGGTCACGCGCATCATGGTCGCGATGTTCGCCAAGGGCGTGGTCGAGCATCCGGTGAAGGAGGGCGGGGCGATCGACTTCGCTGCCCACGGCGCGGTCAGCCGCCAGGACGCGGAAGACGGCATGGTGCTGCTCAAGAACGACAAGAACCTGCTGCCGCTGGCGAAGACCGTGCGCACCATCGCCATCATCGGCGGCCATGCCGACGTCGGCGTGCTGTCGGGCGGCGGTTCGTCGCAGGTGTATCCGGTCGGCGGCATGGCAGTAAAAGGCCTGGAGCCGAAGATCTGGCCGGGGCCGGTCGTGTATCACCCGTCCTCGCCGCTGCGCGCGATCCAGGCGCAGGCGCCGAACGCGAAAGTGGTCTACGACGACGGTACCGATCCCGCGCGCGCCGCGCGCGTGGCCAAGGCCGCCGACGTCGTGCTGGTGTTCGCCACGCAGTGGATCGGCGAAGCCAACGACGCCGTCTCCCTGTCGCTGCCGGACCGGCAGGATGCGCTGATCGACGCGGTCGCCGGCGCCAACGCGCGTACCGTGGTCGTGCTGGAAAACGGCAGCCCGGTCGCGATGCCGTGGCTGAACAAGACCCCGGCGGTGCTGGAAGCCTGGTATCCGGGCACCAGCGGCGGCGAGGCGATCGCGCGCGTGCTGTTCGGTACGGTCAATCCGTCCGGCCACCTGCCGGCCACCTTCCCGGCCTCCGAGCAGCAGCTGCCGCGCCCGACGCTGGACGGCGACCGCAAGAATGAAGAAAAAGCCTTCGCCGTCGACTACAGCGAAGGCGCGGCGGTCGGCTACAAGTGGTTCGACCTGAAGGGTCTCAAGCCGCTGTTCCCGTTCGGCCACGGCCTGTCGTACACCAGCTTCTCGTACGCCGGTTTGAACGCCAAGGTCCAGGATGGCAAGCTGCACGTGCGCTTCAAGGTCACCAACACCGGCAAGCTGGCCGGCAAGGCGGTGCCGCAGGTGTACGTGTCGCCGCTGGCGGCCAAGTGGGAAGCGCCGAAGCGCCTGGCCGGCTGGGACAAGGTCGCACTGCAGCCGGGCGAATCGAAGGAAGTCGAAGTGAGCGTCGAGCCGCGCGTGCTGGGCATGTTCGACGAAGCCTCCAAAACCTGGAACATCGCCAAGGGCAAATACAAGCTGGTGCTGGCCAAGGATGCGGCGGGTGTCGACGCGACCAGCGTCACGGTCGACCTGCCGGCCCAGGTGCTGGACGTGCGCGGCCGCGCGCGCTGATTGTAACGGAGGAGGAGATATGAAAATCAAGATCGCACACATCACGACTGCCGCTTGCCTGGCCACCGCCACGATCGGCGCCACGGCCGCCAACAACGGCCAGGACGCCTTCGTGGCCGTGCAGGACGCGCATTTCGTGCGCAACGGCCATCCCTACGTCATCACCGGCGCCAACTTCTGGTACGGCGGCTATCTGGGGGCGCCGAGCGGCGTGGGCCAGCGCGCGCGCCTCATCAAGGAGCTCGATCGGCTAAAGGCCATCGGGATCAACAACGTGCGCGTGCTGGCGGTGTCCGAGCAGACCGACATGAAGAGCGCGGTGCGCCCGGCCACCACGCGCAAACCCGGCGACTACGACGAGAACCTGCTAACCGGCCTGGACTTCCTGATGGCGGAGCTGGCCAAGCGCGACATGACGGCCGTGCTCTACCTGAACAACTTCTGGCAGTGGTCGGGCGGCATGACCCAGTACCTGAACTGGTTCGAGGGCACGCCTGCGCACGACCCCAACGTGAGCAAGGACTACGAGCGCTTCATCGGCGAGAACGCGCGCTTCTACACCAACGCGAAGGCCCAGGCCGAGTACCGCAAGGTGATCGCCCACATCGTCAACCGCACCAACAGCGTCACCGGCAAGCGCTACCGCGACGACCCGGTCGTGCTGTCCTGGCAGCTGGCCAACGAGCCGCGTCCGGGCAACAGCAAGGCCGGCGCCGAGCAAAAGGCGACCTACGTGAAGTGGGTGGCCGACACCGCCCACTACATCCGTTCGCTCGACGGCAAGCACATGGTCAGCACCGGCAGCGAAGGCCTGGCCGGCTCGGCGCAGGACGCCCAGTTGTACATGGATGCGCACCGCACGCCCGACATCGCCTACCTGACCTACCACCTGTGGCCGGCCAACTGGGGCTGGTTCGATCCGAAGCGGGCTGACGCTACCTGGGCCGGCATGATGGACAAAAGCATGCAGTACCTGAACCAGCACATCGACTACGCCAAACAGGTGCACAAGCCGATCGTGCTCGAGGAGTTCGGCCTGAACCGCGACGGCGCCTCGTTCGACATCAAGTCCTCGACGGAGGTACGCGACCGCTTCTATGGCGAAGTGTTCGGCCTGATCGAAAAACGCGCCGCCGCCGGCGATCCGGTCGCCGGCTGGACATTCTGGGCCTGGGGCGGGGCAGGGCGCGCGGCCAATGCCAATTACTGGTGGAAGCCGGGCAACGACTTCGTCGGCGACCCGCCGCAGGAAGAGCAGGGCTTGTACTCGGTGTTCGACAGCGATGCCAGCACCATCAAGGTAATCCAGGATTCGGCCAAGCGCCTGCAAGCGATCGGCGCCAACATCGGAGCCAAGCAATGAAGCGCGCGGGCAGCCTGTTGATTGCCGCTGCTGTCGTCGCGGCGCCCGTGACCGCATCGGCGCAGAAGTTCGACGACCTGGCCAAGACCCCGCAGATGGGCTGGAACAGCTGGAACCGCTTCGCCTGCAACATCGACGAAAAGCTGATCCGCGAGACTGCCGACGCCATGGTCAAGACCGGCCTGAAAGACGCCGGCTACCAGTACATCAACATCGACGATTGCTGGCATGGCGCGCGCGACGCCAACGGCACCATCCAGCCCGACCCGCAGCGCTTCCCGAACGGGATCAAGGCGGTGGCCGACTACGTGCATGCGCGCGGCCTGAAGCTGGGCATCTACTCGGACGTCGGCAACACCACCTGCGGCGGCCGTCCGGCCAGCCGCGGCCACGAATACCAGGATGCGCAGACTTACGCGGCCTGGGGCGTCGATTACCTGAAGTACGACTGGTGCGACAGCAAGAACATCAACGCGGTCGGCGCCTACACGACCATGCGCGACGCGCTGCACGCGGCCAAGCGGCCGATCCTGTTCAGCATTTGCGAATGGGGCGACAACAAGCCCTGGGAATGGGCGCCCGAGGTCGGCCACTCGTGGCGCACCACCGGTGACATCTATCCGTGCTGGGATTGCGAGATGAGCCACGGCTCGTGGTCGGCGCTGGGCGTGCTGCGCATCCTCGACAAGCAGGCCGGCCTGCGCAAGTATTCGGGGCCGGGCCACTGGAACGACATGGACATGCTCGAAGTCGGCATGGGCATGAGCGAAGATGAAGACCGCGCCCACTTCTCGATCTGGGCGATGATGGATTCGCCGCTCATCCTCGGCAACGACCTGCGCAACATGCCCAAACGCGTGCACGAGATCGTCGGCAACCGCGACGTCATCGGCATCAATCAGGATCCGCTCGGCGTGCAGGCGCTGCGTTTTTATAACCAGGGCACGCTCGAGCTCTGGGCCAAGCCCATGGCGAACGACGAGTGGGCCTTGATGATCCTGAACCGCGGCGAAGCCCCGCTGGCCTACCGTTACGATTGGCAGCAGCACGCGATCGGCGACGACCTGTCCAAGCGCGAGGTCGATTTCAAGAAGACCAATTACAGCTGGCGTGATGCCTGGAGCGGCAAGCGCGGCGACACCGCGCACCGCCTCGACGTCACGGTGCCGGCGCATGGCGTGGTGCTGCTGCGCCTGAAAAAACAGGGAGATCGTACATGAATAAACGCTTGATGATGACCGTGCTGGCGGCGCTGCTGGCGAACCAGGCGGCGCTGGCCGAGGAAGCGGTCGCGGTCGCACCCAGCAACGGCCTGTCCCCGGCCGCTTGCGCCGTCACGCCGATGCCGCGCACACGGGAGTACACCTGGATGTCGGTCGCCAAGTGGAACGAGATTCAGGCGGCCCAGCAGGCGCGCGCGAAGCAAGGCGGCGTCGACCTGATGTTCATCGGCGACTCGATCACGCAAGGCTGGCCGCAAGACCTGTTCGAGCAGGAATTCGGGCGCTTCCACGCGGCCAATTTCGGCGTCGGCGGCGACCACACCGGCAACGTGCTGTATCGCCTGAACGACCCGGCAATGGCTGCCTTGAAGCCGCGCGCGATCGTGCTGCTGGTCGGCGTGAACAACTTCTTCCACTGCGCCGACACGACCGAGCAGACCTTTGCCGGCATCCGCAAGGTGGTCGAGACGCTGCGCCGCGAATACCCGGACGCGCGCATCCTGCTCAACGCCGTGCTGCCCTACGGCGAGCCGCAGGAAGAGGCCAAGCGCGAGCAGGTGCGCGAATTGAATCGCATGGTCGCGACGCTGGCCGACGGCCAGCACGTGGTCTACCGCGACTACGGTCCTCGCCTGCTGCAGGCTGACGGCACCATCTCGCACGAGATCATGGCCGACAACCTGCATCCGACGCCGAAGGGTTATCGGATCTGGGCCGACGCCATGCTGCCGGATATCGACACCCTGATGAAGTGAGGACGACATGCAGATGCTGACCCGAGCCGTAATCGTCGCCGCGCTGCTGAGCGCGAGCGCAGCCAATGCAAGTGCAACCGAGACCCTGCGCGCCGACGACGCGCGTATCACGCGCATGGGCCGCACCGTCGCCGAACCCGATGGCACGGTGCGCTTCGGCTATTCCGGCGTGACTTTGAGCCTGGCTGTGCAAGGCAGCCGACTGGCGATGGAAGCCGCGGGCGGCGGCGCCAACAGCATGGTCGACGTGGTGGTGGATGGCGGCGCGCCGACCGTGCTGCAGCTCGATCCGCAAGCGCGCACCTACGAACTGTTGAAGGATGCCGGACCGGGTCCGCATCTGGTGGACATCGTGCACCGCACCGAGACCTGGCTCGGCGTGCCGGCCATCGCGCGCTTCAGCACCGATGGCCACGTCGTGCAGGCGCCGGCGCTGCCGTCCCGGAAACTGCTGGTGCTGGGCGACTCCGTCACCTGCGGCGCCGGCATGGACCGCCCGAGCGGTCCGGATGCGGCCGATAAAGGCAAGCCGAGCTGGTGGAATGCCGGCGCCTCCTACGGCATGCTGCTCGGCCAGGCGCTGCACGCGCAGGTGCAATTGGTCTGCTACGGCGGGCGCGGCTTGGTGCGCAGCTATAACAACCGCACCGACGAGTACCAGCTGCCAGCCTTTTACGAACTGGCGATCCCGGACGCCGCGCATCCGGTCAAATGGAAGCAGGCCGACTACGACCCCGACCTGATCCTGGTGACGATCGGCACCAACGATTTCACCCAGGGCATCCCCGAGCGCACGGCCTACGTCGACGCTTACGTGGCATTTGTCCGCACGCTGCTGCGCGACCATCCGCATGCGCAGATCGCGCTGAGCGAGGGCGCGATCCTCGACGGCGAGAAGAAGGCGGCGCTGACCGACTATATCGCGGCGACCGTCGCGCGCGTGGGCGCAACGAAGGCGGATGCTCAGCGCGTGCGCGCGATCCCGTCGATCCACCACCCGGGCGACGCTGCGGATGCGCATCCGCTCACGGCGCAGCACGCCGAGATGGCGCGCGAACTGGCGCCGCAGCTGCAGGCGCTGATGGGGTGGTGAAGCGCTTGTAAAAACGCGGTTGTAAAACCTCAGACGAGCGGCAGCGCCGTCGTCTCCTTGATGCGCTGCAGTGCGAAGCTGGATTTCACGTCCAGCACCGCCGGGTGGCGCAACAAGGTGCTCATCATGAAGCGCGAGAAGTGGTCCATGTCTTCCACGTGCACGCGCAACAGGAAATCCATCTCGCCAGTCATCGCGTAGCAGGCCACCACCTCCGGCCAGGTCGACACGGCCTGGGCGAACTCGAAGCGCGGCGAGGTCGCGGGGACGCGCGCATTGCCCGGCCCTTCGCTGTGCTTTTCCAGTCGCACGTTCACGTAGGCCAGCAGGCCCAGGCCGAGCTTGTCCGGGTCGAGCAGCGCGACGTACTGGCGGATCACGCCGGCCTCCTCCAGCCGTTTGATGCGGCGCAGGCAGGGCGACGGCGACAGGCTGACGCGCTCGGCCACGTCCTGGTTGGACAGGCGCCCATCCTCCTGCAGGATGGCGAGAATCTTGCGGTCGGTTTTATCCAGCTCGATTTTTGACACGATTTCCCCTATACGCTCACACACTCCGCAATTTTATTGCGCAAGTCGTCGGACGTGGGGAATTGATTGAAATTTAATGCTGGACGCGCAGGTCTATACTGCTTGGCACGATGCGCGAAAAAAGCACATAGAGGCTGCGCACCCCGACCCTATTGGAGACACCAATGAACGCCCCCCAGGACCGCTCGCAACTCGAGCCGCAGCCGCCCTCCGCGCCTGCCCACGACATCACCCTCGACGACAAGTGGACGCTCGAACGCGGCCGCGCCTTCATGACCGGCACCCAGGCGCTGATCCGCCTGCCGATGCTGCAGCGCGAGCGCGACCTCAAGGCCGGCCTGAACACCGCCGGCTATATTTCCGGCTACCGCGGCTCGCCGGTCACGCAAGTCGACCAGACCGCGTGGAAGGCCAAAAAACATCTCGAGGCGCACAAGGTCCACTTCCACCCGGGCATGAACGAAGACCTGGCCGCGACGGCAGTGTGGGGCACCCAGCAAACCAATCTGTTCGAAGGCGCCAAGTACGACGGCGTGTTCGCCATGTGGTACGGCAAGGGGCCGGGCGTCGATCGCTGCGGCGACGTCTTCAAGCACGCCAACAACGCCGGCTCCGCCAAACACGGCGGCGTGATCGTGCTGGCCGGCGACGACCACTCGGCCAAGTCTTCGTCGACCGCGCACCAGTCCGACCACATCCTGCATCACGTCGGCATGCCGGTGCTGTACCCGTCCTCGGTGCAGGAATACATCGACTTCGGCCTGCACGCCTGGGCGATGAGCCGCTACAGCGGCCTGTGGGTCTCGCTCAAGTGCGTCACCGACATCATCGAGTCCGGCGCCGTGGTCGACCTCGATCCGGACCGCGTGCAAACCGTCGTCCCGACCGACTTCGACATGCCACCGGGCGGCCTGAACATCCGCTGGCCGGACGCCGTGCTGGACCAGGAAGTCCGGATGAACAACTACAAGTGGTACGCGGCGCTCGCGTATGCGCGCGCGAACAAGCTCAACCAGCTCATCTGGGACAGCCCGCAGCCCAAAATCGGCATCATCACCGCCGGCAAATCCTACCTGGACACGCGCCAGGCGCTGGCCGACCTCGGCATCGACGAGCAGGCCGCCGCCGAGATCGGCCTGCGCCTGTATAAAGTCGGCATGACCTGGCCGCTCGACTCGGTTGGCGTGCATGAATTCGCGCGCGGCCTGGACGAGATCCTGGTGGTCGAAGAAAAGCGGCAAGTGCTCGAATACGCGCTCAAGGAAGAGCTGTACAACCTGCCGGACGGCGAGCGTCCGCGCGTGGTCGGCAAGTTCGACGATGCCGGCGAATGGAGCATCCGCAACCGCTCGGGCCAGGGCGACTGGCTGCTGCCCGGCACCTACGAGCTCAATCCGGCCCAGGTCGCGCGCGCGATCGCTTCGCGCATCACGCACTACTGCGCCGGCCATCCGGTTGCCGAGCGTGTGAAAGAACGCATCGCCTTCCTGGAAACCAAGGAAGCCGTGCTGAAGGCGATCCCGGCCAAGGCCAATCCGGAAACCGACCGCATCCCGTACTTCTGCTCGGGCTGCCCGCACAACAGCTCGACCAAGGTGCCGGAAGGCTCGCGCGCGATGGCCGGCATCGGCTGCCACTACATGGTGCTGTGGATGGACCGCGAAACGTCCACCTTCACGCACATGGGCGCCGAAGGCACGACCTGGATCGGCCAGGCCCCGTTCACCGACGAGAAGCACGTGTTCGCCAACCTCGGCGACGGCACCTATTTCCACTCGGGCGCGCTGGCGATCCGCGCCTCGGTCGCGGCCAAGGTCAACATCACCTATAAAATCCTGTACAACGACGCGGTCGCGATGACCGGCGGCCAGGTCGTCGACGGGCCGCTCGACCCGGGCAAGATCAGCCGCCAGATCGCCGCTGAAGGCGTCACGCCGATCATCGTCGTGACCGACGAGCCGGACAAGTACCCGGACGATTATCCCTGGGCCGAAGGCGTCACCGTGCGCCATCGTTCGGAATTGATGGACGTGCAGCGCGAGCTGCGCGAGATGCCGGGCGTGTCGGCGGTGATCTACGACCAGACCTGCGCCTCCGAAAAGCGCCGCCGCAGGAAGAAAGGCGAGTACCCCGACCCGGCCAAGCGCGCGGTGATCAACGAAGCCGTGTGCGAAGGCTGCGGCGACTGCTCGAAGCAGTCGAACTGCCTGTCGGTCGAGCCGCTCGAGACGGAGCTTGGGCGCAAGCGCCAGATCAACCAGTCCTCGTGCAACAAGGATTTCTCGTGCGTGACCGGCTTCTGCCCGAGCTTCGTCACGGTCGAAGGCGGCGCTCTCAAAAAGCCCAAGAAACCGGCGGCGACTGCGCAATCGGCCGACCCAGCGCCGACCCTGCCGATGCCGCAGATCCCGTCGACGCTAACGCCATTCGGCATCCTGGTCACCGGCATCGGCGGCACCGGCGTGGTCACGGTCGGCCAGATCCTGGCTGTCGCCGCCCACGTCGAGGGCAAGGGCGCGCTGGTGCTCGACATGAGCGGTTTGGCGCAGAAGGGCGGTCCGGTGATGTCGCACGTGAAGCTGGCCGACCGCCAGGACACGCTGTACTCGACCCGCGTCGGCACCGGCAGCGCCGACCTCGTGATCGGCTGCGACCAGATCGTCACCGCCAGCCGCGACGCGCTCTCGCGCATGGGAGAGGGCCGCACCCTGGCGTTCGTGAACGGCAGCGGCGCCACCACCGCCGCCTTCATCAAGAACCCGGACTGGCAATTCCCGGCCGAGGGTTCGCGCGGCGCGATCACGCAAGCCTGCGGCAAGGATCAGGTCGACTTCATCGACGCCGGCCAGATCGCCACCAGCCTGATGGGCGACGCCATCGCCACCAATATGTTCATGCTCGGCTACGCCTTCCAGAAGGGCCGCGTGCCGCTGCAGGAAAGCTCGATCATGAAGGCGATCGAACTGAACGGCGTATCGGTCGCCTTCAACAAGGCCGCCTTCAACTGGGGCCGCACGGCCGCACACGATCTCGTTTCGGTACAGAAGCTGGCCATGCCCGCCAAGGTGATCGAGTTCAAGCGCAGCCAGACGCTGGACGACGTGGTGAACCGCCGCGTCGAGCTGCTCGGCGCCTACCAGAACGCGGCGTATGCGCGCGAGTACCAAGATTTTGTCGTGCGCGTGCGCGCGGCCGAGGAAAAGCTCGGCAAGGGCACGCGCTTGAGCGATGCGGTCGCACGCAACCTGCACAAGCTGATGGCCTACAAGGACGAGTACGAGGTCGCGCGCCTGTACACCGACCCGGCCTTCATGGCCAAGATCGACGGCATGTTCGAAGGCGATGTCAAACTCAAATTCCACCTGGCGCCGCCGCTCATGGCCAGGAAGGACAATGAAGGGCATCTGGTCAAGCAGGAGTTCGGTCCGTGGATGATGAAGGCCTTCGGCGTGCTGGCCAAGCTGAAAGGCTTGCGCGGCACGGCGCTCGACCCTTTCGGCCATACCGCCGAGCGCAAGATGGAACGCGCCCTGATCCTGGAATATCGACGTACCGTCGAAGCGCTGCTGCCCAAGCTGAACGCCGACAACCTGGCGCAGGCGGTGGCCATCGCCAGCATCCCGGAAGACATCCGCGGCTTCGGCCACGTCAAGGAACGCCACCTGAAAGCGGCCAAGCAGAAGGAAGCCAATCTGGTAGCGGCTTTCCATGGCGGCGGCGCGGCGGTGCAGGCGGCTTGACGGCGTGACAGGCGCCGCTGGCAGGGCTCGCGGGCCTTGCAGCGGCGCAACCTTTATAACGCTGTCGTATCTTTCCAACTGTTACATTTAGTTTCATTCTCTAGGGCAAGTGGGTCTATAATCAGGCGCATGAGCTTGCCCTTTGCCCTCTCCGGTCGATCGACCGCCTTCCCGCGGCTCGCTGCCTGCGCCCTTGTCTCCATGCTGATGCTGTCCGCTTGCGGCGGCGGTGGCGGCAGTCCCGGCGCCGCCAGCGGCACCTCGAGTTCCACCTCGCCGGGTGCCGGTAGCACCACGCCCGGCAGCAGCGCGGACCCGATTCCGAGCAACTACCAGGCCTACGCCAACTCGTGCGTGGCGCCGCGTTCCGGCGTCGACGCCGAGGGCGTTCCCTTCCCGGACAAGCAGGGCACGCTGCAGGACGAATTCAAATTCCTGCGCGGCTGGATCGACTCGACCTACCTCTGGTACAACGAGGTGCCCGGCACGGTCCACATGGCCGACTATACAAACACGCTCGATTATTTCGGCGCCCTCAAGACGCCGTTGACCACCGCGTCCGGCAAGCCGAAAGACCAGTTCCACTTCACCTACACGACGGCGGAGTGGGATGCGCTGAGCAACGCCAGCCAGGACACCGGCTATGGCCTGACCTGGTCCTACGATTCGACCACGGCCCCGCGCGCCTGGCGCGCCGCAATCGTCGAACCGGCCTCGCCCGGTGCTGCCGCCGGCCTGCAGCGCGGCGACCAGTTGCTGACGATCGACGGCTACGATTTCGTCAACGCCGCCGACAAGGCGACGCTTGCCAAGATCAACGCGGGCCTGACACCGGCCCACGCAGGCGAGCAGCATGTCTTTACCTTCCAGCGCGGAAGCGCGCAGATCAACCTCACGATGACCTCGGCGGTCGTGACCACGACGCCGGTAAAAAACGTCAAGGTGATCGACACCCCGACCGGCCGCGTCGGCTACTTGAGCTTCGAGGACCACAACGCGGTGTCCGAGCAGCAGCTGGTCAACGCGTTTTCCAGCCTGAAGAGCCAGGGCGCGACCGACCTGGTGCTCGACATGCGCTACAACGGCGGCGGCCTGCTGTACGTCGCCAGCGAGCTGGCCTACATGATCGCCGGCCCGGCCTCGAACGGCAAAACCTTCGAGCAGGAACGCTTCAACGACAAGACCCAGACGTATGCGCCGATCCAGTTCATGAGCACCGCCTATGGCTTTTCGGCGGCCAAGGGCGCGGCCTTGCCTTACCTGGGCCTGAAACACGTGACCGTCCTGAGCACGGCCGACACCTGCTCGGCCAGCGAAGCGGTGATCAACGGCTTGCGCGGCATCGACGTGCAAGTCGACATCATCGGCGCCCAGACCTGCGGCAAGCCTTACGGCTTTACCCCGCAGGACAACTGCGGCACGACCTATTTCGCGATCCAGTTCCAGGGCGTGAACGCGAAAGGCTTCGGCGACTTTGCCGACGGCTTCGCACCGACCTGCAGCGTGTCCGACGACCTGTCGCATGCGCTCGGCGACAGCGCCGAAGGCTTGCTGGCTGCAGCCCTGGCCTACCGCACGAACAACAGCTGCCCGGCAGTGCGGACCGGCACGGTGCAACGCCGCATCGCGCGCTCGGCGCTCAGGCAGATCGCGATCCTGCCGCCGCGCACGGATTGATGGTTGTCGCCCCGGCAGCGGCCGGGGCCCAGGTGTTTGCTCGAACGGCCGGGTTGATCCCGGCCTTTTCACATCCGCCTCATCTATAATTTCCAGCTTGAATTCTTTTCAACCCGCTGGAGCTGCCCGATGATCCGACCTGCCTTGCTGCTGGCCCTGCTGTCCGTCTTTCCCGTCTCCCAGGCCGCCAACGCTGCCGTTCCCGTTGGCGCGGGCGATGCCCTGGCAACCGTCTCCGAGCGCTCCGGCTTCCAGGCTACCGGCCGCTACGACGAGGTGGTGCGGCTGTGCGCCGACTTCCAGAAGGCCTGGCCGAAGCAGGTCAAATGCCTCCAGTTCGGCACCACGCCGGAAGGGCGGCCGATGCTGGCGCTGGCGGTCAACGCCCACGGCGCGCTCACGCCCGCGGCCGCGCGCAAGGCCGGCCTGCCGGTGACGCTGATCCAGGGCGGCATCCACGCCGGCGAAATCGACGGCAAGGATGCCGGTTTCCTGGCATTGCGCGAACTGCTGCAGGGTCGAGTGGCGCCGGGGGTACTCGATAAACAGGTGCTGCTGTTCGTGCCGGTGTTCAACGTCGACGGCCACGAGCGCTTCGGCCGCTGGAACCGGCCCAACCAGCGCGGCCCGGTCGAGATGGGTTGGCGCGCTACCGCCCAGAATTTCAATTTGAACCGCGACTACGTCAAAGCCGACGCGCCCGAGATGGGGGCGATGCTGACACTGATCGAAGCCTGGGACCCGCTGATCACGGTCGATTTGCACGTCACCGATGGCGCCAAGTTCCAGCACGACGTCTCGATCCAGGTCGAGCCTGTGCATGGCGCCGACGCCGGACTGCGCCAGGCCGGCCTGGCGTTTCGCAGCGGCGTCGTGAACGACATCAGCCGCCAGGGCTCGAGCCCGCAGACCTACTACATGTCCTTCAACGCAACCGATGAGCCGTCCTCGGGCTTTGCGGACACGGTGTACGAACCGCGCTTCTCGACCGGCTATTTCCCGCTGCGTAACCGGATCACGATGCTGGTCGAGACCCACTCGTGGAAGGATTACCCGACCCGCGTGCGCATCACCCACAATTCGATCGTCTCGACCCTGCAGCAAGTGGCCGAGCACGGCAAGGCGTGGATGCAGACCGCGCGCGAGGCCGATGCCCGCGCCGCACAGCTTGCCGGCCAGCCGGTCGCGCTGAGCTACCGCACCACCGACAAAACCACGATGGTCGACTTCCAGGGCTATGCCTACACGCGCACGCTATCCGACGTGTCCGGCGCGACCATGATCCATTATGACGAGAGCAAACCGCAGGTCTGGCACGTGCCGCTGCGCGACGAGGTCGTGCCCGATGTGCAGGCCGAGGCGCCGCGCGCCGGCTACCTGGTGCCGGCCGCCTGGGCCTCGGTCGTCGAGCCGAAGCTCAAGCTGCACGGCATCGCCTACCGCCGCCTGGCTCAGCCCCTGCAGGGGGCCGCCTTGCAGACCTACCGCGCCGACAAGGCGACGTTTGCCGCCACCTCGTTCGAATCGCACCAGCGCCTCAAAACCGAGGGTGCCTGGCGACCGGAAGCACGCGATGTCGGCGCCGGCGCGCTGTTCGTGCCGATCGCGCAAGCCAAGGCGCGCCTGGTGATGGCCTTGTTCGAGCCGCAGGCACCGGATTCGCTGCTGGCCTGGGGCGAATTCAACAATGCCTTCGAGCGCAAGGAATACATGGAAGAGTACGTCGCCGAAGACGTCGCGCGCGCGCAGCTGGCCCAGGACCCGGCGCTGGCCGCCGAGTTCCGCCGCAAGCTCGAGAGCGACCCGGCCTTCGCCAAGAATCCGCGCGCACGCCTGGAGTTTTTTGCGCGTCGCCATGCGTCGTGGGATGAGCGGCTGAACCTGTATCCGGTGATGCGCAGCGACGTCGAGCTGTAAGTTTCGCGCCGGTCCGGTTCTGGGTCCAGGTGTTGGCGCCGCTGTCGGTTTGGCGCCACTGGCAGCCCAGCACGAGTGGTGCCGGCTCGACCTGGCGCAAAAGGACAGCCATCGCTGTCGTGTGCCCGCGTTGGCGGACGTAGACTGCGGTCTTGCTCGTCTTCATGGCACGGAGGTCGTCGGCTGTGTATGACTAAGCTGCGTTTGCGCTTGCGCCTGCCGGACCGGGCAGGGCGCCGCCGCGCCTGGGCCACGGCTTTGGCGGCGCTGTTCCCCTTGCTCAGCCTGATCACCGACTTCGGTATCGGCCTGTGCGGCTTCCTGTTCCTCGCCACTGCGTTGTGGTGGCGACGCGAGGCTTGGCCAGCGTTCCGGGTGGCCTGGCGGCGCATTCGATGGGTCGGCGTGGCCTTCCTGCTCGACCTGGCCTGGATGGCCGGCCTGATGCTGGTCCGCAGCCATGATCCCAACGTGCTCGACCGGCCGCTGCGCATGTGCCTGATGATGGCGGCGATCCCGGTCGTGCTGGTCGCACGGCCGCCGCCGCGTGCGCTCTGGCTGGGCGCCGCCGGCGGTGCGCTGGCCAGCCTGGCGCTGGTCGCGCTCCAGGGGCTGTGGCTGGGCGTGGCGCGCCCCGGCGGCTGGATGAACCCGATCACCTTCGGCGACCTGGCGCTGTGCCTGGCCCTGCTGTCGCTGGCCGGCGTCATCGACGCCGTCGACGCCAAGCGCGCGTGGGTGCGCTGGAGCGGGGCGCTCGGCGTGCTGACCGGAATCGCAGCCTCGCTGCTGACCGGCAGCCGCGGCGGCTGGCTGATGCTGGCGTTGCTGGTGCTGTTGCCGCTGTTGCTGCCGCTGTTGCTGTGCTTGCCAGGGCGGGCGATGCAGTTGGCGTCACGGTTGACGCCTCGTTTGGTGCCGCATTCGGCGCGGGGTTTGATACCGCAATTGGAGCCGCAGCCGCAGCGCGCGTCATGGGGCCCGGCGCTGGCCCTGCCGCTGCTGGCCATTGCGCTCGCTGCATCGGCTTACGCGCTGCCGCAGACCGGTGTACGCGACCGCATCGCGATCGGCGTCAGCGACGTGCGCCTCTACCTGGCCGGCAACCGTGCGCCGACTTCGCTGAGCGTGCGCCTCGAGCTGTGGCGCGGCGGCTTGCTGCTGGTGCGTGAACATCCCTGGGTCGGCCTCGACACGCCGGCCTACAAGCGCCGCATGCGCGCATGGGTGGCCGAAGGCAAGCTCAGCCCGGCCGTGTTCGCGCCGCCCGAACCGCCGCACCTGCACAACGACCTGTTGCAAGTGCTGGTCACGCGCGGCGCGCTCGGCCTGGTGGCCTGGATCGGCATCCTGCTGGCGCCGCTTGCGTTCTTCTGGACCCAGCTGCAGCACGCAACACGCGGCGCGGCCGGGCCGCCCCTGCCGCCCACGCGCGCGCAGGCGCCCGCCCTGGCCGGGCTGCTGCTGGTGCTCGCCTACGCCAGCTTCGGCCTGACCGAGGTCATCTTCTGGTCGATGAAAGCGAACGTATTCTATGCGCTGATGGTGTTCCTGCTGATCGGCTGGGTGCTCGACGCCGGCCGCGCGCAGGGTTCATACGACGAAAGTATTGAATGAATCCGGCGCGAGCACGGCTGTCACCGTTTTTCCCCCGACCTGCCAGCTGATCGGCAATTCGGTAGAAAGGTCGTTCTGTATGACGACGACGACTTTACCGTCCGGATTGAGGAACGCAAGCACATTCTCGAAACCGGTCCAGCTGCCCGCCTTGATGCGTTTGGCGCCAGGTTTCACGAATGCGGATACGTGTTTCAATACGTAGTAATCGTAGTTGTACCTGAAGGTCCGTGAAGCGGGATTCACGGTCACGAGCGAGTTTTGCGCCCAGCCCCAGCGGCTCACGCCGCCCTCCGGCAAAGCGATGTTCCAGTAGTCATAGACGGAGGCCCCCGCATTCATGAACGTCTTCATGATCGACCAGGTGTGTCGGGCATAACGCCAGTCGTTTTTGCCGTCGCCGCATTCCTGCTCGGTCTGGAACACCTTGAGCTCGGGATGCTGATAGTGAATGAATGGAATGGCCTGACGTCCCGCCCATTGCGCACCTACCGCTTTAACGTAGGGACCTGCCTTCGGATCGCGGTAGACACGTTCGAACAGCGCTGGATCCGGACGCTCGAGGGTACCGAACAGGACACCGACCCCGAGCTTGTCCATTTCCCGGCCGAGATAGGGAATAAAGCGTGCCAATCCCTCTGAAGTCCAGCAACAACTGGGGAAAGCCTGCGCCGAATTGAACTCGTTCTGAGGCGCGACCATCGAGATATTGATACCCTCCGCACGATAGCTCTCGACGAACTTGCGGAAATACAGCGCGTAAGCCTCGAAGTAGCGCGGATCCTGGATGAAATAATCGTTTCCCTCGGTTCCAGTTTGCTCTTTTTTCAAGCCATTCGGCGGGGCGCCGCGCGCGCTTTGGGCCATCGCATAATGACGGTTTTTCTTCATCCATGTGGGTGGACTCCACGGGGATGCCCACAGTCTGAGGTCGGGCCGGTACGCAATCGCCGCTTTGATGAATGGGATCTGGATGTCCCTGTCGTGGGCAATCGAGAAGTCCCTCATCGCGAAATCGCCGTTCGTTTCGTCGTACGAATACCAGTCGCGTGAAAAGTCGTTCGCGCCAATGGGCATCCTGCAGTACCCGAGGTTGGTGGCGGATTGGCTGAAGAGATCGGCGAAGATGGCTTGGCGATCGGCTTCGCCAAGGGCGGCAAGCGCGGCGCCGCCGAGCTCGTTGAAACATGCACCGAAGCCGTCGATCGTCTGATAGGTTTCATCGGGTGCGACGACGATGTCCGGCACCGACGCCGGCCGCGACATCTGAACGTCGGCAGCCTTGCGGATCCATTGCGCGTCCCTGGTGGATACGACCCACTGGGCGGAGCCGGATGTGGCAACTTTATCGTCCGCCTTTACGAAGGAGGGAATCGCCGCGGCAGCAGCAGATACCAGAAACGCTCGGCGCGTGATTGCACCGTATTCAAATTTATCCATGCCTCTGGCTTTTCTCGATCAAACTCGGTGAGGAAATCTGCCCGTGCGTTCCCACCTCAAGGAAGCGTCGGGAATTTTTTTGGCGACTCTGCCTTGAGGCGTCCAAAGTTCGCGCCTGGCGATGTACGGCAGACGTTCGAAACGGCTCAGTGTACGCCGTTGTTGCTCTAACGACAAAAATTACGTCTGCCAGGCGCGCCAAGCCGCTGCTATTTTCACCATCGACTCGATCCGTCGTGACCAAATACAATGACGCATCTTTAACCCGAAAGGACATCACATGGATTTGCTGGACAAACTGAAGTGGCGCTATGCGACCAAGGCGATGGACCCGTCGCGCAAGGTGCCGCAGGATAAGTTAGAGCGCATCATCGAGGCCGCGCGCCTGGCGCCGACCTCGTCCGGCCTGCAGCCCTACGAAATCCTGATCGTGAACAATCCGGCGCTGCGCGCCCAGATCCGCGACGTTGCCTGGAACCAGGCGCAGGTGGTCGACGCCTCGCACCTGCTGGTGTTCGCTGCCTGGGACGACTACACGCCCGAGCGCATCAACCACATGTTCGACCTGACCAACGAAGTGCGCGGTTTCCGCAACGAAGGCTGGGAAGCCTACCGCCAGCAGCTGCTGTCGACCTACCCGGGCCGCGGCGCAGAGGTGAACTTCCAGCACGCAGCGCGCCAGGCCTACATCGGCTTCGGTGCGGCGGTCATCGCGGCCGCCTTCGAGGAAGTCGATTGCACGCCGATGGAAGGTTTCGATCCGGCCGCCGTCGACCGCATCCTGAACCTGGGCGAGCGCAACCTGCGCAGTGCGGTCATGCTGCCGCTGGGCTACCGCAAGGCCGAGCAGGACTGGCTGGTCGACCTGCCGAAGGTGCGCCGTCCGCTCGGGCAGTTCGTGAGCGAGATCGACTGATCCTGATCCTGGTTGCGCCGCAACCGGCCAGCCGGGATCGAGCTTGCGCACGTGCCTGATTTGTAGCGAACTTTATTAGTCATCCATGCGCGCAAGCCGGGTTCAACGCAGCATGCCCGGCCGGCGCCGCCATGGCCGCTGTTGCTGCCGCGCCAGCGCTTCCGGATAGCCGCCGAGGCGCCCGCGCATGCCGTCGGCGATGGCACGCCACAAGATGTGCAGCGCCCCGCGCTTGAACACGCTGCCGCTGGCCAGCCATAGCGCCAGGCCGAACGCGACGCCGACGCCGGTCGGCACCAGCGGCAGGCTCGCGTAGGCGCGCGCG